>Ga0315274_10005139_pt1 | contig 19175 bp, 14 predicted proteins | sample YL17G02_20_MG_FD_203700 | JGI IMG/M metagenome (GOLD analysis project Ga0315274, IMG submission 203700) | Sediment microbial communities from Yellowstone Lake, YNP, Wyoming, USA - YL17G02_20 | ecosystem: Environmental > Aquatic > Freshwater > Lake > Sediment | place: USA: Wyoming | collected... | reverse complement strand
CGACGATATCGTGTTCGAGCGGGCCGGCCATCATGGGCGCGAAAGAGTGCGAAGATGCGCCATGAGACGCATGTAGAAGCGCAGGTTATGGAGCGTGGCCAGCCGGGACGCGAGGGGCTCGTTCGCGGCGAAGAGATGATGGAGGTACGCGCGTGAGTAGCGGCGGCACGTAAGACAATCGCATCCCTCCTCCAAGGGCGCGTCCACACCTCCGTGCTTCGCATCCTGGAGATAAAGGTGGTCGTAGAGGTCGTCGGCCTTCGCACAGCGGTTTTCCCAGCCGGGCTTGAAGACGTACAAACGTTTGTGCCGCGCATCGCGCGTCGGCAGCACACAGTCGAAGAGGTCGTATCCGCTTGCCCAGGCGCGGACGATATTATCGGGTTTTCCGATGCCAAGGGCGTGCTTGGGAAACGAGGATGGGATCTGCTCGGCCACGCTGGCGACCATCTCGACGAGCGCCCCAGTGTCATCGATCGGCCAACCGCCATATCCGAAGCCGTCGAAACCAATCTCAAGCAACTGCTCGATGCAGATCCGCCGGAGTTCCGGGTCGGCGCCTCCCTGCACAACGGCGAAGAGCCGCGGCCTCAATGAGTTGGCGTCTACCTTTGCGAGGCGCTTCTCGAACTCGGCTTTGCAGCGCCGCGCCCAAGCCACGGTATGCTCGACGCTCTGCCGTTGAACGCTCAGGTCCTCGTCGGGATGGGTACAGTGGTCCAGACAAAACAGAAGGTCGGCCCCGAGGTCAAATTGTTTACGGATGCATTTCTCCGGGGTGAGGATCTTCTTTTCCTGGGTCTTGTCGAAGCGATAGAGAAATCCATCCTTCGATATCGTGCCGAGCTTGCTGTTGCGGGCGATCAGCGAGAACACCTGGAACCCGCCGGAGTCCGAGGCAATTGGCCCCGGCCATCCCATGAAGCGATGCACGCCACCTAACGCCGCAACGCGCGAGGTCCCCGGAGATGTCGAGAGATGCAGCGTGTTGACCATCACGGCCTCAACACCGCATTGAACCAGATCCTCCGCGTCGACCGTTTTCACGACGCCCTGCGTAGCGTCCGGCAGGAAGGCAGGGAGACGGATCTCGCCGTGAGGTGTGGGTAGTGCGGTCGTCACGTTTGTTCCTCGATGGGTGTGAGGCAGACTCTACCGTAAGCTGCCGGATGAGTCAAAAGGTCCACAATGATGTCTGTGTGATCTCCACCTGTTCGCCGGGGGTTGTCCTCGCCACAGGCGCTGAGGCGGGAAGTGGACGGAGTGGACGTTATGGACGCCTCCGCCACAGCCATACGGTCGGAGCGGCGGCCTGTCGAGAACACCCTCTATATATTAGCCCACGACGTTGCACTGTTGGCGATTGCGGATTTCGGATTGCGGATTTCGGATTGGGTTGTGGGAATTGGAGTTAGGGAGACAGGGAGCGGTGGCTGGCGGCTATTGGAATGGGTTCTTGGGTTGTCCACGAGACAAGGATTCAGCGTGGCTGAGAGCAACGCGATCCTGCGAAACGAGGGGTATTTAATTGACAGTTGGGAAGTGTTCTCGGATTGGAGAGCCTGAGACACGAGATTCGAGTACCTGACGACAACATGATTCTGCGAAACGAGGGGTGTTTAATTGACAATAATAATTAAAATGCGCCAAATGATGACGTTGGACAACATCTTTGACCGAATGAGGAGGTGTCTTTTGTCATCTGACAGGATTAACAGGATTTACGTGATGAGGATTGTTGGTTGCTGGAGGCACGCGAATTTGGCTAGGCGCTCGAGCGGCAATTCAGCTATGAACCTGGATTCGGCAGTTGAACTCACCGTGTCATTGCGAATGAAGTGAAGCAATCTCGTCACACTGTCACCAAGCATGTGCCGTTCAGTAAGTTAGACGGGATTGCTTCACTTCGTTCGCAATGACACGGGTCTTGCTATGCGCTTACCGAGAGGGTGATTCCGTTCTCTCCCGCAGGAGGAGAAACGACACGCCGATACATACGCAGCGAAGCTGCAACTGCCGTTTTCAGGTTGAACGGATCGAGATGGAGAAACTGTCACGATGACCATGTCATTTTCAGATCACGGCGCGCAGTGCGACAGTCGTGAAGATACAGGTTGATCAGCGTTTGGTAGGGGATGCCGTTTTCCTCGGACTTCTGCTTGAAGTACTCGATGACATCCGGGTCCAAACGGAGCGTTATCTGCTTCTTGAGCCTCCGGGCGTAAGGATTCCTGCGGGACTTCATTGCGTAGTGATTCAGAAATAACGCAACTTATGATCTGGACAGGATAACAGGATGTCCAGGATGAACAGGGCGGTTTCAGTGGCGTAGTCCTACAGAAAGGAAGAGTTCCGAAGTGGCCGAGGTCTGCACAGGTCATCCTCAGCATCTTTTTCATCGCATTCACCCTCATCTCCTTCCCGTGATATCCGGACCATCCTGGTATCCTGTCGGAAAGATGGGATAACAACAGGTTCACTCACAGGAATAGAACACCGACCGCGCCCCTTCGAAGGAGACGCCATGCTTGTCCATGTTGGCCCGGGCCTTCTTCGGGTCCCAGGCGAAGCGCAGTTCGTTCATAACTACATTGTAGCTACACGAAGCGGTCCTGCCGAATTGCCTGAGGGTCTCTCTCCATGATGGGCAATAGGTGGCTGTGGGGCCGGTGAAAAAGTGGGGATCTTCTCTGTCTCCGTGTTCCGGCCCGCTCGGCGGGTGTTGAAAACAAACAGGTTGCGAACTGGCATCAAGCTCATTGCCGCGCCACCGTGGGCTTTTTACCAACTCCACTCTTATCTGTTATCCGAACGCGTCAGCAGTCGGCCCCCCCTGCACGTCCCATGGACAGTTGCGAAAGGGTTGGTCGCCCGGGGCGGGTGCAAGAGCTCAACACGAATGGGCGTCCAATCCGCATTTGTCTGAAATCGGGAGAAATGATATCCTACGGACGATCAGGACTTCGAAGTATAAATGGCTCAGCAAGCGCGCGAGAAAAGACAAATAGCGGAGGCGGTAATGACTAAGCCTACGGTTGACACAACAGAAGGTCATGACAGCCATGTAGAGTTTGTGCCTGTCAACGACCTCTCGTTTGATGCGCAGAATCCGCGTCTAGTCGAATACCTTGAAGGCGGGCAGCCAAGCCAGGATGCGCTACTTGAGGTCCTATGGCAGAACATGGCCGTTGACGAATTGGCCATGTCGATTGCCGCTAGTGGGTATTTTCCGCAGGAGACCCTCCTTGCTGCCGACGAGAACGGACGACTCGTCGTTATCGAGGGCAACCGGCGTCTTGCCGCTGTCAAGTTGCTGTTGGATAAAGGACTTCGGAATCGCCTTAAGGCCACGGATATGCCTAGCATATCGCGGAAACAGGCGCGTGCTCTTGAATCGCTTCCGGTAATCCGCACGACGCGAAAGGAGGCTTGGCAGTATCTTGGTTTCAAGCACGTGAACGGTCCGGCGCGATGGGACTCATATGCCAAGGCACAGTATATTGCGTCCGTTCATAACAACTTTAGGATTTCGCTGGATGACATCGCACGCCAGATCGGGGACAAACACAACACCGTCCAGCGCCTGTACAGGGCACTAATGGTCATCGAGCAAGCCGAACGCGCAAAGGTCTTCGACCGAGCGAACCGACACAAGGGACATTTCTCATTCTCGCATCTTTACACGGGCCTTGGTTATGAGAGTATAGCGCGATTCCTGCATCTGCGAGCGGAGTCGGCCGAATCACGATCTCCCGTTCCCAAGGAACGACTTCCGGAACTCGGTGAGTTGTGCACGTGGCTTTACGGCGACAAGACCCGTGACACACCGCCACAGGTTATTAGTCAGAATCCTCATCTTCGACAACTTGATGAAGTTTTGTGCAGCAAGAAGGCTACGGACGCATTGCGTGCAGGGCTCCCACTCAGTGTGGCCCTCGATGTGAGCTACGGCGATCAGCGTGTATTCCAGAACGCTCTCATTCGTGCGAAAGAGGAACTGCAGAAGGCACGGGGTACCCTCTCGACGGGGTACGACGGCGAGGATGAACTGATGCGATTGGCGGACGATCTTCGTGTCTTGGTTCTTGATCTCGTTGATGAGATGAAACGGGTGAAGGATTCCCGTCGACGTCAAGGCAAGAGGACATGACACATCCGAGCTTTGCTCCAGCTATTCACCCGGACAACATTTGTGAAATTGCAGATTTTGCGGAGTTGGAATGTCTAAAACGTGACGATCACAATGTCTCCACTACTGACATCTCACGAATCCTGACGCGTAGCAGCGGCGATGAGGAGGACGAGAGTGACGCGGCAGATGAAGCCAATGAACAGTTTATCATAGAAGCCTTCGCAGAATGTCAAGACAGGCTGCTGCATTGCGGACATAACCAAAAAGCATATCCATTTGAGGTCCTGCACAGCGGGACCCTCTTGCAGGCTCGCGACAGTGGCAAGGGTAAATACATAAGTCAAAGAGCGCTCTACGTGTTCTTGCTGCTTTCAACTCGAATGAATATGAATAGCGAACGAAAGCAAGGTAGTGATGATGCCACCAAGATCTTTGAGGAACTTGGCAAAGAGGTTGGTGTGCGTCTTTGGGGTGGACCCTGTGAGTCTGTGCATGGACTTATCTTTGGCACTGGTGGACAGACTGCCCATCTTGATGATGATGACGATTTCACCGAGGGCGTCTTCAAGGCCGCGGTGGATAAGTTGTGCAGGGAACTGGGAGAAGGTCACGGTTTTCAATGTAATCCTGGCGCGCGCGTTAGGGCGCGCGACGGCAAGTTGGATGTTGTTGTATGGCGCAGGTTTACAGATGGAAGAGCCGGTCAACTGATAGGCTTCGGGCAGTGCAAGACAGGAACGCATTGGAAGGGGGACCTGACAAAGCTTAGGTTGACCGGAAGTTTCTGCAAGAAATGGATGCAAAGATCAACGGCCGTTGATCCTGTACCGCTGTATTTCATCGCGGACCGTGAGGATTCCCGATACTGGCGGGATACGTGCATTGATGGAGGCATTCTCATGGATCGTTGCCGCATTGTCGAGTATTCAGTTGACCTTCCCAACCCTCTCTTACAGCGTGTCCGGAGATGGATCGGCGCTGCATGCGAAAGCCAAGGGTTGCGTTGGCCATGAGACATCGCTTTCATTCGATCTGTCCTTACTTCGCGATGTTTCCAGAAGCATTCGCCGAGAAATGGATTGCCCGTCTCACGCGCCCCGGCGAGACTGTACTTGACCCGTTCAGTGGAAGGGGAACAACGGCTTTTCAAGCCCTACTCATGGGACGACAATCGGTGGCGTGCGATGTCAACGAGGTTGCATACTGTGTTACGAAAGCGAAGACTAATGCGCCCATTCTTCCTGCTCTGCGAAGAAGAATAACTACGCTTGAGCGCGGTTTTGACGGTAGAGTATGGTGCCACGAAGGCGACACGCAGGGGGATTTTTTTCGATATGCGTTTGCCAGAAAGACGCTCCAACAACTCGTGTACCTCAGACACAGACTCCGATGGCAATCAAGTAATCTGGATGCAATGGTAGCGGCTCTGGTTCTTGGATCGTTGCACGGCGAACGTGGAGGCTCAGGATGCTATCTGAGCAATCAGATGCCGCGAACCATATCGACAAAACCCGCCTATTCCATTCGCTTCTGGAAGAAGCACGGTCTGGAAAAGCCTCCGGAGCGAGATGTGTTTGAGATACTGAGGAACCGTGCTGCTTACAGATATGAATCGCCAATACCCAGTGGCAACTCCACAACAATCCTGAGAGACATGCGGGAGCTGCCATGGATGGGAAATGTCCTATTTCAGCCCATCCGTGTCGTAATCACCTCTCCACCCTATTTTGACGTGACCAATTTCGAAGAGGACCAATGGCTCCGCCTGTGGTTCCTGGGCGGGCCGCCCTATCCAACACGAAATCGCCTGTCGAGGGACGACCGGTATACATTTGAGGACAAGTATTGGGGATTTATCGCCGACATGTGGCGTAGCCTTGGACGGATACTTCCAACAGGAGCGCATGTTGTGATCCGCATAGGGAGTTCGCGGATAGCCCCTGCTCGGCTTCATCAAATGCTGACGGCTTGCAGTCTGTTGTCCGGAAGGGCCATCGAGAGTGTGAGCAACGAGATCAGCACGCTTAGACACCGCCAAACTGACGCCTTCCGGCCCGGTAGCCGTGGCGTGTGCCTGGAAGTGGATAGCGTTTTCCGAGTAGCAGGCTAAAGACAAAATTCGGATAACAGACGTAAAGGGGGACAGTGGAGCCGGTGAAAAAGCAGGGATCTTCTTCTGTCCCCCTGTTCCGGCCCGCTCGGCGTGTGTTGAAAACAAACAGGTTGCGAACTGGCATCAAGCTCATCGCAGCGCCACCGTGGGCTTTTTCACCAGCTCCACTGTCCCCTGTTGTCTCAATAGGACGTGATCATGGCAGCCTATCATCTGTCTCGCTATATCGGAGCGAAATAGGAGAAGTGGTTTCGACAGCGGGGCAGGGATGGGCACGGACGAGATGGGCGAGATGGGCGGGGTGGACGGGATGGACGGGGTCAGTGCGGGTGTTATGTCTCTTCGTCGTTGGGCGCGTCTTCGTTGGCGTCGGGATCTTCGTTCGGGCGGGCGAATTTGGGGTTGTTGCCGGCTATTACTATTGTGATTTCGCCTTTTGGGGGTTTGGTTTGGAACTTTGGGGCGAGCTCTTCCAGGTAGCCTCGGTGGATCTCTTCGAACTTCTTGGTGAGCTCGATGCACACGGCGGCGAAACGGTTGCCGTAGATCTCACGGGCGGCGGCGAGCATCTTTGCCACGCGGAAGGGGGATTCGAAGAAGACTAGTGTGTGGGGGGTGTCGCGATCCATTTCCAGGAAGCGTCTTAGGGGTCCGGGCTTTCGGGGAGGGAAACCCATGAAGGTGTAAGTTGCGGTGGAGAGGCCTGAGGCGACTAGTGCGACGTCTACTGCGCTGGGGCCTGGGATCACTTCGACGTGGAAGCCGCGTTCGTAGCATTGTGCGATGACGCGGTATCCTGGATCGCTTATGCCTGGATATCCGCCGTCGGTACAGAGGGCGACGGAGACGCCGCTATCGAGCAAACCTATGATGCGTTGTCCGGCTTGTGGCTCGTTGTGTTCGTGATAGGAGAAGATGTTTTTGGGACTGCGGATCTGATGGCGTTCGAAGATTCGGCGGGTGAACCGGGTGTCTTCGCAGGCCAAGGCTTCGACCTCGCCAAGGACGCGAAGCGCGCGCAACGAGATGTCTTCGAGGTTCCCGATGGGGGTGGCGATTATGTAGAGGGTGGGCGTGGGTTGGTTTTCCATCGTTCGATATCCGCGCGCTTGCGCTTATGCGACAATTGTGGGTTTGAACACGGCGGTTCCGGCTCCGGCGTAAACCTCTTGAATGCGCTCGTACATGGCGTCGTCCTCGTACGTGCCGACGACCGCGCCGCCGGACCCCGCGAACTTGCAGGAGGCCCCGACGGAACGGGCCCGCATGACCATGTCGACGTTCTTGGGATCGATGTTATAGATCGAGCGGCGGCGGTCGAAGTTTTTGTTCAGCCAGGGGCCGATCTGGTTGCCGCGTCCCGCCAACAGGAGGTCGCGGACCTCCTGCGCGTAGGAGGCGAAGTCTTTCATCGCTTGGACGACCTCGGGATCGCCGGCTTCCCATCGCTCGCGGATGTTGTTGTGAAACACCTCGGAGCCTTCGGCCAGATCCGTCCGATAGGCGATGAAGAGGTTGGGAAGCAGTGCGGGATCCAGTTCCTCGTAACGGCCATAGCCGCGGGACTCGAGCAGGGCGCGGTCGAAGTCCATGAACACGCACCCCTCGTAGACCTGGATCACACGATCCTGAAGACCGGCGGAGATGCCCAACTCGCCTTTCTCGACGCCGAGGATGACGCTGGGTTGAATCTCCTTGGGGATGTCCACCTCGTAGAACTCCATTAGGGCGCGTAGCGTGGCCGTAACGAGTGCGCTCGATCCCGCGAGTCCCACGCGCAAGGGGATCGTCGAGCGATAGCGGATCGAGAAGTTCTGGTCGGCAAGCTTGATCGCATGCTCGTCGCAGTAATCCAGGAACTTGCGGATCGTGGCCTTCATGAGGCGGATGCCGCCATAGTATCCCTGGGACTTAACATCTTCGCGGAGTTCGCGCATCGAGGCGTACTTGAAACGGTCCTGGAAGCTCGGGACGATCTCAAGATCGGGGCTCTCGTAGATCGACACCTTGGCCGCGAAATCCCGGATGATGAAGCTGATCGTCTTTCCGAAATAGCCGTCCGACGGGTTGCCGACCAAGCCCGCACGCGCATAGGCCGTCGCTTCACATATCATCTGCGGTTGCCCTCATGCTGAATGTGAAGAGGATACGTGAGAATGAGAAGCCGGTCAACTGCATGGGGAACCTATGCATGGCCGCGCCCTGTGCAGACGACGCTGGAATCGCTCCGCTGTCAGTGGGTAATTGGAACTCTCCGCAAATCGTGTGTAGAATAGAATGAGACTGCCTGGGTCTGATCGGGTCTTCGGAGAAGCGCATAATGGGTTCAGTTCCTCCGGATGGGCCACTTCTTTGGCCGCTCGTTGTGTATTTCGGCGGCGTGCTCGTTGTCGTGGCGGGGATGCTCGGCCTTTCCTTTCTGCTCGGACAGCGTCACAGCGACCGCGCCACCGGCGCCCCTTATGAATCGGGCATCGTATCCACGGGTTCCGCGCGCGTCCGTTTTTCTTCGACGTTCTTTCTCATCGCGATCTTCTTCGTCATCTTTGACCTCGAGTCGGTCTTCATCATCGCCTGGGCCACGGCGGCGCGCGAGGCCGGCTGGTGGGGCTATGGCGAGATTTGCGTATTTATCGGGGTGTTGGCGGCGGCACTGGTGTATTTGTGGCGCGAACACGCGCTCGATTAGGGCTATCGCCGCGGCGGCTCTCAGGCCTTGCCGCGTAAGAAGAGGTTGGACGTGAGGATACTTGGGCGTGATTACAGTCCGGTGCGTGCGGCGGGAAGCGCGGCCGGCGTTCTTGAGGACGAGTTCCGGAGCAACTTCGTCATGGCGCGGCTCCAGGACGTTGTTGCATGGGGACGCAAGAACTCGATCTGGCCTTTCGCCTTCGGGCTTTCATGTTGCTTTGTCGAGATGGCCACGAGCCTGACGAGCAAGTTCGATATCGCCCGGTTCGGCGCGGAGGTCATCCGCGGCACGCCGCGCGAGGCTGATCTGATGGTTATCGCGGGCACGCCGTTCCTCAAGATGGCGCCCATCATCAGACGCCTCTATGAACAGATGATGGAGCCGCGTTGGGTTATCGCGATGGGCGCTTGCGCAAATTCAGGCGGTATGTACGACATCTACAGCGTTGTTCAGGGCGTGGATAGGATCCTCCCCGTGGACGTTTACGTTCCCGGGTGCCCGCCGCGGCCGGAGGCCTTCATGGAGGGTCTCCTGCTCCTGCGCGATGCCGTCGGCACGGAGTCGCGTCCGCTGAGTTGGGTCGTCGGTCCGCAAGGCGTCGTCAAGCACCCGCGGCCTTGTATGCGCGACCTCAAGACGCCCGATCGACAACGAATTGAGACGCTTCGTCCGCCGGTTGAGGTCTAGCGGAGACCTCATGGCCACTGAGAAGCCCATAGTCGATGACTTGCGCGCGAAGTTCGGCGAGGCGGTTCTCTCTGAACAGTCTACATGCGACGGTATCCCGACTATCTGGATCTCCGCGGCACGTGTTGCAGAAATCGCCAAGTATCTCAAGAGCGGCATCGAGCGGCCGTACCGGATGCTCTATGACCTCACGGCCATCGACGAGCGTGTCCGGAAGAACCGAACGGGCCAGCCTCGAAGCGACTTTACGCTCGTGTACCACTTGCTTTCCTTCGACCGGAACGAGGATTTCCGCGTGAAGGTCCCCCTGGTGGGCGAGTATCCGTCGCTGCCCTCGATAACCTCCGTGTGGCCTGCCGCGAACTGGTACGAGTGTGAGGTCTACGACATGTTCGGCATCCGGTTTGACGGCCATCCTCACCTCCGCCGACTTCTGATGCCGGCTACATGGAACGGCCACCCGCTGCGCAAGGAACACCCGGCGCGCGCAACGGAACTCGAACCGTTCCAGCTTCCCGATGATAAGGCCGACCTCGAACAGGAAGCCTTGCGTTTCCGTCCCGAGGAATGGGGGATGAAATCCCACGGCGAGGACAGCGATTTCATGTTCCTCAACCTCGGCCCGCAACACCCCGGAACCCATGGCCTGCTGCGAATCATCCTGCAACTCGACGGCGAGCGGATCGTCGATGCCGTGCCCGACATCGGCTACCATCATCGCGGGGCCGAGAAGATGGGCGAGCGCCAATCCTGGCACAGCTATATCCCGTACACCGACCGGATCGACTACCTCGGCGGCGTCATGAACAACTTCCCCTATGTGATGGCCGTCGAGAGGCTCGGCGGCATCGAAGTGCCGGGCCGCGTCAAGGTCATCCGAATCATGATGGCCGAGCTGTTCCGGATCATCAGCCACCTCGTTTGGTACGGGACCTTCTCGCAAGACCTTGGCGCCATGTCGCCCGTTTTCTACATGTTCAACGACCGCGAACGGGCCTTCGCCATCGTCGAGGCGATCTGCGGGGGCCGCATGCACCCGAGTTGGTTCCGCATCGGCGGCGTCGCACACGATCTGCCCAAGGGCTGGGACCAGATGATGCGCGATTTTCTGGAATACCTGCCCGCGCGACTCGACAGCTACGACAAGGCCCTCATGAAGAACCGGATCTTCCGCAAGAGAACGATTGGCGTCGGCGCGTTCACCCGGGATCAGGCCATCGAATGGGGCATCACGGGTCCCGGACTCCGCGCGTGCGGGTTCGGATGGGACATTCGGAAGAAACGGCCCTATTCCGGCTACGACCAGTTCGATTTCGACGTTCCGATCGCGCACAACGGCGACTGTTACGACCGCGCCGTGGTTCGCATCGAGGAGATGAGGCAGAGCCTCCGCATCATCGAACAATGCGTGGATCACATGCCTGACGGGCCGTACAAGGCGGACCACCCCCTCACTACCCCGCCCCTGAAAGAGCGGACGATGCACGACATCGAAACGCTCATTACCCATTTCCTTGGGGTGAGCTGGGGACCCGTGATCCCGCCGGGCGAATCCTTCTGTGCCGTCGAGGCAAGCAAGGGCAACAACGGGTATTATCTCATCAGCGATGGCGGCACGATGTCCTACCGGACGCGCATCCGCACGCCCTCCTTCCCGCACATGCAGATGTTGCCGGAGATCAGCCGTGGTAGGTTTGTTGCCGACTTGCTCGCCATTCTGGGCGCTATGGACTACGTGTTGGCGGACCTTGACCGATGAATGGCGCGGTGCAGGTGATTTAGAACTGATATGCTGACAGACGAGATTACGAACGAGATCGCCACGGAAGCGGCGCGCGCAAACCCAAAGAGCGGCGCATGCATTGACGCCCTTCGCATCGTGCAACGTCACTATCGCTGGGTGAGTGACGAGCAGGTCCGCGACATCGCCGTGCAGCTTGACATGACCCCTGACCAAGTGGACAGCGTCGCCACTTTCTATAATCTCATTCTCCGCAGGCCCGTGGGGCGGCACGTCATCCGCATCTGCTCGAGCGTGAGCTGCTATATCATGGGTTACGAACGCGTGCGCGATCACCTTACCCAGTGCCTCGGGGTCAAGGAGGGCCAGACCACTCGCGATGGCCGATTCTCACTCATCCCGAGTCAATGTCTCGGCGACTGCGACCACGCCCCTTCATTCATGATTGACGACGACCTCTATCACGACCTCGACCCTACGAAGATCGACGCCATTCTCGAGAAGTACCTGTAACCTTCCAGCCTCTATGCCTTCTGGGGTGGAGTACTCGGCGAGTTCTCAACCTTGACGCCATACATCTGGCAGAAGTTCTGCACGTCGCGCCGATGATTGCCGTAGAAGACCACCTGGTGGAAGCCCTGTACGTCACGCGCATCCTCGACCCGATCCATCGCCACCTCGACGCTCGTCCGGCAGCCACCCGCCGGCGGCGTGTTGACGTTGCCGACGACCGTGCCCGTATCGAGGATCAGTTCGTTCGGGCTCTTGAAGCGCACCAGCGTGACGGGCTGTCCTTCCTTCCAGAGCACCTGGAGCGACACGCCGATGCTCGATTCCGAATGGCTGCGAAGGATAAACGGTTCATTCTCCTTATCGAGCCCATTCAGCTTCGTGCCCGACACGCAATGCGCCGCGATGAGCAGGTTCTTCACCGTCTCGGGCACAGGGTCATTCATGAAGCCCGGCTTATCGAACAGGTAGCTCGTCAGCATCAACGACATTGCGCCGAACACGTCCGCCTCGCAACCGTACGTCGAGCCGGCGTCCTGGAACATCGCGGCGGCCATGCACGGCGGTGTAGGAACAAGCTTCTGCGTCACCATGCCGAGGCAATCCGTCGTGATCGAATTCGACTCCTCATCCTTCATCAGCCTCTTGGCTGCCTGGAATGAGCGCGCCGCGTTCAGGAGATCGTCGTTGGACGGCTCGACGACCTTCTTCGCGCGCTTGGCCATGTTCTGCGCCACCTCGCGCGTCTCATCCGTAACAGGCATTCTCGCGAACAGCTCATGCATCATGTTGCGCGGGACGTGGCGCACCTTCGTCCCAAACCGCTCCATCACGGTTTCATCGCCCTTGTCGCCCGCAACGACGAGCAGGCGCGTCTCCTCGAATTGCCGCTTCGCGCGCACCATTCTGAACGCCTGATCCATCGCGGATGTCTCCAACGACGAGATCACATACACGCCCGGACGCCGCGAGATCTCGGCCACATGCCCCGTGAAGCACGTGCCCACCGGTGAAAAGATGATCGTGGGTACGCCCGCCTTCGCAATCCGGTCCGCCCAACGCCACGAATCCAAGTGCTGCAAACTTACCAGCACCGCATCCGGCTTTTCGCCTCCCAGCGACTTCACGAATGCGTCCACGGCCTCATCGCTCTCGAGCGGCGCTTCCACGGCGTCCAACTCGATTCCCACGCGCTTCGCTGAATCGGCGAAGCAGGCGGCATACTCCTTCCGATGGCCCTCCAAGTCATATGACGTTCCTGGCCAGCCAAGCCAGTACGGCGGATGCACCCGCGCCACTACGCTCTTGATCAGCACCTTCGGCTTCGGCCGGAAGCTCGCGATGTCGATATACTCCTTAAGATCGCCTTCCGCCGCAGCGGCCAGTCCCACCGATGCCAGTGCCGCGCCGGCCGCCCCCGCCCCTGCCATCGCAAGAAAACACCGCCGCGATATCGAACAACAACTGCATTTCGCGCTGTCCACATGCTCGCTCATCGCCGTAGCCCTCCAAAAGAGTTGATGTTTCACGCAAGAAGCTGGACCAGACTATCACCCTTTCTCTGGCAATGCAATGGAACGCAATTCGCCCTATTGACATTTGCGAGCCTGGATGGTATAGTTTGTTAATGCTCCCTGAAAGGGGAGATCTGTCTCTTGTCCGGTTAGCGGCACTTGACAATGGCGGGCACTCGGGCGACACGTCCAGTCAGAGGTGTCTTTAGGTTCCAGTCTCTTGACAGGTGTCTTTGCATTGCACTCTTGACCCATAGCTTTCTTCGCATACGTGATGAATTGTCTCTTTCGAGCAGGGGCGTTTCGTCGGCGCGTTGCTATCGGAGCCGCGCCTTATTGAAGCCGCCCCACAGCGCATTTCAGAAGGGGAACTTCCATGGCTGTATCACCAAAACGACCTATTGAACGTCCTTTGCTGGGTCGTATTCCCGACGAGATGGAGCTCCCGGATCTCACCGAGATGCAGACGAAGTCGTATTCCGATTTCCTCCAATGGGACGTCCCGCCGGATGAACGGAAGCAGGTCGGCCTCCAGGAGGTTTTTCTGGACGTATTCCCAGTTGTGTCGCCTGACAGGATGACACGGTTGGAGTTCGTTCATTACGCGTTCACGCCGCCGAAGTACACGATCTCGGAGTGTCAGCAGCGGGGCCCAACCTATGCGGCGTCATTGAAGGCGTTGCTGCGGCTGGTACGGTATGAGGAGGTTGGCACATCGGGCGACCTGCGGGAGCGGCTGATGGTGGAGCAGGAGGTGTTCTTGGGCGAGCTTCCGCTGATGACGCCAACGGGCACTTTCATCATAAACGGGGCCGAGCGGGTGATCGTAAGCCAACTCCACAAGTCTCCCGGCGTCTCGTTCGAAAAGAAAATCCATCAGAATGGGAAGGCGCTGCTTTCGGCGAGGATTATCCCGTATCGTGGCGCGTGGCTCGAGTTCGAATACGACGTCAACGATGTTCTGTGGCTGACGATTGACCGGCGTTCGCGGCTGCTGGCGACGGTATTCCTCCGCGCGTTCGGATACGAGAGCAACGACGAAATCATCCGAATGTTCTACCGGGTGGAAGGGGCGGCACTCGGCCGCACGAAGGTAAGAATCGGCGCCAAGACGTACCCGATAGCGGAGCTTGTGGGGCGCATAGTCGCGGAAGACGTCGTCAACCCGGAAACGGGCGAGATCGTCGCGGACGCCTCGACGGAACTTATCGAGAAAACGATTAACCATCTGCTTCAATCGAACGTGCGTGAAGTGAAACTCGTCGACATGGACGATTTTCTCAAGGATCCGTCGGTCATCAACACGCTGGCGATGGACCGAACGGAGACGCTTGAGGATTCCTTGCGTGAGATTTACGCAAAGATCCGTCCTGGCGATCCCGCGACGGATGCGACGACCCGCACGTTCTTCCAGAAGTTGTTCTTCGACCCGAGCCGGTACGACTTCGCCCCGGTGGGCCGCTACAAGATCAACCGGAAGCTTGGCCTGCACATACCCCAGGAGACCAAGACCCTCACGAAGGAAGACGTGGTTGCGACGTTGCAGTACCTCGTCAAGTTGCGCGGGGGCGAGGGCGTGTTGGACGACATCGACCACCTTGGAAACCGCCGCGTGCGGGCGGTGGGCGAGCTTCTGTCGAACCAGTTTCGCATCGGCCTGGTGCGGATGGAGCGGACGGTTCGCGAGCGGATGAATTTCCAGGATGAAGAGCAGTTGACGCCGCAGACGCTGGTGAATCCGAAGCCGGTGAGCGCGGTGATCAAGGATTTCTTCGGCCGCAGCCAGTTGTCGCACTACATGGATCAGATCAACCCGCTGGCCGAGTTGACGCATAAGCGACGTTTGAGCGCGTTGGGGCCGGGCGGGTTGAACCGTGACCGGGCCGGATTCGAGGTGCGCGACGTGCACCCGACGCACTACGGCCGCATCTGCCCGATTGAGACGCCGGAAGGTCCGAACATCGGCTTGATGGCCTCGCTTTCCACATACGCGCGGATCAACGCCTACGGCTTCCTCGAAACGCCGTACAAGAAGGTCGAAACCGGAAAAGTCTCGAAGAACGTCGAGTGGCTGTCGGCCTATGACGAGGACAATTACGTCATCGCGCAGGCCAACGCGCCCGTGGATAAGCACAGCCGCCTCCAGGGAGACACGGTATTGTCGCGGCATCGCGGCGACTTTCCGAAGGTGCCGCCGGACCAGGTAGACTACATGGACGTATCGCCGAAGCAGCTCGTCAGCGTTGCAGCGGCGTTGGTCCCGTTCCTCGAACACGACGACGCAAACCGCGCATTGATGGGCTCGAACATGCAGCGGCAAGCCGTGCCGCTGCTCGAGACTGAGGCACCCCTGGTCGGTACGGGGCTCGAACACGTCACGGCGAAGAACGCAGGGACCGTCGTCCGCGCCGAGCGTTCCGGCGTGGTCGAGTATGCGGACAGCGAAGTGATCCGAATTCATCACTCGGCACAGGGCGGCCGCCGCGAAAATCCCTTCCGCTCCGACGAGGACGAGTACTACCTCAAGAAGTTCATGCGCTCGAATCAGAACACCTGCATCAACCAGCACCCGATCGTGTCCAAAGGCGACGCGGTGCAAGCGGGCGACATCATTGCCGATGGTCCGGCCACCGATGGCGGGGAACTGGCGCTCGGACGCAACATCATGTGCGCATTCCTGCCTTGGGAAGGCTACAACTTCGAGGACGCCATCCTGTTGGGCGAGGACCTCGTGAAGGGTGACGTTTTCACTTCGATACATATTCAGGTGTTCGAGATCGAAGCCCGCGACACGAAACTGGGTCCGGAGGAGATCACGCGCGACATACCGAACGTCAGCGAAGACGCGCTCAAGAACCTCGATGAAGAGGGCATCGTGCGCATCGGCGCCAAGGTGGGTCCGGGAGACATTCTCGTCGGAAAGGTGACACCGAAAGGCGAGACGGAACTGGCCCCCGAGGAGAAGCTGTTGCGGGCAATTTTCGGCGAGAAGGCCGAGGACGTGCGCGATGCTTCCCTGACGGCGTCTCCGGGGGTCGAGGGCGTCGTGGTGGACGCCAAGGTATGCAGCCGGCGTGACAAATCCACCGATCACGGATCGAAGTCGGCCCTGAATGCCGAGGTCAACAAGATCAAACGCCACTACCAAGAGAAGATCGATGAGATCCGGAGCAAGTTCGTTGCGCTCGTGCGCGACGAGATGGTCGGCTTGAAGATCCTCGAGGACGTCATCGACCACAAGACGGACGAGTTGGTTCTCGAGAAGGGCAAGCGGCTGAAGGTCATGCACCTGGACAAGGTGGATTACAGTCTGCTGGCGCGGCTGCGTGTGGAAGACTCACCGGCGCAACTGCGGTTCACGCGACTGGTCAACATGGCCGCCATGGAAGAGGCCAAGCTGATCGCCTTCCGTGACAGCCAACTCGACACGTTGCGGAAGGGCGATGAGCTGCCGCCGGGCGTGATAAAGCTTGTGAAGGTGTTCATTGCGACGAAGCGGCGGATGTCGGTGGGCGACAAGATGGCGGGCCGTCACGGCAACAAGGGCGTCGTGGCGAAGGTTCTCCCGCGGGAAGACATGCCGTTCCTGCCGGATGGGACGCCGATCGAAATCGTGTTGAACCCGCTCGGGGTGCCGTCACGCATGAACGTGGGCCAGCTTCTGGAGACGCAGCTGGGCTGGGCCGTGAAGGTGCTCGGCCTGTACGTGGCGTCGCCGGTATTCAACGGCGCCTCTGAAGAGGTAATCCGCAGCTACCTGAAAAAGGCCGGGTTGCCGGAGACCGGCAAGATCCGGCTGCGCGACGGCCGCACGGGACAGCCTTTCTACCACGACGTGACCGTGGGCCAGCTTTACATGATGAAGCTGAACCACCTGGTGGACGACAAGATCCACGCGCGCTCCATCGGGCCCTATTCGCTGGTGACGCAACAGCCGCTGGGCGGCAAGGCCCAATTCGGCGGCCAGCGCTTCGGCGAAATGGAGGTGTGGGCGCTTCAAGCTTACGGAGCAGCGTACACCTTGCAGGAATTGCTCACGATCAAGTCGGACGACATCGCCGGCCGGACGAAGGCCTACGAGGCCATCGTGAAGGGCGACAGGGAAGTTGAGCCGGGCACGCCGGAATCGTTCAACGTGCTCGTGCGCGAGATGCAGAGCCTTTGTCTCGACGTCATCAAGCTCGTTCGCGTTGAAAGCGCCGTCGAGGCTGAAGACGAAGAAGAACCCATGGAGGAATGAGTCGTGGCGAAATATGTTCCTACCACCGGTGAACGTTTTGATTCGCTCCAGATACGGCTGGCCTCTCCCGATGAGATCTTGAAATGGTCTCACGGGGAGGTGAAGAAGCCGGAGACGATCAACTACCGAACGTTCAAGCCTGAGAAGGACGGGCTTTTCTGTGAGCGGATATTCGGCCCCGTCAAGGACTGGGAGTGCGGCTGCGGAAAGTACAAGAAAGTGAAGCACCGCGGCATTACGTGCGATCGGTGCGGCGTTGAGATTACCGAGTCCAAAGTGCGCCGCGAGCGCATGGGCTGCATCAAACTGGCGGTTCCAGTGACGCACATTTGGTTCTTCAAGACGACTCCGAGCTGCATCGGAAACCTGCTTGATCTGTCCATCCGCGTCCTCGAGCGGATCATCTACTTCGAGAACTATATCGTCATCGATCCCGGCGATACGAAGCTCGGAAAGATGCAAACGCTGACCGAGGATGAATACCAGGACGCCCGCAACGAGTACGGAGATCGGTTCGTGGCGAAGATGGGCGCCGAGGCGATCAAGAGCCTCCTCGAGGAGATTGACATCGAGGCGTTGAGCGCCGAACTGCACGCGCAGTTCGTGACGACTACCTCGCTGCAAGCCCGGGCAAAGGCCATCAAGCGTCTGAAGGTCGTCGAATCGGTCCGCAAATCAGGCAACAACCCCACATGGATGGTCCTGGACGTTGTCCCGGTGATCCCGCCGGACCTTCGGCCTCTGGTGCCGCTCGAAGGCGGCCGATACGCCACGAGCGATCTGAACGACCTTTACCGGCGCGTGATCAACCGCAACAACCGCCTGAAGCGCCTGATTGAACTGCGCGCGCCGGAAGTCATCCTGCGGAACGAGAAACGGATGCTGCAGGAAGCGGTCGACGCCCTGTTCGATAACGGCCGTCACGGACGCACGGTGCTCGGCGCGGGCAACCGCCCCCTCAAGTCGCTGAGCGACATGCTGAAGGGCAAGCAAGGACGGTTCCGCCAGAACCTGCTCGGGAAACGCGTCGACTACTCCGGGCGATCCGTGATCGTCGTGGGCCCTGAACTGAAATTGTATCAGTGCGGTCTTCCGAAGAAGATGGCATTGGAGTTGTTCGAGCCGTTTATCATCCACGAGATCAAAAAGCGCGGCATCGCGACGACGATCAAGGCGGCGAAGCGCTCGATTGCGCAGGGACGGCCGGAAGTGTGGGACATTCTCGAAGATGTGATTACGGATCACCCGGTGATGCTGAACCGCGCACCGACGCTTCACCGGCTGGGCATTCAGGCGTTCCAGCCCGTGCTTATCGAAGGCAAGGCTATCCGAATCCACCCGCTGGTGTGTCGCGCGTTCAACGCCGACTTCGATGGCGACCAGATGGCCGTCCACGTGCCGCTGATGCCCGCGGCGCAGCTCGAGGCGCGCCTGTTGATGCTGTCGACGACGAACATCTTCTCGCCGTCGGACGGGCGTCCGATTGTGACGCCCAGCCAGGACATCGTGTTGGGCATTTCGTGGATGACGAAACAGCGCACAGGCG
>Ga0315274_10005138_pt1 | contig 19179 bp, 17 predicted proteins | sample YL17G02_20_MG_FD_203700 | JGI IMG/M metagenome (GOLD analysis project Ga0315274, IMG submission 203700) | Sediment microbial communities from Yellowstone Lake, YNP, Wyoming, USA - YL17G02_20 | ecosystem: Environmental > Aquatic > Freshwater > Lake > Sediment | place: USA: Wyoming | collected... | reverse complement strand
CTCGATGTCCTGGAGACCGTGCCACTTCTCGGGAGGCGGCAGGAGCGCCTTCGTCAGCACCTCCAGCCGCGCAGCCGCGACCGTGATCTCCCCCGTGCGGGTCCGCGTGAGCGTGCCCTCGACGCCCACCAGGTCCCCCAGGTCGAGGGCCTGGACCCGAAGCCACTGGTCCTCGGCGAGGGCCTTCTTGCTGAAGGCGATCTGGATGCGGCCGGTCCAGTCCACGAGGTCGGCGAAGATGAGTTTGCCGAACGCCCGCAGCGCCGTCAGCCGCCCGGCCACGCGGGCCGGCGTGCCCTCGCCGGCGGCCTCGAAGCGGCGGCGGGCCTCGGCGGCGCCGATCGTGTCCGGGTAGCGCGAGCCGAAGGGGTCGAGCCCCGCCGCCCGCAGGGCGTCGGCCTTCTTCCGCCGGTTTTCCTCGTATTCGTTGGCCATGGTCCGGCGGCGGTCTGGATCCCGCGTCGTGTCCCCCGGGCGCGCGCGCCCGCCCCAAGTCCCGGCGGGTCAAGTCGCCGATGATAGACCGCCCGGCGCCGTTCAGCAAGCGAAAGTTGCACGCGGGGCGGAGGGCGGCGCGGGGCGGGCGGGAAAGTCCTTGACGGGCCGCGCGGCAGGCGGAATAAGAGGGCGGGCACACGGGAATCCGCCATGGCCGAGGCCGACCGACCGGGAGAGGACGAGGCGCAGCCGGCGCGGTGTCCGTGCGCGAGCGCCCTGCGGGCGCTCGCCGACCGCCTCGGCGACTGGTTCCCCTTCGGCAAGGCCCCGGCCATCATCCTCGTCCTGACGGCCCTGGCGGCGGCGTGGCTGGCGGCCCATCCCGTCGAGAAGACCCAGGCGGACCTGCGGTTCTGGACCTTCGCCGACACGCACTACTTCGCCTACCTGAAGGCCCTCCCGTCGTTCGAGGCGAAGCATCCGGGCAAGCGCGTGGACATCCAGTTCGTCCACTGGACGGCGGTGACAAGCCGCCTGCGGGCCGCCTTCTGGACCGACCTCGACGTGCCCGACATGGTCGAGGTCGAGATCAGCCAAGCGGGCAGTTTCTTCCGCGGCCCGGCCGAGGAGGTGGGCTTCGTGGACCTGCGGCCGCGCCTGGAGGCCGAGGGCCTCCTGGACCGGATGGTCAAGACCCGTTTCGCCCCCTACACCTACCACGACCGCCGCACGGGCGAGGACCACCTCTACGGCCTGCCGCACGACGTCCACCCCGTGATGCTGGCCTACCGCCGCGACCTGTTCGAGGCGGAGGGCGTGGACGTCGCGTCCCTCGAGACGTGGGACGACTTCGTCCGGCTGGGGCGGCGGCTGACGATCCCCGACAAGCGGTACATGCTCGACTTCGCCGACACGGGCGGCGGCGGGTTCGAGGTCGCCCTCTACCAGCGGGACGGCGGCCTCTTCGACGCCGCCGGCGAGTGCACCATGGACAGCCCCGTCGCCCTGGAGACGCTCCTCTGGTACGTCCCCCTGGTGGCGGGGCCCGACCGCATCGCCGATGACCCCGGCTGGGGCCAGTCGTGGGTCAAGGCGATCGAGGACGGGTACCTCCTGACGTGGACGTGCCCGGACTGGCGGTCGAAGTCGGCAGAGCAGCAGATCCCGCGGATGGCGGGCAAGATGGCCCTGATGCCGCTGCCGGCGGTGCGGCCGGGAGGGCGGCGGACCTCCAGTTGGGGCGGCACGATGCTCGGCATCACCCGCAAGAGCCGCCACCCGGACCTCGCCTGGGCCCTCGCCAAGCACTTCTACCTCAACCCGGACGAACTGGCCGAGCGGTTCCGCGAGACGAACATCCTCCCGGCCCTCAAGGATGCGTGGAAGCACGCGGCCATCAACGAGCCGCGCCCCTACTGGTCCGGCCAGCCCATCGGGACGCTCTACGCCCGGCTGGCCGAGGACGTGCCCGCCCAGTACACGAGCCCCTACATCGACTTCGCGAAGAGCAAGATGAGCGAGATCGTGGCGGCCTGCTCGAGTTACTACGACAAGCACGGCGCGGACGGGTTCGAGGCGTTCGCGCGCGAGCGCCTGAAGGCGGGGGCCGACGAGGTCCGCAACGTGATGCGAAGGAACCCGTTCTGACCATGCTGAGGCAGCGGCTATTCCGATGGCAGCACCGGTACGCCCCGTACCTCTTCACGGCCCCGTTCGTGATCACGTTCCTGGTGTTCGCGCTGTACCCGATGGCGAAGAGCCTGGTCCTGGCGTTCTACGTCACGGTCGGGCCGAAGTCGTCGGTGTTCGTGGGGCTTGAGAACTTCCGGTTCCTCCTGTCGGACCCGAGTTTCTACGTGGCGGTGAAGAACACGGCGGTGTTCGCGCTGTTCTCGGTGTTCCTCCAGTTGCCGCTGTCGCTGGGGCTGGCGACGCTCCTGAACGCGAAGTTCCTGCGCCTGCGGAACGCGTGGCGGTTCGGGTTCTTCTCGCCGTACCTCTTGGGGCAGGTGTTCGTGGCGGTCCTGTTCAGCGTGATCTTCGCCCCGCGGCTGGGCCTGCTGAACCAGGTCCTGTCGTCGATGGCCCTGGTGCCGTCGAACAAGGACTGGCTGGGCGAGGCCGAGCGCGTGATGCCCGCGCTCGTGATGACGGCCCTCTGGATGTATGTGGGCTTCAACATGATTTACTTCCTCGCCGCCCTCCAGGCCGTCGACAAGGACCTCTACGACGCCGCCGCCGTCGACGGGGCCGACGCCATCCGCCGCTTCCGCCACGTCACGCTGCCCTCGATCAAGCCGGTGGCCGTCTTCGTCGTCGTCCTCTCGACGATCGGGTCGTTCCAGTTGTTCGAACTGCCGTACCTCATGCTCCAGAACACGTCGGGGCCCGAGCAGGCGGGCCTGACGGTCGTGATGTACCTCTACCAGAAGGGGTTCGAGGCGGGCGACCTGGGCTACGCGTCGGTCGTCGGGTGGACGCTGGCCCTGGGGGTCCTGGTCCTCTCGCTCGTGCAGATGCTCCTGGCGGGCACCTGGCGGAAGGAGAAGTGACGTGGCGGGCCGGCGGCACATCCAGGGCTTGGCGGACGTTGCGTGCGCGGCGTGCGGCGCGGCCAATCGGCCGGGGTCGACGCGATGCGCCGCGTGCGGCCGAACCTTGAGGCCCGGGCTCCTGACGGCCGTCGTGGCCGTGGGCCTGGCCGAGGGGGCCCTCGCGGGGGCGGCGATCGCCCGCGCGCTCGCCGCCGGGGCCGCCACCGCGAACGAGCGGTGGGCCCTGGCCGCCGCCGCGGCGCTCGTGGCCGCCACGCTCCTCGCCCTCCTGGGGCTCCTCCGGGGGCGGTACTGGGCCTGGCTGATGATCCAGGTCCGGTGGGAATTGGACGTGGCGGCCCTGGTCCTCCTGGGCCTGGCGGGCGTCGCCGTCTGGACGCCGTGGAAGGCCGTCGTCCTGACGGCCGCCCTCATCGGCACCAAACTCCTCTGCTGGATGGTCGTCCACACGGACCGCGCGAAGGCATTCTGCTCGGTGGGGACGCGGGGGCGGCTGCTCCTGGGCGGGTCGCTGTACGGCGTCCTGGCCCTCTCGCTCGTCGTGACGCTGACGCCGCTGGTGTGGCTCGTGGCGGCCACGCTCAAGAACTCCGACGACCTGTTCCACTACCTCTTCTTCCCGCCGCCGGCGAACCTGAGCCTCGAGAACTTCCAGAAACTGTTCGGGTCGCCTATCCTGTCGGTGGGCGAGGTCCGCGACTGGCAGGGCTTCTGCGGGCGGCTCGAGGCCCAGGCGCAGGCCGAGGCCCCGAGCCTCGGCAAGCGGATCTGGGAGGGCCTGGCGCCGGCCGCGCGGGAGCGGGCGGCCGCCGTCGCGCGGGGGCACGACCTCACCCCCGCCGAGGAGCGCGGCCTGCTGGACGCCTTCAACGCGGTCCTGCGGCGCAGCGGCCTGGTGCGGCCGGCGGACCTCGCGGGCCTCGCGCTCGCGGGCGAGGCCCTCGACCTGGCCGCCCGGCCCCAGGCCGGCCTCTCGGAGGCCGAGGCCTGGCGCCTCAGCCGCGACGTCCTGGAACTGGCCTACCCCAAGGAGATCGCCAAGGGCTTCCGCGGCATCCCGTTCGGCCGATACCTCGTCAACAGCGTCTTCGTCGCGGGCGCGACGGTCCTCATCCAGATGTTCTTCTCGTCGCTCGGCGGGTTCGCCCTGGCCAAGTACGAGTTCCGCTTCAAGAAGGCGATCATGGTGCTGATGCTGGGGACGATGATGATCCCGGGCCAGGTGATGCTGGCGCCCCTGTACGAGTTGATCTACCGCATGGGCCTGATGGACTCACACGCGGGGCTGATCGTGCCGGGCATGGTGAGCGTCTTCGGGATGTTCCTCTTCCGCCAGTCGATGCTCCAGATCCCGGACGAACTGCTGGAGGCGGCGCGGATGGACGGGTGCACGGAGTTCGGGGCCTACTGGAACATCGCCCTGCCGGTCTCGCGGCCGATGATCGGGGCGTTCTGCCTGGTGGCGTTCATGGGCAACTGGAACGCGTTCCTCTGGCCTCAGATCATCCTCCACACCGCCGACCGGTTCACGATCCCGATCGGCCTGAACCAGATGGTCGGGACCTACAGCCAGCAGTACGGCATCATGATGGCGGGGACCCTGCTGGCGATCCTGCCGGTGATGATCCTGTTCTTCATCCTCCAGCGCGAGTTCATCAGCGGCCTGACGGCCGGGGCCGTCAAGGGCTAGGCAAAGACCCGCGCGGCCGAACGCCGATATAACCCTTGCCAGGACACCTGCCAAGGGCTACATTTAGATGGAGGGCGCGGGCGGAAATGGCCCTCGGCGGCCCGCGGAGGCCGGTTCCCCGGCCTGGGATGCGTGAAGGCCCGGCGGGCAAGGGGAAAATTGCCGCAAGGCCGCAGGGACGGGGGTGCCGAAGGGGAAAGTCATGAAAGCCATCACCCGAATGCGCGGCTTCACGCTCGTGGAACTGCTGGTCGTGATCCTGGTGATCGGCATCCTGGTGGCGATGCTCATGCCCGGGATGGCCAACGTCTGGCGCGTCGCCAGGCAGAGCCAGTGCGCCAACAACCTGAGCAGCCTCGGTAAGGCCTACGCGATCCGCACCGGCGACGAGGCCATGGGCACCGTCGTGCCGTTCAGCATCACGGAATGGACGACGATGCTCTCGCCGTACCTGAGCGGCCAGGGAGACTGGCTCATCTGCCCGGAGGGCGGGGAGTTCATGCCGAGCGCCGCCGTCGCCGAGATGTACGAGTTCAAGACCATCGGCGGACAGACGTGGTACACGCCGATGACGGAAAGCGAGTTCGTCCTCAAGTTGTCCCAGACCCAGTACAACGCCGCCAAGGCGGCGGGGTACCTCTCGGAGGCCGGCGACAACATGCGGTCCCACTTCGACTGCACGTACCGCGCCGACAGCAACCCCAACGTCTACTGGCTCTGCCTGGAGGACCACGGCGGCGACTGGGACTTCAAGGACGTCATGGTCAAGGTGACCCAGCAGGCCGACGGGTCCGTCCGCCTGGTCTTCACCGCGGGGACGACGGGCCACACCAACTCCGTCGTCTCCAGGAAGGACGGGAGCCAGTTGGCGGCCATCCCCAGCATGTGCGCGGGCGAGGAGCGCGTCGTGCCCGGCCAGGGGCGGGAGACCAGTTACGGCTTGAACGAGGGGGGCGCCCAGCCGAACGCGAGCGGCAGGATCCTCCTGATGGACTACTGCCGCTACGTCGCCCGAAGCACCGACCTGTGGACCGACGACGAGGCGGACGCGAACCACGACGGCATGCCGGACTTCGCGCGCCACCAGGGCCTCGTCAACATCCTGTTCTCCGACCAGTCGGTCGCCGCCTACGACCCGCTGACGCTCGACCCGTCCCGGCCCTCGGTGGCCAGGCAGTTCTGGGACCCGTAGCGCGCACCGGCCGCGCGCCGCGCGCGCCTGCACGAAGGGAGCGGCCGATTTGACCATGCGATCCTGGCAACGGGCGGCTGCGGCCGTCCTGGCGGCGGCGCTCCTGGCCGGCTGCGCCAAGGACGACCCCGACATCGCCCCCATCAGGCGCTATCGCGAGCGGGGCGACACCGAGGCCCTCGCCCGGGAGACCGAGAACAAGAAGGCGAAGGTCGCCGCCTCGGCCGTCGAGGCCCTCGGCACCCTCGGCTCCAAGGCCCTCCCCCACGTCCAGAAGGCCCTCCAGGACAAGCGGCCCGAGGTGCGCGAGGCGGCCGCCGTCGCGTATGCCCGGGCGGCCGGCAGGAACGTGCCGGTCGGCAGCCTGGCCGCGACCGCCCGCTCGGACCCCTCGCCCGACGTCCGGGCCGCCGCCGTCACGGGCCTCGGCCAGGTCCGCGCCATCGACGAGATAGAGACCCTCCTGGCCGCCCTGGAGGACGAGGACCGGACGGTGCGGCTGCGGGCCTCCGTCGCCGTCGCACGCATCATCGGCCGGCGCTACGAAACCTACATCGACGGGACCCCCGAGGAGCGCCACCAGGCGGTCAACCAGTTGCGGGCCGTCTGGCCCACGCTCGCGGGGCCGACGCGCGAGTACCTCAAGTCGCAGCAGGGCGCCAAGCCCTAGGCTCTGTCTGAGAAGCCCGATCTGGCTTCGGGCCGCCGGCCACGGCACGAGCCGTAGCCGTGCCAGGGACGACGGGCTTCTCAAACAGAGCCTGGCCGACGGGACGCCGGGCCTGGTAGGAACGGCCGTGAGACCCTTCCGCCGACCATCCGGGTTCACGCTGGTGGAACTCCTGGTGGTGATCCTCGTGATCGGGATCCTCGTGGCGATGCTCATGCCCGGCATGGCCAACGTCTGGCGCGTCGCCAGGCAGACCGAGTGCGCGCGCCACCTCAGCCAGATCGGCAAGGCCTACGCCACCCGCGCCAGCGACGAGGCCATGGGGGCCGCCGCCGAGTTCGACCTCCTGGCATGGACCACGATCCTCCTGCCCTACCTCAGCGGCGAGGGAGACTGGCTGATCTGCCCCGAGGGCGGGGCGTTCGTCCCGAACTCGTCCATCGCCGAGTTGTACCAGTTCCGCACCGGCAGCGGCACGTCGGGGTGGTACACCGAGATGGCCGAAGGCCAGTACGTCATCAAGTTGTCCGAGACCCAGTACCAGGCCGCCAAGGCCCAGGGGTTCCTCGGCCCCGACGACGCGAGCAAGAGCAACATGCGGACCAAGTTCGACTGCACCTACCACCCCGACGACCACCCCGACGTCTACTGGCTCTGCCTGGAGGACTGGCAGTCCGGGGGCGGCGACTTCGACTTCAATGACGTGACGGTGAAGGTGACGCAGGACTCCAAGGGGATGGTGCATCTGCGTTTCGCGCCGGCCTACACGGCCGCCTCGACCGCGGTCATCGCGAAGAAGGACGGCAGCACGGTGGTGGACATCCCCGCCTGGGCCCCGGCCCAGGATGCCGTGGTCCAGGGCCTGGCCGGGAAGGAGACGAGTTACGGCATGAACGAGGGGGGCGCCCTGCCGAACGCGGGCGCCAAGATCCTCCTGATGGACTATTGCGCCGCCATCGCGCGGAGCACCGACCTGTGGGCCAGCGAGTGGGCGGACGGTGACGGCGACGGCCTCCCGGACTTCGCGCGGCACCAGGGCCTCGTCAACGTCCTCTTTACCGACCAGTCGGTCACCGCCTACGACCCGCTGACGCTCGACCCGTCGCGGCCGTCGGTCGCCCGGCAGTTCTGGGACCCGTAGCCGTCCGTCCGCGGGCGAGGTCCGACCCGATTCCGTGGGGCAGGTCCCGCGACCTGACCTGCGTTGCTCCGCCCCCCGTGAGCATCCGGCGCGCCAAGCGGTGCGGCCGCCCTGGCCGATTGACGGGCGGGCAGCCGGGTCTATAATACCCCGCCCGAACCTGCCTGCCGGCAGCCTGCCTGCCGGAGGCAGGGCAGGTCGCCCCGCCGGGCCCGGCGTCCGCGCCGGCGGAGGAAAGGAGACGCGCTGGTGCTTCACTTCGACAAGAACACGCAATCGTTCTACACGGACCTGCGCCCGCCGCAGTTGGAGGACGTCGCGGAGCCGAACCTGTACCGCGACATCTTCCCGTACAACCAGTTCCCGAAGATCCCCTTCACGCACGAACGCGTGCCGACGTTCATCCCGCCGGACACGTTCATCACGGACACGACGTTCCGCGACGGCCAGCAGTCGCGCCCCCCGTACTCCGTGCAGCAGATCGTGGCCCTGTTCAAGTTCCTGCACCGGCTGGCCGGCCCGCGGGGCCTCGTCCGGGCAAGCGAGTTCTTCCTCTACTCGAAGAAGGACCGCGAGGCGGTCCAGCAGTGCCTCAGCCTCGGGTACGACTACCCCCAGGTGACGGGCTGGATCCGCGCCGTCAAGAGCGACTTCAAACTCGTCCGCGAGATGGGCCTCCGGGAGACGGGTATCCTCACGTCGTGCTCGGACTACCACATCTTCCTGAAGTTGCAGCGGACGCGGCGGCAGGCCCTGGAGATGTACCTGGACATCGTCAAGGCGGCCCTGGACGAGGGGATCACCCCCCGGTGCCACTTCGAGGACATCACCCGGGCCGACTTCGACGGGTTCGTGCTGCCGTTCGCGGCCGAACTGATGGCCCTGGCCGCGCGGTATGACCGGCCCATCAAGATCCGGGCCTGCGACACGCTGGGCTATGGCGTCCCGTACAACGGCGCCCAGTTGCCGCGCTCCGTCGCCAAGATCATCTACGGCCTGCGCCGCCGGGCCCACGTGCCGCCCGAGTGGCTCGAGTGGCACGGCCACAACGACTTCCACAAGGTCCTGATCAACGCGACGACGGCCTGGCTGCACGGGTGCTCGGCCGCCAACGGGACGCTGCTCGCCATCGGCGAGCGGACGGGCAACCCGCCCATCGAGGGCCTGGTGGTCGAGCACGCCATGATGTGGGGCGAGACGGAGGGCGTCGACTACTCGGCCATCACCGAGATGGCCGACTACTACCGGGCCGAGATCGGCTACGAGATCCCGCCCCGCTACCCGCTGGTGGGGCGCGACTTCAACGTCACCAGCGCCGGCATCCACGCCGACGGCCTGATGAAGAACGAGGAAATCTACAACCCGTTCGACACCCAGCGGATCCTGAATCGCCCCTGCCGCGTCGCCCTGACCGACAAGAGCGGCCTGGCCGGCGTCGCCCGCTGGATCCAGGAGCGGTACGACCTGGAGGGCGGCCTCGACAAGGACGACGCCCGCATCCGCCAGATCAACGACTGGGTCACGCGCGAGTTCGAGAACGGCCGCGTCGCCTGCATGAGCGACGAGGAGGTCGACGCGAAGGTGCGCGAGTTGTTCGGCGCCTCGGCCCGCCGCAAGCCCGAGTCGCTCTGAGGCGAGGTAGGTGTTTGGCGTGCCTGGCAGGTTCCCATGGCCGGGTGCCACGGGTGGCTTGTCCACCCGTGCTGCTCGGACGCACACTGGCTGCAAGCAGCCAGTGGCACCCTCGTTACGGGCACGCCAAACACATGCAATCTGAGGACGCCGCGCGGGGCGCGCCGGGTGCGCAGGCCCGCCGCGCGCAGGAATGCAGGGTTTTTTGCTGGCCTCGCCGGGCCGCCGCCGCTCCAATGGTGGCCTAGGAACGCGCCCCTCTCACGGAAAGGAAAACGCATGACCCAGGCACCTCCTCCCCCGGCAACCCCGAAGACGAACGGCCTGGCGATCGCCAGCCTGGTCCTCGGCATCGCCTCGATCGTCTGCCTCGGATGCGTCGCGGGCATCCCGGCGATCATCTGCGGCCACCTGGCCCTGAAGCAGATCGCCGCGCGCGGCGAGGGCGGGGCCGGCATGGCCAAGGCCGGCCTGATCATCGGCTACATCATCACCGTCCTCTTCATCCTGATCGCCATCCTGGCGGCCTTGGGGATGGGGAGCCTGCCGTGGGCCGAGAGGCAGCAACAGGGCATGATGATGGAGTAGGCGGCGCCGCGGGGCCGTCACCCCACGAGCCGGACCCTCCGGAGCGGGCCCAGTGTGCCTGCGCGTGCGGCACGCCGGGCCCGTTTCGCGCGCGGTTTCCGCTGAGCGCCGCGGCCGCCAAGCGCCGATAGAAAAGACGGTCACCGTGCGCCCCGGGCTTTCTTGGGGGCTGCGGTCATGGATTGGGTACCCCGTTTCGACGAGTTCCGGAACGCCGTCCGGTTCCGGGAACTGCGGCGTTCGCTGGCGGTGGCGGGGCTGGCGAGCGTGGGCTTCGGCGCCATTGCGTTTGCCACCAGCGTCCGGGACATCGGCGAGAACGCGTCCCACGTGGTCCTCGCCCTGGTGGCGCTGGGCCTCGCGCTGGAAGGCCTCTGGATCCTGACGACGGCCGACGCGCGGGGCCTCGTCTCCGACGGCATCCTGCTGGTGACGGTGGGCCTGCTGAACCTGGTCCTGATGGTGGCCGCCCTGCGCGCCGGCGGCGTGGCCGCCCGGCCGCTCATCCTGGGCGCCGCCGGCACGTGGCAGGTCCTGTGGGGCTACCGCAACTTCCGCCGCTTCCGGCACTACGTCCTGTGGCCGGTCGCCAGGCCGGCGCCGGGGGCCTATGACGATATCGACATCCTTGCCAGACACGTGGCCGCCGCGGACTGCGCGGCCGAGCCCGACATGCTCGCCTTCCGCGAGCGCGGCCGCCCCTGGCAGGCCTGGCTGGCGGCCGACAAGGCCGTCTTCGTCCGGGGCCGGGCCGAGCGCGCGGTCTTCGTCGCCCAGGCCGAGGTGCGCTTCGAGGAGGCCCCCCGCCGCCCCGACGGCAACACCGCCGGCACCTTCGTCCTCGGCGGCGCCCGCGTCGCCGCCGTCGTCCCCGAGGCCTCGCTCCGCCGCTTCGACGACTGGAAGCAGGGCCGCCTCGCCGCCGCCCCGTCGCCCAAGGACGCCACCCCCGCCCCCGAGCCGGTGGCCGGGCGCGCCTAGCACTAGGGCGCCACTTGGCGCGGCGGGTCTCCGCACCCGCCGCGCCATGGACCCGGCGTGGCCAAGAACGCCATTTCGTGCGCGGTGGGTACGGAGACCCACCGCGCAAAGGCATAGGTGGCGTTGTAGCAGCGCTCGCCCGGCTCCTGCGCCCCCGCGCCGGCGCGGCCGCCTCACCAGTACCGCCGCTCCCGGACGCGCCCGCGCCCGAGGAACAGCCCCGTCACCAGGTATCGCAACGCGTCGATCGGATGGTCCGCCCCGTCCTTGGCCGGCCGCTCCTTGCGGTCGCCCGCGTTCGACTCCTCCCAGCGGTACTCCTGGAACGCCCGCACGAGCCACCGGCACGACGGGTCCACGACGAGGCCCGGCCGCCCCGGCCGCTCCTTCAGCAGCCGGCGCACGAGTTCCACCCCCTCCAGGATCCCCGCGCGGGGCGTGCGCGGCCGGATGCCCAGCCGCGCGAGTTCCTGGCACGGGCCCGTCCCGGTCACGTCGCCGCGCTGCCACCCCGCCGGGTCGGCGTACGTCGCCGCCACCGGGCCCGGGTCCAGGCGGGCCATCGCGCACGCATGTTCCGCGATCGGCCGCTCGCGCTCCACGTACTCCCGCAGGACGCGCACCTGCACGGCCGACAGGTCGACGTCGCCCGCCTGGCCCCGCGCGGCCGCCGCGCCCCCCGGGTCGTCCACCTGCACCCACAGGCACACGAACGGGTTCGCGTAGCCGAAGTCGAGCGCCCGGTACAGCGGCAGCGCCGCGTCGTACGCGACGCCGGCCACGTGCCGCGCGGGCGCGAACTCCATGAAGACCACCCGGTCCGCCCGCGGCCTCAGGCACAGCATCTCGGCCTCCCAGGCCGCGCGGCTGGCGCGCGCCTGCTGGGCGATGGCGTCCTCGATTGGGAAGTACCCCTCCGCCCGCCGCGCCCGCCCCTCGCAGTCCGACCACAGCGGGCACCGCGAGCACGACCGCTCGGCCGGGCACCGCTCGATCACCTCCCACAGGCACCACGCCAAGAGGCGCGGCCCGGTGGCGGCTTCCGCGGCGTCCTGCCTGTCCGAAGTCTGGACCCGTTCCGGGCCGGCAGGCAGGTCCGCCCTCGCCTCGGCGATGCGGTCCACCAGCGCCGCCATCGGGCCGAACGGCCGGTGCAGCGTCGAGAACGCGTCCAGCCGCGCCGCGATCCACACCCCGTCGCGCCCGGGACTCGACTGCGTGACGAACTGCGCCGCCTGCCAGACGTCCGGCGAGAACTCGTCCACCTCGTCGCACTTCAGGCGGTGGACCCGCTGGCCCCGCACGCTCCGCGCCGACTGGGTCAGCACCTCGATGGCCGACCCGTTCACCAGTTCCGTCCGCCGCGACGTCGGTTCCCGCGCCAGCATCGGCGCGAACAGGCCCGACCACTTCCGCGCGAGGTACGCGTACATCTTCTCGCTCTGGTCCAGGCTGCCGCCCAGGATGCGCGTCTGGCACCCCGGCCTGAGGAGCGAGTCCAGGTGGGCGGCCACGCTCCCCAGTTCCGTCTTCGCCCCGCCGCGGCAGGCCCACACGATGAGGTCCCTCGGCGGCCCCAGGACCGACTCCGCCAGGTACGACATCGGGGCTGCGTGCCCCGGGCAGACCGCACGCCTCGGCACGGCCAGCCCGTAGGCGGCCCGGACGAACTCCCACAGCGCCTCCGGCGTCCTCGGCCGCACGCCCACCAGCGCGCGCGCCAGCCGCAGGCGCACAGGGTCCAACGCATCAGGACGCTCGCTCTGTGTCACGGCAACGGTCCTCCTCTTGGCGGTCCGACATCAGGGTCGTTGAGTTCGTGCGCGGTGGGTCTCCGCACCCACCGTGCATCGCGGCGCCTGACCGCGGCGGGTACGGAGACCCGCCGCGCGGCAGCCGCAAGAGACGCCCCTCGTCCCGCTCATCGCAGGTTCCGGGCCTCCAGGTACCACAGCGCGAGCCGCTCCAGGGCCCGCGCCCGATCGGGTTTCTCGCCGGCCGGCCCGCCGCGGCGGGCCTCGCGCAAGGCCTCCACGACGGCCGCGTGCTGCTCCTCCGTCAGGAAGAACGTCATCGGCCGCGCCAGGGGCGCCAGGTCCGCCGGGTCGAGGGGCTCGGGCGGCGGCGCCGCCAGGCGCAAGAGCCGCTCGACCGCGTCCGGCGGCTCCGGCAGCAGCCGCGCCAGGTCCGCCGCCGACCTGCCCTCCGCCAGGCGCGCCACCAGCGACGCCCGCGTCGACGGGTCGTCGCGCCCCTCCAGGCGGTTGAGCGTCGCGAGCAGCACGCGCGCCTCGTCGTCGTCCACCTCCCACACGTCGCACCGCGCGTGCGTGTGGCCGAGGTCGCGCAGGGCCCGCGCCCGATGATGGCCGTTCAGAATCTGGTACCGCGCGTGCGGGCCGGCCTCGGTAGATTGCAGACTGGCGGCCACCGCCGCGCCAGCGTCGCCGGTGCCTTGGCCCGGGGCGCCTTGGCCGCTCACTCCGCACTCCGCATTCCGCACTCCGCACTTGCCGCCGATCGGCCGCACGACCAGCGGCTCGTAGAGCCCCGTCCGCCGGATGTGGCCTTTCAGTTTCTCCAAGAGCCGCGGCGGCATCCGGTTCGCGTTCTCCGGGTGCGGTTCCAGCGCCTCGAGGGGGATCCATTGCAGCGTCATGCGTCACCTCCTTGTAAGAAGAAATGAACAATGACCAATTCCAAACCTGCCTGCCGGCAGGCAGGTTTGGCATTTGACATTGGGCATTGATCCTTGGTCATTCCCCGTTGGCCCGTGGCGGTGCCCCAGTTTGGCATTTGGCGTTGGCACTTGGTCATTCGCATCGCCGTGCGGGCCAGCGCCCGAGTTTTTCAGTTTGGCATTTGGCATTTGACATTTGGCATTTGCAGTTTGGCATTTGACATTGATCATTGGTCATTGCCTTGGGCCGGTCCGGCCGGCGGCGTTTCGGGGCGCTCGTTCAGGATGCCCAGGACGCGCTCCAGTTGCGCGTCCGAGAGGTGCGCGACGCGCCGCGAGAACGGGTCCTCGGCCGCCACCGCGCCGCCTGGCCCGCCGCCCGGCAGGCCGGCCAGGTGGCGCGCGAACGGCCCGTCGCCGATGCCGCGCTCAAGCCCCTCGGGGGCCGTGGCGAGTTCGCGCTGGGCGTCGACGGCCAGTTTCAGGATCTCGCGCGCCGCCTGGCGCGCGTGCGCCGGCGAGTCGCCGTCCAGTTCCTGGATGAGCCGCGCTACCGCCACCGGCGCCCAGCGCATCACGGCGCTCGTGGCCTGGAGCAGCGGCTCCAGGGCGTCCTCCGCCAGCAGGGCGCGGAACTCGGGCGTGGCCAGCCAGCGGCGGAGCGTGTCGGGCCGGACCCGCGCGGCCCGGGCGACCTCGTCCACCTGGCCTCCCGCCTCCCACAGGGCGCGGGCGATGCGGCGATGGTGGCGTGTGACTCTCATGGGACCTCCTTCTCCGAAGTCTGGACCCGGCCTGCCCGTATGGGTTCCGGGGCGGCGGCGGGGGCGCCCGCACTCGCGGCAGCACCCGCGCGCCACAGGTAGTAGACCGGCGCCGCGTCCAGGTGCCGCGCGACGAGTTCCAGCACCCGCCTGCGCCCCGGCGCGTTGGTCTTGTGGTTCTTGGCCGCCAGGTACGAGCGGGCCCAGCGGCCGATCTCGCGGTCCGCCAGGCGCCGGGCCGCCGGCCCGAGCGCCCCGAGTGCTGCCTCCAGCCGCGCGGCGCTCCGCCGCGCCATCCGGTCGATCCCCACCGACTCCAGCGCCGCCCGCAGCCGTTCCCCCTGCGGCGCGGGCGCCTGCGGATAGGCGGTCATCCCCGCCCGCTCGAAGAAGGGATGGACGCGGCCCATGGCGGCCAGGGCCTCGACGTAGGGCGTGCCGACCTCGTCCAGCGTCTCGGCCACGAGGCGCCGCGCGAGGCCCAACCCCCGCCAGTTCGGCGCGATGACGACGCGGCTGATGATCCGGAGTTCCCGATTCACGAGCGGCCCGACGGACGCGCGGCAGGCGGCGCCCAGGCGGTACCGTCCGCCCGTCGCTCGGTTCCGCGCCGCCAGCGACAGCGGCGACCGGCTGTAGACGATGACGCCCACGAGCACTTCGCCCACCCGGCCGGCGCCGCCGGCCGCGCCGCCGGCGCCGCGCGGGTCGCGCCAGACCATCCGGAACACGTCGGTGATCGCGCCGGCGTGGTGGCTCCGGTAATGGAGCGGGGCCAGCCGGCGCCAGTCGGCCGCCGTGCCGCGCTCGATCCCGATGCCCGCCAGCAGGCTGCACGTGTGCGAGGCGCTTGGAGTCATGGCCATCACTCCTCTGACTCGGCGGGCGTGCGGCCTGCGTGCGGGTCCCGGGGCCGGCCCCGCGCGGCGTCGCGGTAGGCCACCTCGACGCCCGGCCCCTCGTGCTTCGCGATCAGGACGTCGGGGGCGAGGTCCTCGGCCAGGTCGTCGTGGGCCGTCGCCGCCAGGACCGTCAGCGCGTGCCGCGTGGCCAGCCGCCGCACGCGGTACGCGATCGCCCGGGCCGCCAGCCGGTCGAGCGTGGAGCAGAACTCGTCGGCGATGAGGACGGGCGCGCCCGCTCCGCCCACCCCGCCCGCCCCGCCCGCGCCCGCCGCCGCCGCGCACGCCCGGGCCAGCGCGTGCGCCAGCCGCAGCCGCCACCGCTGGCCGTCCGAGAGTTCCCCCGGCCGCCGCAGCAGCAGAAACGCGTCCGCCAGGCCCGCGCTCGACAGGTGCTCCAGCGCCTCCTGGAACGGGCACGGCAGGCCGTCGATGACGGCCAGGTCGCCCGGCGGATCGACCGTCGCCAGGTCCACCAGGTGCGCGCCCGGCTCGGCCGACGCGATCGCCTCGACCAGCCGCCGGAGGAGCACCGTCTTCCCGCTGCCCGAGGGGCCCGTGACCAGGACGACGTCGCCCGGCCGCACCTCGAGGGCCAGGCCGTCGAAGAGGGTGACCTCGTACGTCTCGTCGAGGCCGATGCCGAACATCTCGGCCGCCTGGACGGCGCGGTCCGACGGCACGTCGCCGGCGGACGGGGGCGGAACGGCGTGGAACTTTTGGTTGATCCGGTACCGGGTCATCGCTAGTCTCCGTTTCGAGCGGCCATGCTCCTCTTTAAGAAGAAGTTTCTCGACCTCATCGCGTCCGGGGCGAAGCGCCAGACGATCCGCGTCTGGCCCAGGCGCCGCGTCCGCCCCGGCCAGCGCGAGTTCGTGCCCGGCCTCGGTCGCGTGATCATCACCGGCTTCGACCGGGTGCGGCCGGAGGACCTGACGGAGGACGACGCACGGCTGGACGGCTTCGCGTCGCGCGAGGCGCTGCTGGCGGAACTCCGCGGCCTGTACGGCGACGACCTGGACGCGGTGCCGTGCTTTCGGATCCGCTTCACGCTCGTGGCCCCTTCCGCCTAAGCGGGTGCCACCCTGGCCCGCCAGGAAGAAGGGCGGGCCGTGGCTTGACCGCTGGCGGCTTGTCGAAGCGCAGCGAAGACCCGTTGTCGCACCCAGGGTCCGCCAGTGCTCTGGGCTTGGCGCGGTGGGTCTCCGCACCCACCGCGCTCACGGCGCCTGCCGCAAGCGGGTCTCCCGACTCCCCGCGGCGGCTGCCCAGGCGCCGGGCCCGCCGCTCGATCCGCCGCATCCGGCGCCTGAGGGCGCTCAGGGTCCGTCCGGGCGGCCCCGCGCCCTGGCCGAGGCCCGCCGCAAGGCCCCGGCGCGCGATCTCCCGCAGCGACAGCCGCAGGACCCGGTGCAGGTAGACCAGGCGCCGGTCGGCCGGGTCCAGGTGCCGCCACGCCCGCAGGACACTCGTGACCGCGGGATCGTCGGCCAGTTTGCGGACCCGCCGGATCCGGCGCTGGAGCGACGCCCGGGTCATCCCCAGGGCCCCGGCGAGTTCCGAGATCGGCACGCCTCGGCCGAGGAGCCTCAGGATGCACCGGTCCCGGCGGGGCAGGGCCTCGGTCAGCCGATCTACCGTGTCCGGAGCGCCCCCGCCCGCGCCAGGAACGCTACCAAGCGCCTGATTTTCACAGTCTACCGAACGCGCATTACCGTCCATTTGTGGCCTCTCAGCACAAGAAAAGCCGTGTTTGTCCGATTTCAAACCCACCTTGCCATTATGGGGCGGTTTCGATAAAAAGCAAACTGCAAAATACGCCATTTTCCAAAGTTTTTCGTGCGGCGTGGAAAATCCTGTTGACCTGGGTTTGCTGTTACGTAAACTCATAGCCGACCGGAGGTTGCGTGCCGGGTGCGGGATTCGCCCGGCCGAGGGCGGGATTCGCCCGGCCGGGGGCGGCGCCTTGCCGGTCGGGGCAAGGACCGCCGCCGGGGCAGGGCGGAGCACGCACGGGCGAGGCGGACGCGCGGCGCGGTTGGGGCGGGCCGTGGCCTCGGCGCGGGCGCCGGGCCGACGAGGAGGAGGACGGGCGATGGCCCTTATCGACAACCTGAGGGAGTTGGAGGCGCTGCGGCGGACGCTGGCGGCCACGGCGGAGCGCAGGACCTTCGGGCGCGAGGTCCGAGAGGCCCGCAAGAAGCGCGGCATGACCCTCGAGGCCCTCGCGTCCGCCACCGGGATCGCCAAGAGTTACCTCTCGCAGATCGAGACGGGCTACGCCTCGCCGCCGCGAGAGGACAAGGTGCGGAAGATCGCGAAGGCCCTGGGCCTGGACGCCGGGGCGCTCGTGGCCCGGGCCCACCTGTCGCAGTTGCCCGCCGACCTGCGCGAGCGGATGGCGCGGCTGAAGGACATCTTCGACTCGACGGAGGGCGTGATCCGGGCCTTGCTCGTCGCCAAAGGGGAGGGGATCCCCGGCACGGCCGTCTCGCCGAAGGGCCCGCCGCCGGACCAGGGGGAGACGACCCTCGACCTCGACGCGCTGCACAAGAGCGGCCTCCTGCATCACCTGGCGGAATGGGGCGCGTCGCGGGCCGGGGCCGACCGCCAGGCCGTCCGGCCGGTGCCGGTCATCAACAAGGTGGCGGCGGGGTATCCGAAGGACTTCACGGACCTCGGGTACCCGGTGGGGATCGCCGACGAGTACGTGGCGGGCCCGGCGGAACTGTCGGACCCGAACGCGTTTGCCCTGCGGGTCGTGGGCGACTCGATGGAGCCGCGCTACCACGAGGGCGACGTCGTGATCTTCAGCCCGGCGGCCCCGGTCGATTCGGGCGCGGACTGTTTCGTGCGGTTCGCGACGGCCGCGCGCCCGAGCGACGGCGAATCGACGTTCAAGCGGGTGTTCTTCGACGCGCCGGACCGCGTGCGGCTCCAGCCGCTCAACGAGCGGTACGCGCCGACGTTCGTCAAGCCTGCGGAGATCGAGGGCATCTTCCGGGCCGTCGCGCGGTACGAGCGGCTCTGACCCGCCTTCGCCGAGGCTTCGGCGGGGGCAAAGCGGAACGCGGGCCATGACCGACGACATCATCCTGATGGCCGACGGGGGCGGGGGCGAGCGGATGCGCGCCTTCATCGCGCGGGAGATCCTCTCCCGCTTCGCCCCCGGTGACGCGAGCGGCGAACTGGCCCGCCTGGGCGACGCGGCCCGGGTCGAGGCCGGCGGCACGCTCGCCTTCACGACCGACGGCTACGTCGTCCAGCCGCTGGAGTTCCCCGGCGGCGACATCGGGCGGCTGGCCATCTCGGGCACGGTGAACGACCTGGCGTGCCTGGGCGGCCGGCCGGTGGCGATCGCGCTCGCGCTCATTCTCGAGGAAGGGCTCGAGGTGGCGACGCTGCGGCGCGTGCTGGACTCGGCGGCCGCGACGGCCCGCGAGGCCGGCGTCGCGGTCGTGTGCGGCGACACGAAGGTGGTCGAGCGCCGAGGGGCCGGCGGCCTCTTCATCACGACCTCCGGCATCGGCGTCCTCGCGCCCGACCGGCGGCTCGGGCCCGAGGCCGTGCGGCCGGGCGACCGGGTGCTCGTCTCGGGGACGGTGGGCGATCACGGCGTGGCGGTGATGAGCCGGCGGGAGGGCCTGCGGTTCGAGGCGGCGGTCGCGAGCGACGTCGCGCCGCTGTGGTCCCTGGCCGCGCGGCTCCTGGCGGCGTGCCCGGGCTTGAGGTGCCTGAAGGACCCGACGCGGGGCGGCCTCGCGGCGGCGCTCAACGAGATCGCCGAGGCGGCGGGCCTGCGGATGCGGATCGAGGAGGCGGCGGTCCCCGTGCGGCCGGCGGTGGCCGGGGCGTGCGAGACGCTGGGCCTCGACCCCCTGACGGTGGCGAACGAGGGGAAGTTCGTCGTCCTCGTGCCGCCGGACGAGGCGGAGGCGGCGCTGGG
>Ga0315274_10005137_pt1 | contig 19182 bp, 21 predicted proteins | sample YL17G02_20_MG_FD_203700 | JGI IMG/M metagenome (GOLD analysis project Ga0315274, IMG submission 203700) | Sediment microbial communities from Yellowstone Lake, YNP, Wyoming, USA - YL17G02_20 | ecosystem: Environmental > Aquatic > Freshwater > Lake > Sediment | place: USA: Wyoming | collected... | reverse complement strand
AGAGAAAGAATTTACTTTAGTGGATTTTCCTCCACCATCAAGGCATGAAATAAAAGAATCATTTGATCGCATTTGTACTAAAATTAGTGCTAAATTTCCATCTTCAAGAGAATCAGCAAAGAAGAACGAAGAAGAAATTATTAAAGCAGCTACTGGTCTTACAATAGCAGAAACAGAAAATGCTTATGCTAAATCTCTTGTAAAAATGAAGGCTTTTGATATTCCTACCATACTAGAAGAGAAGAAACAACTTATCCGCAAAGGAGGAATATTAGAATATAGAGACTCTAGGTTCACTTTTGATCAGATTGGTGGTCTATCAGCAATTAAAGAATGGTTAAGTCTTAGAAAACTTGCATTTAAAGAAGAAGCCAGGGAATATGGATTAGATGTTCCTAAAGGGTTGCTAATTTTGGGAATTCCTGGGTGTGTACTAGGGGACACTAAAATTAGAGTTAAGAGTACGGTAGATAACAAAGAGGAAGAAATAGAAATAGAACATTTTTTTGGAATTTGTTCAGATTGTAAAGATTACCAAATAGATACTCCTGAAGGGTGGCAAGATATTGATTGTTTAATAAAAAAGAAAAACAAAAATTGTTATAATTTGGTTATTGATGATAATCCTGATTTAGGATGTTCTTGTGATCACTACATACAAACTTTTTATAGGGATATGGGTGAAGATACCTATGAATGGAAAACAGCAGAAGAAATAAACATATGGAACTTTGTTGTCACAAGAAACGGTAATAAAAGGGTTATAGCAAAAGAGTTCCTCGGAAAAAGAGATACATTTGATTTAAGTATTAAAAATAAAGAACACAGATACTATTCTAATGATGTTGTTTCTCATAACACAGGAAAATCTATGTTATGTGACGCTCTTGCGGGTTTTTATAAAATGCCGTTACTAAGATTAGATATGGGATCGATATTTTCAAGTCACGTGGGGGATAGTGAAAAAAATATGCGTGATGTAATTTCTATTGCAGAGGCAATTGCTCCATGTGTGACATGGTGTGACGAAATAGAAAAAGGTATTGGCGGTGTTCAATCGTCTAATATGACTGATGGTGGTGTTACAAATAGGGTTTTTGGTACTTTGTTAACATGGCTACAAGAAAAAGAAAAACTTGTTTTTGTCGTTTGCACTGCCAATAATATTATGGGCATTCCGCCAGAGTTTATGCGTGCTGGTCGTTTTGATGAAATTTTCTTTGTGGATCTTCCCAATAAAGATCAAAGAAGAGAAGTAATATCGGTTCTTTTAATTAGAAAAAACAGAGATCCAGATAAGTTTGATTTAAGTGCTATATCTGAAACATCAGATAATTACAGCCCAGCAGAAATAGAAAAGGGTATTAATAATGCCATGTTTGTTGCGTACTCAGAAAAACGAGAAGTTAATACTAAGGATGTGGTATCAGAACTGGGAAAATTTAAACCACTATACGAGAGTCGCAAGGAAGAAATTTTAGAAATGCGAGAATGGGCTTTGGGAAAAGATGGTGTAGGCGGAAGAGCGAGATTAGCCAATTCTGTAAGCGATATAAAAAACTATGCCCATAAAGATACCGGTAGAGCAATTGACCTATCAGAAGCAGATTTATGACAAAAACATACGATTACCATAGCGACTACTATGCGTCTAAATGTTCTGCCTGCAAAGGGGATAAAAAAATTCTCAAAGATGGTAGGTGGTTTAGATGCGGATGTCAATTCTTCGCTTCGCTTGATTGGCGATTCCAGCAGACAGAAATTATACCAGAATCATTAAAAAAAATGTCATGGAAAGATTTTGATGGATGCGTAAGAAAAGGAAATGCAATTAGTAGCTGTATTGATCAAAATGTTATTTTGGAATCTAGAAGTAAAGCGATGAAATATTGTTTTGGATCTGATTCCATGTCAGTTTTATTAAACAGAAAAAAATATTCGCAAATAAAAAAAAGATCGGAATCTGGGGAAAATGTAGTAATTGTTGGTAAAAGCGGAACAGGAAAAACAATGCTCGCAACTCTAATATTAAAAGAGGTTGTGTTGTATTGTTCTTCTTCTGCTGCAGATTTGACATTTGAATGGATTAATGCTAGTGAATTATTGCATGCTTGTAGGTGGGATACACAAAAAAGGGTGAATCACGATTATATAGATGAGTGTATAGATCCTAACTTCCTATTTATAGATAATTTAGATGTTCCAACGGACTATATTGCTTCTTTAGATCGATTAACAAATTCAAGGATGATTAACAGAAGACCATGTGTAATTACGTGCGATTTACCTTTTTGGAATGGGTGCATGCAGAAACCTAGTTTACCAAACTATGAAACAATTGTAAAAAGATTAGGTAAATCTGTAGTAGGCATGATTACGAATACTGAGAACACGGTGATACTCCTATGACTAATAATAAAATTTTACCACATCACATAGAGATTGAGTGTAAAATAATCCATCTCATGCTCCAAAATGTTAATGTTGTTGATGAGATGATTGAAGGTGGTTTTTCTCTTGAGTTTTTTGATATTGTTCATCAAGAGATTATAGAAAATATATATGATGAATATAATAGTAGTGGAAATAAGAGATTACTAACTAGAGATACTTATAGACAGAAGTTATTAGACAAGGGATTGGGTGGTAATGCAATTATATCTCTTCAAACATATGATAAGTGTTTGTTTGGTTCGTATGCAGATATTAACGATCTTGGAACCCTTAAAGAGCAACTTAAAGAATCGTTTGTAGCTAGAAAAGTTCATAACTGTATACAAGAATTTACTGATAATTGTAAGCATAGTGGATTTTTACCAGCTACAGAAGTATTGTCAGAAAAGCTTGTAGATGTACTAACCATATCAGAAACCAGGAGATCAACTTATGTTTCTGGTGCAGAGTTAAAAGATAAGTATATAGAATATTTAGAGAATGCACGTGCTAATCCAGAATCTATTATTAGATGTGGCATAAAAGAAATAGACGATGTAGTTGCTGCTGGTTTTCGTCCTATGCACTTTACGTTATTTGTGGCCGATATTGGTGGCATGAAAACGAGCATGATGATTAATATTGGATTAAATATAGCAGAAGGTAACGAAAAGAATCCAGGTCGTAAAGTTTTATTTATTCCGTTAGAAATGCCAGAATTTGATTTGATGAATAGAATTGTATCTAACAGGACCGGTATAGATTCTGCTGTTTTACTCAAACCTCAAAATTTAACCGTAGAAGATATGAATAAAATACGAAATCACGATATGTGGATTAAGTCTCAGACAAAGTTTCACATGCTTGTAGAGGATAATAGAACCAGTGTTTCTTCTCTAATTAACGCAATAAAAAGTAAAACCAAGGATTTAAGACCAGAGGTGGTAATTATCGATTACATTGATAATGTACAAGCAGATATAACTTATGGTACACAAAGACACTTAGCTATTGGAGAAATTTTAAAATCACTGAGATTCTTGGGTAAGAAATATAAGTTTCACATTATATCAGCAGCGCAAATGAATCGTGCTGCTATTAAAGCACTTAAGGAAGGTAATGAAGATGCAGTTGATTCTACTTCTATTTACGGATCGCACCAATATTCAGCTGACTGTGATACTATTTTTGCCCTTATGTATGTTAAAAATGAACCAGATAAGCTAAAAATTCATACAATTAAATCAAGACATGGTCCTTCTAAGCAGACTAAAGATCTTATTATACATCCCAATTTGTGTCAAATTATGAGTAGTGAAAACGATGGAAAGATGTTAAATGATACTGATATAAATTTTGAACATACATTACAGAACGATAAAGATGAAACAGTTGAAAACGAATCTGTTGAATTTTCTGGTGCCGTGGGTGGCACTGAAGACGATAGTACTAATCAACATGAATTAGATGATTTGATGAATATGGGTTAAGATTTATGGACAGTATTCAGGCAGCAATTTATAAGATTTTGAGATCTAAATCAATAGTGGAATATCTGTCTCAAAAGGGATATAATCCCATTAAAAGTATGTCTGGTGGCAAATTACAATATCTTTGTCCGTTCCCAGATCATAAAGAAACACATCCTAGTTTTGTGGTATATACCGCATCAGAATATGAAAATTTTCACTGTTATGGGTGTCAAAGATCATTTAATATAATACATCTTGTCGCGGAATTAGATGGTCTTTCTTTTAAAGAGTCTGTAAAAAAACTTGGTGCTGATTTAGAATGTAATCCACTGGAAGGGGTGGAAGTTTCTGAAGCACGAATTGCCAATATCATTAATTCTGATAAATTGTTTCAAAATAACACGGAGATAAATGATATATTAGGATATATAAGCTCAATAACTAGAAATTTTTTAGATGGTGTTCATAATGATCCTGTTGAATGCGATAAGATAGACAAAGTATTATTAGATGTAGATAAAGATATAAAGGAGTGTAATTTTGAAGGTGTATTTGAGACTCTAAAAGTTTTACCAGTAGCTATACTAAAAAGACGTAAAGAGATAGAGAAGAAAAAAATGTTAGAACTTTATGGGAAAATAAAAAATGATAGTTAAACCAAATACCTTTCGTATGTGTAGGGCACCTCTGGGCTATTTCGGGGGTAAAACTAAATTAAGACCAACAATTATTAGTTGTATACCTGATCACGATACATATGTTGAAGTTTTTTGCGGGTCTGGCACTGTGTTTTTTGGTAAACCGCCTAGTAAAAATGAAATTATAAACGATGTACATAGTGAACTTGTAAATCTCATGAAAGTTATTTCTGGTACATATTTTGATTCGTCAATTCGACAAGAATTTATATCTTATGTTCGTACTATGCCTGCATCAAGAGAAGCCCACAAGGAATGGCAAAAATGGGATGATATTAAATTAGAATCTTTAAATCCTGCACAAAGGGCATTTATATACTACTATTGTACAAAAAATGGTTTTTCGTGCGTTAAAAAAGGTGGATATGCAGCATCTCCACTTACTAAAAATAGATATAACATGGATACAGATTTTGAGGTGTTTTGTGCTAGATTTAGATCTACTAGCACACAAATAGAACATATGGATTTTCGTGATTTAATAGAAAAGTATAATCAGTCTATTGGTAATAGAAATCATTCAGGAATCTGTTTTTACTGCTTCGCGGCTGGATCTATGGTAAGAATGCATAATGAGGTCTGGAGGGAAATAGAGACGGTTGTTGAGGGTGAAAAAACGTGGGGGAATAAAACAGTTTTGACTAAGGTAAAGCGAAGATATGAGGGGATTATTTACAATATTACGGTACAGGGTTCGCCTTATGCCTTAAGGGTTACCCCTGAACACCCAGTGCTTGCGATTAAAGGACGGGATAGCAATACAAGACAAGATAAAAGATCGGATTTACAGATGCATGAGCAGATGGAGTTTTATGACGCCAAAGATCTGCGGATTGGAGACTATTTGTGCGTTCCTGTTGGTTCAGATTATAAGAATACAGAAGAATGGGATTGGAAGTTTCCCGTATATAAAGAACCAACAAATTTTAGAAAAACGTCGCACAGCTGTGTGTTTATACAACACAACCAATTTAGCGATGTTGATATATCTGAATTGTTAGGTTTATATGCATCGGAAGGGAATATCGGACGTACAAACGGAGTTGAATACTCTGTTGTGTGGTCTTTTAATACAAACGAAGTTAATTTGATAGAATTCGTCAAAAAAACATTGAACAAATATTTTGGAATAAAATCAGTTACTACACATGTTAATAACAATGCCACTCAGATTATAGCATCATCTATTTTATTGTCAAAATTTATACAATATTGGATTCCAGGCACATCTAGAAATAGGACAAAACACATTAATCAGGAATTTTTGTGTGCTCCAAATAACATGAAAGAGTCTTTTTTAAAAGGATGGATGAAGGGCGATGGTGGTATATACTTTGATAGAAATAAAACCAAAGCCAAGTTAACAGGTACTTCAGTGTGTAAAGACATGGCTGTACAAATCTATCATATGTTTTTACACTGTGGGTACAGACCGAGTTTTAAACTTAGAACTAAAAACGTGGGTAGAACCATTATTTTTCCCTCTGGCAATAAATTCATTACGACTAATGTTTACGATGTATATCTCTCTATCTGTTCAGAAATCGAAAATTTCGGATACCGTACTAGGGCTAAAAAGGTGCGTGCCACAAGACGAATTATTGATGGATATATACTTTCTAGAATTAGATCAATTAAAGAGGAAGAGTACAATGGATATGTATATAACTTAGACGTAGATGGGGATAATTTACTATGTGTTGATAATGTTGTAAGTCATAATTGCGATCCGCCATATTTTATTGCAGATAATACTGGATATTATGAATTTGTGTTTACCCAAGAGGATCATAAAGATCTTAAAAAGTGTTGTGACTCAATAAATAATTTAGGAAATAAATTTTTAATTACTTATGACGATAATCCAGGTGTTATAGATTTATACAAAGACTATTTTTTATATAGAACAGATCCTGTAACATATACAGCATTAGAGGAAAAAGACGAAAGAAAGATATTTAAGTGTGAGATATTTGTTACTAATTATGATTTACACGAAATGTTTCTAAAAAGAAATAAAATTAATCGCAAAGGTAATAAGATACAACATATTATATTTTCTGATGAAAAAGAAAAAAAGTGTGATGACAATAGAATAGAATTCCCAAAGAATATGAAATTGGGAGAAGAATATATAGGACTGACAAAAATTAATTAAGGTAATTTATGATAAACAAATTTACTCCAATACAAGTTCTTCCGTCTGTGCAAAATGTGTCAATGAGAAGAGGAGACATGGAAGTATGTATGGTGGAAATATCAGGAGAGGAATATCAAAGATGTGAAGAATTTTCTCATATTATATGGGCAAATAAAAAAAAAGGAATTTGGGGAAAGGGTATGGTAAATACCTCAGAAGATTTTTACCGAGTAGAGCGTGTAGGTAGTTTAGGAGAAATATCTCTTGCTAAATTAGTTAATTCTCAAGTGGATTTTTCATATAAAGAAGGGGGAAACGAAACTGACCTTATATTGCGTTCAAGGTTTAAAGCAGAAATTAAAACAGCCACTCATAATTATGGACAGGGTCTAATAAGAGCTGTGGACGACAGAGGTAGAAGTGTTCCACTTTTATCAGATATTTACGTATTTGGATATTTAGATGAGGAAGACGTAGACAATAAGTATGCAAGAGTAGGAATTGTTGGTTTTGAGATTAAGAAGAATATTATTAAACTTGATATGGTTCCAGCTATACGAGGTAAGCACTTAAATTATGCTATCATGTATCATAAACTACAACCTATTTTAAAACTGATAACATGGTGCGAAAAGTAGAATTGAAAATAATATGTCAGAATGGATAAAATTAACAGAATCTAAGTACCACGATAGAAAGTGGGCTTTAATGCAAGACGGTGTTACATTAGCAACTATTTTTAGAAAAACAGCTAAAGAAGGAGAAAAAGAGAAATTTTCATTGTACATATCTTCTCCTAAAGTTTATTATAGTTTTACTGAAATAATGAAAACTTATTTATTTGATTCTTTTGAAGAAGCACAACGTGGTTTTGAGAACTTGGGGAAGAAAGAAGTGTTACCTTGGGCAAAAGCAGTGGTTGATTATTTTGAATAAACGGGTATAATAAACTAGAATCAAGAGAAAAAATTGATAAATTTTTCAGATCGTACAATTAGAGAAGCATTTGGTAATTACAAGATGGTTAAGCAAATTGTAGAAAGTGAAGGTCCGCCTACATGGATGTTAGAATCTATGGCTATAGTAGCTACAACATTCGTGGTTAGCGAGAACTTATTACACTTTTGGCACAACGGAGAGGTACACTTAATAAAAACTACACATCCTATGATGACAGATACCCCAGATGATGATTTAAGAGAGTTAAGTGAATGGTGCGAAAAAAATGGATGGAAAAAGTTAACGGTAGATAATGATCTATTAGAAGATCCTCAACAATTTTATTTTTGGCAGCGAATGTACTTTTCTGGTATAATTATTTCAGAACATTTAAGTGAGTGCGAGAAAAAAGAAACGGAACGAATGAAAGAAGCTTATGAAAGAGAACAACAAGAAGAGGATACAATTTTATGAGCCTTAAAGAAAAGTCTGTATTTAAAAAGTATGTATTTGAGTATGAATCTCCAGATGGTGATAAATGGGATATAATTATAGCAGAAAGCGAAGATAGAAAGTACATACAATATCAACAAACTGAAAGTGGTCCACGTAATCCACAACAAGTGGATGGTCACATTGTGACTATTGATGGAGAAATGTTATTGGATATGGCAGATGCTTATAGAAATGTAACGTCTAAACACGCTTCCATTGCTTTTAAGGGAGTTAATAAAAGTGCTATTTCCGCACCAAAAATTATAGATCACAGACAAACAGTGGAAGAAAGTGGCATAGTTATACAATCCAAAGTTGATGAGACCATGAAAAATCAGGATAATACTGTTGCACCGGTGCAAACTCTATCTAAACCTGTAGATGATTATACAGAATTCAGAACTGGAATAACACCAGAAGTAGCAGCACAGGAACCAGGTGAGACTCCTGAAAATTGGTCACTAAACAAGGAAGGTGAAGATTTGTCAGCGTGGCAAAAAGAGGCAGTGTTAAGAAAAGAAAAATTAAGACCGTCTTTGCAAGGTAGAACTGGTGGCTACGAAAGACCTAATTTTAAACAGGTTGATGCTAAGGATATAATCTAGTGGATTACGATTGTCACGTTGTTCCAGCAGATAAGATGCTTATGGACCCTACAGGGGTTAAAGAACCATTGTGCAACGACTGTAAAGCACCTGATTGTACTAATCCAATTAAAGATAAGATGGTATCAATTTTTGGGCAGAACAAGAAATACAGATTGTGGATAATTAATAATCAATGTAGACAAGTAATATCTTGTAGAGGATATATAGGCAAAAACGAAATATACGGTGAGTACTCAGAAACCCAACCACTTCAGCCACTTTGATAAGGAAAGAATATGCCTAGTTTTGGGGCTTGGAAAGATCAAATAAAAAAAACTTATAAATATTATAAAGATTTGTCCACATTAGAGTTGGAATACGTTATCAATAAAATTATTAAAAATAATAAGACAGTTAAAAAGTCTGTTTCTGATTGGCCTAAAATACTGGATTACATAACTGCTAAATTTCCAAAAGTAGATATTAGTAATGTTCCGGTTTATATTGTACCACATTTAGCTATGTATAAGTCAGGTATTAATGGTAATGGATGCTATGTTACTCATCTTGATATTATTTTAGTTAGCGATAAAGTATATACTGTGAACGCAGAGTCTAAAACTGTTTTTAATAAAATAGTAAATAAGTGTATAGGAATTGAATTAAACGTAGAGGATATAGTAGTACATGAACTATTGCATGCTGTTTCTAATAGAACTGGAGGTTTGAAATCGAGTAAAGCAGAAGAAGAATTTGTTTATACTAATTGTATTCCTTTTTATAAAAGTAAAGGTATGACTGATAAGAATATAATAGATACTATTATTATTCCCTTTTGTTTTAATGATGTTATGGTAGATAGTGATTTTATTAGCAAAATGTGGAATAATGTTGGAGTAAATATTGATGAGCACGTATTAAAAGCAGATCGTAATAAAGTATATAATAAATACGCAGAACAGATAGTACCAATTATTGTTGAAGAATCTCGCATTAGGGCTCAAAATATGATAGATCTATATTATAAGTACGGACAAAATATGGCACATTGTAATTTAAATCCAAAATCAGGAATAGATGCTCGTCTTGACACTATAGATTTTGGAACAGAATTATAGTTGATTTTTAATTTTTCGCGGATATAATATATTATGCCAACATATGAATATTTAGGAACTAATCCTGATTGCGAATTGTGCAACTCTATTTTTGAAATAGTGCAGTCTATAAAAGATAAGGCATTAGATACATGTCCACAATGTAATCTTCCCATTGAAAAACAAGTTAGTTTAATATCTGGATATGTTGTTAGTGGTAAAGAAGCCAACCAATATTCTGAAATTCAGCAAGCGAAATACTGGAGAGATAAAAATGGAGTGAGACATAAGGTCACACCTTCTGATGGAAGTAGTAAATCAGCAACAGTATCAAAACAAACTAATTCTCCAGAAAAAATTGCTGCTATAAAAAAAAGAGATGCAGCTGCTGATAAAAAAATAAGATTTGAAGAATCGTATCAAAGGTATGTTAAACGAGTTACTAAGAATAAAAAATAATGTATTATATTAAGTGGCAAACTTTTGATGGTGTAATGGAAGAGTATTACTCGTCTCGTTGTAAGTGGTTGGCGATTAGAAAGTTTAAAATTGTTGCTTTTGCCTCTGGTACAGTTTGTCGATGGGTTTTATGCAAAGACGATATGGTTCTAATTGATTTGTGCAAAATTAGATGTTGGGATAAGATATAAACATCTAAAACAATGTATTATATTAAGTGCGAATCTTGGAATGGTAGTACTGTTGAAGTATATCGTTCGATATGGAAATGGATAGCAGTTAGAAAGTTTAAGAGATTAGATCTTGATCCAACAACTTGCTGTAGATGGTTGTTTTTATGCAAAGACGATAGAACTTTAGAATGTATATGCAAGGCTATATTTTTTTAATAGTAGGTAGTTAACAGGAAGAAATTGTGAAGTATATTTGTTATAAAAAAGTTATTTCTAAAATAGCAGAACAAGATATTAAAGACCCAGAAGACATAAAGGATATTTTGAGTGTTATAAAAGCACAAGAACTTAGTTGCTCTATAAGAATACTTGATAACGACAGAGCTACTTCTTTTAAAGAAATACGTATTAGCTCAATAGACGAAGATTCTTTTTCTTACCTTGTAATGACACAATCTTCCCAACTTAAAAAAAGATCTAAATTCATAGATTTAGATTTCCTTGAACTTACTGTTGTAGATGCCATTTTAGCATCTTTAAAACCAGGTATTGATCGGTGGAGTTTAATAGACCCAGATAATGATACTTGACTTTTTCTAGCTCGTGGCATATAATTGAACATGTCGAGATGGAGCAAACTTCAAAAACAGATCTATAATCTATTAGATCCAAAAATCAATCTACAAATTCATTGTATTAGATATCCTATGCGTTCTCAGTACGGTAGTACTGATTGTCCTAGATACTGGATAACGTTGGACAAAGATATCATATGGGATTACCCTAAAGATTTTCCCGAACTGTTAAAAGGTCCAACGATGATATCTCCTACCGGAATTTCATATTCTTTGGACTATTACCCATATCCATATGTAACAGAAATTAGTGATATGTCTAATGTTATTAGAGAATACATAAACACTCCTAAATGCGAATTGCTAACAAAGGAGTTTAAGAACGATAAGTGGGGTTTGTTAGATATTATATTGGCTGCGGATAGAAGAATAAGTATTTATAAATTATCTTTGTCGAAAAAAACGTTTACTGATTCAGCAAAACTAGTAATTAAAAAGCGAATAGATGGACGAGTAATTAAGAATAGAATAGAAACTGAAGAACAAAGTAAAGGAGAAAAAAATGAGTGATTTTGTACATATACACTGTCACTCTCAAATTTTTCCCCCGCTATTTATTTAGTGGGGGAAAAATTTGGAGTTACAATACAGTAAATTTGATGGCTTTAGTACTATTGAGGGAATGGTAAGTAAGGCTAAAAAATTAGGTATGCCAGCAGTAGGTCTTACAGATCACGGTACTGTTGCTGGTGCTATTTCTTTTCTAAAAGAGTGCAGAAAGCAAAATATAAAGCCTGTTATAGGTATGGAGGCATACTTATGCAAAGACCACAGATGTCATTCTAAATTTGATAGAGAAATTGTAAAAGAAGACGGTACAAATGATATAATTAAAGGACAATTAGACGGGAGAAAAGGTAATAGGCATTTTAATATAATTGCAAAAAACTATAAAGGATTTCAAAATTTATGTGTTCTTTCGCAGATATCGTCTCTTGATGGATATTACTATGACCCAAGAATAGATTTTGAACTGTTGGAGAAATATAAGTCCGGGTTAGTTATAACCTCAGCATGTTTATCAAATGTCGTAAATTGGCATTTATCGCATGATAGGTATGAAGAAGCTAGAAAGTCTGCATCACTATTTAAGGATATTTTTAAAGATGATTACTATTTAGAGATGATGTATCATGGTATCCCTAGTCAAGCTAAGGTATTGCCAGGAATACAGAAATTAAGTAAAGATCTAGACATAAAAACAATAATAAGTCAAGATTGCCATTATTTAGAAAAGAAGGATGCAGAGTTTCACGAGTACATAGTATGTATTAGTAGCGATAAGTGTATTAGAGATCCTAATAGATTGAAGTTTCCGTTTGATGAATTTTATTTTAAGAGTGAACAGGAGATGAAAAAAGTGTTTGGTCATTGTCCTCAATCAATGAAAAACACACTGGAGATTGCGGATAAGTGCGACTATTCTGATATTATTTTTGTTGAGGAGGGTGGCACTATGAAGTTGCCACAATTTAAACTTCCGGAAGGATTTAGTAATCCAATTACATATCTTAATCACCTTTCGTGGAAAGGATTGGAGAGGGAGGGCTTACACAAATCTAAACCTCATATAGAAAGACTAAATAGAGAGTTGGATGATATTAAATTGATTTGGGACACAAAGAGATATGATTTCGCGTCGTACCATCTTATAGTAGCAGATATAATGAGATATGCTCGTGAAAACGGAATAGAGGGAGGTATTAGGGGAAGTGGATTTGGGTCATTGATGGTAAAATGCTTAGGCATATCAGAAGGAGTAGATCCTGTTTTTAATGGACTATTTTGGGAAAGGTATTTAGGATGCGACTACTCTTACTTTATTTCTGATACAGATTTTGGTATAAAATAATTACTAGATAGTTACTTATATTTTAAGTTTTAAGGAGAATTAAAATGTGTCTATATAAAAGTATAAATAATAAATCAATAATAAAAGAAACATGGGCTTATAAAGTTATATTTGTTAATGATTGTGGTGCATCTTTCACTGGTAGTTATTGTGAAACTCCCATAGAAACAGATAAGTGGATGATAGCTAGTTGTCGTGAAGGAGAGAGTAGAAAAACTATGGGTTTCTATTCGTTTGCCACCAAGAAGGGAGCAGTGGTATATGAATCTGGTCTGGGTACGTGGCCAACGTATGTATTACATATGAGTCATGGTATTAATTCAATAAAAGGAAGCTCTAAAATAGTTAAAGTTAAAATTAGAAAAATACTTGAGGCAGGTATTATTCGTGGGCACAAATGCTACAGATACAAAGAATTATTTGTCCCCGGTAAAAATTTATGAACGCATTAGCTAATAAAATAATTGATATTGTAAAACAGCACCTTGAATACGATGAGAAAAAGGTGTATTCAGAACTAGAAAAGCTGTGTTCTCTTAATATATTAAATGATCTATATTCCATTTATCAAAAATTAAAGAATAAAGAAATTGCAACAGGAAATAAAAATTTTCTTAATTCGTTTGTGGCATATTTATTAGGAATTACCACATTAAAACCGACAAAAGAATTTGCTATAGAAAAAAGAAAAACATACGGAAGATCTGGATTTCCAGATATAGATATGGATTTTGATTATTCTCGAAGAGATGAAATTGTACAATACTTAAGGCACAAGTACGGAGAAGATTGTGTAGGCAACATAGGTACTCATCAAACACTTAAATCTCGTAATGCAATTCGCAGGGCTATACAAGTACTGGATCCAGATCGTACTATTACCTTTGTTCGTGGGAAAAAATCTGATAGAAGTGCTAATTTTCATTTACAAAATAGAATATTAGAAACATTACCTATTATAATGAAAAAAAGAAATGGCACGATGATAAAAAATCTTCAAGAAGCGTATGAAATGTATGAAGATTTTAGAAAAGAAATGGATAACTATCCAGAGGTGTTTAGAGTAGCCAAAGCCATAGAGGGAAGCCTTTCTGCATATTCAATTCATCCTGCCGGGGTTTTACTTTCTCCGGTTCCACTGCAAAATATTTGTCCGTTACATACCACAAGGGGTGTATTCAGTGATGATGGTAATTCTACTAAAGCCCTAGCCACACAATTTACGATGAACGAAGTTGAAGCATTGGGACTAATAAAGTTTGATGTTTTAGGACTTTCTACTAAAGCAGTTATTAATCTGGCAAAAAAGACAATCAAAGAAAATCACAACGTAGATGTAGATTTAACACGGTTACCTCTTGATGATCCGCAAACGTTAAATCTGTTAACTACCGGTGATACAGTGGGGTGCTTTCAAGCTGAAGAAATCGGCATGCAAGAAACGTTTAAGAGTATAGGAATTGATAGTTTTGATGATTTAGTAATTGCTATTGCAATGTATAGACCGGGACCTATGGATTATATTTCTGTTCTGTCTGATTATAAAAAACATCCATCAAAGATTAAATATATGCATCCAGATATGAAAAAAATTACTGAAAAAACTTATGGGATTCTTGTATACCAAGAGAGTATCATGCGTGTTAGTATGGAAATGGCAGGTTTTACAGCTTCTGACGGTTACAGTTTTATGAAAGGATGTGCTAAGAAAAAGGGTATAGAGCAATGGGAAGATGTTTTTAGACAAGGATGTAGGTCTAAAGGTATATCAGATCAGGTTATAAATAATATATGGTCTGACGTGGTCCGCTTTGGCTCGTATGCGTTTAATATGAGCCTGTCCTTTTCTGAAAAAATCATAACATCCGAAAAGGAATATACTGTCCAAGAGTTGTATAATATAAAGAGGAATGGAGGGCATTTACCAAAAGCGTACAATCAATTTGGAAAAAAAATTGAAATTGTAGATGTATATGATCATGGTATTATTCCTGTGTGGGAAATAAAATTTAGTGACGGCAGTGTTCACAAATGTACGATGCAGCACAAATTTTTAACGTCTAATGGCGTAGTTCCCCTTTCAGACATTATTAAACATAAATTAGGAGTAATTAAATATGCCCAAAAGGAAAGACTGGGAGTGCAAGGGTTGTCGTCAAGTGTTTCGAAATCGTCGAATCTTCACAGTACACAAAAAAACATGTCAAAAGCTCGTAGAATTAAAACAGCAATTAAAGATGAACTATATTTGTCCGGGATGTTTAGAGAAGTTTACTCGGTCGAATCGTGCAAAACACAAGAAGACTTGTCAACTGTGGATTGCCCAGAAGAAAAAGAGGTACTCTGTGTCAGGAAAGAAGAATTCAGCAATTTTTTGGGACATAATGAAACAAAATCCAGAACTAATAAAATGTCGCAATCAAGTGATCAGCAAATCTGTTTCAGATTCAGTTATGAACAATCCCACAGAGAGAAAAAGAAGATCTTTATTAATGAAGGAATTAAATCAAAAACACTATCATTTATTTCAAAGAAACAGAATAGACACAGCTATCAAAACTTCGTCTCGTCGAGACATACAAGAATACAGAACAAAAGTGTTAAAAGATTGGAGAGAAAACAATCCAGAAGATTTTTATTCAAAATGCGTGAAAGGCATTATGGAGCAAAAAATTCGTCATTCCCGCGCAGAACAATTTCTAAAGCCAACATTGCGGCAGCTAGGATTCAAATTCAGTCAATCTGTGTTCCACCCCAAATTTACCACGCAAACACATCGTCGTCAGATAGATTTTTTAAACATGGATCGAAAAATATTAATAGAAATAGATGGACATCATCACTTCAAGCAAGGATGGGGCAGACCGGTAAAAATACAAAGAGACAAAGACGCAGAGCTGAATACAGTTATGGCAGAACAAGGTTATCTAATTATCAGAATATCATACGACACTTGGCTCCCTCACGAGGGTCGATTCAAATACACGGAATTTCTGGAGTTACTGATGTTGGCAGCGTTTTGCACGGAAAGGGGTGTCGTGAAAAATATTGGCAAGTTGTACAAATAACCGATATTAGGTATATAGGTCAAGAACAATGCTACGATATAGAAGTGGCCAGTGAAGATCACCTCTATTGTTTATCTTCGGGTATTGTTAACTCAAATTCCCACTCTACAGCTTACGGCTACGAATGTTTTAAAACTGGATATTTAAAATCTCACTATATGATTGAGTTTATGTGTGCTAGGTTATCTGTTGAAACACAACGCAGACAATTTGAACACGTTTCTAGGTACGAGATAGATTTGAAGAAACACGGTATTAAAATTCTTCCACCGGATATTAATAGATCTAAATTGATTTATACTAAAACCGGGGAGAAAGAAGTACTTAGACCTCTTATATTTAAAGAAGTTGGAGACAAAGCTGCAGAGGATATAGTGGCTAATCAACCATATAAGGGAGATGATCTAGTTTATTCTTTTGCCATGAAGGTAGGATCGGTTAACAGTAAAGCTTTTGAAGCGCTTTTAGATAATGGAGTTTTCGGTAAGATCAATAAGGCTAAGGCTTTACATGATTTTGATATAATTCGTAGGGATAAAAATAAGTTAAAAGGAAGACAGCACGGAAATTTTTTTAAATAATTTTGTTAATTTTTCCGGATTTTTCTTGAGTTTACAAAAATTTGTGGTATAATAATAATGAGCACTAAAAAGGGAGAAAACTCGATGGATAATGGTAAGGTACAGCCAAATCAAAAACCAAGTCGTAAAGGTCGTATTCAAATGGGCATTCATCGAACTCTTTCCACTGAAAGATTTCAAACAATAGTTATTCATTACGAAATAGACGAAGAAATTGAGTGGCAAACTCTAACCGAAAGAGAAAATAAAGTTATGAACTGGCAAACAGTGTTAACACGAGAATTTAAAGATATCCACGACCGTGTGCTTGAAGAACTTAAACTGATCCACAAAAAAGCTTATTTCAAAGATATGACAGAAAAGAATCAAGCTGAATCGTATGACATGGGGTCTATAACAAATCTTGATGAGCTTGACGCTTTAGCTGGTTAAGAGTGATTAAATGAAAGTGAAGGACGCAAAAGAAATGTCGATATGTTTTGACAATATTAACTTGGAATCTAATATGAGTGAAGACGTGTCATCTGATTATGACACAAAAGCCTCGGAAAAGGGAGTTCAAACTTTTGAACAGGGGTGTGAGGATATAAAATTTTGTATGAAACCAGAAAATAATGCTGATAAAAATATTACTGAAGATATTAAATCTATAACACTACCAGAAAATCAAATTATAGAAGCGGCAATAAAGAAGGCAAATGTTCCTACTTTAATTGTTAAAACTAATCGTAAGGTAATAGACCTCTCTTCCGAGTGCGTTTGTAAAACAGACATAGAGGAATCGACAGAAGAGGATATGGAAGAAATTGGTTCTTCGTGCGCTGAAGACGTGTCCAAGGATATAGCATCTTATGATAATTTTGGTGTAGATGATCAAGAAATTACAAAAGAACAGAATGTAGATGTATTGTTAACCCCTTGTAAAGCAAAGTCATTGTTGGCACCCGATATAAATGCTTTAGGGTTAGATGCTGATGATTTGAAATTTTGTAATGAATGTGCAGAAAAATATCCCGAGTTTACTCTTTATGATGGAACTGTTAGTTTTAAAGAATTTTATAAGACAAAAATTAAATGTTTAAAAACTCTCTTGACTAGATACCCACGACTGGATATAATTAAACTAGAGACAGAATTGAAAGATATTGATACAGATCACTTTTTAGGAAATGCTACAATTTCGCCAGATGTTATTAGGAAGAAGATTGATGATTCGTATAGATCTAGAGCGAGATTAGGTAATATTCTTATACAGGTTTTAGGGCAGTTCTATATGTGGAATAGGTGGTGCGAAATGCTTAGATCTAAATTATGGAGTGATCATCAAATTAAAGGAGCGCATAATAGAGATGGTATGACTGCAACTCATATGCCAGATGTAGAGATATACGTAGCAGAGCTAAACGGGATAAAGGATGCTAGTGAGCGAAAAGATATGATATTAAAAGCTGCTGCTGATAGCCTTAGCAGACAATTATCTTGTATACAATTAAAAGAGGCAACGGGATTTTCTTATCTAGTAGAAGAAAAAATAGAATTAGAAGAAATGGTTAGTGGTAAAAAAGAGAAGTTTAGGAATAGTGCTAAAAAAGGAATCGATCTCGATGGATACGATTCATTTAATCCTGGAGAAACAATAAAATCACCAACAGATCGTGGCAGCGTAGCTACGTGCGGTTACGGTGTTCCAGATGATGATTTATCTATGTTAGGATAAGGAGAAATACGAAATGGCTACAGAAGTTGATTGGGACAGTTTTGGTGGAACAGGCGATAAGGGAAAAACTAGGTTTTTTAAGTTTAACGATGGAGAGACTATTGAAGTAAGACCAATAGGGAAAGTGGTAGAGTTTGCTAAGTTCTTTATCAAGACTCCCGATGGTTCAAGATCAGTGGTTGTGGATGTCAAGTATGCTACAGAAGCCGCTGATATCCTTTCCAAGTCTGCTGGACAAGAAGTAAGATGGTCTCATAGGTATGCAGTAAACGGTATTGATCGTAAGGATGGAGTTGTGAAAGTACTTGAAGGTGGAAAAACAATTTTTAAGTATTTCGCAGCTTGGGCAAAGCGGCATAATGCTCCTCCTGGTAGCGCTGCTGGTGGCGACTGGGAGATTACTGCTACCGGTAAAGGATTGAATCGTGAATATACAACTCAGTTCTTGGGTCCGAAACCAGTATCTGAATCAGAAAGAGCAAAGATTACTGCAAATGGTGGTGCTTACACTTTACTAGATGTGTTTAAGACAACTCCAATGGAAGAGTTGATTGAGCGGGCTTATGGGAAGAGGAAGTCATATCCAGAACCAGATGGAAATGTACAAGAGGCTATTGCTGCAGAAACCGGGGTCGGTGAAACTGCTGGCGCAGACTGGTAATTAGTTATTAGTTTTGAGGGTATCACCGAGAAATATTGGTGATACCCTCTATTTTCTACTCAAGGAGTTGTCGTCAGGAACCCACGAATAAATTCGTGGGCATGTCAGTGACGGCTGGCATCGTAAGTTCTGACTAGACTAAGGAGAAAGAAACTTGTTTCTAATATCCTACGTT
>Ga0315274_10005135_pt1 | contig 19185 bp, 22 predicted proteins | sample YL17G02_20_MG_FD_203700 | JGI IMG/M metagenome (GOLD analysis project Ga0315274, IMG submission 203700) | Sediment microbial communities from Yellowstone Lake, YNP, Wyoming, USA - YL17G02_20 | ecosystem: Environmental > Aquatic > Freshwater > Lake > Sediment | place: USA: Wyoming | collected... | reverse complement strand
CATACTTGGTACCGAGGTACCGCCTGTACCAGTCGCAGACGAGCCTGTTCCCATCAGGATTCAGTGAGGGCACGATGAGGAGTATCGTGTTCTCAAGGATCTCCCTCACCTCATCGTCGCCGCCCGTCGCAAGCCTATGAAGCAACTCCATGCTCATCTGGCTCCCACCCACCTCCGTCGAATGAATGCTGCACGTGATGAGCACCACCGTCTTACCCTGTGCAACGAGTCTCTCCGCCTCCTCAGGCTTGACCCCCTCAGGGTCAGAGAGCCTCATCTGGATGCCCCGAAGCTCCTCCAGCCTCCGCAGGTTCTCCGGTGACGACACCGTGGCGAGGATAAACGGGTTCCCCTCAGTCGATTTTCCGAGTTCCTCTAACCTCACCCGATCAGATGCAGCCGCGACCTTGCCGAAGTAACCTACAATCTCAGGCCAATCGGCGAGCCTCCGATCATCCCCGACTTTAAAACCCAGAAACTCTTCAGGAGAAGGAACGGCCCTCATAATCATCGATCATCAATAATCCTCCCTCGATAAAAAACCACGCAGCCCCAAACACGACGAGAAAAGCTGATGGCAACCTGAATAGGAAAAGTAAGTTTCATCAAGTGAAAATCACGGGATAGATTAAGGTGAAGTTGACGCTGAAATGTAATTACTATGTATGATCACAAGCGAATAATAAAATTCCTCATAACTCAACATTTTATATAGAAATTATGCCTTTTTCTAGGGAAGTATTAAATATTGATCTATATCACTGCTCTATCTAACCGGAAAAAGGGAACACGTTCTCCTGAGATTGTGAGTTACAGTTCAACTCATTGATCGACGGGGGTAACCCCCCGTAGGATGCGTGCCAGCCCTTTACGGTGAATTGAAAACAAATGGTGAAAAAAGCGAATGGGAGTATGGATAATTCTAGATACAAAGTTCATCGCGCTGCTATTGCTCATAGCCTCCTTCGCTCTCTTCTACGCATACATGCGATTAGCTAAAGGTGGTATGAAGATTAAGGTCCGTACCTTCCCCGCCGTCGCCGCTATTCCCGAGGCAATCGGGAGGGCGGCTGAGATGGGGAAGCCCGTCTATTACTCGACGGGCATGGGTCAAGGGACACTGAACAACCAGGGTAACGGACCCCAAACACTCGCCGGGATCAGTATCCTCGGCTATGCCACCCGCTTGTGCGCGAAGAGCGGAGTCAAGATCACTTACTTCACACCAATCGCCGACTCGTTGCCTCTCGTCGAGGAGACGATGCGGACCGCCTACATGGCAGAGGGTAAACCCGATGATTTCGACCCCACCACGGCGATCAACTTCCAGAACGAGCAGTCCCCCTACCTCACGGCCTCCCTCGGTTGGATACAGAGGGAGAAGCCCGCCTCAGCCCTCCTCTTTGGAGGATTCTACTATGAATCGGTTTGCATAGCTGAAGCCGGTAACACGATTGGGGCGATGCAGATCGGAGGTACCGCCAACACGCACCAGCTACCCTTCATGATAGCGGCGTGTGACTACATGCTCATCATGGAGGAACTCTACGCCGCATCTGCCGAGATCTCGGGTAACTCCGATGTAATCGGTAGCCTGAGAGGCGAGGACATTCTGAAGTTCCTCGTGTTAATCTCCCTCGGCGTAGGCATCATACTTGCTCTGGTGGGCAACACTTCGCTGATCGGTCTGTTAAAGGTGTAATGAAAAATGTCACAAGTATACAAGCGTGAACTAGTATTCATCGTAACTGGCGTTGTTGCCTTAGTCATGATGCTGGACTACTTCTTCGGGAAAAACATCCCCGGCCTCTCCGGTTCAGGCAACTTATCCGGCCAGCTCCAAGCCTGGGCCATGATCATTCAACTCATGGCTATCGGTCTAGGAGCGATCAACCTACTTCAGGTACACTTTAGACAGGTCAGCCGCAAGACGAACATGGCGATCTATAGTGCATGGTTCATTGTCTTCTTCGCCTTCTTGCTCTTACTAGGCCTCTACAAGCTGGCCACCGGGGTGGAGTTATACCCCTACACTTGGGTCTTCGCCAACGTATACACAAGTCTAGGTGCTACGCTCTACGCCATCACGGGCTTCTATGTCTTCTCAGCTGCCTACCGCGCCTTTAGGGCAAGGAACGTCGACGCAGCGATTCTGCTCATCGGCGGAATCTTCGTCATGCTAGCGAATGCGCCTATCGGCGAGGTCATCTGGTCGGGCTTCCCACTCCTAGGTAACTGGTTCAACAACGTCGGGCAGATCCCCGGCATGAGGGCCTTTACCGTCGTGGGTGCGCTCGGACTGATGGCCTACGGCTTCAGGGCCCTGATTGGTAAGGAGAGGGGCTTCTACTCGGAGGCGGCGTGATATGAGTGGACAAACTATCTGGGACAAGCTTCAGCAGGTCGATAGAAGGGTGTTCTACTGGATACTCTTCGTCTCCCTGACTGTTCCCTTCCTCACGCCGTTGGGTCTACCCATCACGGTTACTCCGTCGACTCAGGCATACTATGATGGACTCAAAACAATCGAGGCCGGCGAGGTTGTGGTGCTGAGCATCAACTCAGGCGTAAGCGCTTGGGGTGACTGCCTACCCGCGATGGTCGCATCCGTCAAGCAGGTCCACAACCAGGGAGGAAAACTCATCGTGTGGAGCATCGGCTACAACGACTGCGACATCACATGGACTAGGATCAAGACGACTCTGCCCGAAGTCTTCAGCACCTGGGTCGAAGGAACCGACTACGTCTACTTCGGCTACTGCCCAGGACAAGAGACGAACGTCGCCCTTCTCAGGGACGACATCAAGTCTGTCTACACCAAGGACGTTAGAGGCGTAGCGACTGGTGATCTACCTTTGATGAAGAACATCAACGACGCGAGTAAGATCAAGTTCGTAATGTCCAGTGATACGGGCGACGCGCAGATCTACTACATCCGACAATGGAAGAATGGCCCAGTCAACTACGTGAAGAGTGGCAAGCCACCGCTCGTAGCCGAGATGGGCATCGCCATGAACAAATCCGGTGACATGGTCTTCTTCCTCTCAGGAGACGAGTTCGGCCTAGTCGCTGGATCTAGGGGCGCCGCAGAGCTCGAGGCCCTCGTGGGCCGCAAGGGTGACGCGACGATCACCATGGATTCCATCAGCGTGAGCCACGTCTTACTAGTACTCGCGATCATACTGGCTAACGTCGGTATGTTCGCGACAAGGGGGAAGAAGAAATGATAGCAAACATAGCAGCATACCCAACGGATCCACTGGCCATACTTGGCATATGGGTCGCCCTGTTCCTGATGCTGGCCATCTACAGCTACCCGCTGTATAAGGAGAACCCCGTATACAGGTTCGCGGAGCACACATTCGTCGCGACGTCGCTCGCCATAGGCATAGTCGTTAACCTGACGAGCCTAAGGAACTCAGCTATAACGCCGCTGATGGGGGGGAACTTCCTATACCTAATACCCATCATACTGGGATTCTGCATGTACTTCTTGCTGATCCCGAAGCAGAGGTGGGTGAGCAGGTACCCGATCGCGATCCTGGTAGGCTCATCACTGGGCCTAGGCATCGCGAGCAACCCTCTGCCGAGCATCATCTCGCAGGTGATAAGCACAATCACCGCGCCGAAGGCTGGGACGGCCCTATGGGCGTGGTTCCCAGGATCTCCGACGGGTGACTGGTTCAGCTTCGCCTTCGTAGCTGTAGGTTGCATTTGCTCGATGATGTACTTCCTATTGACCTATGAGCACACTGGGGCGGTGAAGCCGGTGACCATCGCGGGCAGGTACTTTATTATGCTCGCCCTGGGCGCCTACTTCGGCAACACGGTGCTCTTCAGGTTCAGCATGCTCGCTGAAAGAGGTCAGTACATCCTGAAGGTACTCGGACTAGTGCCGATATAGAATCGGCAACCCCCACTTTTTTAATTTAATAACACCCTAGCGGAAGCTAGGATCAGCCCGAATGTTATAAACAACAACAACCGAATACTCACCGTTGAACTCATCCGAATTGCGCGAGTTCCTCAACGAACCCCGGGTGCCCAGAAGGGTCGCCGTTGAGAACCTCATGCTCGTAAGCCTTGGGCTCCGTCTCTGTAGCCAGACGACGATCCCCGCTGAGCTCCCCAGCGGTCCATCCATGGGCGAGACGATAGACGCACGCTTCAAGCCCCGGCTGGAGAAGCTCAGGATGATGCAGGATCAGAAGGCGAAGATCAGGGAGATCGGGGATATCCGGAAGGGGTTGGCCTCCGCCTTCGACGAACTCGTCGAGGGGTCAGCCGAATACAAGTGCCTCTACGCTTGGACGAAGAAGCTTGGACTCAGAGTGGATCAGGTTGAAGTCCGTCCCACCGTCCACGAGTTCTACCTCTACAGGGAGAAGGAGACCCTGAAGGAGCTGCAGAGGCTTATGCAGGAGAGGGGGAAGCTGAGGGTGGAGGCCGTGAAGAAGCCGGACCCATCGAGGGGGCAACTTCAGTTCGCCTACCCCGAGGAGTTCAACGGCGGCTGGATACGCAGGATGGGGCGCCTCCTCGGCTACCCAGACTGCTGCGTCGACGGGTACGCCTCGGACCGCGAGCAGGGCATCAACGCCGAGGCCAGGGCGGCGACCCAGCTCAAGGAACTCGCCACCGCCCCCGACCCACACGCCTACCTCGCCAGCTACTTCTTCCCCTGCAGCCCCAACTGCCAGAGAGCGAAGGAGAAGGGCGAACTCTACCACCGAAAACTATCCGAGGCACTACCCGAGGCCGGCGAAGCCTACGAATCCATAATAGTCGAAAACCTCGACCGCGTCCGTAGACAACCCGAGATAATCGGCGAGTACCTGAGCAAGTTGAGGGGCGTCTAGCTCTTCCTCAGCAGTATCTCGCCCTGCTTCACGGGTATCCGCTCCACCTTGAACGTGACCGGCCGCTCGGAGTCTGGGCAGCTGAAGTACTTGATCTTGTCGATGTAGTCCCAGGGCTCGGTGACGTTTCTCTCCATCGCCGATGTTAGGGGGAGTATGGCGCTGAAGGCCGCGAGGCAGACGCTGTCCGTCTCCTCGAGGACGAGTCTACCCGGGTTGCTTGTGATCGTTATCTTGTCCCCTACCTTGTAGATCTTGCACGGGCCTGAGACATGTGGGGGTGCCCCGTCGATGCTCTTCGGCGGCTTGACGTCGACCACTGTGAATACCACCTTGTACATTGTGATCAATGCTCCCCTGCAATTCGTGATGTAAAAGGGTTAGTTTCCCCTGTAGATGCCCCAGAAGTGGCGGACATCCACATCGTCGGGGCTGTCTGTGCCATGTGCGCCTTTACCCGTGGCGGGATCTATGTGGGTGCCGTGATCGGGGGTGAAGGCGACGACCCTGTTCTTAGAGGCGTATCTCTCGTTGAACGCCGCCGCGAGTGTCTCGAAGCTCTTGAGGTGCCTCTTGAACGCCATCAGAGCCTTGGGATCCCTCGGGGTTGAGGCATGCATTAGGTCATCGTATTCCTGATGGTAGGCGAGTATGAGATCATAGTCCCTTGCCTTCAAAACATCGAGGGCTCTCGCCTCGACCTGTGGGTCGTATTCCTCCGTGTAGTAGTCTATCTTTCTATCCCTGAAGACGAGGTCGATGCTGCTCCCCTTGACAGCCACTATGGCTGCCTTCTTGTTCGCCCTCGCCAAGGCGTCGAAGAGTGTATCACAGCTGAGGACCGGCTTCTCATATTTTCGTATCCCGTGGACCTCTGGTTGGGCTCCCGTGAACATGCTGCTGAAACACACAGGCGTATAGGTGGGTAGTACTGACTTCATCTCCACATCGAGGGGCGCCAACTTCTTGACTCCCCCGAACAAGTTCTCATAGTCGCGATACAGCCCTTCGCCGATGGCGTCGGGCGCATATATCAGTGCTCTCTCGACTCTCTTCCCCCTGAGTACCCTGTTTGATGTTTCTAGAATCTTGTCAATTGGCCGTGCCCCGGAATTCTCTGGAGGCTCAACGCCGAGGAGTGAGCAGATGGTAGGGGTTACAGAAGCTATGCTGGACATGGATTCAACTGAACCCGGAAGGTAAAAACAGTTACGAGAAAAATGGGGCGTAAAGGAAGTGGATTTGTGTTTACTCGATCAGGTAGACGATGTTCAGGGTCACGGTGACGCTGAGGTTGCCCGACAGCACTGGCGTCGATGCCTTGCCTGAGCTGGATATGGCGGCATTGTAGCTTCTGTATTCAGTGTATGGGTAGTAGTAGCTCTCCGTGATGCTCTGGATGCCCGTGATTGTTACGTCCAAGCCGCTGGTGATTACACCGCTCTTCGCCTTGGCGTCGTTGATTGCCGCGGTGTATGCCTGGAGCTTCATCGTCTGGGCCGTCGCGTCGGATATCCCGAAGCTGATAGAGTCTACCCTGTTGGCGCCTGCGGCGGCGGCAGCGTCGATTACTGGGCCAACCTTGGAGAGGTCCATGATCTTGAGCTCTATCAGGTTAGTGACCTGGTACCCGACGACCGAGTTGATCTCCCAGTTGTAGGTAGGAGTCACGCCGTAGCTTGTGGTCTTCATGTCATCATCGGTGAAGCCGAGCTGCTTGAGGGCGTTGATGACGGCGGTCATGAGGGCCGCGTTTTCCTCGATGGCGTTACCGGCGGACTTATCCTCCGTATAGACCCCGAGGATTACTGTTGCTTGGTCAGTCTTCACACTGATGACTCCGGTGCCGGAGATGCTCATGGTCTTTGGTGTGCTGCTCGTATCTGTTGCAGCGACGTTAGTGTAACTCGTGGCGCCGAGAGCCGTTGACACACCCGTCGGGAACCTGAACTCAGTAAACTCGGTCACCATGCCGGGCTTGTATGTGATTATCATCCCCGCGAGGAGGATGGAGGCACATACTGCTAGTACGGATACAACCTGCTGTGTTTTCTCCATTGATGTTACCAATGAAAGAGGGGGAAGTGGGGCTATTATACCCATAGTTTAGAACGGTTGTACGAAAGAATAGAACAGTGGATCGGGCTGCTGGTTTAAACCTTGAAGGGGGGGATGTGCCACTCCCTCCCCCTGGGGGTCGTTATGTACTCCGGCCATGGCAGATCGATTGGCGGCTCCATGTCCGGTGGAAGAAGCGGCTTCTCCATATACTTGCTCGTCCTCTCCTTCCACTCGTCCTTACACGCCTTCAGCTTATCCGCGTCCGTGATCAGATCCATCATCGTGCCACTGATCGCCTTCCCCGCGGTGTAGATGCTCCTGTCAATGACTCCCCTCATCCCGCAGAGGGCGTACCGCGTCCAGGCTGGAAGCCTAACCCTCGGGACACTGACGCTAGGAACATAGACCTGAATCCAGACCGTAGGACAGTGCCACGTGAACTCGACATAGTCATCGCTCCCGTGGTGGGTCTGATGGTTGGGGATCGGCTTCCTCCACATCCTCTCCCACTCGTCGGGCGGCGTGAGTTTCTCGTTGTACGGCTCCTGAGGCGGCTTATACCCTAGCTTCCTCACGATCTCCCGAGCCTTCTCCTTGTCGTCCTCCGTAAACTTGGGGGCGCCGACGAGTTCGAGGTTCTCGTAGGCGAGATCGGCGAGGGCCTTGTTGAAGAGCCCCGTTCGAGTCTTCGCCACCCACTTCACCCCCAGCTTACACCCGGTGACTTTTGCAACCGACTCGGCGTTGTTCAGCAGAACCTTATAGATTTGCTCCTGCTGGACGAGACTGGGGCTCCTGAAAGCATACGTGATGACGCCGACCCTCGGTGGCAGGTTATCCGCCGTGGCCTGACCCGCGACGAGGATCGCCTCGTTGATCGTCCATAGCCCCGTCCGGGGGAGCATCGACTCCTTTGTGTACTTCGTAGTCGTGTACATGAGGCAGACCGCATCCAACGCCCCGGGGGCACGGGTCTGGACGGGGAGATCGGGCGCGTAGCTCATCCACGTCTCAGGCTGGTCGCAGTCGAAGACGAACGCGACGCACCAGTAGCTCCCCCACTGTGTCTCATACATAACGGATGTCGAGCCTCTCGGATGCCAGGCGACGGTGGCATCGAGACCGTCGTAGTAGCCCCTCGCCGCCTCATAGGGCTTAGAGATACAAATCTTCTCACCCGGGGCACCGAATATCTTGATGGTGCCCTTCAGACCATGCTTCTCCATCGCGTGCTTCACGGCGTGGGCACCAGCAGCGGCTGCTACACCCAGCGCGCTATGAGGGTCGGTGTGCCCCGCCTGCCACGGGTTCTCCGTCTCCCGATGAGTCACGGGCTCCTGCGCCGTCTCGGGCACCGCGTCATACTCAGTGTAGGTGGAGATGACTGGTTTACCCTTCCCCCACGAGGCAACGTAGGCAGTGGGCATACCCGCTATACCCTCCTCGACCTCGAAGCCCTCATCCCTATGCCAATTTACCAAGGCCTCACAGCTCTTATACTCGCGGAGAGCAGGCTCCGCGTACCTCCAGATCAGTTGATGAATCTCACTGATCTTATCTGAGTTCTCTTCAATGTAGTCGAATGCCGTCTTCTTCTCCTTCGTAAACTTGGTCATGATAATTCGTAGATGACACCTCTCCAGACTTTATAATATGTGGGCGGTGTGGGGTCTCGTTCCACTGGGTTGGATAAAAAGAAAAGAAAGGGGAGTCTACTTGACCTTCTTTATTGCTTCTTTCGTCTCTGCTGGAAAGTCGCGCATCAGGTTTCCGAGGACTACCTCAGCAACATATTGTTTGAATTTGGCTTCGTTGAGCTTCGTCGAGTAGATGCGGCGGTGTCCTCCCTTACCCGTTATCTCGGTGTAGTTGAGGACTCCCTCGTCCACCATCGCGTTGAGGAAGTTGATTATCGAAGCCCTGCTGATGCTTCTTGTCTTCAAGGTCTTATTTACCTGGCTCCAGACGTCCCGTGAGCTAGCGCCCTCCCCATCCTTCTCCCAAATGTAGTGGAGCGCCTCCTCTTGGTAGTCTTTGAGTACCATGGCAAGTCCGTGTCCAGCGGTGTCAATGGTTAGTGTCAATACTTATTCACTCGAGGACATTAATGTCCTCTTGTCCGTAAATATAAAGGTTAACTTTTCTTTAAGCCATTACGCAGGGCCGGTTCATAATCCTTAAATATATGTGAACGCTTCTTCACATGAAGAATTCTTCAGATGTGAGCGGGTTTGAAAAGGGGACTTACCGACATATGCTACGGCTTCTTCTCCACGCTTGCTAACCCAACACGCCTCGCAATCCTCGAAAGGCTCATGAACACCCCGATGAACGTGACCGACCTCGCCGCCGCCCTCGGTCAAGAGCACAGCATGGTCAGCCACAACCTGAGAACATTGGAAAGGTGTAACCTAGTCAGCGGCGAACGCAAGGGCAAGGAGAAGATCTATACCCTCAACCAGGAGACCGTTGGGGGCATATTCAAGGTGGTTGAGAACCACGCGGCAAACCACTGTCCATTCCACGGTGCCTGCTCAAAATCGAAGTAAAAAGGTGAAAACGAAATGCATGAAGCCAAAGTTGAGGTAGAGAAGGCGCCCAAGTTCCCGATGTTCTGCTACCAGTGCGAGCAGACGGCTCAGGGCAAGGGATGCACGCAGATGGGTGTCTGCGGTAAAAACCCGGAAGTAGCGGCACTCCAGGACCTGCTAATCTACGCCCTGAAAGGGCTATCAATCGTCGCGGTCGAGGGGAGAACGAGGGGGATCTACGACAGGGAGATCGATCGCTTCGTCTGCGAGGCAACATTCGCGACACTAACAAACGTCAACTTCGACCCCGACAGGATCGTCGCGATGATCCAGAAGACGGTCGCCTACAGGGATAGGTTGAATCGGCTCGTCAAGGCGAAGCTGCCCGAGGACATGGCCAACTTCGCTCCGTCGGACGACCTCGCCAAGCTTGTCAAGCAGGGCGAGAAGGTCGGTATCAAATCTGAGCCTGACGCCGGGAGCGATGTTCACAGCCTCCGCTGGACGCTCATATACGGACTCAAGGGGATAAGCGCCTACGCGGACCACGCCGCGATACTCGGCAAAGAGGATGAAGGCGTCTACGCCTTCATCGAGAAGGGCTTCGCGGCAGCCGCGAATCCCTCCCTGGGTCTCAACGATTACCTGGGCCTCGTCATGGAGGCGGGGAAGACTAACCTCCGAGCCATGGAACTCCTCGACGCCGCCAACACGGGCGCCTACGGGAACCCCGTGCCGACGAAGGTTCCTCTCGGTCACAGAAAGGGTAAGGCGATCCTGGTCTCAGGCCACGACCTGAAGGATCTCGAACTGCTGCTGAAGCAGACGGAGGGTAAGGGCATCTTCGTGTACACTCACGGCGAGATGCTACCAACACACGGGTACCCGAAGCTGAAGGAGTACAGCCACTTCTACGGCCACTACGGTACCGCGTGGCAGAACCAGATCAAGGAATTCTACACGTTCCCCGGTACCATACTGATGACGACCAACTGCATCCAGCGCCCCGCCCCCAGTTATATTGGTAACATCTACACGACGGGGCTCGTCGGGTGGCCCGGTGCGACACACATCGCCGACAAGGACTTCACACCCGTCATCAAGAAGACGCTGGAGATGTCCGGATTCCAGGAGGACAAGGAGGCGGGCTCTGTCATGGTGGGCTTCGGCCACGACGCCGTGATGAACGTCGCCCCCAAGGTCATCGAGCTCATCAAGAAAAAGAAGATCAGGCACTTCTTCCTCGTAGCGGGGTGCGATGGGGCGAAGCCCGGGCGCAACTACTACACCGAGTTCGTTGAGAAGGTGCCTAAGGACTGTGTGGTGCTCACCTTGGCCTGCGGTAAGTTCAGGTTCTTCGATAAGGACCTCGGTGACATCGGTGGAATACCAAGGCTCTTGGACATAGGCCAGTGCAACGACGCCTACTCCGCCATCCAGATCGCCGTCGCCCTCAGCAAGGCCTTCGGCGTCGGGGTAAACGAACTACCCCTCAGCATGATCCTGAGCTGGTACGAGCAGAAGGCCGTCGCCATACTGCTGACGCTACTCAGCCTCGGCATCAAGAACATCCGCCTCGGCCCGAGCCTCCCCGCCTTCATCACACCGAACGTCCTGAAGGTGCTGGTGGACAACTACAACATAATGCCCATCACTACCCCAGACGCTGACCTCAAAGCCATCCTCGGGTGAAGTCCGTGAAGATAGTCGAGGTCAAGTCGGCTCAGGCTGGGCAGAACCCCCACGGCGTCGAGTCCAAGTCCCTCTACAACACGGAGCATGCGACCGTGACGCATCTAACCCTGAAACCGGGGGAGCAGCTAAAGCGGCATATCACCCCGACTGACGTCTTCTTCTACGTCCTTGAAGGCAGGGGCGTCGTGGAGGTTGGGGAGGAGCATAGGGAGGTCGGCCCAGACACCCTCATCGAGAGCCCGAAGGGCATCCCCCACTGCTGGTACAACAAGGGCAGCGGAGTGCTAAGGTTCCTCGTGTGCAAGGTCCCGAGGCAGAACGAGCCCACGAAGATCCTCTAATCTCGTTTATCTCCCGCCGTTCACTTTTCACACTCGATCTTGATGGTCAACGTTAAGGTTGGGGAGACCGCCCCCGACTTCACCCTCCCGGATCAGGACGGGAAGCCGATCACCCTCTCCGCGCTCAGGGGAAGGGTCGTCGTCCTCTACTTCTACCCGAGGGACTTCACATCGGGCTGCACCAAGGAGGCGTGCCACTTCCGGGACGCCTACGAGGACTTCACCGAGGCCGGCGCCGAGGTAGTCGGCGTGAGCGCCGACAGTCAGGAGTCCCACAGGAGGTTCAGGGACGCTTACCTGCTACCATTCTCCCTACTCAGCGACGAGAAGGGGGAGGTGAAGAAGCTGTACGGCGTCTCAGGCCACCGCCTCCCCGGTCGTGTCACCTTCGTCATCGGCAAAGATGGCGTGGTTCGCCACGTCTTCAGCTCTCAGACTGACATGAAGGCACACGTGAACGAAGCCCTGAAAATCATCAGATCGCTGAGCCAGGGTTCAAATGGTTAACTCCATCTAACTGGGCGCATGAAAAGGCGTTAAAACGCCTGTAAAAAAAGAAAGTTTGTTTAGATGAAACCGCCGCCTAGGCTGATACCTAAGACCGTTGCTAGGACAGCTGAGATTATCACGAATATCACAGTCATGACGATCGCTACGACGGCGGCCTTCCCCCAGCCGCACTCGTAGTACTTCTTTATCAGATAGAGCATGACGATAAGCGACGCGAGAGAGCCGATTATACCTGGAAGGAAGAGCCCCACGGCAGTGTTCGCGATGCTTGATAATACGACGATCATGATGGCATCGGTGAACTTGGCATTAGTTGAACCCACGAGCATTCTGCCCGCTATCCAGAGGACGGGGACCATGATGATCGCGCCCCCGATAATGCTAATCAGAATCGATACAATCCCGAACTCCATTCAATAACACCTAGTTTACCTTCTCATTGTCGACAATAAAAAGCTATAACCCATATTATGTGTCGAAGACCACACGGACCCTGTAGCCCTCTGTTGTCTTCTCTATCTTCATCATGTGGTAGGTTACGGCTTTTACGGCGATGCCTACTTCATGTGTTTCGGCATTGAAGCGTTCGCCAAGTCCCACCGCGCTTGCTTTGAGTTTTCCCTCATCGATCTCGACGGTGAGGCTCTTCGCCGTAAGGCCTTCCGAGTCGTTTAGGAAGAGTATCTCGTCAAGTAGGTTGAAGATGAGGCTCTGTAGGTCGATGCCTTCAACGTCGGCTCGGTAGGTCTCCCTCTCGGTTATCCCTTCGAGGGGCGTGATCATGTTGAGCATCCCGAGGGCGACGTTGGCCACCGCCTCTCCGAGGGTCCTCCCCCTGCCCTCTACCAGCAGGTCGGCGGGTGGCCCCCCCGGCGGGTAATCGTATCCCTTCAATCTACTCCCACTCTATCGTGCCCGGCGGCTTGTTGGTCACATCGTAGACGACCCTCGTGACCTGGGGGATGCTGTTTGTCATACTGTTGCTTATGCGTTCGAGGAGGTCCCACGGCGCCCTGGTGAAGTTGGCGGTCATGGCGTCGACGCTCTCGACTATGCGGATCGCGACGGTCCAACCGTAGGCGCGTTCGTCGCCCTTGACTCCAGTGCTCTTCGTGTCGGTGAGGACGGCGAAGTACTGCCACGGGACGCTGGCAATCTCCGATTTCTCCACTTCCTCTGTGACTATTGCGTCTGCTTTCCTGAGGGCGTCGAGTTTTTCCTCGGTAACCTCACCGACTATCCTGACGGCGAGCCCGGGGCCTGGGAAAGGCTGGCGCCATACGAGTTCCTTTGGTAGCCCCATCTTCGTGCCGAGGGCGCGGACCTCATCCTTGTAAAGATCCTTCAGGGGTTCGACGACTCCCTTGAACTCCATGTGCAGAGGGAGGCCGCCCACGTTGTGGTGGGTCTTGATCGTGTCAGCGTGGCGGGTTATTCCCGACTCGATCCTGTCGGGGTAGATGGTGCCCTGGACGAGGTACTCGGCGCCGAAGTGGCGGGCTTCCTCCTCGAAGACCCTGATGAACTCCTCGCCGATTATCTTCCTCTTCTTCTCCGGATCGGTGACACCTAGGAGTCGCTTCATGAACTGGGCTTTGGCGTCGACGACCTTGACGTTGACGCCTATTCGCTCCATGGCCTCCTTCACCTGCTTCGATTCGTCCATCCGCATGAAGCCGTGGTCGACGTGAACTGCCATTATCCTATTCCCAAGAGCTTTACCGACTATCGCAGCCGCGACGCTGGAGTCGACTCCCCCACTAAGGGCGATGACCGCTTTCCCGCCTCCGACCTGCTTCTTGACGGTCTCTATTCCCTCTTCTACTGCGTCGGCGGGGTGCCAGTTGGGTTTGCACTTGCAGATGTCGAATACGAAGTTGTGGAGCATCCGGTCGCCGTGGGTTGTGTGTTTGACTTCTGGGTGCCACTGGAGGCCGTAGACGCCTTTCTCCGGGTAGCTGAAGGCGGCGACTGGGGCCGAATCGGTGTGGGCGAGGACGTGGAAGCAGGTGGGGAGGCTGTACACGGTGTCCCCATGGCTCATCCAGACGGGCTCCTCTATATCCATACCCTCTAAGATGCCCTCGGCCTTGTCGATGTAGGCGGTTCGCGAGCCATATTCCTTGACCTCCCCCTTCCGGACATCGCCCTTGTTTATCTGAGCCAATAACTGATGGCCATAACAGAGGCCAAGCACGGGGACGCTGAGGCCGAGGATTCTCTCATCTAACCTTAGCGAGTTCTGCGCGTTGACGCTGCTAGGACTCCCTGAGAGGATGATCCCCTTCATCCTCATCGTTTTCTTGAGCTCAGTGACTTCGTTGAGTGAGACGTCACTGGGTAGAATCTCGGAGTAGACTTTCATCTCCCTGACGCGGCGGGCGATCAAGTGGCAGTACTGGCCGCCGAAGTCCAGGATCACGATCCCATCCGGAAGCAGATCGGGGGACATTGATCAACACAACCCAAATGTCTCTATATGGGTTTTGTTGCACTGAACTGCAACCGGTAAGTAGGAAAAAAGTTGGAGGCTACTTGGCATAGGCCTCGACGAGGTCACGCGCCGTGATTATTCCGACGAGTTCCTCCTCCTCGACTAGGGGTAGTCTCCTGATGTGCTTATCCGCCATTATATATGCTGCCTCGTAGACGCTTATCCACGCTGGGGCCACGATTAGCGGCGTAGATGCATAGCCCTTCACCGGGGCGTCGAGGGACCTCCCCTCCCTCAGGAACGTCGTTAGCAGGTCACGCTCGGTGAAGATGCCCTTCGGCTTTCCTTCAGATGTGACAATGACACTTCCTATCCTCTTCTTCCCCATCGTGACGGCGATCTCGGCAACCGACTTCCCCTCATCAACCGTGACAACCTCCGTCGTCATGTAATCCTCCACCTTAACGACCGTCTCAGGCACGTCGGGTAGGCTCCGGATGAAATCCGAGGCGGAGACGATGCCGACGAGTTTCTCCTTATCCATCACGGCGAGTCTTCCTTTCCTCTTCATCATGATCTTGGCGGCGTCTTTGATCGTGGCATCCGGCAGGATCGTGACGAGGGGCCAAGACATCGCCGAGCCGACGTTGGTCTTCGCAGGGTCCCTGCCGAGGGCCAATACACCGCTAAGCAGATCCCTCTCCGTGACTATGCCCTTTGGCTTAGCGTCTGCTACAACGATAAGGCTCCCGATGTGCTTCTCACCCATCACCTTGGCCGCGTCGTCCATGGTCTTGTCTTCGGTGATGGTGATGACCTTCGGCGTCATTATGTCTCTAACGTGGCGGAACTTACGCATCTGCTCGTAAGCCCTGTCGAAGACTTTTGGGAACTCCCTCCTCAGGTCTTTTTGGTACTCCACTCATCATCCCCATGAATAGACTGTTCATCCTCACCTGATATCTGTAGCGGTCACTTACACTCTAAGCTAGATGGAAAACCCATTTTTATCATTCGATATGAACATCGAGAGATTACGTCTTTAAGGGACGGGAAAGCAGGTCTTATCCATGAATCCTATCAGCGTGCCCGCTTGGGAGTGGTACGGCTGGAAGCCTGAGACCCTAGCCTTCCCCGACACATGGGATGTCCACGTTCAGAAGATGAAAGGGCACGACGCAAAAGCCCTCAAACCGAGAGAGATCGAGGAGAAGCTCCAACACCCCTTCGGCACCAAGCCCCTCAGCGAAATCGCCAAGGGAAAACGAAAATGCGTCATCATCTTCGACGACATGACGCGCCCCACCAAGACGACGCAGATCCTCACCTCCGTCCTAAACGAGCTTCACAGAGGCGGTATAGTCGACGACAAGATAGTCTTCATGATAGCATCAGGCGCCCACACGGGCCGGATACTCCTCGACTTTCAGAAGAAACTCGGCGAGGAGATATGTGAAAAATATCTCGTCTTCAACCACAATCCCTACGAGAGCTTCGTAGACCTCGGGAAAACCAGCCGTGGAACCCCGATCCTCATAAACAAGGAGGTCATGAGCTGCGACCTCAAGGTCATAGTAAGCAGCATAATGCCCCACTTCGGCTTCGGCTTCGGAGGCGGCAGCAAGATGATCCTCCCCGGCGTCGCCGCAGTCGAGTCCATCAGCCCAAACCACGCTATAAAGAAGGGAACCGACCCCGGGAAGGTCAGCGGCAACGAGCGCCGCCTCGACTCCGAGGAAGCCTCCCGAAAGACCGGCCTTGACTTCGTCGTCCACGCACTCCTCAACGCGGACTCGGACGCTTGCGACCTCGTCTCAGGCGACATGATCGAAGCCCACCGCGAGGGCGTAAGACGCGCCCGCGCCCACTACGTCACCAAGGTCGTACCCGACGCAGACATCAGCATAGGCAACACCTACCCGATGGCCAACGAGGGCTACAAATCCTACCACATAATGCTCGAATCCGTCAGAAAAGGCGGGGACATGGTCTACCTACTCTACACCCCCGAAGGCTGCCGAGTCCACTTCTACAACGGCCGCTTCGGCACCGACTACGGCGGCCAAGGCTGGAAACCCGACGTCTACACAAAGAAGCCATGGAAGATGGGCCGCGTCATCTGCGTCTCCCCCAGCGGCCTCATGAAGGCCGACGAGCACTACTACGGCGAAGGCTCAAAGTGGGTGAAGACGTGGAAAGAGGCTCTGAAGCTCATGGAGGAGACACACGGCTCGAAGGCCAAGGTCGCCATATACCCATGCGCCTCCATGCAGATCAGCGAATCCAACGCCGCAAACGACTAAACAAAGCACACCCGCCACAACGCGGCGAACACCCTCCGTCGCCCTCCGCCGCCAAATAAACCCAAAAAAGACGCCGATCCATAAAACCGGCTAAAATATCTGGAAAAGCGGCGACGACGAACATACTCCCCTCCCCCTGTGCGCACGCACGGAGAAACACTCAACCGATGTAGAAATCCCCACCCTTCTCAACGGGCAACGGTTGACTCTCCTGCAGTTACTTCATAGTCGCATACAACGCGGGATACAACATCGCCACATCAGTCAACGACAAAATGCCCACAAGATCCTCACCAAACTCACCAACCAAGACCGACAACCTCTTGACCCTCTGCACTAACATCATCTGAATCACACTCTCAAGCAACGCACCAGACCTAACGATGACAACCGGCTGAGTCATGACACCCTCAACCTTCAGACTCATAATAAGTACCAGTAAACTGAAACATAGAAAAACCGATAAAGCAATTATGGAGCCGAGACCAGTATGACTGAAACCCCCTTTAAAAATATGGTCACAATAAAACTTCAAATCCCACCAAACCTAGATCAACTCGGCCCTTATCGGTGATTCTATGAGCGGAATAATCCTAGCACGAGACATAATGGCGAAGAACGTCAAAACCGTCCGCACAGACGACAGCGCCCACGACGCCGTCGTCAAGATGAACAAATTCGACGTAGGCAGCGTCATCGTAACAAACAACAACCGTCCAGTCGGCATCATCACAAGCAAAAACATCCTCAACCGAATCGTAGAGCCACGACTCGACGCCAGCACGGTCAGAGCCAAAGACATCATGAGCAGCCCCCTCATAACCATCGAACCCGACACATCGATCGAAGACGCGGCGAAACTCATGGCACAGAAAAAGATCAAACAACTCGTCATAATGGACAAGGACAAAATCCTAGGCATCCTAAGCACAAGCGACATCGTCAAAGCCAACCCGACACAACTCGGCATCCTACAGGAACTACTAAAAATTAGTTAACACCGCTCCGGTTTGTATATACGCTCTCAAGTCATCAGTAACTTAGTCTTGAAATTTTTATAGACTAAAAATTAACGAATGAACCCTTCTAAAGCGACTCTCCTCAAACTCATAAACGAACATAAAATCGAAACAATCCTCATCTTAAGCGTACTAACCTACACCACAGTCTTCAGCTACTTCACATACCTCAAACACTACACTTTCTCAAGCTATGCTTGGGATCTAGGGGTATTCAATCAACTTCTCCACGACACCGTCTTCGAAGGAAAACCCTTCTACTACACCCCAGATCTATACTTCAACGATTCCGGATCCTACTTCGTCATCCACTTCAGCCCGATACTAGTTCTGCTACTCCCGATCTACTACCTGTTCCCCGGAATTATCACCCTCCTCATAATCAAGGCACTACTCCTCGCCTCAGCAGCCATCCCCCTATTTTTTCTCTCAAACATCTTCCTCAAAGACAAGAAAATCAGCCTGTACATATCCCTCGTCTACCTGTTATACCCCGGGCTTCAAGGAGCAAACTGGTTCGATTTCCAACAACAAGTATTCCTCCCCCTCCTTCTGTTCACAACCATCTACCTCTTCATGAAAGAGCGATGGAATCTATACCCCATCACACTTCTCCTGACCTTGATGATCTTCGAATTATCCTTCGCTATAGTAATAGTCTCCCTCCTCTGCCTCCAAATATATGACCGACCAAAAGATTTACTCGACCAGCTCAAACAATTCAAACCCGACAAGGCACATATTACTATTCTAACGACGCTATTCGGCATAGTATACTATTTCATCGCAAAGTGGTTCATGTCCGGATACTTGATCAACCCACTATTCAAGCAACAATACCTCGCATCCAGCGTCTTTAACGTAATTCAGTACAGCGGAAACACGGTACTACTCCCCATTTACATCATAACGCATCTAGCCGACGTAATTCAGGCTCTATCCTATGACCCGGTGCTAAAACTATTATACATAGTATTCCTATTCGGCCCTCTTCTATTTCTTCCACTTACAACTAGATCCATTGTGCCTATACTTCTTCTCATCTCCCCTTTTCTCCTCTCCAACTATCAAGCCTATTACATGATTGGCTCACACTACCCCCTCTATCTCATAGTACCCATCTTCATCACACTCATCCTAGTCTACGCTCATCACTTTGAGGGCGAAAAGTACCGATTGGCGAAGAAAATGCTGATGATCACGGTATTCTTCGCAGTCCTCATCAGCCCACTCAGCCCTGTCTCCAACGTCCTAAACTCGAAAACCACGATCCTCTGATACCCCCCCTCAACCGGTGTAACCGATAGAGTCAACGAACTGCACCACCTGATAGACGAGGTGCCAGAATCCGCGTCGATCCTCACGCAGAACCACATCTTCCCCCACTTCAGCGACCGCATAAACGCATATGTCCTACCCGAGCTCCCACCAA
>Ga0315274_10005132_pt1 | contig 19187 bp, 20 predicted proteins | sample YL17G02_20_MG_FD_203700 | JGI IMG/M metagenome (GOLD analysis project Ga0315274, IMG submission 203700) | Sediment microbial communities from Yellowstone Lake, YNP, Wyoming, USA - YL17G02_20 | ecosystem: Environmental > Aquatic > Freshwater > Lake > Sediment | place: USA: Wyoming | collected... | reverse complement strand
TTGCCTCCCCGACGCCACCGGGGATGAGCCCATTCAGTATCTGTGAGAGTGGGATGATCGAAGCAGTGAAGGCGACGAGGGCGACCGCCATCAATCCTTCTCGGAGGAGATACGTCTGCGTCTTCACATTCAATGGGTATGATATATGCGGTTTTAACGCCGAGTTGGCCCATGAGACCACCTCCTCCGCCGTCTTGGGGTCTACCGGCTCCAGGAGGTGAATGGAGTCGAGCAGGACGAGCCTTCGAGCTGTGCCGTCGCCGAATTGGCCGTATGTGACCCCGGGGGATATAGCCGCGGTGGTTCCGAAGACAGGCACGAGGTACGCGTCGAGGCTCGTTATGTTGAAGAGCACGTCGTTTTTCCCGACTATAAAGAGGAGGTTCCTAGGCCGGGTCTCGTTCATCGGGGTGTAGTTTGAGGAGTCGCCCTGTCCGCCGCCGATGAGGATGGTCGCGGCTATTCTGGGGTTCTGGGAAACCGCTGCCCTCACGGCGCCTGCGCCCATGCTGTGCCCAGCTACGCCTATCCGGTTCGCATCGACGTTGGGTAAGGTAGCCAGGTATGTGACCGCTGATCCGAGGCCGAGTGTGAAGTCGGTTATCCCTATCCCCGTGTCAGATTCCCCGTGCCCCTTCTCGTCGATGGTGAGGGCGATGTACCCGTTGCGCGCCAGCTCCAGCGCGACGCCGCCGAGTACCTCTTTCGCGTTACTCACGCCGTGGGCGAGTGCGAAGGTGGGCATCCTCCCTGATACATCTTTCGGCGCGTAGAGGGTCCCGCGTATGTTGTACCCCTGCGCCGGTATTGTAACCTCCTGGACGGTGACTCCGCCAAAGTCTCCGCCGATTTGCGCTGCGGAGTAGACTGAACCGAAGAAGATGGCTAGAGCTAGAAGTAGGGTGAGGTATCTGCGTTGGACCATCGAGTATCAGCTAGGGCCCGTGCAGATAATAAACTGGGGGTCTACGCCTCGTAGACCGTCTTCCCGCCGAGGATGGTGCGCAGGACCTTCGTGTCCTTGATGTCGTCCTCGGGGCAGGTGAGGATGTCGCGGTCGATGACGATCATGTCGGCGAGCTTCCCGGGCTCTATGCTCCCCTTGACCTTCTCCTCGAACGTGAGGTGTGTGCCGTTGATCGTGTACATCCTTATCGCCTCCTCGCGGGTGACGCACTGGTCCGCGCCGAGCTTCGTCTTCTTCAGCTCGGTCTTGCGTGCGATGGCGGCCCAGATGCAGGGGAAGGGTGGGTACGGCGTAACGGGTGAATCGGTGCCCGCGGCGACCATGATGCCCTTGTCGATCCAGGCCCGGTGAGGCTTCAGCCAGGCGGCCCTCTTGAGGCCGACGTTCTCGGCGTAGCTGTCACCGAGGTAGTAGAGGAAGTCGGGCTGGCTGGCGACAGGTATGCCGAGTTCCTTGCAGGTCTTGAAGTTCTCCTCCGTCGGCTGGTAGGCGTGGATGAGGTAGAAGCGGCGCCCCTTTATGGGCTTGACCTTGTTCGTCTTCTTGTATGCGTCTAGGACGATGTCCATCGCCTTGCCACCGCAGCAGTGGATGCCGGCGAGCATACCACGCTTGTTGGCGGCGTCGACGAGGGTCTGAAGCTTGTCCACTGGGACGGTGAGCAGACCCGTCGCCGTGCTGTTCTCGTAGGGTTCGCGGAGGAGGGCAGTCTTACCACCTATGCCACCGTCGATGAGGATCTTGAGGCCCTGGAACCGGAGCATGTCGTTGCCGTAGCCGGTGACCATGGGGAAGTTCTCTATCCTCTGGATACTCTTCTCCTTGGGCTCGTTCCCGTCTATGCCGCGGAGCATGTAGTTGACGCGGACGTGTAGAAGCCCACGGTCCAAGGCGAGCTGGTAGGCGACCATCTGGTTCTCGGTGATGCCCGCCTCGATGACGCTGGTGAGGCCGACCTCGTTGAAGGCGTCTGAGGCGATCTTGATCTGTTCGATGGTTTCCTCGATGCTATCAGGTGGGATGAGGTTCGTGCAGAGGCTCATCGCCGGCGTCTCCTCGAGCATGCCCGTGGCCACGCCCTCCTCGTCGCGGACGATCCTGCCGCCGACGGGGTCCTTCGTATCCTTTGTTATCCCCGCCATCTCAAGCGCCTTGCTGTTGACCACGGCGAGGTGGCCGCAGGTCCTCGTGAAGTAGACAGGGTTGTTCGGGGCGACCTTGTCGAAGTCGTAGCGGGTCGGGTTCCTGTGATCGGCCAGTTTAACCTGGTCCCAGCCCCTACCAACGATCCACTCGCCGGGCTTCGCCTTCTTCGCCTTCTCGCCGACTGCCTTCGCCATGTCGGCGATGTTCTTCATGGGCGGCGTCCTGCAGTTTATGATCTGCAGAGCTGCGCCTGTGAAGATCATGTGCATGTGGCTGTCGAAGAGACCCGGGAGGACGGTTTTGCCCTCCAGATCGATGACCTCCGTGGCATCCCCCTTTAGTTTCTTCATCTCCTTGGTGGAGCCCACGGCCATCACCTTGCCGTCCTTGACGGCGACGGCCTCTTGGGTGCTGAATTTCTCGTCGACGGTGACGATTTTCCCGTTGATGAGTAAGAGATCGGCGCTGCAAGCTTTCGCGGACATCATAATCAGGTAAGATGCAGCCAAGCCGGATATAATAGTCACGGCTAGCCGAGGAGTATTGTAACTTCCTGCACGAGTAGCTCGGGCACGAGGCTCTTTCCCTCCCTGACGAGGCGGATGAAGCCGAGGCGCTCGAGGATTCGCAGATCGTTGTATACATTCTTCACGTCTCTACTGACCCTATTGGCGAGCCCGTTTATGGATGAGACGTGTTCGTCGGCGAGGTAGTCGAGCAGCTCTAATCTCTTTGGGGTGAGGCTGTCGAACTCCTCGGGGGTGAGGTCGAGGTCCTCCTCGGCGTAGTAGTCGAAGTCTTCGCCCTCCCCCGCGGCCCTGAGGGCGTGTATCATGCTGCTCCACTCGATGTAGTCGTTGAATCTGTCTCGGGGCATCTTGCCCGATTCGAACTCCTTGCTCAGCTGCTGGTACTGGTTGCCGTATTTCCTCACGTAGGCAGCGACTCGTTCCCTCACCTCGTTGAGGGGTATGCGTTTGACCACCCGCCACCGCATGACTCATCATTGGTCTACGCACCAATAAAGGTTTATAATTTGTCCACTGGCGTGGTTGGTTAGATAAGTAATGAAGCCACTGTTCAATAGGGTAGACGAACTCGTCTGGGAGATCCCGACCTCTGTGGACCCGAACATGAGGGTCCCTGCGAGGATCTACGCGGATGAGCAACTCTTCTCCGCGATGCGGGAGGACGCTACTCTCACCCAGAGCATCAACCTGACACAGCTACCCGGGATACTCAAGTACGGCATCACCCTGCCGGACGGTCACCAGGGCTACGGGTTCCCCATCGGGGGGGTCGCCGCCTTCGACGAGGATGAGGGCATCATCACCCCCGGCGGCGTCGGCTACGACATCAACTGCGGCGTCCTGCTGATGAGGAGCGACCTGACCTATGCCGAGGTGCGGCCGAAGGTAGACGAGCTGATCGACAGGATGTTCAGCCTTGTTCCCTGCGGCGTCGGCGTCGGTAGCAAGCTTAGGCTCAGTAACATCGAGCTTGACAAGGCGGTCACGGGGGGCGTCGAGTGGGCCATCGGGAAGGGGTACGGCTGGGAGGGAGACCACCTCCACATGGAGGAGGAGGGCTGCATGAAGGAGGCGAACCCCGACATGGTCTCTGGGAGGGCTAAGAGCCGTGGGGCGACCCAGCTCGGCACCCTCGGCGCCGGCAACCACTTCCTGGAGGTCGCACGCGTCAGCGAGGTCTACGACAGGGGGGCCGCCAAGGCCTTCGGCATCACCGACCCGGACCAGATTGTGTGCTGGATCCATACGGGGAGCCGCGGCTACGGCCACCAGATAGCCACCGACTACATCCGCGTCATGGAGCAGGCGACGAGCAAGTACAAGATCAGGCTACCGGATAGGGAGCTGGCCTGCGCCCCGATAAAGAGCAGGGAGGCCGAGGACTACTACGCCGCGATGGCCTGCGCCGTCAACTGGGCATTCATAAACCGCCACATCATCCTACATCAGGTCAGGACCGCCTTCGAGCAGACCTTCCACAGGAAGGCGTCGGAGATGGGTATGGAGCTCGTCTACAGCATGACCCACAACACGGCGAAGAGGGAGGAGCATATAATCGACGGGAAGAGGAGGAAGACGGTCGTCCACCGGAAGGGGGCGAGCCGCGCCTTCGGACCCGGCCGCGAGGACCTCCCAGCCGACTACAAGTCGGTGGGGCAGCCAGTCCTCCTAGTCGGGACGATGGGGACCGCTAGCTACCTCCTCAAGGGCACGGAGAAGGGGGAGGAGATCAGCTTCGCCTCCACCGCCCACGGGGCGGGCAGGGTACTGTCGAGGGCGGGCGCCCGACGCCAGTGGACGGCGAATGAGATCGTCGCCGACCTCAAGAAGAAGGGCATCGTCATCCGGGCCGCCAGCGGCAAGGTCGTCGAGGAGGAGAGCCCGGAGAGCTACAAGGACATACACAAGGTAGCCGATGTCAGCCACCGCCTAGGCATAGGGCGCAGGGTGATGATGTCCGTCCCAATGGCCGTCGCCAAGGGATAAGCCCTTACTTTATACCCACTTTTTCCGGCGGAAGTAGTAGAGCATCGCCAAGGCCGTGAATACCATCATCCCGAGGGCGAAGGGGTACCCCCAGACCTGCTCCAACTCGGGCATGAAGCGGAAGTTCATCCCGTAGAGACCCGCGATGAAGCTGAGGGGGATGAAGATGGTGCCTATTATGGTTAGGAACTTCATCACCTCATTCATCCTGTTGCTCACGCTTGTGAGGTAGACGTCGAGGATGCTCGATACGACGTCCCTATTCGTCTCGACGGCGTCGATGATCTGCACCGTGTGGTCGTAGATGTCCCGGAAGTAGATGGACATGTGTTCCCCGATGACGGGGTTGCCGCACCTGTCCAGCATGTCGATGACGCCTCGGAGGGGCCAGACGCCTCGGCGGAGCGCGATCATCTCGCGCCGCGCCTTGTGGAGCTCCTGCAGGACCCTGGGGGAGGGGTCGTCGACGAGGTCGCCCTCAAGGGCCTCAATCTTGTCGCCTATCTTCTCAAGGACCGTGAAATACTCGTCGACGGTCGCGTCGAGCAGGGCATACGCCAGGTAATCGGCGCCCATCCTCCTCACTACGCCCTTCCCGTTCCTAATCCGTTCACGGAGGAGGTCGAAGACGTCACCGGGGCGTTCCTGGAAGCTCACGATTGTGTCGTCTATGAGGACGAGGCTCACCTGCTCCTCAGTGACCTCCTCCGCCTCTAGGTCTAGCATCTTGAAGATGAGGAAGATGTAGTCGTCGAACTCGTCGATCTTCGGCCTCAGCTCGGTGTTCCTTATGTCCTCGATGAGGAGGGGGTGGAGGTTGAGGCGCTGCCCGATGACCTCTACAAGGCGTGCATCTTGAAGGCCCTCGACGTTGATCCAGGTCACGCCCTTGAAGCCGTCTTTGAAGCATTCGTCGACGGTCGAGGGCGCGAACTCCTCGTATCCGGCCTCGTTGTAGCGGATTACCTTGATAGACGTTTTACCCTCGGCCATGTGGCTTCCTTCTTTGCCCTGAGTCTGATTCATAGCGATATAGGCGTTGCCGTGGTCAGGCGCTGGTGGCTACCAAGAAATAGGTATAAATAGGGTGTGTCTACCCCTTTCGGTGATTCTCCATGGAGAAGGAGATAAAACCGCATCTTTGGTTCACGCTGTACAGCCTCCTCACCCTCGGCGGGGGTAAGGCGCCGGTCAAGATTTCGACGACGGAGCTCAGCCACGCCCTCGGTGGCTCACAGCAGTCGGCGTCGAGGCACCTCCAGCTTCTCGAAGAGTTGGGGCTAATAACTCGCAGGGTCGACCCCGACGGGAGCCTCGTGACGATCACGGAGAAGGGACTCTCGGTGTTCGACGAGGTGCTACAGGAGCTGAAGGCCCATCTTGAGGGGGCGGGGTCCGAGGTCTTCGTCTTCGAGGGGACGGTCGTCTCGGGCCTATTCGAGGGCGCCTACTACATAAGCAGGGAGGGCTACAGGAGCCAGATCAGGGAGAAGCTCGGCTTCGACCCGTTCCCCGGGACGCTCAACGTGAGGTTGAAGCCCGAGGACTTCGATGGGAGGAGGAGACTCGAGAAGCATCCATCCGCTATCCTCGAGGGCTTCAAGGACGGGGAGAGGAGCTTCGGAGCCTGTAAGTGCTACCCCCTGCTAATTAATGATGAGATCAAGGGCGCGTTGATCGTTGCTGAGAGGACGATCCATGACCTCTCGACTGTGGAGATAATCAGCCCCGTCTACCTTAGGAGGCACTTCGGGTTTAGTGACGGGGATAAGGTCAAGATATCCTTCTTGAGCCCTCGGCGATTCGCCTCTTGATCTTGCTGCTGCTGTTCAGGTCCTCGGGGCCGAAGCGGCCGACCTGCTCGACGCGTATCGTGTATCCCTTCTCAGTGACGAGGCGTTTCACTTCGTCCTCGATGTCGTGCTGGTCGTGTCCGACGGCGACTATGTCGGGTTTGATGGTGTTCATGACCTTGTCTAGGTCCTGATCTCTGTAGCCAAGGATGGCTTCGTCGACGACCTTGAGGGACTCGACAACAGCCCGTCGCTGGTCCTCGGGGATGACCGGGGGTCTGCCCTTGGCGCGGGTCACCGTCTCGTCCGTGGCGACTATGACGACGAGCTTGGCGTCGGGTCCCCCGAGCTTCTTCGCCTCCTCTAGGAATCGTATATGGCCGTAGTGGAGCAGGTCGAAGACGCCGGAGGCGAGGACCTTCATGTTCGTTCACCATTCGAAGTCGGCGATGCCTAATAACTTTAGGGCGTCGAGGATGCCCTCGGCGTAGGCCACGCTGGTGAGGGCGGTGGGCTTCTTATCTGCCTTGTAGTATTCGGCGTCGGCTAGGTAGCGGTCGACGTGGTCGAGTAGGTTCTGTATCTGCGCCTGTGTCGGTGGTGTGGTGGGCGTTGTCGTCTTCATCTTCTCGCGTACCCCGTGGCACCCGGCGATGTACTTCTCTATGAGGCGCTCCAGCTCGGGCTTCACCCGTCCCCCCTCGAGGGCTTCGGGGGGGCAGCCGGCTATCGCCTTGAGGGCATCCTCTTCGAGGAAGTGGAGGGGGCCGGGGACGACGAGGCAGTGGGGCGCCTCCCCGAAGTCCACCTTGGCCAGATCCGTGATCTTGCCCGCCTTGATCACGGCGTCGGGTTGCCCGAGGCGGGCGACGCCGACGACGAGGGTGTCGGGGCTGACCCCCGCCTCGGTGAGGCGCGTTAGGGCCTGTGTGACGCTCATGTAGGTGTTCTTCTCGTTGTCGAGGTCGAGGAGGACGAGGGTGTGGAGCCCCGCCGATAGGTTCTCCTCTATGCCCCGGAGGACGGTGTCTGCCGGTCCCTTCTGCGGAAGGGGCATAGTGACGGTCCTTCCGAACTTGTAGATGCTGAGCCCCGTCTCGGCGACGGCGCTGAATATGCTGCTGCCGTGTATGATCCGCGTCTCCACGCCCTTCGCCGCGGCTTCGAGGACGAGGGTGATGTGCGTCGTGGCGCTGAGGCAGTCGCCTCCGACTAGTAACCCGACCCTCTTCGTCTTCGCCTCCTCGATGAGGCAGTCGCTCTGCTCCTCGAGGTCGCCGCGGTGGAGGAGGATGACGGGTTTCACCGTCAACTCGCTGAGGGCGGCGAGGGTGGTGGCGAGCTTCATGGTGTACAGCTCGGCGTATAGGATGTCGCAGGCCCTCGCCTCCTCCAGGGCGCGTAGGCTCAGGTCCTTCTCGTCGGAGAGGCCGGTGCTTATGAGGCTGAGTGTCACGGCTTCTTCCTCCTCAGGGGGATTCTCGTCACGTAGCCGCAGCGGAGGCAGGTGATGGCGACGTGTGGCTCCCGGGTCTGCCTGATTCTTGTGCGGCTCGCGGAGGGGCCCATGTAGGATTTGCAGCCGGGGCAGACGAGGCGCCTAAGCTCCCTGGGGAGGTGTACGCGGTTCCTGCTCGCTATTCGGCGCGCCAGTGAGGCGTACCGTTGCGCTCGCTCCGGGTTGGTTCGCTGGAACCGCTCGGCGAGTGTGAAGAGTATCCTGATCCTCTCTGAGGCTATCCGCCTCGCGTCGTTGACCATTCGGTTTCCCCGTTTGGTTTGGGGGAGTCGGGAAGAGTTTATAAGAGTTGGGTGGATATTGTGGGAGGGAAGCGGGGTAGGGCAGCCAGGTTAGCCCGTGGGGCTCATAACCCCAAGGTCGGTAGTTCAAATCTACCCCCCGCTACCAAGTTTGGTTTTTATCCCTTATGTGGTGCTACTTATGATAAGGGAAAAAAAATTCTTTGCTTCACAGAGGCAGTTTTACCGAATCGGGTAAGCCTCGCCCGAAAATTCACAGATTAAGGGCGGAAATAAGGCCCGTCGACTTATGTGCAGTGGTCTAGGCTAGTCCTTCCAACACTTGGCGACGTCCTCGCCACGGCAGAACCAGACGCCCTTCTGCCTCATCATGTGCTGGATGAGCCTCTCCACCATCATGATCCTGTGCGCCTTACCGCTGACGTAGGGGTGCAGCGTTAACATGTAGACCCCGTTGGGCACGTTGTCGTACATGTAGTCGAACTCCTGGCTCCATATCTCGAAGACCTCGGACGGGGTGTGGAGGCCGGGGTTTAGGGCGGGTGTTCGCTGGAACTCGAAGTGTGGCCAGTCGTCCATGACCCACGATACGGGGAGCTCCAGTATGTTGGACTCCTTACCGAAGACCCACGGCTCCGAGGGTGACCCGTGGTCCCCTATCCTGCACCTGTAGACGTTGAAGTCGTCTCCCATCTGGGTGCTGTCGTAGAGGTAGTCGTGGTCCTGCAGGAGCTTCACCGTGTTGTTGCTGCAGGCGAAGCCTCCGGAGCGGTTCCCCACCGGGTACTTGCCCGTGACGCTCTTTATGGACTCCATCGCCCTGTCCATCAGCTCCAGCTCCTTCTCGTAGCTGAGGTCGGGCGCGTTCTCGTGGCACCACATGTGATGGCCTATCTCGTGCCCCTTGTCGAATATCTTCTTGGTGAGCTCCGGGTAGGTCTCGACCGTCCACCCGGGGACGAAGAAGGTCGTCTTGAAGTTGTACTTGTCGCAGAGGTCGAGGACCCTGGGGACGCCGACGCGTGCCCCGAACTCGCCCCTCGATATGAAGGTGGGTGTCGTCTCCCCCCTGAGGACGAAGGCGGCCATCGCGTCGAAGTCCCAGCTCAGGATCACCGCGCACTTCTTGCCCTTTGGTAGAACTATCGGCATATATTATCCTCCAATAACCCTGTACGGCTCCTTACTACACGTCTACCGCTTTTAAAACCGAGCATGGGGGGATCGTCGGCTACGTCGGGATCAGCTTCTCCATCGGGACCCATCCGTACCTCCACCCGCCGTCGAGGCACTCCGCCCACCCGAGCGCCTCCCCGAGGTACTGGACAACGTCACCCACCTTTGCGTCGAGCTCGACCGAGTTGTAGGGCTGGTTGAAGACGCCCCTTGCATCCTCGATGTCTATGTGCATCGAGGGCACCCACATCTCCACCCCTTTCGCGTCCTTACACCAGTACCAGCCGGGCATCTCCGGGTCCTCCCTGCCGACGGATACCTCGTCGCCCTCGGCGGCGAGCATGGCGTAGGGGAATGATGCCTTGTGTTCCCTGGTCACCCGGTACTTCGGCCGCTTCATGGTTTCGGGTAGAGGAATAGGGGATATAGCGTTTATCCATAAGACGCTGGCGGGGGCGGGTGAAGATGCCTACGGTCTCGCTCGGGTTTCCTTGATGACCAACACGGCGATGAGACAGCCCACGACAGCTAGAACGATGTTCAACAGGAAGAGAGACCCGACGCCGAGCAGGGACGAGACGACGCCCGCCACCGCCGGCCCGGCAAACGTGCCTAGGTCCCTCATGAGGCGGTAGAAGCCGAACGCCTTGCCTCTGTTCTCGGGGGTGGAGATGTCGGCGACGAGGGCGCTCGCTACGGGGTGGAAGAATCCGGAGCCGAAGCCGAGGGCGAGGCTGGACGCCACCAACAGGATCGGCGTGGATGCGACGTATAACCCGGCGAAGCTCAGGGCGGTAAAGACCATACCCACGGCGATGGGCAGCCTCCTCCCGACGTGGTCCGAGACGGGGCCGGCGAGGAGCGAGCCGAGGGCGGTCGCCCCGGCGATGGCGACGAATAGAAGCGCGAGTTTCCCGACGCTCAACAGACCCGTCTGCGTCGTGTAGAGGGGGATGATGGCGCTGAAGGCGCTCTGGTAGTACATGAAGAGGAATGCCGAGTACATGGCGACGACATACCCGGGTACAATCATCTTCCTCAATCCCTTGATGTCGAGGATTGGCCCCCTCGCCCCGGTCAGCGGAGACGTCTCCTTAATGACGAAAACGCATACAAGCACGGACACCGTGGAGAAGACAGCGGCGACACCGAAGACGGCGGCGACACCGATCACGCTGACTAGGAGGCTCGACATGGCCGAGCCAACCATTATGGAGATGCCGTTCCCCCCCTCGTAGAGCCCCATCGCGACGGCCCGCTTCTCGGGGCCAGCAGCCTCAACCATCGACGTCATCATCGCGAGGAAGAACATCGCCTGCCCCACACCGTAGAGGACGAAGCCCGCCACGAGCATCGCCGTCGAGCCCGAGAGGTAGACGAGCGCCATGCTCCCCGCGATGGCGCCGGCACCGACCGTCGCGAGCCTCTTCCGCCCGTGGACGTCTGAGAGGAACCCGCTGACAGGGCCGAGCCCCGCCTTGACTAGACCTATCATGGAGATGAGGACGCCTACGAGGAGGTAGGATGTGCCGACGAATCCGCTCGTGTGGAGGGAGAGTAGGGGCTGTATCATCCCGTAGCCGATGAAGGTGGCGGAGAGGGCGACCAAGTAGCCAGCCACGCTCGCGATGTAGCCGAGGCTCCCCTCCCTGTGCGTCAAGGTCTTAACCTGATACCTTCACTGCCGTGAAAAGGCTTGCGCCGAGGCGAGGCTTGCGGGACGACCCACCTGAAACGATAAAAACTGCGCCGGAGAAGATAACATGAGGTATCGGGTTTGACTAAGTCTCTTGTCCTCTATCATAGTCAGGAGTATGGTAACACGGGTAAGATGGCGGAGGCGGTGGCTGAGGGGCTCCGCTCCGCGGGGTGCGAGGTGACCCTCTTCAACACGAACGAGGGGAGGTTCGACGCCTCGACCTTCCCCGGGTACGACTGCGTCGCCTTCGGCTCCCCCGACTACTACAGCTACGTCGCGGGGGGCCTCAAGACCTTCATGGACGACCACTACATCCTACACACCCGGAAGGGCGTCAAGGGGATGAAGGAGAAGCCCTACGCCCTCTTCTACAGCCACGGGGGCGGAGGCAGAGTCAGGGAGGCCATGGTGGGCCTCTTCAAGTACGTCGGCACACAGGTCGGGGAGCCGCTCGGCTGCCCCGGGGAGCCGTCGAAGGACGTACTGGAGAAGTGCCGCGTCCTCGGCAGGGAACTCGCCAAGAAGGCGAAAACAACATGAGGAAAACCAGCCTCTCCGCAGAAGACCACGCACTAGTCGACGCGGCGATAGAGACCTACTACCGCTTATACCTCAAGGACAAGCACCAGGTCGCCGCGGCCCTCAGGACCCGCGGCGGTAACATCTACACGGGGATACACATTGATGCGAGCGTGGGCTTCGCCGACGTCTGCGGAGAGGTTTCGGCAATCTGCCACGCCCTAGCCCACGGCGAGAAGGACTACGAGGCGATAGTCGCGCTATGGAAGAAGGGGGATAAATTCGAGCTGCCAAGCCCATGCGGCCGCTGCCGGGAACTGATCAGCGACTTCAGCAAAGAGACGTGGGTGATAATGGGGACCCCCGAAGCCCCCTTCAAGGTGAAGATAGGGGAACTCCTCCCCCTGAAGAACGACTAGTCTACAACCTCAGCCTTTGGAGGAAGCCCCGGACTTCCTTCTCGAACTCCGCCGGTTTATCCTGCGGGACCATGTGGCTGGCCCCCTTGACTGTGGAGACCTCTAGGCCGGGGATCAGCTTCGCCATACGCTCCCTCTTCTCGGCGGTGACGAGGGTGCTCTCTGATCCGAGCACCAGCTTCGCGGGGACTCTTATCCTCTCGACGTAGGGCCAGAGGTCCGTGTAGTAGCTGGTCATCGTCGGGCTCCCGGTCGGCTTGGGCTTGAGGGTGCCACCGGGCATGCGTATGAACCCGTGCCTCAGCCTGCTCTCGATGTACTCCGCCGCGAAGCCCGGGTACCTCTGTTTGAGGTAGGCCGCCGCCTCGGCTTCGTCCTTGAGTGCCTCGGGGGCCTGCTGGCTCCAGGGGTGGGAGACGGGGTCGGGCGGCGCGATGTCGACGAGCAGGAGTCCCTTCACCTCGTCGGGGTGCTCTGCGGCGAGGATCATCCCCATCCTGCCGCCTATGCTGTGGCCCATCAGGATGCAGGTAGTGAAACCGAGGCGCCTGTAGCAGTTTCTGAGTAGCTCCGCGTGCTCGGGGAGGGTCACCTGCTCCTGGGGCACGGTCGAGTCTCCGTGCGCGAGTATTGTGAGTGCGAGGATCTGGTACTCGCCCTTCAGGGACTCGCACATCTTCTCCATGCTGTAGGCGTCCATCCCCATGCTGTGGAGGATGACGATCTTGCCGCCCTTCTCCCCCCAGCGGGCGTAGTGTATCCGGTACTTTCCAACCTCTAAGAAGCCATCGACCGCGGGCAAATCAATCATGAATTAGTGGCGCCCGGGTTGGTTTCAATGTTTCCACGCGGAGACGCGGTCTAGTACCTGTTGCGTGGGCCCTGTGTCAGCTTCATGACGGCGAGGCTGTGGCTGCAGACCCCCTTCTCCTGGAACCCTGGGCAGCTGCAGTATACACGCCCATTCCTGACGACGAGGGAGTAGGTGCCGTGGTCACCGATGACGTTGAAGTGCCCCCCATCCAGCCTCTCGATCCTACCGGCCTTCAGCAACCTTTCGGCCTTGTCGAGCATCTTATAGAGGGGCATATCGAGCACCAAAGACAGGATGCCGGATCTTTGAGATAAGCTATTCCATGACCAATACAACCTATTCTGCGGGAGTGAGTCGACCCATCTGGACGCCTATCGTTCAGGGGCGAAAGATGGGCACCGGTGCTTAAGGGGGTTACTCATAGGGGTTAGGGAGATATATGGTGACGATGAAGCGGATTGGCTCGTTAATGCCGCGAAATCGGGTTCTAAGTGCACGAAGTTGGGTTATGCGAAACGAAGTGTCCTTACAATCTCCCCATCAGGGAGTTAATTGAGGATAACCTGGACTACTATGAGAACATCATAAAGGGCGAGACAAACCTAGAATCGGGATAGCGTGAAATAGCCTATACACGGATATCTTGTTGATTTTCAATGGGTAGACTCGACGGTAAGGTAGCCATCGTGACCGGTGGCGCGAGCGGGATCGGTGAGGCGAGTGTACGCCTCTTCGCCGCAGAGGGGGCGAGGGTCGTCGCCGCCGATGTCGAAGACGACAGGGGCAGACGCCTCGCAGAAAGGCTTGGGGGAAATGTGATCTACCGTCACACAGATGTGACTAGCGAGGCCGATGTCAGGGGCACTGTGAAAGCAGCTGTGGACGACTGGGGGCGACTCGATGTAATGTTCAACAATGCGGGTATTGTCGGCGCCGTTGGCCCCATTGAGGGCGTCAGCGTCGAGGACTTCGACTGGACCATCAGGGTCAACCTCCGGGGGGTCTTCCTCGGCATCAAGCACGCCGCACCCGTGATGAGGAGGCAGGGCTCAGGCAGCATCATAAACACCGCCAGCACCGCCGCCCTCCAGGCCGGCTTCGGCAACCACATCTACAGCGCCTCCAAGGCTGGGATAGCTCAGCTTACCCGTAGCGTCGCCATGGAGCTGGGCGAGGCGGGGATAAGGGTGAACTGCGTCAGCCCCGGCTACATACCGACGCCAATGATAGGCATAGCCCGAAGCCTCACCCGAGAACAGGCGGAGGCGAAGCTCCACATCATCGAGGACGCCTTCAGGGACGCCCAACCCCTAAGAGGCCCCATAATGCCCAAGGACATCGCTAGGGCCGCACTATTCCTCGCCAGCGACGACTCCAGATTCGTGACGGGGCAGAACCTCGTCGTCGACGGCGGAGTCACCGGCGGGAAGATGTGGAGGGACTACCAGAAGGGCACAAACAACCTCAAGGAGGCACTCGAAAAGGGATGACGGAGGTCAACGTTCTTGGCGTAGCTGGCAGCCCGCGCAGGGGTGGGAACACGGAGACCATCCTCGACGAGGTCATGAGGGGCGCGGCGGAGGCGTGGGCGGTCACGGAGAAGGTCGTCCTCGCTGACAGGGACGTGAGGCCGTGCAGGGCCTGCAATGTCTGCGCCCGCACCGGCACATGCATAATAGACGACGATATGGCCGCCATAATTGAGAAGATGAAGACCGCAAGGGTCTGGGTCCTCGCCACGCCCGTCTACTGGTGGGGGCCAACGGCCCAGCTGAAGGCGTTCATCGACAGGTGGTACGGCGTCCCGAGGGAGCTGTTCCGCGGGAGGAGGATAATCCTCGCCGTCTCGTCGGGCGGGGGGAAGAGCTACGCCGACTTGACGCTCAGGATGCTCGGTGAGATCATCCCCTACCTCGGCATGGAGAGGTTCCGCGTCCTCCAAGCCTCCGGCGCCAACTCGAAGACATCGGCGAGAGAGGATGCACACCTCATGAAGGAGGCACACGCCGCGGGCTTCGACGCCGTCAAAACCCTAGAATAGGACTCTAGGTGTCCACCATTCTATCACTCTCCCCGGTGGTGAAGGGTAACCATTATCTCATCGGCGGGGCAACAACAACCAAGAGATGTTCAGTCATGCCTGAAGAGATGCGCTGGGACTTGGCGCAGATGGTCGAGAGCGTCGACCCAGATCGGATCGATGCGAAGCTCGATGAGATGGTCGCCGAGGCGAATGGGATCGCCAAGAAGCACAGGGGGAAGATCGGGACCCTCGACGCCGCGGGGCTCCACACCCTGCTTGAGGAGAGGGACGCCTTCACCCTGAGACACGAGGGGCCCATGGAGTACTGTAGCCTGAGGTACAGCGCCGACTCCACCGACCCGGTCTCGAAGAGGCTGAACGAGGCGGTGCGCAAGGCGGGCACAAAGGCGGGGCAGGCCCTCGCCTTCCTGGAGATAGAGCTCGGCGACCTCCTCAAGGCCAAGCCGAGCCTCGTCACCGACCCCAAGCTCCACGAGTACAGGCACTTCCTGGAGAGGATCGTGCGCAGGATACCCCACGTCATGACGGAGGAGCTGGAGAAGCTCACCATCTCGAAGGACCAGAACGGTGTGAGCGCCTGGTCGCAGCTGCAGGGAGACTGGCTCAGCACACGCACGTTCAGGATCACCGTGGACGGCGTCGAGAAGACGATGCCCTACGGTGAGATCATAAGCCTCTACCAGAGCAGGGACAGGGCGCTAAGGAGGGAGGCGAACAGGATCGTCTACGCCGGCCTCGGTGGGGACGACATAGTCTGGGCGAGCGCCATACGCTCTGTCTGCGGGGATCACCTGCAGATGTGCGAGTGGAGGAAGTACCCTTCCCCCATGACGCAGAGCCTCATAGACAACGACGTAGAGCAGGAGGCCATCGACGCCCTGATACGCACGATGGAGGCAAGCGTCGGCTCGTACCGGAGGTACCTGCGCCTCAAGGCGAGGCTCATGGGGCTGGAGAAGCTCGGCAACTGGGACATCGTCGCCCCCCTCCCCAAAGCTCCCGAGAAGAAGTACACCTGGGAGGAGTCCCGGGGGGAGGTTGTCGCCGCCTACGAGAGCTTCGACGCCGAGTGGGGTCGGTGGGTCGACGAGATGTATAGGCGCCGCCACATCGACGGCGAGGTCCGCAAGGGGAAGAGGAGCGGCGCCTTCTGCGCCAGCTGGCTCAGCGGCAAGAGCGCCTGGGTCCTGCAGAGCTTCAACGGACAGATGGGCGACGTCTACACGCAGGCCCACGAGCTTGGCCACGCCGTCCACGCCTACCTGGGGGGCCGCCACCAGAAGCCGAGCAACTACGAGATAGGGAGCTGCATCGCCGAGTGCGGCAGCGTCTTCGGGGAACTCCTCCTCACCGACAGGCTGCTGAAGGAGGCCAAGACGAGGGAGGAGAGGCAGGCGGTCATCGCCACCGTCCTCGACGAGTTCGGCATGGCCGCCTACCAGGTCAGCGCCCGCGTCTTCTTCGAGAAGAGCATGTACGACGCCATCAAGGATGGGAAGTTCCTCGACGGGGAAACCGTCTCCACCCTGTGGATGGCTGGGAGGGACAATATCTATGGAGACGCCGTGGAGTGGCTCCCCGAGATGAAGTGGGAGTGGACCATGAAGCCCCACTACTACATCCCCAACTACCGCTTCTACAACTACCCCTACGTCTACGCCCAACTCTTCGTCTTCGCCCTCTACCGCCTCTACAAGGAGCAGGGCAAGGCATTCGTCCCCAGGATGAGGGCCCTCCTAGCCGCAGGCTCCAGTAAGAGCCCCACGGAGCTCGCGAAGGAACTGGGCTTCGACATCACGGAGGAGGACTTCTGGCGCAAGGGCATACAGCAGTTCGAGGAGTTCGTCGACCAACTCGAAGACATAATAAACAAGTAGGGGTTAAATTCGCCACAGTGATAAACAGGAGGACACTGACCATAATCTTAGCCGTTCTTGCCCTGCTAACCGGCGTCTTCTTGATTCTTCACTCGTGAAGTAATTAAAAACGCGCGCTAGTGTGTTTAGAAAAAATCCATATAGAGGCTTCACACTCGATACAGAAACCTCTGAAAATCGATGCATCAGTCACTTGTTCTACAGACACCAAATCCCTAAAAGATTAGTAGCCTGCCGTCAAAGCGAGAATCAGCCCCAGACAAGCCCCAAGAAGCGTGACTCGTTCACTCAACTACGCTCTTGATATACGATGGGGTTCTAACCGCTAACTGATAGTCCACGAAGCAAGAATTTTGATTAACTTCTGTCTCTACTCCCCCTCAGTTAAGTATATAGAGTGAAGCCGACTGCCTCCGCAGAGGAGGTTATAGCCAACGGGTTCGAGCACCTGGACGAGTTCTGCAAGTCCCTCTTCGAAAGCGTCGCCGCCAGCGTGTGCTAACCTGAACATCCTGATGGCCGGCGTTGACGGGTACCTTGACTATCCCCTCACTATACACCCCTCCAACGGGGTCACAGGGTTCATGTGATTGAAAACATCAGCTGTTGCAACCTTGTCTCTGAGGTCGGCGATCAATCCGCAACTCAAAAACATCCGCCAGCGCGTGGCAGCTTGGAAGGGCGTGAACAGCAGTAACATCGACTTGGTTGTTGAGAAGAGCCGCTCTGACTGCGTGGTTCGCCTCAACTAAGACCGCGTATTCGTCACCTTATGTCTAAAGACGACTCGATGATCCACTCTTCCCCGAAGAGGTGAACAATAGCCTAAGAATGCTCGTAATCAGAGATGTGCTTGAGTACACCGCCGCCCACCTTCTTGATGAGCCTCACGTCCGCAGTGTAAACCGACACATCCTCAAGCTCCCCCAACGAAAGATAAGCCGAGTCGTAGACCGTTATCCCGTACCTCAACGCGTTCTCGACACACCTCTCAGAGAGGTCACCCCTCAGCGGACGCAGATCCAGCCCCAACTTATCGAGGGCGAGAGCCACCGTCTTCAGATCCACGAGCCCCGTGTCAGGTGCGTACCTCAGGGCGTTCAACACCTCAAAGGGCAGAAGCTCAACCGAGGCAATGTCGATGCACCCCCCACCATAATCCTCGGCCACCCGCCTAGCGACGCCACTATCCTGCTCCTCGACAAACCACTTGAAGGCCACCGAGGCATCCACGACTACCTTCTCAGGTCCCGCCACTTCCTTATCTCCTCGGTGCCGTCAAACCCAGAATGGGGGCGCCTGATCGAGTCCATTAACCGGAGCGCCTCAGCCACCTCCGCCGCGTCCCTCTCGCGCCTACGTTCCTCCTCACGGATCTTATCCCGAATTGCCCCTCTCACCACCTCACTCCAGTTCACGTGTCGGAGCCGCCGCATTTTTCGGCGAGTATCTTCGTCGACGCGTGCCGAAACGACCTCAACCATACTAACAAATAATACGCGACTTGTAATATAAATACTATCGCCTCCTACACGTGAGACGACGAATTCACCTTATGTCTAAGGACGACTCGATGATCCACTTCTTCCTCCGCCCCCTACGCCTCCCAGAACCCCGTCTACTTCGACGCAGTCAAGAGAAACGCGGAGCGACTGACGAGGCTCACCAACGACCTCCTCGACACCCAGAGGATCGAGGAGGGAAGAATGATTGTGTCAAGGACACCCGCCAAGACCGGTGACCTGCTACGCGACTTTGCTCAGGAAACGACTCCCGGGTTGACGCGTAGGGGACAGACCCTGGAAGTAAGAGACGACCTCGATGCGGTGATAAACGTCGACCGGGACCGCATGATTCAGGTCCTAGCAAACCTCGTGAATAACGCATCAAAGTTCTCACCGCAGGGCTCCACGATCCATCTACGCGTCGAGAAGCGTAGCGGCGGGGCGCTATTCACCATACGCGACCACGGCGTCGGATTAGCCGAGGGGGACATCCCCAAGCTCTTCAAGCCCTTCCCTGGGATACATGTCGGGGGTAACAAGGAGGGCTCGGGGCTTGGCTTAAGCATCTGCAGGGGCACAGTTGAGCTCCACGGGGGCCGCATATGGGGCGAGTCGGAGGGACCCGGGAAGGGGTCTACACTCAGTTTCATCGTCCCGGAGGTGACAAGTTGACATCGAAGATCCTCGTCGTCGACGACGAAGAAGACATCCTCGAACTCGTGCGAATAATCCTCGAATCAGAGGGATACACGGTTGTGACGGCCACCTCAGGGGAGGAGGCGCTTCGGCTGGTGGAATCTTGGAAGCCAAGCCTGGTTATACTGGACGTGGTTCTCCCCGGGGTTAGCGGCCTCGACGTGTGCAGGCAGCTCAGGCGGAACCCACGAACCCACTCCGTCAAAGTGGCGCTCTTCACAGCCCTAGGCACCGAAGTTGACATGAGGCTGGGGG
>Ga0315274_10005130_pt1 | contig 19191 bp, 15 predicted proteins | sample YL17G02_20_MG_FD_203700 | JGI IMG/M metagenome (GOLD analysis project Ga0315274, IMG submission 203700) | Sediment microbial communities from Yellowstone Lake, YNP, Wyoming, USA - YL17G02_20 | ecosystem: Environmental > Aquatic > Freshwater > Lake > Sediment | place: USA: Wyoming | collected... | reverse complement strand
GCCCGGATGACGTCGACGGCTCGACGTTCACCGTGTCCAACCTGGGCATGTTCGACATCGACCACTTCGTGGCGATCATCAACCCGCCCGAGGCGGCGATCCTGGCCGTCGGCAGCGTGCGCGAGACCCCCGTGGTGCGTGACGGGCAGCTGGCGCCCGGACTGCGCCTGAAAGTGACGCTTTCGGCGGACCACCGGGTCACAGATGGCGCCGAAGCCGCCCGCTGGCTGCAGGCGCTGCGGGCAAGGCTCGAACACCCGCTGGGCATGCTGCTCTAGGCGCCTCCGGGAGCCCGGACCGATGTGCGGTTGCCAGCCCGCAACGCCCGGTCTACAATACGAGCCGTGAGGTACACCGGATGACGGCAACACCTCCGCGCATTCTGGTAGTCGACGACGAGCCCGACACACTCGGGTTGGTCCAGTTGACGCTCGAGACGGCCGGCTACGATGTCAAGGCGGCCGCCTCCGGCGGCGAAGCCCTCCTTCTGGCGCAGCAGCACACGTTCGACGCCATCCTGCTCGACATCATGATGCCAGACATCTCGGGTTTCGACGTCTGCCGCCGGCTGCAGACGACCCTCACGCCAGTGCCCGCCATTGTGTTCCTGACCGCCAAGAACCGGCTGGAGGATCGGGAGACGGGCGAAGCCCTGGGAGCCTCGGCCTACCTGTTGAAGCCAATCACGCGGGGTCAGCTGCTGGACGTCCTGCGCCGCACGGTGGGCGAGACGCGCTAGCCCGGTGCCCTCGTACGAGACGAATCAAGCGTTCATCCAGGCCGCCATCGGGGAACTGCAGGACTACCTGCTCTCCCCGGAGTTGTTCTGGACGCTTTCCGTACAGCCCCCTCCTGGCTCTCCGCCCTTCTTGCAGCTAACACTGGGCAATGTCTTACTGGCCGTCGACGGCCTTCAAGCGGTCGACGAGCAACCGGGCCCAGCACGCTGGGTCGAGACACAACGTCTGGTGGCCGCGTGGGAAGCCGCCCGGTCTCGTTGGCCCGCCCAGCTCGAGCGCAAGGCACTACACGAGCTTGCCGCGCGCGTTCGGCAGTGGAAGTCCTACGTGGACGATGCGCTCGAGACCCGGTCTGCCGAAGACTATGCCGGCGGGGTTCACCCACGGCTGGTTGCCGCACGATTGCTGGACTGGCTTCCGGACCAACCCGCAGCCACCGAAACGCGCACCCAGCTCGCCCAGCTTGACTCCCGTCTGGCGCCCTACCTGGAGCCCGGGCCGCTGGTCCTCGATGCGGCGATGGCAGTTCGATATCCCGCCGACACCTTCCCCTTTCTGTACCAGCGACCTGGCCCGAAGTCTGGAGCCTAAGAAACACGGCGGCCCCTTGCGGGGCCGCCGTTCCGTTTCGCATGCTGGCCACGGTCGACTACTTGGCGTAGTCCACAGCCCGCGTCTCGCGGATCACCGTGACCTTGATCTGGCCGGGGTACTGCATTCCCTCCTCGATCTTCTTGGCCACCTGGCGCGCCAGCCGCGTCGCCTCCAGGTCATCGATATCTTCGGGCTGCACGATGACACGGATCTCGCGCCCGGCCTGCAGCGCATAGCTCTGCAACACGCCCTTGAAGGAGTTGGCGATCTCCTCCAGACCCTTCACGCGCTTGATGTACTGCTCGAGGCTCTCCCGCCGCGCGCCTGGACGGGCGCCGCTGATAGCGTCCGCTGCCTCGACGATCACCGCCTCGACCGAGCTCTGGTCGATCTCGTGGTGATGCGCGGCGATGGTGTTGACCACCGCCGGGTTCACGCCGTAGCGCTTGGCGAACTCGGCCCCGATGGAGGCGTGCGTCCCCTCCACCTCGTGGTCCATCGCCTTCCCCAGGTCGTGCAGCAGCCCCCCGGCTTTGGAGACCGCGGTGTTGGCGCCTAGCTCGGCGGCGATGACTCCCGCCAGCTGTGCGCACTCCACCGCGTGGGCCAGCTGGTTCTGCCCATAGGAGGTTCGGAACTTCAAGCGGCCCAGCTTCTTGAGGATCTCCGGGTGCAAGCCGGGAACACCGGCGTCAAAAGCCGCCTTCTCGGCCTCCTCCAGGATCGTCCGGTCGACCTCCAGCCGGGTCTGCTCAACGACCTTCTCGATGTGCGCCGGGTGGATGCGGCCGTCCAACACCAGCTTCTCCATCGAGCGGCGGGCTACCTCGCGCCGGACCGAATCAAAGGACGAGATGGTGACCGCCTCGGGCGTATCGTCGACGACCACGTCGACCCCAGCCGCCTGCTCGAAGGCCCGGATATTGCGCCCGTTGCGGCCGATGATCCGCCCCTTGAGTTCGTCGGACGTCAGCGGCACCACCGAGACGGTGATTTCGGCCACGTGGTCGGAGGCCACGCGCTGGATCGCATCGGCGATCAGCTCGCGGGCGCGACGCTCACCCTCCGTCTGCGCTTCCTCCTCGATCTGCCGAATGACGCGCACCATATCGGCCCTGGATTCGCGTTCGACCTCGGCCAACAGTACGGCCTTGGCCTCCTCCAGGCTCATGCCCGACACGCGCTGCAATTCCTTGACGTGCTCGGCATGCATTTCATCCAACTCGTTGGTGCGCTTGTCGAGCGCGCTCTGCCGCTTGCTCAGCGTCTGGTCGCGCTTCTCGATCTGCTCCACGCGGTGGTCGAGCTCCGTCCGCCGGCGCGTCTGGCGTTCCTCTTCGCGGCTGATCTCCGCCCGGCGTCGGGAGGCCTCCCCCTCGGCTTCGTCACGAAGGCGCAATGCCTCATCCCGGGCCTTGAGCCCGATCTCCCTCGCCCTACTCTGTGCCGACCCGACAATCTGGTCGGCTTCGGCCTGCCGCGCTTTGTTGTCCCGATCCACCTGCGCTTGTCGTACGAAGTAGCCGATGATCGCCCCGGCCGCCAGCGCGATCACCACGCCAAGGATGGCCCATGCTGTGTTCACGCGTCACCCTCGCTTTCCCTAAGGGTTTGGACTCTGTTCTGCCCACACGCGGCGGACAGCCGCGCGGATAATCTCCCAGGTGAAACCCCGCCGGGCCAGCTGCCCGCCCAGTCGGCGGTAGAACTCCTGCTCCGGGAGGCCGGCGGACCGCTGCGCGAAACGCTGCGCGGCGCGGTAGGCCGCCTCCGTCTCGTCAAGGCCCTCGACCGCCGTGGCGATCGCCGACTCGTCGACCCCCTTGCGCCTCAGCTCGGACTTCAGCGCCCGCACCGATCGCGGCCGGAACGCGCCCCGGTTCTCGATCCAGGTTGCGGCGAAGGCAGCATCGTCCACCTGCCCGGTGCGCCGCAGATGCTCCAGCGCAGCTGCCTGAGCCTCGAGGGCCACCGCGCGGCGGTCCCAGGCCTGACGCAGCTCCTGCTCCGATCGCGGCCGGCGGCTGATCAACCTCAGCGCCTGCGCCGTCGCCGCCCGCTCCGCATCCAGCCGGGTCAGCTGCTCGATTGCCTCGGGGCGGAGCTGCTGGCCGACGGTTAATCCAGCCGCCGCGCTCGCCGATAGCGTCATGGCCAGCGCGCCATCCAGGTGGACCTGGATGCGCCCCCGACGCTTCGGATCGACCTTCAGCGCTGTGACCTGGCGTTCCATCCTTCCGGCTCCTGGAATGAAACGAGCCGTGCTCCTGCAAGGCAGGCCACGGCTCTACGCAACAACCCCCAGGCCGTCTGGGCCCGGAGCGCTCGTGTATCGAGGATGGGCGACCGCTGGCCCCGCATGATGGTTCCGCGAAAGCCGACGGCCGTGAGGCATCTACATCATCAAGGCGAGCCCAAACGGACGATCCCCTTGTGCTTTCTCATCTCGCCGTGCGACGGTTCCAACCCTCGATGTCGAGCTCAGTTGCGAAGTCGTGGCCCCTGGGCACCGGTGGTGAGCTTGCGCCGGGCCGGCAGGCCGATGAGCGAGGCCGTCGATCCGGCCTCACCCCTCCATGTCCGCTGGCACTGCCTCAGGCTTGAAGCCAGCGCGAACTTTCGTCTCCAGGTCCAGCAGTAGCGCCGGGTTGTCCTTCAAGGTCTGGCGGGCGTTCTCCCGCCCCTGCCCAATCCGCTGCTCCCCCACCGTGTAGAACGACCCGCGCTTCTCGATCACCCCCAACGTCACCCCTAGATCCAGCACATCCCCCGCCTTCGAGATCCCCTCGTTGTACAGGATGTCGAACTCCGCCACCTTGAACGGCGGCGCCACCTTGTTCTTCACCACCCGCACCCGCGTCCTCGACCCCACCACTTCCTGCCCCACCTTGATGCTCTCGATCCGCCTTACGTCCAACCTCACCGAGGCATAGAACTTCAACGCCATCCCACCCGTCGTCGTCTCCGGATTCCCAAACATCACCCCGATCTTCTGCCGCAGCTGATTGGTGAACACCACCGCCGTATTCGTCTGCTTGATCACCCCACTCAGCTTCCGCAGCGCCTGGCTCATCAGCCGGGCCTGCATCCCCATCGTGGCGTCCCCCATGTCCCCCTCGATCTCCGCCCGCGGCACCAAGGCCGCCACACTGTCGATCACCACCACGTCCACCGCCCCCGACCGCACCAGCGTCTCCGCGATCTCCAGCGCCTGTTCCCCCGTGTCCGGCTGCGAGATGTACAGATTCTCGACGTCCACCCCGCACTTCTCCGCATACACCGGGTCCAGCGCATGCTCCATGTCGATGTAGGCGCACACCCCACCCAACCGCTGCGCTTCCGCCACAATGTGCTGGCACAGCGTCGTCTTGCCCGACGACTCCGGCCCGTAGATCTCGCTCACCCGCCCGCGCGGGATGCCCCCCACCCCCAGCGCCAGATCCAGCGACAGCGACCCCGTCGGGATCACTTCCACCACCAGGTGCGTCGCCTCCCCAAGGCGCATCACGGCTCCGTCACCGTATTGCTTCTTGATCTTGGCGACTGCGTCCTGCAGCGCCCGGCCTCGGTCGTCTGCCATCCTGGTCCCAATAGGGCACTTGTTCTGTCGAGTTTACCTGACTTTGGAGGGGCGTGCAAGCCGCAGGGCTTGCTGGGCTTGAATGGAAAGGCGGGCACGAAGGCCCGCCCGCCCTGCGACAGGGAAAAGGAGACCCCGCCGCGCCGTGTGCTGCCGGTTCTGAACCTGCTTTCGCAGTAGGGTCCCGGCTCCAGGGCTCCGCCTTGGCCGAAGCCTATCGCGTCCCCCCGGTGATCTCAGAACCCGTTCAGTCGGTGTTGGCTCAGAACGTTGTGCAACATCACGAGCACAGCAGGGACAAGCCAATTGATACCACGTTCCCTGGCGGTTGACAATGGCTGGTGTCAAGACCCAACTGGATAAGCCCAGATCCAGCGGCGCGCCCGTCGATTCGACAGCCTGCCGCGTGCCTAACGGCGGACCCCGAAGAGCGCCAGGACGCGGTCACCGAGCGTCCGTTCCTCGACGACCAGGAACATGGGCAGGATGGACCGGAACTCGTCGGGGGTAAAGAAGTGATGGGGCAACCCCTTCTCCGACCCGGTCACCGGAACCAGCGTTCCCGGCTCAATCTCCTCGAAGGTGTCCTCATCATCCGGCTGCAGCGGGACTGTCACGAACAGCATCCCACCGGGCCGGACGACGCGGCCCAACTCTGCAGCGGTGCGGCGCACGGTGGCCAGCCGCGCATGGTGGATCACCTGGGTCGAGACCACGGCGTCACAGGCTCCCGCGGGCATCGGCAGAGGCTGCCGCATGTCCGCCCGCACGAGGTGGGCGCCGAGACCTTCGTGGGCGACCCACTCGCGGGTCATGCGCAGCGCCGTGGGAGAGTTGTCCAACCCGACGACCAGGAAGCCTTGCCGGGCGAGGTAGACGGCATGGCGGCCGCTGCCGCAGCCGAGGTCGAGGACGCGATGGCAGCCGTGGTCGCGCAAGCGCTCAGCTACCTCCGGCATCACCAGCGCCGGCGCCTCATACACACGGCCGTCGCGCCGGAAGATCTCATCCCACGGCTGCGCGTCGGCCGGCGTCGACATGCTCAGCGCAGCCTCTTGCCCGACGGGCCCCGGCAGACCGTGCGGCGGGCCGAAAGTCTCACTCGCGGATCGTCAAGTGCAGGTCACGCAGTTGGTCGGGCTCGACGAAGCTCGGCGCCCCGGCCATCACGTCCCGGGCGGCCTGGTTCTTGGGGAAGGCGATCACCTCGCGGATGTTCGGCTCGCCCGCCAAGATCATGCACAGGCGGTCGATGCCGGGGGCGATGCCGCCATGCGGCGGTGTCCCATACTCGAAGGCCTCGAGCATGTGCCCGAAGCGCTCGCGGGCGACGTCCGGATCCAGGCCGATCAGCTGGAAGATCTTCTCCTGCAGGGCGCGGTCGTGGATCCGAATGCTGCCCCCGCCGACCTCGTTGTCGTTGAGGACCATGTCGTACTGCTGGCCGCGCGCCTTCCCGGGATCCAAGTCCAGGAGCGGGATATCGACGAGCACGGGCGACGTGAACAGGTGATGGCTCGGGTCCCAGCGCTTCTCGTCGGCGTTCCAAGTGACGAACGGGAAGTCAATCACCCAGCAGAAAGCAAGCACGTTCGGATCGCGCAGGCCCAGTCGGTCCGCCAGGTGGACCCTCAGGCGCCCGAGGGACTCGAAGACCACCGACCCTTTGTCGGCCACGAACAGCAGCAGGTCGCCCGGCTCCGCCTGCAGGCGGTCCAGGAGGGCTGCGGTCCACTCCGGCTGCAAGAACTTGGCGAAGGTCGAGCGGTGTTCGCCCGAGGCCTCGACGGCCAGGTAGGCAAGGCCCTTGGCGCCGAAAGACGCCACGAACTGCGTCAGCTCGTCGATATCCTTGCGGCTGTAGGCCCCGCATCCCTTGGCGTTGATCCCCCGGACGGCGCCGCCGGAAGCGACGGCCTTTTCGAAGACCTGGAAGCCGCATCCGGCCGCCATGTCCGAGATGTCCCTCAGCTCGAGTCCGAAGCGGATGTCCGGGTTGTCCTTCCCGAATCGCTCCATCACCTCGGCATAGGTAAACCTCGGCCATGGCGTGGCCAGCAGTTTCTTCGATGGCACCACCGCCTCCACCAGCGCCGTGAACAGCTCCTCGGCCAGGCTCATGATGTCGTCGCGCTCAACGAACGACATCTCCAGGTCGAGCTGCGTGAACTCCGGCTGGCGGTCTCCGCGCTGGTCCTCGTCGCGGAAGCAGCGTGCGATCTGGAAGTAGCGCTCCACCCCGGCGACCATCAGCATCTGCTTGAGCTGCTGGGGCGACTGCGGCAGGGCGTAGAACTCACCGGCATACAGCCGCGAGGGCACGAGGTAGTCGCGGGCGCCCTCCGGCGTCGTCTTGAACAGGATCGGGGTCTCGACTTCCCAAAAGCCGCGGGCGTCGAGGTAGTCGCGGATGAACTTGACCAACCGGTGCCGGAGCTCGAGGTTGCCGCGCATGCGTCCCCGCCGCAGATCAAGGTAGCGGTACTTCAAGCGCGTCATCTCCTCCACCTCGGTCTCCTCGTTCACCGGGAAGGGCGGCGTGCGCGCCGGGTTGAGCACGGTCAGCGAGCGAACCTCTACCTCCACCTCGCCGGTGGGCAGCTGCGGGTTCTCCATGCCGGACGGCCGCCGGCGCACCTGACCCTCTACCTGCAGGACCCACTCGGGCCGCGCGGCTTCGGCGGAGGCGTGCGCCTGGGGAGACGTCTCCGGATTGGCGACGACCTGCACGATCCCGGCCCGGTCGCGCAGGTCCAGGAACGTCACGCCACCGTGATCCCGGCGCCGGTGGACCCAGCCGGCCAGCGTGACCGTCTGGCCAACGTGCGTCGCACGCAGGTCCCCACACGAGATGGTCTTATACATGCTGCCTCCGCCGATAAGAAACGCGCCGCCCGGTCATCGTGCGCGGGCGGCGGTTGAGGTCGCGTCGGTTGGGTCAGGCTGACCGTCGACGACCCGTCGCCCGTTGGTAGTTGGCGTTCAATTCCGAGGGGCCGAACCGGACCATCGATGCCACGTCCTTGAGCCAGGGATTGGGCGGATTATAGCACGCCGACCGCGCGGCCCGCGCCGGATGGCCGGCTGGGCGCCGGCACTTCCGTCCACGCTCCGGGTTTCAGATCGCCTAACTGCCACTCGCCCACGGCGACACGCACCAGCCGCAGCGTCGGATGACCGACGGCGGCGGTCATGCGTCGGACTTGCCGCTTCCGGCCTTCGAAAAGCGTCAGCCACAGCCAGGTCGTGGGGATGGCCCGCCGGGCCCGGATTGGAGGATCGCGCGGCCACACCGACGGAGGGTCGATGACCCGGGCCGTCACCGGGCGGCTGGCGCCGTCGCGCAAGAGGACCCCCTGCTCCAACCGCTCGATGGCTGGCGCCTCCGGCTCCCCCTCCACCTGCACCCAGTAGACCTTGGGGAGCTTGTGCGCCGGGTCGCTGATTTGCTCCTGCAGCCAGCCGGCGTCGGTCAGCAGCACCAGCCCCTCGCTGTCGAAATCGAGCCGCCCGGCCGGATACACATCGCGCACCGGCACAAAGTCCGCCAGCGTTCGCCGGCCGCGCGAATCCGTGAACGCACACAGTACCGCGTAGGGTTTGTTCAGCAGGATCAGGCGGGGCATGGGGTGACTCTCAAGAGGACGGGCGCTCCGCTGAATGATCTAGCCGGGACGACCTTTGGTCTGCTGCGGGAGCGTCGTGCTTCCCCATCCGGACTCCGAGGACTCACTCCACCGACCGGAGCGTCACCAGATCCTCCGGTGTGTCGACGTCGAGCAGGATGGAATCGTCCCAGTTGATGCCAGCGATGCGATAGCGATCGAAGACGGCACGGCCGCCTGCATCGCCCTGCAGCTCGAGCAGGCCCGGGAAGGTCGAGCGGTCGAACAGCACCGGGTTGGCCCACCGATCCAGCACGCGCGGGGCCACGATCGGGGTCAGCGTCCGCCGGTACTCGGTGACCAGGGCGCGGATGACCCGATCGGTGACAAAAGGCGTGTCCGAAAGCAGGAAGACCGACGCTTCGATCCCCGGACCGCATGCCTGGAGCCCGGCCCGGACGGAGGTGCTCTGACCCAGGTCCCAGTCCGGGTTGGGGACGAACAAGACCGGCAGGTCCTTGAGCGCCCTGCGGACTGACTCCCCTGCCGCCCCGCCGACAACGATGACCGGCGACAGGCCGGCTTCGAGCGCGGCCCAGGCGGCGCGCCATACCAGGGGCCTCCCCCGCCAGGAGATCAGCTGCTTGGGCTGCTGCAGCCGGCGTGAGGCGCCAGCCGCCAGGATGATGCCAGCTACGCGTCCATAGACTTCCTTGACCGGCGAGTCCTGCGTTACAGCTGCCACGATGGCTGCCTGCAGGCGCGGGTTTGCCAGGACAAAGCGGGCGATCGATCGACCGGCCTCCAGCCGCTCCGGCGTGTCGGCCTTGTTCAGGAGCACCCGTACTTCGGCGCCCGGCGGGATTCCCTGCAGCCCGCCTTCGGGCGATCCCAGGAGCGCGGCCACGTGTTCAACCTCGATCGCCGAGCCCGGCCGCAGCCCTAGCACCTGCGCCACCCGGTCGGCGCGATGAACCCAGGCATCGTCCAGCGGCATGCCGACAACATCCAGCCCCACAACGGGAATCACCAGATCGGCAAAGGGTGGGATCACGGGCTCGTGCGATGCAGGCGCCTTGAGCGAACGGCCTCGCGCACCGTCGGCTTCGATCAGCAGCGGCGCCCCCGCCATCGCCGAGGACCGCTTGAGCGCCTCCAGCGACGAGAGGTCCAATCCCAGCCACTTGGGTTCATTGCGGGCGACGCCGCGGGTGATCAAGACCGATCGATGCTCCTCCAGCAGACTCGGGAGGGCGCTGAGCGAGGAAGCGTCCTGGACGATCAGATGCGACTCAGCCAACGCGGCCTGGCTGAGGGCCAGCTTGGCGGTCGTGGTCAACACCACGGGTCCCTCGGAGGCCAGCTCCGCCGCCAAGCGTGCCAGGGCGCTCGACTTTCCCCCCGCCCCGATGAAGGCTACGGTCCGACGGGGTGTGACCCGCAGCGCATCAGCCAGCCGCACCGGTTCGCTCCCCCAGGCGGCGCCGGATGTCGCGCCGTGTGAGCAACGCCTCGACCACGCCGCCGCCGATCGCCAGCGCCTTGTCGGAGATCTCCAAGCAGTAGGACACGTCGCCGCGGGGGTCGACATCACCGATCTTGGTGCCGGCCGGCACCGAGAGACCTGGGTGGATCAGCCCACGCAAGATTCCATCGAACGGCGCTCGCACTTCGACGCCTCCCACCAACGCCACAACCTGTCCTTCGGTCAGAAGGGCGCCGATGTCGTGCTGTGTTTCGACGGCGCCATCGACCGGCGCCCGCAGCACGCGGCGCGCGGCATGGCCCCCAATCGCTTCAGGGATCCGCGTGTCCGCCTCGGCCGAGCCATCCCACAGGACGCGCCCCAGCCGGTGGCCGCGCTTGGTCTCAACGACGGCGTGGGAGTCCTCGCCGGCCACGAAGCCTGGGCCCAGGCCAACGACCAGGCCAGCGGCGCCGAGGCCCAATTCGTTCGGCTTCTTGCGCATGCGCGCGTCGACCAGTGCCACAGGCCGCAGCTCTTCACACGAGTCACACTCGGGATCGATCAACACCGGGATGACCCCGCTCTGAGCCTGTTCCAGAGCCTGGGCGGGCGAGCCGACGCGCCGACCGGTCAGGTCCTCCACCGAGGCCTCGCCAAGGTACGCGGCCTCCGCCAAGGCCACCGTGCGGCGCAGGACCAGCGGCTGGCGCAGCTCTGTGACCACGACCGCGAACCCGGCGCGATGCAGCCGCGCGGCGGCCCCGGTGGCCAGGTCGCCGCCGCCGCGGATCAGCACGAGCGGCGCCCAGGCGGTCATGCCCGGCCAGCCCCTTGCAGGGCCTGCTGGACGCGCTCCGGCGTCAGCGGGAAGCGGTCAAACCACACACCGACGGCATCGTGCACCGCCGCCACAACCGCCGGCGCCATCGCCAGGAACGGCATTTCACCCATCCCACGCGCGCCGAAGGGCCCGCGCGGATCGGCATACTCGAGAATGAAGAAGTCGACCTTCTCGGGGATGTCCAGCACCGTCGGGATCAGGTACGTCGAAAGATGCGGCGTGAGCACGTAGCCGTCCTTCTGGATGAAGTCCTCCAGCACAGCGTATCCGGCAGCTTGCACGACGGCGCCTTCGATCTGGCCCCTTACCAGCTGCGGGTTGATCGCCTTGCCGACATCGTCAGTGCAGATCACTTTCAGCAAGCGGATCTGGCCGGTCTCGGTATCCACCTCAACCGTCGCCGCCTCCGCCACATAGCCGTAGGCGAAGTTCGGATTGCACTTGCCGGTCTCGGGGTCGAAGGCGGAGGTCGGTGGCGGGCGGTAGGTGTAGGTGGCGATCGCCGGGCGTTCCTCGGCGCGCCACTTGGCCAGCGCCGCCTCGGCCGCGCCGCGGATTGAGTTCCCGGACATGAAGGTCAACCGTGAGGCGGATGCCGATCCGGAGTTACCGGTGTGTGCCGTATCCGAGGCGACGAGTTCCACTTTCTCGATGGGAACGCCCACAGCATCGGCGGCCATCTGAGCCATGACGGTGTGCGCGCCCTGGCCGACGTCCGCGCCGGCGTGATACAGCACGACGCGCTCGATCTCTGCCCGCCCCCGGACCTCGATCGTCGCGGTGCAGGCTTCCGGCGCGCCGAATGAGAACCCAACGTTCTTGAAGCTGCAGGCGATCCCCACGCCGCGCTTGAGGTGCGGCTCGGCCGGCGAGCCCAACGCCGCCGACGACGGACGCTGCCATCCTCGGCTGCTCTTCGTCCAGCCGGCGCGCGTGGCACAGGCTTCGACGACGGTGCCGATCGTGACCCCGGGTGGTAGCGGCGTGCCCACGGAGAGCAAGGACCCCTCGCCCAGCAGGTTGCGCGAGCGGATCTCGACTGGATCGATGCCCAATGCTTCAGCCAGCCGATTCATCTGACCTTCAGCCGCGAAGGCTCCCTGAGGCCCGCCGAACCCGCGAAATGCGCCATTGGGAATGTTGTTGGTGTAGATCGAATACGAATCCACCGCCACATGGGGGAGCTCGTAGGGTCCGGTGCACATCAGCGTGGCGTTGCCCAGCACCTTGGTCGAAGTGTAGGCATAGGCGCCGCCGTCCTGGATGACCTCCATCTGGGCGGCAATCAGCTTGCCCTCGCGCGTGGCGCCCCAGCGGGCGCGGATCACGAACGGGTGCCGTTTGTGATGCCCGAGGATGGACTCCTCCCGCGACCAGATGATCTTGACCGGCCGACGGATGCCGCGCTGGCTGAGCCGCCAGGCCGCCAGCGCCAGGACGATCTGGATCGACATGTCCTCCCGCCCGCCGAACGCCCCGCCGATGGCCGGGTAGATGACGCGGACCTGGTCCACGGGCAACCCAAGGGAATGTGCGATCTGTTCCTGGTCCTCGTGCGCCCACTGGCCGGCGGCTTCGACGGTCACCCGTCCGGCGTCGTCGAGGTAGGCGATGCCGGCTTCCGGCTGCAGGAAGGCGTGCTCCTGGGCCGGCGTGCGGTACTCGTTCTCGACAACCACGGCCGCACGCGCCAGCCCGGCCTCGGCGTCGCCCTTGCGGATGCGGTAGTGGCAGAAGACATTGCTGCCGCGGTCCGGGTGCAGCACGGGTGCATCCGGCTCGCGCGCGGCCAGCGGCTCCGTCACCACCGGCAGGTCCTCATAGTCGACGGCGATGCGCCGGACCGCCTCGGCGGCGATCGCCTCCGTCTCGGCGACAACCAGCGCCACCTGGTCCCCGACGAAGCGCACCCGGTCCGCGTAGGGCATGGATGACCCCGGCCCGCATAGCACGGGCTGATCCGGCATGATCAGGCCGTACTCGTTGACCGGCGCGTCGCGCGCCGTCAGCACGGCCAGCACACCCGGGAGCGCTTCGGCGGCCTGTGTGTCGACCCGTCGCACGATGGCGTGCGGCCGGCCGGCAAACAGGACCTTCATCGCCGCCATGCCCGCCCGATGGAGATCGCCGGGATAGCGCGCCGTGCCCGTGACCTTGTCCCGGGCATCCACGCGCGTTTGCCGTTGGCCGACTGCAGGCATCCCTTTTCCTCCGGCTCGGTCCGGGCGCTACATCGCCCGGCCGCGCACGCGCTGGATTTCCTGGTCCAGGATGCGGCGCACGATCGCCAGGCTGGTGGCGTAGGTTGGATCCATCCCAAAGTACGACAGCGAACCGGCGCCCAGGTTCCTGCCCTTGCTCAACGGGGTATCGGAGGCGTAGTGCAGCAGCCCGATGTCAAAGGGCGCGGTGTACAGGTTGACGATCTCATTGTTGGGGTGCCGGCGAGGCCGGACCATCTCGCACACCGCCGAGAGGTACGGACCGGCTTCCATCTCGATATCGGTGTAGCCTTCGCGGTAGAACACATCCATGTAGCGCGGCGTCTGCAGGAACGTGCCGCGCACGCTGACTGTCTTCTGGTTGTCGAGCACCGTTCCGTAGACCAGGTCGTTGCTGATATCCGAGGCGGCAAAGCAGTTGTTGAACAGGTAGGTGTTCTGCGAGTGCTCATCGTGCACGACGCCCGGGATCATCACGTCCCCGATGACGCCGTTGAGCGTCGCCGCCTTGCCCGAGGCGTACAGCCCGCGTACCTCCCCCACGCGCGTGGCGATGTACGACAGGATCAGGTAGGCGGCCGCGCCCAGCGGGTAGTCAATGTTGACGATCACAGCATCGCTATCGGCCAGCGCCTGGAGGTGTCGGTGCTGCAGCCGCGGATCGACCCAGTCAGGCCGCAGTCGACGCAGCTCAAGGAGCTGGACGGTCATATCGAAACCATGGCTGGCGATGCGGCGGATGCCGCACGCCTGCTCGTCCGCCAGGCGGGCGACTTTCAGCGCCTGCCCTTCGGGCGTCTCCAGGCACTTCTTGAGCGCGTAGTACAGGAAGTTCTCGCGGTTGGAGCGCACCTGGCGCGTCTCGATGTCCTGCCACTCAGCCAGCAGCTCGGCGTGACGCGGCGTCTGGAGGAACTTCACCAGCTCTTCCTGATGGCGCAGCGCAAACCCGGATGCCAGATTGACCAGGCTGTGCGGGTTGCTTGACACGAAGTACACCGGACGCTGCGCCAGTGACGGGTCGGCCGAGAGCACATGCTCCCACCAGGCCTGTGTCGCCCGGCGGTAGTCGTTCAAGGAACCGGCCAGCAGCCGGACGCGCAGGTTCTTCGGCGCGGCGGCCATGGCCTGCATGAATGGCCAGAAGATGTCGCCCCAGGCACGCCGCAGGCGGTCCAAGTCATCCAGCTCGATGCCGATGCCCGCCGCCAGGGCTGCCAGCGGCTCCTCTTCGTCCGATGCCGCTTCCAGGAAGGCGCGGGCCTGTTCGCCGCGCAGCAGGTGGTGCATCTTGTTCCACTCGATCTGGAAGCCGGTCAGGATCGGCAGGATGTCATCGATGTCCGACCCACTGGCGATGTAGCACGCCAGCGTCGAATTGCGGTCAAAGAAGGTCCGCCTGCGGCGCGCCTTGGCCGCCACCGGTTCCCAGGTTTCCACGTCCGCCAGCCCATGCTGGCTGAAGACCTCGTGGCTCTGGCCGAGGATCACCCGGTCCACCTGGGTGATGCACGTTGGCAGGCGCAGCGAGGTGTAGATCAGCGCCGACATGTCGGGGCTGGGGCCCTGGGCGCGCGGGTGGAGCGACGAGCCCATGCCGGCATGGACTTCCTCCAGCGTCCGCACCTGCACGTCGGTCGTCGACCGCAGCAGCGAGTAGTAGGTGCGAATGTAGAGCTCGATCTCTTCCGATCCCGTGCGTGGCACCGTCCGGTCCATGGCAGCCTCAGCGCGGGCCCTTGGGCCCTGTGCGCCTGAGGGGCGGGACATCGGTCTCGCCTGGCTTGACCGGAAACGCCAGCGCGTACACGAAGGCCAGCGCCCCGTATCCGAAGATCATGAACACCAAGCCTATGAACAGCTGGAGCAGCAGGCCAGCGGGCAGGAAGGTCAGGTACGGAACGGTGATCAGCTCCGGCGGCAGGTAGACCCAGTTCTGCGCTGCGTTCGTGCGGATGAACCACCCGGCCGCGGCGAAGCCTGCGAAAGCCAGAGCCACGAGCAGCACACACCCGACGCCGCGCCAGATCGGGTGCATCTTGCGCTTGGCCTCGCGCTCACGTTCGTGCTGCGCAAACCTCCACGTGTCCCGTCCCATGCACTCCTCCTCACACCGGCAGGATTCCGCCCGCCGTCGGTCCCTCGTCAGCCGGCGGCTACCTGATGCTGCGCCGCGCGTTCGACCGCCTCGAGAATAGTGTAGTAGCCGGTGCAGCGGCACAGGTTGCCCGTGAACGCCTGCTCGACCTCGGCCCGGGTCGGATGCGGGCGTTCCTCCAGGAGCGCCGCGCCAGACATCAGAAACCCGGGCGTGCAGTACCCGCACTGGACCGCGCCGGCGTCGAGGAACGCCTGCTGGAGCGGGTGGAGCCGGTCTCCGTCTGCCAGGCCCTCCACCGTGCGGATCTCAGCCCCGTGGGCGCGCGGCGCCGGAACCATGCAGGCCATCACGGCCATGCCGTCGAGCAGGACGGTGCAGGCGCCGCATTCTCCCTCTGCGCAGCCCTCCTTGGTCCCGATCAGCATCCCATCCTCGCGCAGCAGGCGCAGGAGCGTCTTATCCTGCCCACCCAGGAATGTGCGCCGCACGCCGTTGACCGTCGTCACAATCGGCGTCGCCGGGTCGTGGATCATCGATTGGTGCGGGACGGCTCGCGCCGGCCGGGACGGCCCGCCTGCCAGCGTCACCGGCGCCGCCGGGTAGCCTTCCCGCTCGCGGCCGGCCGCCAGAGCGCGCAGGCATCGGCCTACGCTGACCGCAACCATGTCCCGCCGGTAGGCGGCCGAGCCGCGCAGATCGTCGATCGGGCGCGCCGCCATGACCGCTAGCCGCGCCGCCTGCTGCACGATCGCCGGCGACAGCTCCTTCCCGGCCAGGAAGTCCTCCGCCGCTTCGGCGTGCACGATCGTCGGGGTCACAGCTCCCAGTGTGATCGCCGCCCGACGCACACGCCGTCCATCGAACTCAAGCACAACGGCTGCATTGACCACCGAGATGGCCTGTGCCCGCCGCAAGGCGAGCTTGAAGAAGGTGCTGCGCGTACCCTGCTCGGGCACGGCGAAGGCGATCTCCTCCAACCACTCGTCCGGCTGCATCACGGTCCGGCGCACCCCAGTGTAGAAGTCCTGCAGAGGCACCCGCCGTTCTCCGCGCCGCGAGCGCAGCCACACCTCAGCCCCCAGGGCCATCAACGGAGGGATCGAATCGTTGGCCGGCGAGGCGGTGATCAAGTTGCCGGCAAGCGTGCCGCGGTTGCGGATCTGCGGCGCCCCCACCTCCCAACAGGCGCGCGCAAGCGCGAACGCGTTCTCCCGCACGACGGGCGACACGGCCACCTGGTTGTGCGTCACGAGCGATCCCAGGCGGATCCACCCGTGAGAGTCGACCATGATCGCATCCAGCCCCGGCAGCCGGGATACGTCGATCAGGACCTCGACCCCGGGACGCAGCCCGCGTTCCAGTTCAAGGATCAGGTCGGTGGCTCCGGCCACTACCCGCGCCCGGGCACCGTGCTGCGCCAGCAGGTCCAGCACCTGGTCAATGGAAGTCGGCGTGATGTACTGCTTCCACATCGTCCGTCAGGCTCCCGATCGCGCCCCGGCAGGCAATGCCGGCGCGGGGTGTGCCATCGATCCGCCGCTGCCTCCCCGGCGCAGCAGGATGATCTGCGCCAGGATGCTCACGGCGATCTCCTCGGGTGTCTCAGCGTTCAGCTCGAGGCCGGTCGGCGAAGTGACCCTGGACAGCGCCTCGGGTGAAACGCCCTGCGCCCGCAGTTCTTGGGCAGTGGTCTCCCATCGCTTGCGCGAGCCGATCACCCCAATGTAGGCGGCTGGGCTCGCCAGGAGCGCCGGAAGTGCCTCGACGTCCAAGGGAACGCCGCGGGTCGTCAGAACCAGGTACGTGTCCGGGTTGATGGCTACGGCATGCGCCAGGTCCGCCAGCGGGCAGGTGACCGCCTGGTCGGCCTCGGGCACAGCCTGCGCCGAGCCGAACTCGGGGCGGTCATCGCATACGACCGTCCGAAACCCCAGCCAGCCGGCCAGGTGGATCACGGCCCGCCCAACGTGCCCTCCTCCCACGACGATGACGGTGGGGCGTTGGCCTACCGGTTCAACGAACACGTCAACCTCCCCTCCGCACACCCCCGGATCGCCTTGGGCCGGGTCCTGGAACGTGTAGTGCAGCATGCGCGTTTCGCCGTCCGCCAGCGACTGTCGCGCCTCGGTGACGACTCGGCTCTCCATCTCGCCCCCTCCGACCGTTCCAACCACCCGACCGTCGCCGTACACCAGCATCTTGCTTCCGGCGTGCCGCGGCACAGCGCCACGCGCCTGGACGATCGTCGCCAGCGCCACCGCCTGGCCCGTCCGCTCAGCCTCGGCCAGCTCCTCAAACAACCGCCGTTGAGCCACAATGCCCTTTCATGAGCGGCAGACGGCTCGCGCTCTCGGCGCGAGGCGCCTTGCCTATCCTCAACTGCTCCCCGCTTCGCGCTGCAGCCCTCGCCAGACGCGCTCGGGGGTCATGGGAATGACCGACAGGTCGGCGCCGCATGCATCCAGGATGGCGTTGCCGACCGCCGGCGCCACGCCATCCATCGGGATCTCCGCCACGGCCTTCACCCCAAAGGGGTGCGAGGGCTCGATGGTTTCCACGAAGATCGTCTGCAGCTCCGGCATCTCGTGAGCGCCGAACAGATGGTAGTCGCTGAAGTCCGTCTCACGCGCCCGCCCGAGGGAGTCGTAGACCATCTCCTCACACACAGCGTAGCCCAACGCCTGCGTCATTCCGCCCTCGATCTGCCCCGAGGCGGTGAGGGGGTTGACGATCACGCCCGAATCGACGGCCATCACCAGCCGGTCGACGTGCACCTGCCCGGTTTCGACGTCGACGGTGACCTCGGCGAACTGCGCCGCGAACGGAGGCGGCGACACGGGGGACATGTACGACGCCACCCCCATGATCTGCTCCTGATCAGCGTGGTGGAAGGCGTTCAGGGCGATGTCGCCCAGCGACACGTTCCGCCCGTCCGGTGCCCAGGCATGCCGGTCGGCCAGCCGGATGTCCTCCGGCTTCCATGCGCTGCCGCCCTCCGTCGCCAGCATGCGTGCCGCCCGCCAGCGCAGCCGTTCCGAAACCTTCTGCGCGGCCTGGAAGACAGCCGTGCCCGAGATGTACGTCGTGCTGGAAGCATACGCGCCCTTGTCAAAGGGCGTGAAGTCGCTGTCCGACGAGTAGACGATGATGTCGTCGACCGGCACGCCCAGCACCTCTGCCGCGTGCTGGGCCAGGACAGTATCCGAGCCCGTGCCGAGATCGGTGGCGCCGACGAGCAGGTTGAACGAGCCATCGTCGTTGATCTTGATGCTCGCCCCACCCATGTCGAGGTACGGGATGGCCGTGCCCTGCATTACGGTCGCCACGCCGATCCCGCGCCGAAGGTGCGGCTGCCCGGGCACGCGGTGCCAGTCCTCATCCGGGTACTTCTCTGCCCAGCCGATGGCCGCCGCCCCCTGGCGGACGCAGTCCTCCAGCCCGCAGGTATTGATGGTCTCCGGGCGGGGTTCACGTCCTTCCGACCACGCCGTGCTGAAGGGATGCAGCTCACCCGAGCGCAGCGCGTTCTTCAGCCGGAAGGCGAGCGGGTCCACGCCCAGCGCGCGCGCCACACGTTCCATGTGCCGCTCGACGGCCCAGAAACCCTGCGGCACACCGTAGCCGCGGTACGCCCCCGACGGCGGCGTGTTGGTGTAGACGATGTCGGCGTGGAAGCGGATATTGGGCTCGGCGCGGTAGGCGCCGTCTCCGACGTACAACGCCATGGCTTTGTGGCCCGTGTTGCCGGTCACCGTCAGCGCGTGGCAGCCGTACGCGCCGGTGTCGCTCAGCACGATCATCTCGTTGGCGGTGATCGTGCCGTCGCGGCGCACGCCGGTGCGCATGTGCAGGCGCATTGGATGGCGCGAGCGTGAGGCGGTGAACTCCTCCGCCCGGGTGTACTCGAGGCGCACCGGCCGCCGAGTGGCGATGGTCAGGTGCGCGGCCACGTCCTCGATCAGCACCTCTTGCTTGCCGCCGAAGCCGCCGCCAATACGCGGCTTGATCACGCGGATGCGCTTGGGCGGCAGCCCCAGAAC
>Ga0315274_10005129_pt1 | contig 19192 bp, 5 predicted proteins | sample YL17G02_20_MG_FD_203700 | JGI IMG/M metagenome (GOLD analysis project Ga0315274, IMG submission 203700) | Sediment microbial communities from Yellowstone Lake, YNP, Wyoming, USA - YL17G02_20 | ecosystem: Environmental > Aquatic > Freshwater > Lake > Sediment | place: USA: Wyoming | collected... | reverse complement strand
CGCGGCCGCGGTGGGCGTCTGGTTCACGCCGCGGCGGACCTCCACGATCTGCCAATTCTCGTTGAAGTACATGTACTGGCCGGTCGTGGTGTTGGGGTCGTCGTGCGTGACCTTCATCACGCGCCGGTTCAGGCCGTCGTAGCGGTACGTGGCCAGGAGGGTGTTCGTGCCGTTCAGCGTGCCGGGCGTGTTGCCGTCGTCCAGGTGGACGGTGCTGAGGCGGTTCCAGGCGTCGTAGCGGAAGTGGGCCGCGTTGTTGGCGTTGGGGTCGGCCGGGCGCGGGCCGCGGACGTTGTTGCCGGCCTGGTCGTACAGCGGCGCCAGCGAGATGCCCGAGATCGACGTGATCTGGTTGGCGTTGTCGTGCGTGCGGGTCTGGCTGTTGCCGTCGATCGCGGAGGTTTCCCAGTTGCCCACCGGGTCCAGCGACCACGACCACTGCCTGGCGACGGACTCGGCGTCTCGCGCTAGCGACGCCGTCGGTGCATTCTCGCGGACGCCCCGCCACGGTTCGGGGGCGGCTCGGGTCGCTACTGCCTCACCGTATGGGTCTTCCATCCACTACTCTCCGTCAGTTACTGATGCATCTCACTAGTTTTCTACTATCAAGGCTTTGAGGCGGGGGCAGTTCCATGGTCTCTAAACCGCTGAATATTCAGATAGTGGCCTTGTCCTGTCATCAAGAGATGCCCGCGGAACTCATACCCTCCGGACACCCACACCGCTGTTGAGGAACTGTGTTTGCCTTCTATATTCAAATCTGGCACGTCGCACTTAATCATCGCAACTATATTGGGGGTACCCCACCAATTAGGCTCATATTTAACCATCTGCGATGGCACAAAGCTGATGCCAGACTTGCTGTAGACTGTCCACACATAAAAGCCATATGACGGGTCACGTCCACCTCCATCATTGCTCGCTACAAGACACACATCGTTTGGCAGTGTAATAGCCACCGCATTCTGCAATGCTTCTCTCTCCTTCTGCGATAATGGCTTTCTAGTTCCACATCCATTTCCTCCTCCAGAGCATCCAAGCACAAATACAGTGCCTATCCACAACATCGACAGCAGATCACTCATCAATATTGAGCGCATGAAGGTCTCCTCTTCATAAACCGGTCTCTCGGCCGCCACGGCCAGCGCCGCTGCCGGGGGAAGGAACAGTGATGGGCTTTGGCTCTGGCGTCAGTGGTTTGCTCTCCTCCCATTCATAAGTCGCCGTAGCGCTCCCTATCATGTTAAAGTGCTGAGCAAGCCCTTGTAGGTGGAATTCTAGCATCCACTTGTCATATATGGTGATTCCACCAACCGTGACATATTTACCTTTGTCCCAGTTATAGCGATCCCGGAACTCGTACCTGAACGCGAGCTTATATTTCTTTTTGCCATTCGGGCATGATACCGTTACCTTCCCTTTGCCCCACACACTATGTCCTCCTGTTGTTAAGAACCAATTCAGGTTCTCGCTTTGAGGGTTGTACCCATCAGATATTGCTCCAGAAGTAATACTGTGCTCGCCGAGGTCGAGAGTCTCTGCAAATTTCATGGCTTCCGCAAGTTCATCGTTGTAGTTACTTCTCGCAGATGGGACGTCCCTCACCATGCCAGCGAGGTTGATGGTATGTGTGCTGCCCGAAGCGCCAAAGTAATGCCGCATAGCCGCCGTAGCATCAGGCAGCGTGCTTTCTACGTAGTAGAGGTCCGCAAGGAAGACCCTTTTAAGATACCACCACTTCCATGTCCACTCCTTTGAGGCAAACGCGCCGCCGTCTGGGTCATAGGTAACTTGTGGGTCGTCAGTGCCAACTTTGTAATCCTTGAGTCCCCAAGCGTCTAAGCGGGTGGCCGGGCTTGCATTACAGTATTGATACAGGTTCGCCCCATACATCTTCGGATCGACCGTCTGCCATCTTCCCGTCAGCCAGTTATAGTACCGGTTCTTCACCTCGTCCAGTCCGGTCTCGCTATCCCGGCGGTAGCCGCAGTAGAGGATTTCGTTGTCGAAGGCCGAGGCGGAGATGGGCGTCCATGAGGCGTTAAGGACCGTCACCTTGCCGTAGGGGTCGTAGAGGTAGCGCTCGACAACGCTGCCGCTGTTGGCGTCGACCAGGGCCGTCGTGTTGAAGTTGCCGTCGTTGGTGAAGTAATGCAGCTTGGCGGCCGTGGCGGAGTTGGCGTCGTCGTCCCACCAGCGACACACCGGCGCATCAATGTAGCGGATGTCCCACACGAACTGCTTGTACGGGGTGGTATTTGCGTCGGGCGCGGCGTTGACGGCCCTCCGGACCTCGACGATCTGCCAGCCTGCTTCGCCAAGGCTACGCAGGCCGTGGCCCTCGTTGAAGAACACGTAGTCGGTCGTGGTGTTCGCGTCGGCGTGGGTGACCTTCCGCACGCGGCGGTTCAGGCCATCGTATCGGTACGTGGCCAGGAGGGTGTTCGTGCCGTTCAGCGTGCCGGGCGTGTTGCCGTCGTCCAGGTGGACGGTGGCCAGGCGGTTCCAGGCGTCGTAGCGGAAGTGGGCCGCGTTATTGGCATTCGGGTCGGCGGGGCGAGGGCCGCAGACGTTGCTCCCGGCCTGGTCGTACAGCGGCGTGGCATGGGCGTCCCGCCCATGAGTAGCATGGGCATCTTGCCCATGAGTGACACGGGCGTCTCGCCCGTGTGAATTGGCCAAGGCACGGCCGGGACGGCCCTGCGACTCGCGGGCAAGATGCCCGTGCCACGGCGCATTGGCCTTGTTGGCGCTGGCGCCGTAGGTCAGCTTCAGGCCGGTCGGCACGGCGGGATGGTTTGCATCCACGACCATCGAGGCTCCAAGGTAGCTGTAGGCCACGTACGTGTTCGCGTCGTCGGGCGAGCCGTTTGCGGCGATGTTCGCCACCCGGCCAAGCGACATGAAGGCGTTGGCGTCTTCATAGTTTCTTCTTCTCCGGCATCCTGATGCTCTTGAGGGCGTCTCTGGAGTACTCACGGGTAAGCGGATCATCGTCCGTTTCCGATAACCGCTCAAGCTCAGGGATTGCGCTGTGAGCCTTGGGGCCGATTTGGCCAAGTGATTCCGCCGCCGACGTGCGCACAAGCTTGTCCTTGTCCAGCAACAGTTCAATCAAGGCCTTGATAGTTTCTTCGCTGGCCGCGCCAACTGTCCCCAAGGCATCCGCCGCACGAGCGCGCACAAGGCGATTCCGATCCTTCACCGCCGCCAGCACAGCGCCGAAAGCCCTTGAATCTCCGATTCGCCCGAGGGATTCACAAGCACTGGCGCGGACGTCGTCCGAGCGATCGTTCATCACGGCGATAATGTCGGGGACTGCATTCCGAGCAGGGGGCTTAATATTCCCAAGGGCCTCGGCGGCTACCGCACGAAGCACGGGGTTGTCCTTTTTCAGGGCGGCAGTGAGATACCCAACCGCCTCTGGACCCATCTGGCCCAAGGCGTGACCGGCATGCCATTGGACATAATGATCGCCTGCTTGCGCAGCCTCCATGAGCGCCGGGATGCTTGGTGTGCCGATCCGGGCCAACGCCTCATCAACCATGAGGTCTGTATACGTGTCGCGGACCTTGATTCTGGTCACCAAGGCACTCACCGCCGCCTTGGCGGCAGGGCCCATCCTCGCCAGCGCCTGAGCAGCCCGATAACGGGCGCCTCTGTCTGAAGATTCCAGCGCCACCACCAGGGCGGGCACTGCCGGCGCGCCTATCGCAACCAGGGCATCGCAGAAAGCCACTACCGTGTAGTCGCCCCTCTTTGTCAGGACCTCCAGCAGGCCGGGTATGGACTGCGGAGACGGCGGGCCGACCCTGGCAATCGCAGCGGCTATCTTGGATTCGACATCGTTGTCCTTCTCAGCCGCCATGGCCTTGGCCAGCGCCTCTGCGGCTTCCTTCGCGTCTGGGCCAATCTTCGCCAGGGCGAAGGCCGCTAACTTGCGAACGACCGCATCCTCGGATTCAAGCCCCTTGACAAGGTACGGTACGGCCGATCGTCCAGTATCGGCGAGACGATCGGCCACAAGAAATAAGTAATGGCCCTGAAGCCGGCGGGACGGATCCTGTAACAACTCAGACCCCAGCACGCGAGCCCTTTCCTGAGGGGACTCCGCTGGGCCTTGGGCATTCGCATCCGCTCCGGCTTTGGTCATCTTCTGGAGGGCCAGCCTTGCTTCCTTCGCAGTTTGCGAGCGCGGCTCACCAGCCCCAGCAGCCAACATGCGCTTGTATCTTGGGCCGTCCGCCGAGTCAAAAGCGCCACTCTCCTCGAATGCCTTCTCCAACCCCTTGGCCAATCGCGGATTCTCAAACCGATACTGCCCATCCTTGCCGAAGAAGAATCCCGATTGGTCAAACCAAATGACACAAGCACAGAGTCCACGACACACGGTTATCTCGAACCCATCCCTGCGACCAGGAGGATAGACAAACGCTTGGTTGGCATCACAAGGCCAACTGTCCTCTACGAGGGCCCTGATCAGTTCCGGCATGTCCTGACGCTTTATCTCAGGCAAATTAGCATCGTCATCATGCTGCAGATAATCACCACCGGTAAGCTCGCGGACACGTACCATTACCTCTTGGTCGCCACAATTCCGTAGGAAGCCCTCAATCGCCTCTAAAGCCACATGCGACGTGCTGATTGGCAACCTTGGTTTGTCGGGGTGAGATGCGTCGTACCTGACATCGGTAGGATCAGGCAAAGGCCCAGCAGCCCCCTTGGCAAGCATTTCCCTGTACCAGTCGGCGAATTCAGAGTCAAGAAGACCGTTTCTCCTGAACACTTGCTCAAGCACACGGGAAAGGGACGGGTTGACAAATCGGAATTCGTCGTACGGCCCGACGCCAAAGCCCAACTGGTCGAGCCCTATCAACAACGCATTAGGCCCTCGAAAGAGTGTTACTTGCACTATGATGCGATATGACGCCCCCCGCACCTCGGACTCGTCAACATTGAGAAACCGGGTATCTTCCTTAAGCGATTTGATTAAGCCTTTCCTTTCCTCTTCCGTCATAAGAAGTGGTTCGTGCAGGCCACGGATGTTGATCGACGCCCCTTCAACTGAGTCGAATAGCGAGAAAAAAGTCGGTATTCCACTATTCGTCAGATCCCAAGTCGAACTCGTTCTGCGCGGTACACAACCACCCACACACATGACACCAATAAGACCCAGCGACAACCACAGGCGCAACGTTACTGTATGTTTGGGTTTCATCTTGTTATCCAACACGCGCAAGCTACCAACCGTCACTTCCTGCCAGGATAGTGCGCCCAGCCTTTACTCACCTTTAGCGCCCCCCACGCTTTGGAGCGATCGTCATCGCCTACCACCCACGCTTCGTACCCCGCCGGTTTGCCCTCGTTCGTCTTTTGTTCCGCCGTCAGGGTGTTAGTCGTGCCCGACACGGTAGCCCCTTGACGCATGAAATCTCTTGCCCACAGCTCAGCCATATACGAAGTCTCACACCCCGCGAGTGTCACCTCGGCATCATGCCTGAACCAGCACAACGGAGGCAGCCTTGTTCTGCTCACGGCGTTCTCATAAGATGGTATTCTACTACCAGCACTGTAGAGCCGGCCAGCATGTAGTCCACTGCCGACTTCCCCGCCCCGCGTTCCCACCTCGCCTGCATTCTGCGCCCCGTGGCCAATTACGACAAGGCTAGCAAGTGGCCTGTCACCGTGGCCCGCCTCAAGCATGATTCGTTCGGCGGCCTCTTGTCCTGTAAAAATGGGCAGGAACGCTGCCATGCTTTCCCCCATTATGAAATGTCTCAGGTTGTCTGTGGCCCAACCGGGATTTACCACGACCTGTTCGCCCGGCTTGGCCACGACCTCACGAAGGCCTCCGCGATCCACCACCATGGTGCGGTCGCCCATCACTGGTCCGGGATCCCCACCAACGTCTACTATGGTATCGGCTCCTTGTGGCAACTGATCGTTGAGATTCAGCGTTTCATAGACGCCGCAAGTTGCGGGCTTCTTCTGCGCCCAGGCCCTCTCCATTGCTGCGTTGACCTCGGCACTCACTTCTTCTTTCGCAGGTCGTATGCAAACCCAGTTGTCGCTGGTGTTCTTCATGCCGAAGTGGTAATTGTCCAGTTTTATAAGACCATCAAACGAGTCAGCGGAACCGCGTTCCAAGTACCATGTGTAGTCCCCCTTCCATCTAATCCAGTGTTCGCCGCTCGGTTGAGATGTAGCACCTGCCAACCCCATGGCGTCCAATCTACATATGGGGGAGCTTGTGACATACTCATACAAATTCATCCCATCCGGATACAGGATCCTATCACGCGTCTTCCACGTCCCGGTCACCGGGTCGTAGTACCTCTCCCGCACGTGGTACAAGCCGGTCTCGGCGTCGTACCAGTAGCCGCAGAACAGAATCTCGTTGTCCCAGTCGCTCTTGTTGTCGGCGTCGGGGGACCACTCGGCCACGTTGGGGTCCTTCTCGGCCCCGCTCGCCCCGTTGAGGACCGTCACCCGGCCGTAGGGGTCGTAGAGGTAGCTCTCGACCACGCTGCCGCTGTTGGCGTCGATCAGGGCCGTGGTGTTGAAGTTGCCGTCGTTGGTGAAGTACTGCATCTCGCCGGCGGACGGCTCCATCGTGCCATCGGAGTCCTTGTCCCACCAGCGGCACACGGGCGAGTCGATGTAGCGGATGTCGTAGACGAACTGCTTGTACGCGGCCGGGGTGGGCGTCTGGTTCACGCCGCGCCGGACCTCCACGATCTGCCAGCCCGCTTCGCCAAGGCTACGCAGGCCGTGGTTCTCGTTAAAGAACACGTAATCGGTCACGCTGTTGCCGTCGACGTCGACGGCCTTCATCACGCGGCGGTTCAGGCCGTCGTAGCGGTACGTGGCCAGCAGGGTGTCGTTGGCGTCGAGCGTGCCGGACGTGTTGCCGTCGTCGAGGTGGATGGTGGCCAGGCGGTTCCACGCGTCGTAGCGGAAGTGGGCGGCGTTGTTGGCGTTGGCGTCGGCCGGGCGAGGGCCGCGGACGTTGCTGCCGGCCTGGTCGTACAGCGGGGCGAGTGAGATGCCCGAAATCGACGTGATCTCGTTGGCGTTGTCGTGCGTGCGGGACTGGGTGTTGCCGTCAATCATCGAGGTCGTCCAGTTGCCGGTCGGCGTCAGCCCCCATGACCACGACCGGGCGACGGTTTCATTGGGGTCGGCCAGCCAGTTGTCGCCGAGAATCGTGTTGTCAAAGCCGTCCACTTTTCCATCGCCGTTGAAGTCGGCCTGCGTCCAGGTCTTTCCGGACCCAAGCCAGTTGAGCAAAAGCACCGTGTAGTCAAAGCCGTCCACAACGCCGTCGAGCGTCGCGTCGCCGGGGTACGGGGCCTGGTACGGCTTGTCCGGCAGGATGCCGCGCTTGGCGCCGATGAGCCGGTCCAGCTTGTCGTACACGTACGCCTCGTCGCGGCTGCCGGCCACGCTGAGGTTGGCGCGCTCGGCCCGCCACGTGCGGTTGCCCGCACGGTCGTAGCCGTAGAAGTGCCGGTCCGCGGCCGAGGCGCCGCTGGTCCGCAGCCAGCGCTGCCACGCGACCCGCCCGAAGCGGTCCAGGCCGCTGTAGTCGCCCGAGGCCGCGCCCGCGTACGTCAGCCGCAGGCCGGCCGGCACGGCGGGATGGTTTGCATCTACCACCATCGAGGCTCCCAGATACTTGTAGGCCACGTACTTCTGCGCGTCCGTGGGCGAGCCGTTTGCGGCGATGTTCGTCACCCGGCCAAGCGACATGAACGCGTTGGCGTCCTCATAGTTGTAGTATATCTGCCGCCCGCCGGGAAGGGTAACTTTTTCCAGCCGGGCGTGCGTGGCCGCGCTGCCCGACAGGCCGTAGCCCCACGTGTAGGACACGTTGGGGTCGGTGTCGCCGGCGGCGCCGTTGGGGTCCTGGATGGTGCGGGTAATGGCGCCCCAGGCGTCGCGGGAGTACTTGAGCTGGTTGACTGTGCCGCCACCCGAGGCCGCGTCGTAGCTGGTGACCGAGGCCACGGCCCCGTTGGCGTCATATTCCCGGCCGATGCGACGCACCTTGTCGTCGATGGAGTACGTGGGGCTGCCGGGCAGGGCGGCCGCGTCGGCGGTGAGCCGGCTGAGGTCGTCGTAGGTGTACGTGTGGACCACCGCGCGCTGGTCGGTGGCCGTGGCGCGGGCGCCGTTGCAGTAGTAGGTGTACGTGACGTGGTCGGTCCCGGAGATGCTGCCGGCGCCAATGCCGCCGGAGACGGTGTCGCTGCTGTCGGGGAAGATGATGCCCCGGAGCAGTTCCGGCCGGTGGATCGTGCAGCCGGCGTCGCTGAGCTCGAAGGCGTAGACGTACCGCGTAGTCTGGTTGAGGGCGGTGTTCGCGTCAAGGGCGATCTGCTCCTTCAGCACGCCGAGCTCGTTGTAGGTGAACTTGGTGACGCGGTCCTGGTCGTTGTTCGCGCCGCCGCCGATGGTGCTCGCGGTGGCGGGGTCGAAGTTCGTGAAGTTCTCGACCAGGTACTGCCGCCGGCCGGCGGAGTCGTAGAGGATTTCCGTGACCTTGCCGGCGTTGTCGGTGGTCTTCCAGGCCCGGCCGAAGTCGTCGTACTGGGTCTTCGTGACGATGCAATAGTCCGAGGCGGCGGTGTTGGGGTCCGGGCCGCCGGCGGAGTAGTCTTGCGTGCCGCTGGTGCCGGGGTTGAAGTCGTCGTTCACGTCATCCAGAACGGCCCCGCCGTTGGTGCCGTAGTTGACGGACTTGGTAGTCCGGCCGAGGCCGTCGAACCATGCAACCGAATATGCGGCGCGGGAGTTGGCGGCCGTTAAAGGCACACTCGTGGTCGTGTCGTCGTGCTTGCGCTGGTAGTTCGTCGCAAGCCAGACCCGCCCGGCCGAGTCGAAGCTGTACTGCGTCTGCTGCACAATAATGTCGTTGGTGGTCGTGTTGGCGTCAGTGCTGGCCCCCTCGTGGCTGCCGAGGTACGTCGCCACGGCGCGGCCCATCAGGTCGTAGGCGGTCTTGGTGAACGCGCCGGAGGCCTGCTGGACCTTCGTGTTGTTGCCCAGGCCGTCGTAGTAGTACGTGGTCGTGAGGTACTGGCCCGAGGCGTTGTACTGCTTGACCGTCTTGAGGCGGCTGTTTTGGTACTCGCGGGCGGCCTCGCTGATGAGGTTTCCCCCGTACTTGTAGGTGGATGTCTTCGTGGCCCGGCCGAGGTCGTCGTATTCGGTCAGGGTCTTGATGGCGGGGTTGCCACCGCCCCCGTCGGGGTCGGGGGAGATGACGGCTATCTGCCGGCCGGTGTTGGCGTCGTATTCGTACTGGGTAAGGGCCATGGCGGTGGCCGTGTCCGACGCCTTGACGTTGTCCACGCCTGTAACGCGGTATTGTTCCGTGCCCGTGCCGTTATGGCTCGAATCGTAGTAGGTTTTCGAGACGGCCGTGGTGCTGCCGACGGCCATGCCGACCTTGGTGTCCGTGGGACGGCCCTTGGAGTCATAGAGGTAGTCGGTGACGCTCAGCAGCGTGTCGTTGGTGACGTTGTTGGGATCTGTGCAGTTGCCCTCGGCGCAACTGAGGTACTCGGCCGCGACGCTGCCGACGCCGTTGTAGGACATCTTGTGGATCAGGCCGTCGGGGCCGACGGTCTTGATCTGCCGCCCGGCGGCGTCGCACCAATTGTTGGTGGTCTGGTTGGCGTCGACCGTGCCGTTTGCATCGACCTCGTGAATGATCGACCGGTAGGCCTGGCCGCGCTCGTCGTAGAGGGTCTCGCCCTTGGCGCGAAGATTGCCGGCATCTGTCGTGATCTCGCCGGAGACAAGGGTAGCGCCGATGAACGTTTGCACGGTCTTGGCCCGGCCGAGGTTGTCAAGGTCGCGGACGCTGGCCACGCTGTCGGGCCCCAGGGTCCTGGTCTGCCGGCCGCGGTAGTCGTAGTTGTTCACCGTGCGATAATAGTCGCCGGCGCCGCTGCCGTAGTACTGGCGGGTGGACGTGACCAGCCCGTCGCCGACGCCCGAGGTGCCGCTGCCTTCGGTCGCCTCATCGTAGAACGTGGCGCTGACGAGCTTGAGGTCGTTGGGGCTGCCGCTGCCGTTGGGGTCGGCCTGAGTTGCGCCCGTGGCATTGGTGCCGATCCAGGACTGCTTCACCCGGCCGAGGGCGTCGTAGACGCTGTACGTGATGACCCCGTCGGGAGATGTCGATGACAACTGCCGGCCGCTGTTGGGGTCGTACGTGTGCGAGGTGGCCAGCTTAGGCTTGGTCGCATCGTCGGCATTGGTCCATCGCGTGCTGGCCGTCAGGAGCTGCGTGTTGGGGTCATAGGTGTTGACCGTCCGGCTGGTAAGTATGGCGCCGTCGTGCAGGAACGCGGTAAAGTCATTGTCGATCGTTCCGCCGGAGTTCCAGTCGTTGAACATATTGGCGTCATTGGAAGTGCCAGACTTGCCTGCGGCCGATACGATGCCCTTGCCGCCCATGTCGGAGACGCTTATCGCCACCGGCTGCTGGCCGTAGTCGTTTCCGATCATCAGCGGGGCCGTGAGCGACGCCAAGTGCGTGGTGGTCTCCTTCGTCGGCGACGAGCCGCCGGTCTTCCTCAGGCTGAGGTAGGCATAGGCGGTCTTCCGCCCGTCGGGCGCGGTGACCGACTTCAATTGCCCGTAACTGCCTGGCTGGGCGTCGGAACCGTAGTATTCGTAAGTCGTCGTCAGGTTGGCGCCGTTCGCGTTTGTGTAGCTGGCCCACGATGCCGGCAGCGTCACGTTGGGGTCAGCATTCGTGTCCACGTCTTCGATGGTCGTGACGGTCTGTCCACGGTTCCACAACTCTGTTCCAAGTTTAGTATACGAATAGTGGGGGGTATCGTTAACGCCCGAATACTCGTGCCGCGTCCAATCCATGTAATATAGGCCACGGTTCGGATCTGTATCGCGGTAATAGTGATACGACACCTTTCGCGTGGCGGCCTTGCCGGCATTGTTACCCGCCGAGACTGTAGGGTATTCTATCGTCTCGTATTCAATGGCCAGAGTGTTCGTGTAGAATGTGTATGTATGCTTCGTCGTTCGCGGCAGAGCCTGACTTGCGTTGGAATTAGCATCCGCGTATTCCGTCTCCTCATCAACAAGCCAATCTGCCTGGTTCGGGTCGGACACGTACGTTGTCTTCCTGACCCATATCTCGGGTTTGCCGCCGGCCGCCTGGGACTTCGTCCCTTCCCGGACCTTCTCCCACGCCTGATTGCCGCTGTTGGGGTCGTAGTCGTAGAGTTGCACCAGACCCGCGCTTCCGCTGTTATTCGGCGTAACGGAAGTCACCCATCCACTCGACTCCGAGCAGGAATATCCTGTGCTTGCTGTGCATGCCGAAGCGGACCTGTGTTCCTTGAGCCTGCCGACCTGGTTGCTGTTTGCGTCGTAACTGTAGTATATGTCGTGAGTAACCCACTTCGCGGTGATAGTGCTGCCCGACATCTGCTGCACAACCGTGTAAATAGGATTGTTATGCGCGCTGAGATACAGAACCGTACGCAACCCGCTGGGGTCCGTGGTACGGCGATACGTCTTCCACGTGTTGTACACCTGGTCGCTGGTTGGATTTGTCGGATATCCACCGTTTAGCCCATACGCATACGCGTAGATTCCGGCTGTGCTGCTCCCACTACCGCATCCACCGCATCCGCCACCGCCACTGTAGAGACGCGTGACCTGGCCTTCGGCATCATACTCAAGATGGATAAGTGAGGCATAACCCTTCAGTCCATGCGTTGTCGCAGTATCTTCGTCAGGCACCGCACCGTCATTCGGGTCGTCAAGAGCACATGCGCTTCCGGGACTCGTGGGATCTATGCCCTTGCTGAGGCCGGCCGACGCCAGGTAGCGCGACACACCATCCGGCCCCACCGTGAACCACAGCTTCCCCGGATCGTTAGGGTCATCAGGCCCGTAATACACCGAGATCGTGGTCGCAAACCGCTTGGTCCCATCTGAGTTGAACTCCTCAACTGTCTCCCGTGTTCGCACCAAGACACCCTGTGATTCCACGTACCTGTAATATGTGCAGCCGACCGTCGGATTATATTCTCTCGATATCTGTGTCGTGCGGCCGGTGGTTGGATCGTTCGTGATTACCCGTCTTTCAGCTCCACTCGTTACCGTTGTAGTATTGCCGCTCGTGATTGCTGTGGGATCAGCGAAGCCTGACTTGCCAACACATTTGTACTTGCCATCACTATCCTTATATATTATGGTGCCATCCTTGGCTTTGATATAGCACTGCGTGGCTACGCCTGCCTTGGGGCTCCCGTACACGGCTTTGGCAGTTACCTTACTGTTGTTGACATTCGTATAGTCTCCGTTCGGGGTCGACGGAGTGTTGTTGAAGAAGCACACTTCGAACGTGGAACCTTCGCACCTGGTCGGCCAAGTCAGCTTGATTGCATAACAAAGTGGCTCACCCGTATCCTGCTGGCCGTTCTTATTCTTGTCACAGTACTTATCTGAGTCTGGTGTGGACGATATAGTGAACTTGCTAAGATCGGCCCCTTCCTTGCAAGGGGTAGATACAGGATCATTTACGATCGTGTTGTTGTTCCCGTACAATATCCTGGCCCTGAGATCACAGTTGCCGCCCGCTTCTCCGCAGTCTGTGCATGTGGTACACGCCAGCACACGTTGAGTCAGGCCCAGAAGGCCAGCCGCCACTGCCAGGCACGCCACAACCGCCACAAAAACGCGTCGTTCCCCGCGAATACGCATAGTTCGTCTCCTTCGTTGCAGCCCAGCCGCCCGGGCGGGCCTTGTTGCCAGCATGACGTTCACAAGTCCGACACCAACCACCTTCGCCGCTTCTTTCCCGATCCCTGCAAGCCACGGGCTCATGGCTTGCGAGGAATCGGAGTGCTCCGGCGTTTTCAGAGTCACTTCTCAGGCTCGTGTGTGTCAGGCCTGGTCCTTGTAGTTTAGTCTCTTGGGCCTCTCAGTTCCCTTAACGGCCTTACAATGCTTGGAGGCACTCGCCAACTCGTACTGCCGCGATCCGGCGGCGGTGCGGTGGAGTCCGTCGATGCCTCATGGTGCGGCGCGTTTCAGCCGCGCCGCTTCCTTCATCTGCAGATCCTTCTGCATCGAGTCGATAGCGGCAAGCGAATCACCTGTGAACTGGCCCTTGACGCTTTCCAGCATCTGCGCGGCCACTCCCGGCCGATTGATACTTACGTACATGTCCGCAAGTTCCCGCCAGGCTATGACACGGACCTGATCGGTAGCCGCGCTGGCCAGGGCGGCGGTCACCCCTGGCCGGAGCTGCAATACATCGGGCTTTTCCGGCGTCACCGACTTGGTATAGCCCAGGACAAGCTGCCAGAGGGCCTTCTTGTCGCTATTGGCGGGCGCCGCGGATACTTGCTGGTCCACATGGGCGCGCCACTCGTCCAGACCGCCCCATTGCTTGTAGGTGCAGGCGAGAACCTTGGCCAGGCCGAGGCGGGGGTTGCCTTGGGCGTCAAGCAGGGCATCGCGGACGATCTGGCGCGTCTCGGCCGCGCCCAGCGCCTCGCCTATGCAAAGCGGCTCCCAGCCCGCACGGAACTCCAGGGCGCCCCTCGACGCCACCGCGGCGACCGTTGCCGCGAACTTCGAACAGTCCTTTGTCGGGCCGACCATGGCTGTGTCGACTAGCGCCAGGCTCAGCTTGACGACGGTTGCCTGGTCGGCGGCCGCCCTCAAGGCCTCCGTGCCGATCGTTACATCGCAGCCCACCAACACCCACTGCTGGGCCTTCGGCAGTTGGCCAACCTTCAAATGCATTCCCCTGAGCGCAAGGCACTCATCCAGGGTGAGAGGTTGCGTTGCGTGGCGTGCGACGCAGAACTTATCCAAGTCCCCCAGGATGGGCAGGGTCTCCTTGGGGTTGACTCGGTGGGCGGCCACGGCGAGATTGGTTAGGGTCTCTATCGACGCGCCCTGCCAAGCGTCGCGGTTCTTCAGCCACGCCAGGGCTGGGTTCATTCCCACCCCGCCGTCCGAGGCGCCACTCGCAAGCACAAGATCGCTTCCGGCGCCCAGGAGCCGCATGATATCGACGAGCCGCTTGACCTCCTCCGTCGGAAGCGCGGCAATGGATGCTCCGCTTCCGGCAAAGGCCTGGATAACGCCGGCAGCCCATTGCGCCTTGGTTTCCTTGGACAAGTCTCGCCCAAGGGCGCCGGCCAGATTGTTCCACTGTCCGGGAGTCAGCAGGCGCGCGCCCTCGGCTGAGGCATACTTCGAGGTCACGGTGGCCGCAACCACCTTGGCCACACTGGCGCCGGAAGCACCCAGCCTCGTGAGCGATGTGGCAAGACCAGCGATGTCATCCGGGCTCCAGGACTTCCAGGCAACCGTCTTTTCCACGAACGTCACGAGGGTCGTCTTGGCCCGTTCGTCACCCAGTGAAGCGAGGGCTCCCGACAGTGATTCGATATCCGAGACCGATCGGAGAAACGCCAGCCCTTGTGAGTCATTCAGAAAGACCTGTTGGAGCCGGTCGGCCCACTGGACTTTCCGCGACGCGGACAGGACCCTTGCCGCCGAGGCGGAGAAGCCCTGCCAGGCGCCGAGCGAAATCGACCTGGCCTTGAGATTGTCGGCCAGCCATTCCGCCGAAACATGCTCCAGGACCCGCAACTGCTGCTGAGCCCCCAAGTCTCCCGCCTGCTCCAACTGCTCGATCAACCATTGCATCTGGATCGTGGACATCGACTGCCATTTGGTGGTGTTCTTCGTCCAGTCGACCACGAGCGTCTTGCCGTTCTCATCCTTGAGAGCGTTCAAAGCCCGCCCCAGACGCCACATTCGCCCCGCCTCGGTTTGCAGCACTTGCTCATCGGTCGCCGCGAAGGCCTGCCGCAGTATCTCGGACCACGACGCACGTCTCTCGTCACTGAGAGCCCCCGCGTACGCAAGGTGAACCGTGAAGAGGCACCAAGTCCTCTCGGAGCTGGCGGCGAGCCGGGACTGGCTCGAAAAGACCTCAGCGGCCACCCGTTCGGCCAGGCGGCCCATCGCCTGGTCCCGCTGGGCCTGCATTTCCTTGGGCATGTTCTCCAACTGAGGCAACAGCTTCACCAACTCGCCCAGGGCGACGGCCTGGTACTTGTCGGACCCGTTCACCCAGGCCGACGCGATGGATCTTCCGGTGTTTCGACGACCCAGGACATAGATGGCGCGAGACACCGCGTGAATCTCGCTGAACGAGAGCCCGGCAACGCCCCCAGGTATCGCCGGAATGCCGCTTTCCATCTCCGAAGCGATCCGTTCACGATCCGCCGTCGAGAATTGCCCGCCGACTTGGCCGATCACGGCGGCCCATTCCCGCCATTTCGGCTGGCCGGAGGCGCCCGTGGCTGGCGCACTCATATAGGTCGTGCGCGCGTACTGGACCAGGGCCTCAAGCTGGGGTTGGCCTTGTGGCCCGGCCGCCCGCAACTGCTCGGCCAGGACGGCGAGTTCCGAGAGCGTACACTGCTCAAACGGCTTGGGCTGAGATGTTGGCTCATCAGCAAAGCCGACAACACAGGTCGCCCCGATAAAGATCGCACAGGTGACGAGGACACAGCCAACAGGGCCCGGCCAGCCAGCGAATCGTTTCAATATCGATATGCTGTTCATAGTAACCGCTCCAGTCTCCAAAGGGACAAACCACAACCGTCAGCACACCAGCACTTGTCTGGCGCACCATACACAACCACACGACAATTCCCGGCCGGCTGCCAGCAGCCGGACCCTACGGGTAGATACAAGCTGCACGACTCAAGCACGCACTTTCACACCTGATACCCGCGTATCGTACACAAACTGTGGTACTGCTCAGGGCGCAGGGATACCACATATCGGATGTTGGACTGCTATAACCGGGTCACTCCTTTGCCCCGTGCCCGCGTGCGCACAGCCGCAGGCTCTACAAGCGCACGTCCACCACCTGTATTGAGGTCCTGGAAAAGCAACCCCGGAACGTTTTGTCTTTCAGTTACTGCCCGTCGCAAACTGCCTGACGGGAAACCCACACTACCCAGCCAAATATCCTGCTAAGCAGTCCCAGCACATTGTCAGTCACTGCCCACCGCCAAACAAGAAACCCGGAAAAAAGAACTGTGATGCTTCGCTATCGTATGTTTTGTATTCCCGAAGCCAGACGAAGGCAAGGACAAAAACCGAAAAATAACGAAAATTTCGAAAAATTCTCGTGCCTGTCAGGCAAGAACCATATATGATATGGTACATCTTATTTACCGCGAGACCGAAAAGGGGCACGGGATGGCGGAATTCAGCTCCAGCAGTGTGTTGTTTGCACCTTACGATGACGCCCGGACACGTGCTTCGGGAACGTCGAGTGATCTGTATTATTCCAGCAACAGTGATTTAAGCACCTTTACACATCACGATTTGCCGTCTTGGTCGAACGTAACAACGTGGATTAATTGCCATGTTTGATTCAATAAGTCCAGTTTCCGTGCTGGGTGCGCAAGAGATGGCCGCAAAGGATGGGCCGGGTCGTGTCGGGCTCTCCCGTGGCGGCCAAGAGTTCAGGGAGGACGACACCATGAGAAGGTTTTATCACTCGCACATTTACCTTCGCATTCCCTTTCACCTGGCGCTGTTAGCTATCCTGGCCGGTCCGCTTTGGCTTGGGGCTTGTCCGGCGTTTGCGGCTCCTGCGGCGAGCCAGCCGGCCACGCAGCCCGCCACGCAGTCGGTCCAAAAACCCGCCGAGGCGGAGATGATCCAGCTCAACCTGCCCAAGAACCTTCAGGTCAAGACGCTGGTGGAGTACATCTCGCAGCGGATGCAGATGAACATCCTATACGATGAATCGCTGGTCAAGGGCACCGTGACGGTCAACTCCCCGGCGAAGATCCCCAAGGACTCGCTGATGGACCTGTTCAAGGGGATCCTGAAGATCAACGGCCTGGTGCTCGTGGAGGCAGACCAGCCGGGCTGGAAGAGGATCGTCGCCAGCAAGGACCTGCTGCTTACGACAAGGGAGGTGGACACCACGGGCACGCGGATCAAGCGGGCGGAGGCCATGGAGGTGGTCTCGCAGGTCTTCGAGCCCAGGAACGTGTCGGCCGAGTCGCTGGCCAAGACCATCTCCACGTTCCTTACCCAGCCGGGCGGCAGCACGTTCCTGATCCCCGGGCGCAACATGATGATAATCACCGACTACGCCCAGAACCTTCGGCGGGTGCTGGACATCATTGAGTTGATGGACCAACCGGAGCCCAAGGCCTCGATCCGCTTCGTGCCCGCCAAGAACCGCGACGCGGCCAAGCTGGCGGCGGAGGTCACGGCGCTTATGGCCAGGAAACGTAGCGTGGCGTCCGGGTCGGCCAAGGCGGAGGCCCTGGGGGTGACGCTCTCGGCCGAGCCGCGGACCAACCAGATCGTCATGGTCTACGTCGAGGGGGCCGAGAAGGAGGCCCTCGATCTGATTAAGTTGCTGGACGTGCCGACGGACGCACAGACCCGCACGTACGCCTGCCAGTACGTCTCGCCCGCCCGGCTGGACAAGATGGCCAAGGACCTGGGCCTGACAGAGGGCGCCGAAGGCCTCTACAAGGCAACGGTCGATACCGAGGGCAACCTCTTGATAGTGACCGCCCCGCCGGAGATCCAGGCGAAGATCGCCGAGCTCAAGACCAAGCTCGACGTCAAACCCGACACGGTAACCAGGACCTACGCGTGCCGGTTCCTGGCCCCCCAGCGGCTCGACCAGATGATGAAGAACCAGTTGGAGCACATGCCGGACAAACCCCTTTACAAGGCGACGGCCGACACAGAGGGCCAGATGCTGGTGGTGACTGCCTCCGCGGAGGTCCACGCCCGCCTGGCCGAGCTTCACCGGCAATACGACGTCAAGCCCGAGACGCGGACGCACACCTACCGGCTCGAGTACATCTCCCCCGGCCGAATCGACAAGCTGGCCAAGGACATGATCGAGCACGAGGAGGTAAAGCCGCTGTTTAGGTCCACCGTCGAGGACGATGAGGGAATGCTGATCGTCACGGGGTCCGAGGTGGTGCACAAGCGGGTCGAGGCGCTCATCAAGGAGTTCGACATACCGGGATTAGAGGGCGAGGCTTCATTAGTCCGCTTCTACAAGCTGATGAACACGACGGCCTCGGACGTGCTGGCGACGATCCGGGGGCTGAACATCGGCGAGGTGGCCTCGGCCGAGCCGGGCACGGGCCGGGGCGAGTCGTCCTTGAGCAAGCCCGGTGAGGCATTCACCGGCCCCAACGTACCTCCCGGCGGGCCGGGGGCGGAACTGCCCAAGCCGCCATCGTACAGGGAGCCGGCCAAAGAGCCCATGTCCAGGCCGGCTGCCGGCGGAACGCAAATGCTCAGCCGGCTCGGCAGTGTCGAAAAGAACGGTCTGGCTGGCGAGTCAGGGCGTTCGAAGGTCACGATCGACCAGAACACCAACAGCATCATCGTCATCGCCCCGCCGGACATCCAGAGGATATACAAGCAGCTCATCTCCATGCTGGATCGCCGCAGGCCGCAGGTTATCATCGAGGCAACGTTGGTAACGCTGGATACGTCCAACAACTTCTCGCTCGGCGTGGAGCTCTCCAAAGCCGGAGGGGCGGGCGATGCCCGGCGGTACCTGACGTTCAGTTCGTTCGGGCTGTCCACACCGAGCCTCGACACCGGGGCACTGACGCTCAAGCCCGGCATCGGCTTTAACGGCGTGCTGGTGGGCGCCGACATGCTGAACGTCGTGGTCCGTGCCCTGGAGACTTCCGGCCGGTCCAAGGTCCTCTCGGCCCCGAAGATCCTGATCAACGACAACGCCACGGCCACACTTTCGAGCGTGTCGGAATCGCCGTTTACGAGCGTAAACGCCTCGAACACGGTGGCCACGACGAGCTTCGCCGGCTACGCCTCGGCCGGCACGACCGTCACGCTGACGCCGCACATCAGCGAGGGCGACCACCTCCAGCTCAAGTACTCCATCACGCTGAACAGCTTCACCGGCGAGAGCAGCGGCTCGGTCCCCCCACCCCGTCAGACCAACCAGATCAGCAGCGATGTGACCGTGCCCGGCGGCCAGGCTGTCATCGTGGGCGGGCTTACGCGGGAGGACCTCCAGCACACCGTCTCGTCGATTCCGTGGCTGGGCAAGGCGCCGATCCTCGAGTATCTCTTGGGCAACAGG
>Ga0315274_10005128_pt1 | contig 19193 bp, 16 predicted proteins | sample YL17G02_20_MG_FD_203700 | JGI IMG/M metagenome (GOLD analysis project Ga0315274, IMG submission 203700) | Sediment microbial communities from Yellowstone Lake, YNP, Wyoming, USA - YL17G02_20 | ecosystem: Environmental > Aquatic > Freshwater > Lake > Sediment | place: USA: Wyoming | collected... | reverse complement strand
CGCCCGAAGCCTGTCGGACATACAACGCGCTGTTTCGCGAAGGGAAAAGCGTCGCCCTGCTGGCGCACGGGACGTGTTAGCCCGCGATTGCGCAGTCAAGGGGAGGAGTCACGATGCTCGAACAAGTGGACCTCGATCTGTCGCTTTCCAAGGCCGACTACAAGCGCCGTCTGCCCGCGCTCCAGCAGCGCCTGTACGATCTCGAACACGCCATGTTCCAGGCGCGCGCGCCGGTGGCCGTCGTGTTCGAGGGCTGGGGCGCCGCCGGCAAGGGCAGCACGATCAACGTCCTGACCGAGCGGCTTGACGCGCGCGGCTTCCGCGTCGTTCCCATCACGACGCCGCGCACGCAGGAAACGCTCTACCCCTGGCTGCGGCGCTTCTGGCTGCGCATTCCCGCCTACGGACAAATGGTCATCTACGACACCTCGTGGTATCGCCGCGTCCTGATCGAGCGCATCCACAAAACCATCAACAAACTCGAACGCGAACTCGCCTATCAGGACATCGCCGAGTTCGAGGAGCAGTTGGTCAACGACGGCTCGGTCCTCGTCAAGTTCTGGCTCCATATCAGCAAGAAGGAGCAGGCCAAGCGCTTCAAGAGACTCCTCAAAGACAAACTCACCGCCTGGCAGGTGAACGACGAAGACGCCGCGCAACACAAGGCCTATAAGAAGTATCTGACCGCGGTCGAAGAGATGCTGGCCCGCACCGACTCGCCCTATGCACCCTGGACGATTGTCGAAGCGACCGACCGCTATCACACGCGGATCAAGGTGTTCGAGACGATCATCGCGGCGCTCGAGGCCCGACTGGGAATGGCCGCTTTGCCGCCCGAACCGCCGCCGCCCTCTGAACTCGCGAAGCGAGCCGCCAAGGAGAAGGAGGCCGCCCATGCTTGAGAAGGTGAACCTGAAGCTGCGACTGACCCGCGAAGAATATGACCGCCAGCTCACGCGCCTGCAAAACGAACTCCACCTGCTCGGCTATCAGGTCTATCTGCAAGGGCGACCCGTTATCATCATCTTCGAAGGCTGGGACGCCGCCGGCAAGGGTGGGGCGATCAAGCGCCTGACCGCCCGGCTCGACCCGCGCGGCTATGTGGTCTGGCCGATCGCCGCGCCCTCGGGCGACGACAAAGTGCGGCATTATCTCTATCGCTTCTGGCGGCGAATTCCCGAAACCGGGCAGATCGCCATCTTCGACCGCTCTTGGTACGGGCGCGTCATGGTCGAGCGCGTCGAGGGCTTTTGCGCCGAAGCCGCCTGGAAACGCGCCTTCAGCGAGATCAACCAGTTCGAGCGCCAGTTGCTGGACTTCGGCACGACCATTTTCAAGTTCTGGCTGCACATCAGTCAGGAGGAGCAGCTGAAACGGTTTGAGGAGCGCGAGAAGATCGAGTACAAGTCGTGGAAGCTCACCGACGAGGACTGGCGCAATCGCGGCAAGTGGGAGGACTACGAACGCGCCGTCGAGGACATGCTTCTCAAGACCAGCACCCACGGCGCACCCTGGACCGTCGTCGAGGCCAACGACAAGTGGTACGCCCGCGTCAAGGTGCTGCGAACCGTCGTGGACAAGCTCAAGCACGAGTTGGCGTGAGGCAACTCGAGGGCGCGGTCTTGCTCTATTCCCGCCGTCCCGAGGGGCGGTTTTGCCTTGCATTCAGCAGGCAAAATCGGCAGGTTGGTTTGTGTGAACGCGGGGATCGGATTGGCGCTGGGGGTCACGAGACCGCGGGGTTTTTCCAGGGTCCGTCCAGAGGAAATCCCAGGCTGATGCCAGAGATGGATAACGACACTACCAAGCGGGAGCGGGTATCTCGCCCCTCAAAAGCCGGCAAGCGAACAACGCGCTCTGAGTTGCGCGACTGTCAAAGGGAAGGAGACCGAACATGCCCAAGATAACAGCGGCGGACGCGCTGAATCTACCCATACCGGAAAGAATCGTTCTCGTTGAAGACATCTGGGATTCCATCGCGGCACAAGCAGAGCACCTCGAAATCACGGAGGAGGAAAAACGGATTATTGATGAGCGCCTGGATGCCTACCACCAAAACCCCCAAGCCGTGTCTCCCTGGGAAGAGGTTTACCAGAGAATCGTGAAGAGACATGAGTCCTAGAATTGTTCTTACACGCGAAGCCGAGAACGATCTTTCCGAAATCGTCGAATGGTACGAAAACCAGCGGAGCGGCCTCGGATTCAATTTCCTGGCGGAGGTTGATGCGGGCTTCCGATTGCTCGCGAGCGATCCCCGGCTCTTTCCAGAGCAGTATAAGGGCGTTCGGCGATACTTGGTCAGACGCTTCCCGTATAAGGTGTTTTACCGCCTCGTTGAAGACAACGTAGTGGTGTTGGCGGTTGTTCACGGAGGCCGAGACCCGGCCTGGATCAAGAAACGTATCTCACCCACATAATCCGTCACGAATCCGGATTTGCTTGTCCCTCAGGCCGCACAGGTCATAGACGAGGCGGTCAATGTCGCGGTCGTGGCGTCAATCTGGCGCTGATAGAGTTCGCGGTCGGCGGCGGTGGTTTCGGCGCTGTGCAACCGCTTGTGCAACTCGAATATGGATCGCCTGCCCACAAAAAACGGCCACCCTCTTGCACTGCTCCACCTCGTTGAGTGACACACTGGTTGCCCCTCAGGCCATAACAGGATATACATCTCACTGCTGTTCTTTGGGCTGAATGGGGCTGACCCTAAAGCTACAAGCCGTCACTCTTGCTCGGGCGAGGTCATTGGCGTGTTGCTGAAAGTGTTTCTTCACCTCTTTGTCCAAAGTGACACGTGATTCGACCCATGGGTAGATTTCAGGAAAGAAGTAATGCCCGGGAACCTTTCCGGAACGTGAATACGTGAATTTGAAATGTCGCTTCTTACGGCGGCCATAGAAAAAGTTCTTCCATATCAAAATCGACCTTTGTCCTCGAAAGCGGTCCGTATCGAGGACTTCTTCCAGATGGGCACAAGCACAAGACGGCAAGCGGAACCTATATGCGCTCCTCCTGCATTCATCGCTCTGGGTCGTCTTGACATAGTTCTCTAGGTTTTGCCCGTCACTGTCGTCGAAGGATTGAGGATCCACACAATAGCACCTTACATGCCAGACAGACCTGTCTAGCTGCAGGAGCTCGTTTCCGTTTGTTCCGTGTGGCTTCACGAAGTACCTGTCCTGACCGCGTTGAGACAAGTCAGCCAGGAATCCCTTGAGGGACTGGTGAAAGTCCCACTTCAGGACGGGTATTGCCTCGACTGCCTGGATTCCTTTTGTTAGATCATGGCCGATCTTCCTCGTATCACAGTCGTTGTAAAGGAGTATGGCCTTCAGGTACTTCTCCATCGCCTGTAGGCCGAACCAATGGAACTGGTCCAACAGTCCTAAGCGCCAACAAGCCCGAGCGGCGATGTAGTCGTGATCAGCAACGTCCACGAAGCTCCATATGATGAACAGGTTCCTTTTCTCGCCCAAATCCAAGTCCATAGCTCACCTCCGAGAGTTCGCCCCGCCATCCTACGGCGATTGATGGTTTCCGTTTCGCCATATCCTCACTCACTGTTCCGCTTCCACGATTCTGATTTCCTCCTCGGTGAGGCCGTAGAGGTCATAGACCAGGCGGTCAATTTCGCGGTCCGTGGCGTCAATCTGGCGCTGATAGAGTTCGCGGTCGGCGGGGGCGGTCTTGGCGTCGTGCAAACGCTTGTGCAGTTCCAGCATTTGCTCGACCAGCGCCACCATCCGGTCGTGCCGTGCGTCGTCCGATGGGTCGGTGAAGTTGATCGTTCGGATGGGAAGCTTGAAAAGTTGCACGGGCTTGACTTCGGGAAAGACTCGCGACTCCTCACCAACCAGATCGTCATAAAGAAAACGCATTAGCCGCGAATTTAGCAACCCAAGCAGATAGGGGTAAGAAAGTCTCACCTCATCCATAATCTGAACAATAATGGCGCTTTTCAGACAATACCAGCGCTCGGAGTCGAAGGCGGCCAGGATATGATCGGATGTCTGTCGTATCAGGATTTTCGGTTGGTCGAAGAGTTTTTTGCGTCTGGGCCAATTTAGCGCAAACCACGGGATTTGGCCGTTTGCAGCTTCGCGCCGCTTTCTCAAACGATCCTTGTATGGACGAAGAGCTGCACGGCAATTCGGATACTTCTCGATATTCGTCTCGGCGGTAATGTAGATGATTTTCTTACCCGACCTGGGCGTTATGACATAGCGGTGTATCTCACCACCCACTACAAGTTTTCGGAGGAGATCGCTCTCCAATCCCAAGCGCTTTGCTTCAGCTGGCTCGTAAACGTATGCCATATCCAGACCAGAACTGATCCCGGTGGCGACGTCCTCCGCAACATCCCTAAGGGGTGACCACACAAAGCATTTCTGAATGACGTGTAGCCCCGGCCGAACTAAGAGCAAAAAGGAATCAGACTCGAGCCCTATCCCCGCGGCATCGACTGAGCCGCACTCCTGCAACAGTTGTGAGGCCAGTTCGGTACGGTCAGTTTTGCGCAGATCAATATATCTCGCTCGCCCTTCTGTCTGCTTCGTCGCGAATATCACCACGCAACATGGCGCCGTAATTCTAGGGAACACGCCGTCGCCCAGATTGCATACGCGGTGTATTGACGCCGACTCGACGAGAATCTTGCGAGTCTTCCAGAATTCATACTGGGTCAAAAAACTGCTTGGAATTATGAAACCAACAACTCCCTCGCTGCCAGTGCGCTCGCGCGCGGCAGATATGAAGTAGTTGAAGGACTCCGGTGTCCTCACGTGCACACCCTGGAATGCATTCCGGAAATACTCCTTTTCCCCCTCTGAGTATCCGGCACCCCAAGGTGGATTGCCAATCACGCAATCAAACCCTCCGGCTTTCATGGCGTCGGGGAATTCGGCGTTCCAGTCGAAGGGGCGGATGCGGCGCAGTTCGTCGGCGTCGGGCACGAGGTCGCCCGTGAAGTAGTCGGGGCTGATCAGGCTGTTGCCGCACTTGATGTTCTGATCCAAGTCGGGCAGGGCGCGGTCGCGCCAGAACGTCAGCTGTTGCCGTTGCTCGCCCAGCGTCTGCTCGGTTTCGCCCTCGAGCACCTTGAGGAGGAGACTCAGTTTGGTCACTTCGACCGCCTGGCGGTCTATGTCCACGCCGAAGACGTGGGCGAGAAGAATGCGCTTTCGCTCAGCGGTCGTCAGCCGCCACTCGCCGCGATGGTTCCAGACGGCTTTGGTCTCTTTCTCCGGTTTGTGGTCAACGTACCATCGCAGATAGTGGTCGAGCAGGTATTGATAGGCGCCCAGGAGAAACGACCCGGAGCCACAGGCCATGTCGAGAACGCGAAAGCCCGTCAAATCTTTGGGGGACAGGGGTCGGGGGCCGGGGGACAGGGGTCGGGGGTCGGGTGGTCGGGGGGCAGGGATCGGGCGGCGCGAAGAGAGCGGATCAGACCGTTCAGAAGACGCCCCACCCTCCGGCAACGCTGCAGAATCTCGGTCTGTTGCTGCGGTGTCAGGTAGTTCAGCCTGAAAGCGATCTCGATCTGGGTCTCCAGTTCGGCCAGCGAGCCCCTGGCCACGGACAGGAAACGAAGGAAGTCCGCTCGGTGCAGTCTCGCGTGCCCCTCGGCGATGTTTGACGGCACGGATACGGCTGCCCGATGGACCTGGTCGGTCAAGGCGAATCTCTCTGACTGGGGGAATGCCACTGTCATTCGGTAAACCGCTACGGCCAAGTCCATCGCTTCCTGCCAGACCTCCAGATCGCGGTAGTTCTGGATTTCTCTCCGCACCCTTTCGCCATTCATTTTCTTCATCCCCTTTTGCTTTCTCCGGCTCCCCGCTCCCCGATCCCGGCTCCCCGAGCATCTTGCCCACGGTGTTCTTGACGATGTATTCGACGATGTAGGACGGCGTATAATAGACGCCGCCCGCCTTCTTGACTTCGGGTTTGTCCTCGACTTTGGCTTGGTGGCCGGCCGTCAGTCGGATGACCTTGCCGAGGAACTGCTCATAGACGTTGCCGAGGATTTCGGCGGGCAGAACGCTGAACTCGTATGGCGACTGCGGAAAGTAGAGGCTCGCGACGATCGGCTTGAGGACCTTGTCGTCCACAGCGAGGCGCGGCGTGAGCGTGTCTTTGACAAAATCAAAGAGGCCGGAGTTATACTTCCCGTCGGCCTTGCGATACAGCTCATGGACAAGGTTGGCGTAAATGTCCTTGCCCTGGGCCAGGGCGCGCAATTGCTCGTAGGGTTCCATGCCGCGGTCTTCGGCCATGCGCAGAAAAATGATCCGGTCAATGGTGCGCTGGACGGCATCGTTGAGTTCATCAATCGTCAGCCGGGGGTTGCGCAGGGCAATGTTGCGGGCGAGAACGTCGCGCCAGCCTTCGATTTCCTTGAGAAACTCGGCGTCCACCTCGCCCGTCCCGCGTTTGCCTTTGTCGGATTGCGCGAAGCGGTCGAACGAGCCGCCCCAGACGGCTTCGCGGCTGAAGCGCTCCCAGATCTCGCGAAAGCGGTCGGCGTATTCCTCGTACGCAAAATAATGAGTGCGGCCGATGCCGGCATTGTCGCTGTCGCGCGGGCGGCGGCGGCAGTCATAGACGGCCAACTCGTGGAAATCGGTCAGGATGGAAAACGGCAGCTTGGCGCTCCAGGCATAGCGGCGCAGCTGATAGGCGGGCGCAGGGTCGCTCTTGATCGCCACGCCGGGCTTCTTGGCTTCGGCGAAAAACTCGTTCGTCTGGCCGACGCGAAAAACATAGTCGGGAGCTTTGCGGTGGCCCTCGACGTCGAGCGATTCTTCGGTGATGACCTCGCGATACTGCGGCGCGACGCGGCGTTCGTTGCGGACGTCCCAGCCGAGCGCGATGAAGAAGGGATCAATGAACTCCTGACGCGCCCAGGTTTCTTTATAGGCGGGCGCAAGGTAGCGGTCGTTGTTGGCGCGGAAGTGGGCGACAAGGCGCGCGACCTGGTCTTTTCCCTCTTCAAACGTTGCACCCATGCGGCTCGCTCCTTGTGGGCGATCGTGAGGTTGCGCCAGTGGTAGTGCGGCGCGAGCGGGTTTTCAAGACCGTTCTTTGAGTCCGGCCTGAAACAAAAAATGCCCTTTTGGTTTGAATTCCCGAAAAAACTGCAAGAAAAGTCAAGCAAGCCGCCGGGCGGGCGGGCGAGGATCGTCGCTCAGAGAGGGTTGGCGATGAAATCGGTGACGGCCAGAGTCTATGAGGAGCGGATGCTGCGCGTGCTGGTCTATATCCAGCAGCGGCTGGACGACAAGCTCGCACTGCCCCAACTGGCGCGGGTCGCTCACTTCTCGCCCTATCATTTCCACCGGGTTTTTCGCGGCATGGTGGGCGAGTCGGTCAAGGGCCACATCCGCCGGCGGGACGTATGCCGTGACGACGCACTTCGGCCCCTACTCGAAACTGGGAGAGACTTACGCGGCGCTGTGCGGGCAGTGGGCGCCCCAGTGCGGTCGCGAACTGCGTTCCGCGCCGTGTTTCGAGATCTACCTCAACAGTCCGGAGAACACCGAGCCGGACGAGTTGCTCACCGACATCTATTTGCCGCTGGAGGACTACAAAAATGAGTAAGACCGAGAAGATTGACCTCTACACGCTGCACAAGAAAGACTACGTGATGGCGAAGGAACCCGTTCTGATTGACGTGAAGCCCGCCATCTACCTCGCCATTGAGGGACAGGGCGAGCCGGGCGGCGCGGCGTTTCAGGACCGCATCGGCGCGCTCTACAGCATGGCCTTTACGATCAAGATGACGCGAAAGTTCGCGGGCAAGCAGGACTATGCCGTCTGCAAACTCGAAGGACAATGGTGGGCGGGGGGCTGCGGCGGCGATTTCTCGAACATTCCGATGGACCAATGGCGCTGGAAGCTGCTCATCCGCACACCCGGGTTCATCAAGCAGGCCGACCTCGACCGGGCGGTCGAAGCCATCGTGAAGAAAGGCAAATCCGCCGTGGTGAAGGACGTCACGCTCGAGACGATCCACGAGGGGCGGTGCGTCCAGATGCTCCACGTCGGGCCGTACGACCGCGAGAAGGAGACGATCACGACGATGCTCGCCTTTGCCGCGAAACAAGGGCTGTCGCCGCGCGGGCCTCATCACGAGATTTATCTGTCCGATCCGCGGCGCGTCGCGCCCGAAAAGCTGAAAACGATTCTGCGGATGCCGGTCGCCTGAACCTCGGGTTCTCAGGCGGCTGCCTCCAGCGCTTGCCGCGCGGCCGCGAGCGTTCGCTCGATGTTTTCGGGCCTGTGCTCTTTGCGCGCGAACCGACGTTTTTCAGATTGACAGCTGTGGGGCTGCCTGAAAGAATAAGGCCGTCGCGTGGCTCCACATGTTCCCGATCTTCTTGTCCCACCGCCCGGTTCGCACACATTCCTGGGAGCCAAGAGAACGCTTCTTGTATCGGCTTTTTCGATCGAGAAAGGTGGTGAGAACGAGCACGATCGTTTTCCGCCAAGAGGAAAAACGAAGCTTGGCGTTGGTTGTCTGTAAGCAGGGGAATATATTGCGTACGCGGACGTACGGTTGTTCAAGTGTGTCTAACCTTCGCAAGGAAGGAGCTAGAGATGCGACACAAGGCTTGGATTCCGGCGGTGGCAGTGTTGCTGGGTTTGACAGGCTGGGCCAACGGGCAGGAACCCACCACCATGACCGCCGTGGCGCCGTTGGCGGTCGTTACTCCGGTGCTCGATGGCGTGATCGCGTCGGGCGAATGGACCGACGCCAATTCTTATACGTTCGACGGCACGGATCAGCTTCGGCCCGGCTGGAATAACACGGCCACCGCTCTTCGATCGGCCACAAACTGGTCGTGCACGTTCTACGTCAAACATGACGTAAACTACGTTTACATTGCCACCGTGGTGACCGACGATGTCATCAGCAACGATTCGGCAGCTAACCTGTGGGATGACGACAATATGGAGATCTACTTTGACCCGAACAACAGCAACAGCAGCCCGAAGGGAGGCACAGCGACAGGCGGTTTCCAGATATCTTACAACTCGGATGACGTCAGGTCGGGTGGCCAGGGATACAACAACTGGTGGAATGCAAAGGCGAGAATCGCCCCTCCCGGCTACATCGTAGAATTCCGCGTCAGCAAGAGCCTGACGGGGATGGTCACCGGCGGGAAGTACGGCTTTGATCTTTCGCCCGACGAAGACGACAACGGCACTGGGCGCGACTGCCAGGTATGGTGGAACTCGAAGATAGACACGGCTTGGGACATCGAGACCACGTGGGGCGACATTATTCTATCCACCCAGACGTTGGCGCCAACCACGCCACCCACGGCCCCTGGTAATCTCGCTGCCGTTGCGATCTCTTCAACCAGGGTCTCACTGACGTGGATGGACAATTCGAACAACGAAGCGTATTTCAAGATCGAGCGGTCGCTGAACGGCACGGCGTTTAACCAGATCACATCGGTCACCGCAAATGTGGCGTCATTCATGGATACGGGGCTGTCAGCTGACACACAATACTGGTATCGAGTCCGTGCTTCCAATGTCGTAGGCGACTCCGCGTATTCCAACACAGCAAACGTCAGAACCTCCCTTCCCGAGTTGGGGCCCAGGCGCTGGTTCCTCTACCGTTAACGGGAGGGAAGGGGCTTCACGGAGGCGTTTTCGCCAGGCTGTCGGAAATCGAAACGGCATCAAGCCGGCGCGCTTACGTCATCGCATCACGGCAACTCTTCGACGGACCGCCGGTTCTCACTTTGACGGCCAAGGCGGTTTAGCTCAGAGCGACTTCAGGGCATCGCGCGCCGCGTCCAGTGTGGTCGCAATATCCTCGGGCGAATGGGCCAGCGACAGGAAACCCGCCTCGAACGGCGAGGGCGCGGTGTAAATGCCGCGTTCGAGCAATCCCCAGAAGTAGCGCACAAATCGGTCCTTGTCGGCGGTCAGGGCTGAAGCGTAGTCGTCCACCTCGCGGTCGGTGAAGTAGAGGCCGAACATCGAGCCGGCGCGATAGACGCGAAGGGCGACGCCAGCCTGTCGGGCGCATTCGTTCAAGCCCGTTTCGATCTGGGCGCCGATTGTTTCGAGATGATCGTAAACCCTATCGTCCTTCAATACATCCAGCGTCGCGATCCCCGCCGCCATCGCCAGCGGATTGCCCGACAGCGTGCCCGCCTGATAGACGGGGCCGAGCGGCGCGAGATGCTCCATGACGTCTTTGCGCCCGCCGAAAGCCGCTACCGGCAGTCCCCCACCCAGCACCTTGCCCAGACACGTCAGGTCGGGACGAATGCGCCACCGCTGCTGCGCGCCGCCGCGGCTGACGCGAAAGCCCGTCATCACTTCGTCGAAGACCAGCAGCGCGCCGCTTTGATCGCAGGCCGCCCGCAACCCTTTGAGAAAGCCTGGTTTGGGGAGGACGCAGCCGATGTTTCCGGCGACGGGTTCGACAATCACGGCGGCGACCTGGCCCGCGTTGGCCGACAGGAGCGCCTCGACGGCCGCGAGATCGTTGTAGGGAGCGTTGAGCGTGTCGGCGGCGGTTCCGGCGGGCACGCCGGGAGTTCCCGGAATGCCGAGCGTGGCCACGCCCGAGCCGGCCTTGACCAGGAAGCTGTCGCCGCAGCCGTGATAGCAGCCCTCAAACTTGACGATCTTGTCGCGGCCGGTGAAACCGCGCGCCAGCCGAACGGCGGACATACAAGCCTCGGTGCCCGAGCTGACGAAACGCACCAGTTCGATCGAAGGGAAGAAGCGGCGGACGCGCTCGGCCAGTTCGATCTCCAGCTCGGTCGGCGCCCCGAAGCTGGTGCCCGAACGGGCGGCGCGTTCGACCGCCGCCACAACGCGATCGTCGGCGTGGCCGAGAATGAGCGGCCCCCAGCTGAGGACGTAGTCAATGTACTCGTTCCCGTCGGCGTCGAACAGACGCGAGCCTTTGCCGCGCACGATGACCGGCGGATTGCCGCCGACGGCGTTGTAGGCGCGTACGGGACTGTTGACACCGCCGGGGATGACGCGCCGCGCGCCCTCCATCAGTTCGCGCGAACGAGGCAGATCCATCATGGATGAGCTGTCCTCCGGTTCGTAGTTCCCGCTTCAGCGGGTCCCTTGTTCGCAGTTCCCACTTCAGTGGGTTTTCCATCGCCACCTAAAGATGGCGGAACTACAAACTCGTCGGGCGGCGACGACGGAGACTTCGCCGGATTGCCGCCGTCAGCCCGTCAATCGTGTAGTCTCGCGCTTCGATCGTCGGCTCCATCCCGTGCGCCCGAAGTGTGGACGAGGTAATCGGTCCGATGGAAGCGAAGCGCGTTTTCCCGGCGATCTGAGCGATCCTCCTGGCGCCGACCGCGCGAACGAAATTGGTCACTGTGGAAGAGCTCGTGAACGTGACCGCATCTATTCGTCCGGCGATCATGCCCTTGACGATCTCGTGCGCATTGTCCGGTTTGTCGGCGACCGTGCGGTAAACCGGCACGACGTCCACGCGCGCGCCCTCCTTGCGCAATCCTTCGGGGAGGACTTCGCGGGCCTGCTCGGCGCGCGGCACGAGGACTCGCGCCCCATCGAGATCGCCGACCCGCGCCAGGGCCGCCACGACCTCTTCGGCGACGTAGCGCGCGGGCTGGAGTGCGACGGCCAGATGGTAGCGCTCGACCGCTTCGCGCGTGGCCGGGCCGATGGCGGCAATTCGGGCGCGGCCAAAGGCGCGAATCTCGCCGCCGTTTTCCTCGAGCACCACTTCAACGAACCGCTCGACTGCGTTGGCGCTGGTAAACACGATCCAGTCGTACCGCCCCAGATGGCGGGCGGCGTCGCGCAACCGTCTTTCGCTTCGCGGCGGCGCGAGGCGGATCGTCGGGAACTCGATCGCCTCGGCGCCAAGTTCTTCGAGCCGCCGCCGAAGGTCGCTTGCCTGTTGGCGGCTTCGCGTGACGACGATGCGACGGCCGAAAAGCGGGCGCGACTCGAACCAGGCCAAACGGCGTCGCAGCCGCACAATCTCGCCAACAATGAGCAGCGCCGGCGGCTGAACGGCGGCTTCTTGCGCGCGGCGCGCGATCGTCGCCAGAGTGCCCGTCACGGTTCGCTGGCGCGGCAACGTCGCCCACTCAACAACCGCCGCCGGGGTGCGCGACGGCCGCCCGCCTGCGATCAGTTGGTTGCAAAGCGCCTGAAGCCGACCGACGCCCATAAAGAACACCAGCGTTCCGCCGCCGCGCGCCAAAAGTTCCCACGGGATGTTCGACTTTTCCTTGGCGGGGTCCTCGTGGCCCGTCACAAACGTCACCGACGTCGTGAAGTCGCGAAGCGTCAGCGGCATGCCCGCGTAGGCCGAGGCGCCGATCGCCGCCGTGACGCCGGGAACGATCTCGAACTTCACGCCGGCGGCGGCCAACTCCTCGGCTTCCTCGCCGCCGCGACCGAAGATCAGCGGGTCGCCGCCCTTGAGCCGAACCACGCGCCGGCCCGCCCGCGCGTGCGCGATCAGAAGGCGGTTGATCTCCGGCTGCTTCAACGTGTGGCGGCTTGCTTCCTTGCCGACGTAGATTCGTTCGGCCGTCGGTGGAACAGCTTCGAGCAGCGCGGGCGACGCCAGATGGTCATAGACCACCACGTCGCACCGGCGAAGACACTCCAGCCCGCGCACCGTGATCAAGCCCGGGTCTCCCGGTCCCGCGCCGACCATATACACGATGCCGGACTTCGATGGGCTCGTTCGGCGGCGACCGGTTTGTTTCGCGCTACTCATGGCCCAACTCGCTTTCCACCTGATCGAGAATCTCGCGCGCGCCGCGATCCAACAAGTGGCGGATGGCCCGCCGCGCGGCCCAAAGGCCTTTGCGTGCGCTACACTTCATTCTCAGCGCGATCTTCTGCGTCCCGTCGGGCGAAATGACCACCGCGCGCAGCCGCATTCGTTCGCCGACGATCTTCGCATAGACGCCCAGCGGCAGCCGGCAGCCGCCGCCCAGGCCGCTCAAGACGGCGCGCTCGACCGTCACGCACGCCGCCACGCGCGCGTCGCCGATCCGCGCCGTCATCCGTCGCACGCGCCGGTCGTTGCGCCGACACACAACCATCAGCGCGCCCTGCCCCGCGTCGGGCACCAGCCGCGCGACCGACAACACCTCGCGGGGGCGATCCGTCAGTCCCAACCGCCGTAGTGCCGCCTCGGCGATGACGACGGCATCGTACTGGCCGGCGTCGAGCTTGCGAAGGCGCGTTTCGATGTTGCCGCGAATCTCGCCAAACCGAACGTCGGGCCGAATCGCGCGAATCTGGGCCGACCGCCGAAGGCTCCCCGTCCCAATCAGCGCGCCCTGCGGCAGATCGCGCAAGCGCTCCCCGTGGCGTCCCACGAGCGAGTCATTCACCGGCCATCGGCAGGGGAAGGCGGCCACGATGAGGTCCGCGGGAACGTCGGTCGGATAGTCCTTGGCGCTGTGAACGGCGAGGTCAATGCGGCCGTCGAGCAGCGCGGCGTCGAGTTCGCGCGTGAAGGCCCCTCCCCCGCCCAGATGGCCGAGCGGTTTGTCGGGCATGATGTCGCCCGTCGTCTTGACGATCACCTGAACAAACTCGTCGCGCGGAAACGCCCGCCTCAAGGCGTGCTCGACCCAATCGGCCTGCCACCGCGCCAGGACGCTCCCGCGCGTCCCGATCCGGAGGGATGAAGGATGAGGGATGAAGGATGAAGGCTGAGGGCTGAACGAAGAGGAATCGGAAACGGATGATGGATTCATATTCGTCATGTATCCTCTGCCCTGTCTGCCGGTTGACATTCAACACCCATGCCCCATCCCGACTCCATGCTTCATCCTTCCGCCTTCATCCTTCATCCTTGCTCTTCGTTTCTTTCCCCAGTCCGAACAAGCGGTGGACCGCCTCGGCCAACGCCACCGCGTCGTCTTCCGAGGCCGTTTCGCGAAGCGTCGTGAGCGGCCGATGGAGGAGCTTGTTCGTCAGCCGATTCGAGAACTGAACGATGGCGTTCCAATCGCGCTCGGGCAGATCGCCCAGTTTCGACCGCAGCCACTCGATCTCCTGGCCGCGAACCTCGTCGAACGCGCCGCGCAGCTCGACGATGATCGTTTTGACGTCGAGCGTTGCGAGCCACCGCATGAACACGTCCGTTTCGGCCTCGACGATCCGCTCGGCGAGTTCGGCTTCGCTCTGGCGACGGCGGCGGTTCTCTTCGGCGATGGCGTTCAGGTCGTCGAGGTTGAACAGGAACACGTTGTAAAGGTTGCCGATCTCCGCCTCGACGTCGCGCGGCGTGGCAATGTCAATGAAGAAAATCGCCTCATTATGGCGGCGGGCCATGGCGTCGCGCACCATCGGCAGATGAACGATCGGATGGGGCGCGCCCGTCGAGCTGATGACAATGTCAGCCTCGGCCAGCGCCGCCGGAAACTCCTCCCAGGCGATGACGTCCCAGTTGTGGCGACTGGCCAGCTCGACGGCCTTGTGATGGGTGCGATTGCTGACGCGGACGGCCTGCGCGCCCGCGCCTTCGAGGCATTCCAGAGCCAGTTCGCTCATTTCGCCGGCGCCGAGCACCAGCACGCGCCGCTGTGACAGGTCGCCGAAAATCTTGCGCGCCAGCTCGACCGCCACGAAACTGATCGAGACCGCTCCCTCGCCCAGTCGCGTCTCGTTGCGGACCCGCTTGTGGGTGTGAAGGGCGTGCTGAAAGAGGCGTTCGAGCAGAAAGCCCGACGTGCGGGCGGCGCGCGCCGCCTCGAACGCTTCCTTGACCTGCCCCGTGATCTGCGGCTCTCCCAGCACCATCGAATCGAGCCCCGCGACGACGCGCAATGTATGGCGCACGGCGCTCGCTTCGGTATGCGTATAGAGATGAGGGGCGAGCGGGTCGAGCGCTATGTGTTGATAGTCGCGCAGGAACGCGTGGATGGCGCTCACGCCCACCTCCGTTTCGTCGGCCACCGTCCAGACTTCGAACCGATTGCACGTTGAAAGCAGAACGACCTCGCTCAGGCCCGAACGCCCCGCGGCGTCGGTCAGTGCGGCGGCCAGCCGCGTCGGGATAATCGCAAGCCGGTCGCGCAACTCGATCGGCGCCGTTCGATGATTCAAGCCGACGAAGACCAGTTCCACGCGTCTCGCACCGTTCCGCTTAGAATTGGTGCGTCTTGAGAACAAAGCTGGTCACACAGAACACGGCAAACAGCAGGAGGAAATTGACGACCGAGAACAGCGACGTCCGCCGGCCCCGCCATCCCAGGCGCGACCGCGTGTGGACATTGGCCGCGTAGAGCAACCAGACGATGATCGCGGAGACCTCCTTGGCGTCGAGCAGCACCGCGCCTTGCCGCGCGCGGATGCTCCAGATGACGCCTGCCCCGATTCCTATGGTCAGAAACAGGAAGCCCAACGCGATGGCGTGGCGATTGATCCGTTCGAGAACGTCCAGCGGCGGCATCCGGTCGAAAAAAAAGCCCAAATGCTTGAGGCGCAGCTCGTGGAAGAGGAGCAGATACATCAGCCCGGCGGCAAACGCCACCGCGAACGCGCAATAGGAAAACAGCGCCGTCCCGACATGAATCTCGAACCATACGCTTCGCAGGATTTCCGAGAGCGGCCTGGGCGGGGGAGCCGCCAGAAGAAACACGGTCGCGACGGTCTGAAAAAGAAACGTTACCGGGAGGATGAACGCCCCGAAGACTTTTTGCCCCAGCGCCCGCTCAATCACAAGATAGGCCAGCGCGATTCCCCACGCCGCAAACGAAAGCGCGTCGTGAGCCGTGACCATCGGCAGGTGGCCCAGCCGAATTCGTTCGAGCACAAGCCAGAAGGCATGCGCCGCCAGCGCGACGCACAGAAGCAGCGCGCCCCAGCGACCGATCGTTTCTCGCCGGGTGAAAAAATAGGCGACGTAGGCAATAGACACAGCGGCATAGACCGCCGTCGCCAGGACGGGAAGTCCGTGCTCAAGCAAGGTCTCGCCTCTTTCTCCCTTTGCCGCGGCGGGGGATCATTGGCCGGCCCCTTACACAACCTGATCGGAAACTAGTCGGGGGGCGGTCGGGCTGCAAGTGAAAAGGCCCGACGCAAGTTCCAGGTTTCAAGTTGCAGGTTTCAGGCAAGGCACCGGGTCCAGAGCGCAGCGATCTTCTTGCCCGGCAGGGAGCGGAAGCCCTCGCTTACTCCAGTCCATAGGAGTGCATTTTTTCGTAAAGAGTCGAGCGGCTGATTCCCAGAACCGTCGCGGCGCGCTGCTTGTTGCCCTCGCAGGCGCGCAAGACCGTCTCGATGTGTCGGCGCTCGACCTCCTCGAGCGTCATCGGCGCGGCCTCGTGCGGCGGCGGCGTCGGAAACCCACTCCCGCGCTTCCGTTCGAGCGTGGCCGGCACCGTCACGTACTCGGGCAGATGGCTGAGGCTCAGGACTTTCCCCGATCCCATGACCAGCGCGTGTTCGATCGCATTGCGCAACTGGCGCACATTGCCGGGCCAGTCATACTGGCAGAGCGCGTTCATGGCCTGGGGCGAGATGCGTTCGAGCGTCGTGGGAATCTGGCGGCGCAGTTCGCGGAAAAGATACTCGATCAGCGGCGGGATGTCTTCGCGGCGCTCGCGAAGCGGCGCGATCTTCAACTCGACCACGTTGAGCCGGAAGTAGAGGTCTTCGCGGAACTTCCCTTCGGCGATCATCTGCTCGAGATCGCGATTGGTCGCGGCGATCACCCGCACGTCCACGCGCACGGGCCGATTGCCGCCGACCCGATAGAATTCGCCTTCCTGGAGAACGCGCAGAAACTTCACCTGCGCGTCGGGAGGCAGTTCGCTGACTTCGTCGAGAAGAATCGTCCCCCCGTCGGCCGCCTCGAACTGGCCGGCCTTGCGCGCGTGGGCGCCGGTGAACGCCCCCTTCTCGTAGCCGAACAACTCGCTTTCGACCAGCGTCGGCGCAATCGCTCCGCAATTAACGGCGACAAAGGGACCCCGCGAACGGCCGCTGAGCTGATGGACCGTCCGCGCGATCAACTCCTTGCCCGTCCCGCTTTCCCCGCGAATCAGCACCGACGAGTTGGCCTCGGCCACCCGAATCGTCTCGGCGATCAACTCGCGCATCGCCGCGCTCTGGCCGATGATGATGTTGCCGAACCGCTCGCCCTCGGGCGCCCGTCGCGCCGAAGTCGAGGCGGCCCGCTCGATCATGTCGGCCAGCACCAACGCCAGATAGCCGCAGGCCGCCACGGCAAAGTCCAGATCGCGCTTGAGAAAACTGTCCGTGCGGCCGATCCGTTCGATCACCAGAACGCCCAGGCGCTCCGCGCCGGTCTCGACCGGGAGCGCCATCAAGGGATACGGGGGCAGCGATTCGGCGTTCAATGGGCCGACCCCCGGCGCGAGCATCAACGGTCGCCGCTGCTGCTCGACCCATTCGAGCACCGACCGCGGGAACTTCTCGACCGGCGGAAATTCGCCCGCCTCGCCTCCCGCCGTTTCGGCGAACGCGGGGAGAGCCGACAGCGCCTCGCCCTCGCGCAGCCACAACAGGTTGCGCGTCGCGCCCGTTGCCAGATGAAGCGATTCGGCCAGGACGGCGAACGCCTCGTGCTGGCCGGCGGCGCGCGGCAACTCGCGGCTCAACGTAAAGAGCGTCCGCAACTGGAGGTAGGTGGATTCGAGGGCCGAGAAGACCGCCGCGCGATCTTCGATCGTTCGCAACTCCGTCGCCAGCTCGTCGCGCTGTTCGCTCTGGTTGATCTTGCCGAAATCGAGCGGCTCGACGGCGGCGGTCGGCGCCACGCTGACCTCGGGCTGCCCGTCGTAGAACACAAACGCATTGTCGCCCAGTTCGACGTGGTCGCCGCTGTTCAGGAACGTCTTGCGAACCGGCAACCCATTGACCAGCGTGCCGTTCGAGCTGCCCAGGTCAATCAGCGTCACCAGACCTTCGGCCAGAACGATCTGGGCGTGGAATCGCGAGGACTTCTTGCCGCCAAGGAACACGTCGTTCTCTTTCGCTCGGCCGAACGTCGTCCGGTGGCTCAGGAGCGGAATCGTCCGTCCCGCTTCGTCTCCCTCGACCCAGACCAGATAGCCCATCGCCGGTTCTTCCCGATCCCTCTTTGGATTTACAGGATGCCTTTGCGGAGCCGCTCCGAATCCGATGCGTCCTGGCATCCCGTCGAAAAAGAACTTGCCTTTCTCAACTACCAGACGCGCGCGGTTGCCGGTCTGCGCCGCTTTGCCCGAACATCTCGTCTTCAGAAAAGAAACACGCGATTTCGCGCCGCGCCGTCTCCGGCGAATCCGACCCATGGACGATGTTGGCCGTTGTCTCGTTCGCCAAGTCGCCGCGGATCGTTCCCGGCTCGGCGTCGGTGTGGCGCGTCGCGCCCATCATCTTGCGCACCAGGGCGATCGCGTCGTTGCCCTCGACCACCAACGCCAGCGACGGACCCGACTGGATGAACTCGCTCAACGCCGGATAGAACGGCTGCTGCGCATACTGGCCGTAGTGCGCCCGCGTCAACGCTTCGTCGAACCGAAGCATCTTCATCGCCACGATGTCGAGCCCCTTGGCCTCGAACCGCCGAAGGACTTCGCCGATCAGGCGGCGGCGCACTCCGTCGGGCTTGATCAGAACCAGCGTTCGCTCTCGCATCGTTACCCCGCCTTGCGTTCTTCCGGTCTTGCGCGTTCGCACTCCGTCATCCCGCCCCTGAAGTCCGAACGGCTGTCTCCGGTTACGCAGGCCAGTTTCTCTGCTATCGCGCCGGCGAATGCAACGCAAAACCGATGGGAGGGGGAGTCGCCTTGATCTTCAAAACGAAAAGCAAGGAACCGCCGATGGACGCCGATGAACGCCGATTCGTTTGAAAACGAGACGGCTTCCGCGCGTCCTGACGCGGAACAGACAGTCACCAACAAGGCACAAACGCCCAAAGTCCAAGTTTTGTTGTTCCCCGCACTTACCGGCGTTCATCGGCGTCCATCGGCGGTTGCTGAAGGATTTGGGGGGACAGAAAGAAGTGCTGAGTGCTGAGTCCGGAGTGCCGAGTGAGCCGAATGCGCAATGCCGAGTGAGGAATGCGGAGTCAAAAAAAACATAGCCAACGGAATTTGAAATTCTCTGTCCCGGAATCTGCGTTGAGGCGCAAAGCGTGTTTTTTGATCTCACACGGAGGCACTGAGCGCACAGAGAAGGAGTTCCAT
>Ga0315274_10005127_pt1 | contig 19196 bp, 16 predicted proteins | sample YL17G02_20_MG_FD_203700 | JGI IMG/M metagenome (GOLD analysis project Ga0315274, IMG submission 203700) | Sediment microbial communities from Yellowstone Lake, YNP, Wyoming, USA - YL17G02_20 | ecosystem: Environmental > Aquatic > Freshwater > Lake > Sediment | place: USA: Wyoming | collected... | reverse complement strand
CGGGAAGCGCCTCGAGTTTGGCCAGGAATTCGCCAAGTTTCTTTCGAGCCTCATTTGTTTTGCCCAGGTTGATCAACGCATTAGCCTGCCAGAGCTGGGCTTCTCGGTCGTTAGGATCATTTTCAATCCGTATTCGGGCAATGTAGGCAAGCTCTTCGAAATTGCCTATGCCGGCATAGAGCATTGCGAGCTTGTCAGAGGCGATCCGGCCCAGAGGGTCCAGCTGCATGACACGGCGATATGCCGCGATGGCTCCCTTGACAGCATCAGCGTCGAGCGGCCGGATGGACAGCCGCGACTCGGCATACTTCTTGAGGATTTCGACATCATCGGGATTTCTGCCGAGGTATGCGCTGAAGTTTCGATATGCAGTAGGCCAGTCCTCGTTCTTGAAAGCAGCTTCACCCTTATCGAGAGACATTTTCGAGAGAATGCCTCTTCGGACCTGGCGAGCAGCAAATAATGAGGTTACAAGTGCTCCTAATATAATTACAAGAATGATAAGCACCTTTACATTAATCTTCGCACATCTGTTCTCATATAGCATGACAGATCTCCTTTTGGAATATCAACAATTCGCCTCTTGTTGAGACATTAATACCACATGACCTGGCCGAAGCTGATTCAGCCAGGTTCTGGAACACAATTTTTTCTGTTGAAACTCTCATGGTAGCCAGATCTTGAGAAGAGATGAGTCGTAGATGGGTTCTCCTTGCATCGTTCCATCCGGACCGATTATTCGTTACTATGCAGGCTGCGTTCTTTTCTTTCGTTTCGCATGCGTTCGGGTGGCTGATTTCGCTTCTGCCGGCCGCTGTTGTATATTGGGTTCAGGTAGAATCAGCTTATCCATCAGCCATAACTCACCAAACAAAATCATGACAGCAGCCGGCATCATGGCCAGGCCGGCGAAATCATGGAAGAATTTCTCTGCAAATTCAGTGCTTACAAGTAAAATGAGCACTGCCGTCACACACAGTCTCAAAATATTGCACATCACCGCGATAGGGATACTTGAGAAAAGAAGGACTGCTTTCTGCCGGCGCGAGCGTTTCACCATATACGCCATGAATGCCGCGACAATAACGAATGCCGTCAGCATTCGCAGGCCGCTGCAAGCCTCTGCTACTGCCATAGGGGTGTTCTCATTTAACATTACGACATTTCCCTGCTGGCTGACGCTGGCACCAAAAGCCTCTAAAAGAAATACCGATCCCGTTGTTGCCATGTTCTGCAATGGCCTGCTGATTAGATTGTGAACGCGCCCGGGAAGAGGGACCATAAGGAAAAGGAACAGTATTATCCACAAGACACGCCGAAAAACCTGCCACCCAGCGACCATAAGCACTGAACCTACAACCATCAGAATTAATGAGTACCGTTCCGGCGAAGAACGGAAGGATAACAGCCCAAAGGTCCGAGCGGCCTGCGCCAATAGGAGCAGAGCTATGCCTGCCCACCAGCACGGCGCCAATGGGCATCGGGCGAGCGCTTTTCTCTCACGCCAAACCAGAAAAAGTGCAACCAGCGGAACAAGCTGGCCCGCAGAATAGTCTTCGTTGTCCTGCCACGCATCGAAAAGGTCCGCCATTACCGGCCAATACGACCACGCCATGATGGCCAGCAGTAGCAGCACGGCTAAGATCAGTCCGCGACCGTCGTGTGCTTGATTGGCGACGCGGCCTCTCAAAGCACGTTTAACACGAATAAGATGTTTGACTGCTTTCATTAACGGCCGCCCCCCTCTTTCAGCGCATGGGGTGAGTCTACGATCTGGTCTTTTTGGATGTACTCGAACAAATCAACTATTGAAGGCGCTGAATCGACGGCAAAGTCAGAAACCAGCTTTGTCGCTGAATCGGCAAGGGTCCCGCGTAATGAAGCAGCGATCTGTACCTGGGCGACACAATTGACCATACTTGAGCCGCGTAGTACTCGATATCTAAACTGCAAACGGTTGCCGTAAAACTGTCCGTCGGCCATATAATAGTAAAGAACCGTCTTCTTCTCACAGTCTAACTGGGCGTCACGAGAGAATTGAACAATCTTGCACGCCAGCTTCGACCCATCGCCTATCGGCAACTCCACGAAGCGCTGATCCACAAGTGAGTAACCGCTCATGACGTTACAGACCTCGGGTGCGTGGCCGACCATGCTGGACCCCGTGACTCCGGACGCAGCGATAAACAACATGATGGATTCTGCGCCGTTATCCCGCGAATATCGACGATTGATATTTGCCTCGGCATTTATCATATCCATAATGACTTCGCTTTCATACAACGGGAGATCCTCGCCCGTCCAATCCCCAATCTGCATAGGGAATCGTTGCAACGCGGCAGAATCTATTGGAGTCTTGCTCAAGGGAGTCAATAATCTCGCTTCCAGAATCCGATGCGACAAACCAAGGATAAGCAACAGAAAACCGGCTGTGATCGCAGCAGCAACAACCGGTCTACGATTCAGATTTTCACTTGTCATTCGCTGAGCCTTTATCAAAGTATCAATCATTACGTTACCAACGAGAAATATTTTACCTTCGGGAATACCTTCACGAATAAGATTGTCTACGCCGCTTTGCTCTGTACAGAAAAGGAGATCACTTATAGTGTCTGTTAGAACACGGTTAATTTCTTCGGGCATTGAGCGGTAGAAGCTCCGCAGGCCTGCTTCCACGTGAACGAGTTTTGCCCCAAGTTTGACGGGTCTTGATAATTACATCCAAGTATTTCCTCGCAAGCTTATCATGATCATAACGCTTCATTACATATTTGAGCCCAGCCTGGCCAAATTCGCGGCAAAGCTCACGGTCGTCTGCGAGTCTCTCGATCGCTGCCACCAGCTGCTCAGCACTTTCCGGTTCGATGCATATTCCTGCTCTTGCCGAATTCACCAGATCTGCAGCGCAACCTTCAACACCTAGTACGATCGGCTTTGCCATGGCGGCTGCCTCGAAGATTTTGGAAGGCAATACGGTTTTAAACAGTTCTGTTTTTCTAAGATGGACAAGACAAGAATCAACAGTTGAGAGGAAAGAGGGGATCATTTTCCTGTCCTGTCTTCCAGCAAAAATAATGATGTCCTCCAGACCTTCGTTAGCCGTTTGTTCCCGCAGTTGGTCTTTTACTGCGCCGTCGCCTACTAATATGAACCTTACATCATTTCTTTTCTTATCCTTTAATATCTTTGCTGCTCTAAGGACGACATCAAGGCCGCAAGCCATCCCTATCGTACCAACGTAGCCGCAGATAAAATGACCATCAAGATTGTAGCGTTGTCTGATCTTCTTATCTGCCTCGCAAGGGTGGAAACCGTCACGGTCGACTCCGTTGGTGATCACGGAAATATCTTTAGCCCGCACACCTTTTTCAATTAATTTCTGCTTGTAGCCTTCGCCGACCGTTACTATGTGCTGGGACGCTGCGTACATTTTCTTCTCCAACCACTCGAACAAGCGGAGCAGCCACCTGTTGCGCATTGCCCCCACGGCCACGATGGACTCAGGCCAGATATCACGGATTTCCAAGATGAAAGGAACGCGCCGCAGGCGGCTGGATATCATGCCAGCCCAGCCACAGAAGAATTGTGGCGAGGTTGCAATAATCACATCTGGCTTTTTTGCAAATGGTACCGCCAACGTTGCTGAAAACATATATGATAAGTAGTTTAGAATTCTCTTTACAGTTCCTTTATTTGCAGTGATATATGTCCAGACTCGGGTAGTCCTGATGCCATCGATAATCTCGGTCTGCACCATATGGTTCTTGTAACCGTCATAAACAATCCCATTGGGAACATTTGGCACACAGGTAATCACCTGCACCTCATGCCCGTCTTTCACCCAACGCTTGCCCAGCTCATAAACCCTGGAAGCAGGCGCATTACCTTCAGGATAAAAATAGTGTGTAAGAAAAAGAATTCTCATGGAGCCTCCTCCAGTATAGAAGCCATTACCATGTAACTGTATTGTTAGTGTAGTATCGAGGGATTCTCAAGAAGAGAAAAAAGATCTGCGTTTACATTGACTGTATCATAAAAGAGATTTCAACATTATCACCAAATGTATGATATACTAAAGCCTTATTTTCAAGTTTCTTACCAAACTCTGGGCAGTAAAAGGAATCTTCGACTGACAAGTTCGCCCCTCCAGAAAAGGCAATCGTGAGTTTCCCCGCCGGGTAACTTATCCACACGGAGTCGGCTTCCAGTTTGTCTATGGAACAGTCGGGGTGCAAGTGCAATCTCGAAGTTATACTTTTAGGACAGGAAACAATGATTCTGTCTTTTACAGTGAGTGTTCCAGAATTGTGCCAAGTGAATTCGCGATGATGTACAGGCTTCCCTTTAAGTCTTTTGTAACCATCGTGCCAACCACTAAGTCGAAAGCCACTTTCGCTGGGCAGCCATTTGACATCATACGGGTGGCCACGGCGAGCTACCCTGAAAGCAGCCCACATTTCACATTGATCCCGACCGTCTATTTCAACAGTGTTATGAGCTTTCGTTGAACGGCAATAATCACGCATTTGTCCAAGTTCATAGTCGTATACACCGCCATCAACAATAACCCGATGGCCATTTAGAGATAACTCAAATGAGAACATGTCTGCGTGGCCGTGACCGGGAATGTAGTCAGGACCAACCGGGGCAGCATCGCAGATAATATAAGTCCCTTCCTGATCGCGGAAACCATAGTAGCCAGCTTCAGGGAGAGCAAAAGTTCCTGACCGATTATCATCCTGGGCAGTTTTGTCGTTTCCAATCAATGTCCTGCCATACGTAATTACTTCCAGAGGGGATTTATAAATCCCAAAGGCACTATCATTAAACAGAGTAATCTTACCGTCCGGATGGCAAAGCTTTTCCAGTGCCGTTAACATTCGACTCAAAGGTTCTCGTACCATGTTTTGCAAATCAGGCCTGTTGATATTCAGTAACATTGCAAGCAGATATGTCACACGAAGATGGTACATGGGGGAACGCTCAAAATGCGTGCCATCGCTAAGTATCTGTTCGGGAATTTCTTTTTTCAAGATACTTGATCCAGTATTCACCCACTTACCCGCGGCCGAACCAGAGAAACAATTTCCAAGAAAAACGAGAGCAGCACCATTTTCAAAAAGATGGTTACCAAGCAGGTGAGTTTCAAGGTGCCTGGTAAGCCATTCCGCCTGTAGATAAATGCTACCCCACAGCTTCTGGAGAAAACCCCCATCAGCTTCGGTGTGCTTGCGATATTTGCCGAAGAATATGCCGCACCAGTTCACAAGACGCACAGAGATAGGATATGGTTCCCAACCTACCTGGGCACGCCCAATAGGATGATTGACGATCCAGCTCTGAACGACGCATTTTGCCTGCTCATATTCCAAGCTCCAGAGAAAGTCAAAGTAATGCAGGTTGTAATGCCAAAGCTTCGAAGCATCTTCATAATCCCATGTCGGAGGCCAGCCCAAGTTTCGCTCGGCATTGAGAAACGAAAAATGGCCACTTAACATGTCTGCTTCGGAATTTCCTTGCGCCCCGGGCGGAAGAAAGGATTCTCTCAGGTGCCAACGGCAGCCTGGAAACTCAGCCGCCTTAGACGATATCAACTGCTCATGTGGCCTTTCAAATAGCGGATACAGTCTGCGTCGGAGTTGGCCTGTAATCTGACAGAAACGAAGGTGCCGAACCGTAGTAAGATATCTTCGAGCAGATTTCGTCGAAATCACCAAGAAGTCTTACCTCCTGAGCCCCGGATTTCCGTTGGTTATATCGGAAGGCCTTTTTTCCCGCTGGCGAAGCTCCCTGACCTTACAGCATATCTGCCATTCCTCAAAAGTTTGTAACAAGCAATATGTCAATCCCGGCCTGCCATCTAAAAAGCCAGCCTTGAGAAGATACATATAGATAAATATGAGAAGCGAGCGACACGGCATTCTGAAAGAGAGACGCTTTAGAGCTTGTCTCCTTCTTACCGGGTCACGGCTAATCAATCCTGTCCAATCGATTCGACCACACTGCAATTCTTTTATTGTTTCTTCTGCTTCATATGTGCTGGTCTTGTTCATCTTTGAAAACCAAGCTCCAAAGCCCTTACTTAAGGTATAGTGTACAAAGTCGCATTTCAAATATCCTGTCGGCCCATCTATTATTGCAACCGGATTAGCTCCTCTCTCCCAGCGCATCTTGTTGGGCTTCCAAAGCCTTGCAAACCAGCAGGTCTTATATACATTCCCATGTTTCAGCCATTTGCCAAAAAGCATGTTCCTTCGCCTGACATAGAATGCAACCTCAGGTCGTGACGGATCGGACGTTACGGCTTGTATTTCCTTGGCAAGATCTGGCATTGTCCCTTCATCAGCGTCAACATACCACACCCACGGATGTTTGAAATCAATGTTCTGAACCGCCCAGTTCTGGTTGTTAGCTCGGCCATCATATTTACGCTGATAGAATCGTGCGCCCACTGACCGAGCAATCTCTTCTGTACGGTCGGTACTGAATGAATCCAAAACAACAATATCATCCGACCACGTTAGGCTCTGTAAACACCGTGGCAGATTGTCTTCTTCATTTAACGTCTGAATGAATACGGAGACAGGCATAATTGTGTCCTCCAATCTACTAAATTTTGCTGTGTATTATCATTCATTCCACATCTGCTCTTCGACGGCCCTTGTGTTAATGTCACGCCCAGAATGAACCATGAATACGCATCGAGAGGAGTTCCAAAAGACAGCAGCCAATTCTCACTGATCGATTGTACGAGGCCGAACGCCAAGAGGGATAGGCCTAGAACTGCATAGGAATCCTTTCGCTTCAGAAAGGTGCCCCCAACTGATACCAGGAAGATAATGAACAGTATGCCTCCGGGCCACCCATAAGACTGAAATACAGACAGGAAAGCATTATGCCTGTTGAGTTCCCGATCATATGTGCTACTTTTGCTGGATAATTCCCCTCCAAACTTTGCCAGGGGGCCTTCGCCAAGCATATTTGTGATGGAAAGATTACCAACACCTCTCCGCCAGTATTCTATTCTATTTCCAAGAATATCCTCATAGTCACCGGTTACCCTTAGATGCTCCATGGCGCGACCAGTGTCTATTCCTGGCCGAGTTAGCCAGACGGAGGAGATGACCATAATCAGAACAAGAAGCCCAAGAATTACTCGTGCCCTGCGCCGAGGCATAGCGGTCATACTACTGCGCATTGTAGCAAATAGACAGACGATTATCCCAATCACACTCCCGAAAATGTCGGTTCTTGTCCGTGTTAGCACAAGGCATAATATCGCAATTGGAAGTAATGCCCAATATGCCCACACTTTTTTGGATCGTGTGTTCAGAATCCTCCAAAACAACAATAGACAAGTCAAGCCAAACATCTGGCCGGCAACGATCGCATCGCTATACAACCCATTGAATCTGAATGCAGAGATAAGTTGAGAAGTTGACCAGGAATAACCACCCATAAGCGAAGCCACGCTGGCAATAGCCATAAAGCCTAAAGGTAACAGCGCGATGTCTATACAACGCTCTGGGGAAATACCTCTCATTAAGTCGGCGCCGCTCACACATAACAAATACGCCATGCCTGCAAACACAACAAGAAACGCAAGATTACCCAACGGGTCTTCCTGGGCAACGCATGTTGTGATGGACACAAACAGCAAACCGGCCAGACATGTCTTTATTTGTAAGGGTAGCTCACTGCCGTACTGGCATGTCCGTAGCTGGGAACGTTTCAAGACTCTATAGAGGACACCTACAATCACTGTGGCAACGACCACCGCCATTTGCACTCGCCAAACGTACCTGTTCAAGGTGTATAGGCACGATTTCCCCCACAAGCTGGAGAAAAGCAAACAATATATGAGCAGGACACCCAATGTCAGCCCGCACCTGCCCGGAGATGCAACACTATTGGCCTCGTTTACGGTAGCAATTTTGGCGTTATTTCGAAACGCAAATGTTAGCATAACGGATCGCCTCGCGGAAACCATCTACCATTCAATAGTCTTTTCAAGTTTTGACCGATCTGAAACACCACGGGCTAACTTTTTTGACTTCCCATGCATATGGAATTGTATAGGGCGAGAGTTTGTTTACCAATCGCTTCAATAGAAAAGTGGGCACGCATTTCTGCACTGGCGGCATCGCCAATGGCACGACGAATATCCGGATTATCCATAAGAAGCTCAAGATATGACCGAAACAGCTTCTTATCTCCGACTGGGGCAATGTACCCGGTCTTGCCGTGCTCCATCTCATCACGAATTCCAACCACATCATGCGCCACTACGGGCAATCCTGTTGACATCATCTCCAAGACAGCTTTTGGCGTTATCTCTGAGAGGGATGGGAAAACACCTATATCACATTTTTCGTATAGTTCGAGAAGCTGTTTCCATGGTAGCCTCCCCAGTAATTTCACATTGTTGGTAAGATCCAGAGACTCAATTTTGTTTCGAATGCTTTCCTCCAGAGTACCAAGACCTGGAAGTAAAAGCTCAAATTGTCTGCCATCGATTGCTAAATCTTTACAGAGTTCAAGGAAAGAACTATGTCCTTTTTCTAATTCCAATCTTGCCGGATATATAAGGCGTATGATATGATGGTTAGAGTTGCTGGACCTATCGACATAACGAAACTTGTCCGTGTTAACTCCATTAGGTATAAAAGCTATTCGGTTTGCCATCCCCGGTATTCGCCTGAGCTTATCGCGGTGTAATTGCGCACAGGAAATAATCCAGGGTTTCTCACGCAGTATGAGTGCAATACGTTTCACCGCACCAAAGCCTGTTGTCCACCCTTTGGGATTCCTGTCTACCATAACGATCTGCTGTTTTTGCCTGTTCATTCTGCAGGCTTGTGTAATATGATATAATTCGCGAAAACCCTGACAATGTATTATATCCACTGAATTCTTAGACAGCCACACTGCCATTGAGCGCGCAGCATTTTTAAAACCGCTCCAGCGGTCGAAGAATCCAGGCAATTCTACAATGCTTAAATCATAATCTTTTGCTTCCTGCAATGTTCCAGGTTCATATTCTTGTCCAGATGTTGCCAGAAATACAGAGGCTCCGGCTTTATGTATTCCATAGGCATATTGTAACCATGGAGGATTTATTCCATGGCCAGCCCACTCACATGTATAAAGAACTTTCATAATACCTCCCGTTGGATTATTGACGTTCATGATGAACAGTTGGTTTCAGTTAAAATAACACCTATACCAAAGAGCCAGATTGACGAGCTTATTGAGTAGGATGCCCACGAGATACATCGCAATCATCATTCTGCTTCTGCTGCTGCCCATGCTGCGCAGGGATCGGGACTTTGCTTTGGTACGAAATAATCTTGAATCCTGGGTACAAAACAGCCACGGCATTGTCCGGTACATCCTTGTGAATGATCGCGTTGGCTCCAATCTTTACGTTGTTCCCAACACGGATCTTGCCGATGAGCTTGGCACCGGGACCGATGAACACATTGTCGCCTATCTCCGGCACCCCGCGTTTGTCGCCTTGGCCCGAGACGCCGATGATCACACCGTTAGAGATTTCTACATTGCGGCCTATCTTGGCCGACGTCGACACAATGATGCCGCCGTAATGTGCGATAAACAATCCCTCCCCGATCTGAGCTTTGGGGGCCAAATCAATTCCCCATCTCGTTCGGATGCAATGAATGCACAGCCGATATGGCAATTCCAGAAAAAGGCGTATCAGGAGGTTCTGTTCCTGCAACCAATGCCCGAACCGGTATGTCAGTGCCGCACGTAAACCGGGCGATTGCAGGCAGAAGATAAGGCGCCTCGCCTCGCTCCTGTCGCCCCTATAGTAGAATCGCAGGATGTCCTGTTTCATCAAGTATAAAGTCTGTCGCATAGGTTCCTCCCACATTTTCATATATTCCAGTTACTGGTTTCTTGTTGTCGACACAGTCCCCTGTGAGCCAGCCCTGCCCATTCGCACATATAAAGGACTTTCATAGTACCTCGCACATCAGATAACTGAAGGTCATATTGAATAGTTGGTTTCAACTCAGGCAGAACAGCTGCTGAACAGGATCCAACTCCTTCACGTTCTCATGGATTTCTCCATATCGCGCGAAGGGATCGAGCACACGTAGAAGAGCACCAATATCGCAAGTGAATACCCAGCATAGCCACACTATCTATCTTAGCAAGTGGTCCTCAGCACTGAGAATACTGTAAATCCTGCTCCTAAATGCGTTCTTGAGATGGATTGCCACTCATCCATTTGTGGATGACATACTGCAGAGTCAGCATGCACCTAATTACAGCGGCAACAAAACGGAACGCTAACGATGGAATCATGCTCAATAGGCGCATCTTAATATACGGTGCGTTCACGCCGAAGAACTGCCGATATTCGGCTAGTCTCTGACGCCCAACTTCACATGATCCCGTCAGGAAGAAGCTCTGGACGATCCTTGAGCATTTGCTAGCCATATACTGCGTTGCTTTGAACCTTACTGAGCAGTCGATTTGCGTATCTGTCTTCATCTCGGAGAATGAAATGTAGAGCGGTGGTACCCCAACTGGTGTGACAGTGTGGCGCGCACCATCAGTCATATCACAATAGTACAACGCGCATATTCTCGCAGAACAGGCAAACTTATAATACAGGCCGATTCGGAACCACATATCCAAATCTTCACCCCGCCTAAATCCATCGCGAAACACGCCGCTCTTCTCAAAGACAGACTGGCGGATCGTAATGTTTGACGAGTTCGCAACCATTCCTTTGCGTAGCAAATCGAAATAGCACCCACACTGATCCTGGCCTCCCCTGACGTACAGATCTCGGGAAATACCCTTTTTCTGTCGTACCAGGCGGATTCCAGTAGCATATGCACCCGCATCGGGGAACTTTTTCACCAGATGGATCACAATATCAAGAAAGTCAGGCAGCCACTTGTCATCGGCGTCAAGGAAAGCTATCAGTTTGCCACGTGCCTCCGTGATCCCCCTATTTCTGGCGGCAGATACGCCTTGGTTCTCCTGGTTGATCACACGAATTCTCGGATCATCGTAGCTGCGTACGAGGGCCGGACTGTTATCCGTGGAGCCGTCGTTGACGACGATCAGCTCGAAATCCCTGAACGTCTGCGACAAAACGGACTCAACCGCCCTCCGGACGTACTTCTCCTTATTGTACAGTGGTATAACGACGCTTATTCCGGGCTCCCTTGAGGATCCCAAGTTGGCGCTGGTCACGTGATGAGTTCCTCCACAGGGAATCGTGATCCGCGATGTTCATACCTCATGAGCAGAGCACCACACAGAAATGCTTTAGAATCCTCGGCATCTTGCTCTATGAGCTTATGAACATGGTCATAGTCAACTGCAATCGCCGATACGTCGCGCGAATTAGTATCGCTGGCGGAAGAAACTACCGAATTTCGCAATCCGTACCTCTCCGCAAGCTCGACGATCCGAGAGGCTCTATTGTTCAGACACACGGCAGTAAATGGTTTTCTGTTCTTTATCGCGAAGAGGAAGCCATGGTAGGAATCGGTACAGATAAATGCTGCTCTCCGAAAATACGCCAACCACTCGACAGGCCCAATGCTGCGCAACTGGCGGTCCGCCATCGGAAAATCAGGCGACCATGATACGCAATAGACGGGAACCTTACTTTTCGCCGCAATATCCCTCGTTAACGATGCGAGCACTTGACGGTTCACTCCAGACCAGATGTTGTATACGAGTATGTAGGGCTCTGCGATCTGCACTTTTGCCGTGGTTTCGGAGAAATCGTGGAGAAGCGTTGGGTCGAGCACAACCTTGACATCTCTTGAAGTCAGAGTACGTGCGATTTCCTTGCTCAGACTCGTTCTGACTGCAATGTGATCGAAACGATCTAGGAGGTTCGATAGGTCCGCCCTATTCTCCGACATTTGCTGAGGTTGTCCAAAGTCAGCAGCATAACTGACTCTCCGTACACCGTCTGCGAAGGCAAGGAAGTAATTCCAATCTCCCCTGATGATGTTCTGATTCCATACTTGGTCACTGCCGACAATCAGCGCATCGTAGCTCTGGACGGTCTTTCGCAGATCCTTCGTGGTGCGCAAGGTTCTCGTCAGATTCAGGTAATTCTTTCGGAAACCATCGAACCTGAGTTTCATCCTGAATACATGCACAGGACTGCCCGACCGAAAACCTAATGGCCCGATACGGCTCACTAAGTGTGGCGGCCGATAGTCAAGGATATTGACCTCATGGCCCATCCGAATGAGGGTTTGCTGAAGAGCATACGCTTGTAGGACTGCTCCATAGTTGTATGCCCAATGGAACGTGAGGATACCTACTCTCATCAAAACCTCCTATCGCAAAGAACGTCGGTGCAGCTCATCATCAGTCTCGCCGCGGCGGCTTGCTACATCGGGAGCAGCTTGCATACTTTGCGAACCATCTTCTTGATGGCCGACAGAGGGCTGCGCCGAATCATCATGAAACAATTGAGCCATAACAGATGCCGTTCTAAGTATCTGGTTCTCTGGCGAAACGTGTCAATCCTTCGGTCTGCCTGCCGCCATTCTGTCGAGGACCTTCGAGCAATCCTCCATTGCGCCTCGACCAGTAGGCGCTGCACAAATCCCACTGACCGACCTGGCACATGGCTTCGTCTCGGTATGCAAGCATTGATTAAACGTCTAAATATCTCCATGCGAACGGGTAGCTCTGCGCGCTTGCAGCGCAGTGCCCCTTTCTGGCTCTGTACCACTCGCCCGACGTCGATTGGCGCAAGAGCACATCCTATCCGCACGTGCTCCTGAAGAATAGACCGAATCGCCGGGTTCCGAATAAGCACGATGCTGTGTCCTTCCCGATCACGCGCATATTCCGGTAGCCATGCATCCATGAACGTGGCGTCAGCACATTCTGCAAACACATCGTCGCAGAGATCGCAAGCGAGGGGCGTGAAATAACGATTCTTGAATAGAGGCCACACTCCCTGCGACCAAGTGATCTGTCGCTCATATTCTCCTTCGGCGTTCCTACCTACAAGAACCGTCCCACATTCAGCGAGGCACCTTTGGACACTTTTTACGCGAAATGATAAGGCGTGCAATTCGCACGGCTTGCCGCCAGCCATACCAAAGACATACTCAGAGAAATGGCTGCTAAGACCGTGGCCACACGTCAACCCGAGTATGTACTTCACTCGGTCGCGCAGACGCGGATTTGCCTGCGCGCATAGTCTCAAGGCCTTGCATACGCATGGCAAGCCGATAACAGCATATCGTTTCCGGTCGGAGAGAATTTGTCGCACGATGCTGCTGATTTCGACAGGATAGTAGCTGGAGCGCGAGCATGCGCGGACTTCTTTGATATTCTGACAGATCACAAACTCGAAGAGGGGATGCCCGCCAGACCGGGGCCTAACACATGCAACACGTTCCACTTCTCCCAGCCGTAGCAGGGTCTCAAGCATCCAGGTCGCCATCCCACCGGATGCTCCGTTCTTCTGATGTCCGTCGACAGTAGAATGACCCATTAGGCAACTTAGATAGTACCCTGTTTCGGATGTATGCTTTGTTCCCGAAACGCCGGCGAAATGCATGCAGCCTATATCATCTTCGTCTGGATTTCCGTTGACGAACGGACATACCATAGAACACAGTCCACAGTCGGTACAACTGCCAACAAGGTAGGGCCTGTACTCTCCGGACTCATTAAAGCGAATCTGCAAGGCGTCCTGTGGACACACTCCCGCACATACGCCGCAGCCGCAGCAGTAGTCATACTTCAACACGAAATCAGATATTTCCTTGTAACCAGACATATCTAAGCGTTGATAAATCTTGCCATCACGCCTCACAATCCACCTGTTTTACAGACTGCGTAGTTTAAGTTGTTTTCGTCACTGAATGACTACTGCCGGAGATTTAGCTTGCTGTCTATTGTTTTTGTTGCGAAAGAGCAATGGCAGATACGAAGTGAATTCCCGCAGTGTTGTTAGTCCGCCCGGTATGATTGCCCACACGCCGAGATACGATAGCAGGCCTACAAGTAAGCAAATCCCAATCGCTACAAAATCATGTTGCTCGATCAAGAACGACTCGTAGGAAAAATACATTACGCCTGTCGAAATCAGCCCCGCAATTGTTGGCTGTGCTATGGCAAGCAAGAATCCTGCGACAGAAACCGGTGTGCCCCGAAAGCAATACCACAGGGCGGGAAATAGAATGAGATAGTCGCCAATTGTAAATCCTGCAGCGACTCCACATACCCCCCACGGCAGGCCAATAACAAAGCAACCTACAAGAAAAGCACTGCGAATTGCGCCGTAGGTGAAGAATCTTCTGCTCTGGCCGGTTGAAAGCATTATGAGACCTCCGGTCGTTTCGACGGCCTGAATGAAGCCAGCAACTGCTAAAATCTTGAAAATCACGTTTGCGTCAAGCCACTTCTCACCGAGTAACAAACGAACAATACTCTCTGAGCAGACAAAAAGAAAACCCATAATTGGCATAGTAATAAATGAGAGCATAGAAACAAGTCTGTAGTAATACTTTGCGCATTTGTCTGGCTCGTTCTGCAATCGGCTTAATACTGGAAGTACCACAGCAGTCAAAGGCGCCCGTATCTGTGTGATGGGCAGCATGAACAACTGGTAGGCCTTCGCATATAGGCCAAGCGCATCGGCACCAATGAATTTACCGATGAGAAGATTGTCTGCGTTTCGAGCGAAGTAATTGACAAAGTTGAATCCGGTCAGGTACCCGCCGAATTTGAGCATACCACGGACGCCGGTGCCTTTTTTCATACGACCCGGTATCCACGGGCAGAAGAAAAGGGTAAGAAGCGTACCAGATAAAGCAGTGGCAAGCGATCCACCAACAAGCGCCCAATATCGCCAGCCCACCAAGGCCAGCAGAATCGCCACAATGAGATGGATAGCATAAGAGACGATACGGATGACAGCCAAAGTTCCAAATCGCATGTGCCTCCGCAGCAGCGCCTGATGCTGAATGGTCAGGCCGCTGATAAGGAACGATAAGGAGAGCGCCGCCGTGACAGTTGTAAGTTCCGGCTTACCATAAAACATCGCTACCAGCGGTGAGGCCGCAAGCACGCAAAGCCCAAGAGCCACGCTGATCAGCACATTGATCCAGAAGAGCGTACTGATTTGCTCGTGGGAGATTTCCTCTTTTTGCACGGTGGCCATCGAGAGCCCGGCGTCCTTGAACATAGTCGCGAAATTGACGATGACCATAACCATTCCAATAAGGCCATAATCGTTTGGCGTCAGCAAGCGGGCAAGAACTATTGTTCCGGCAAGGTTCAGAACGAATTGAATCCCTTGGGCGGTCATGGTTGTCATACCGCCCCGGATGGATTTACGAGCTAAGTCACGGCCCAAATGCTCGGAATCAAAAAGAATATCGCGGGTAAGTCTTTTCATTCAATGTATACGGCTGGTCATATCAAGGCGAACACATTCATAGTCGCTTTCAGAGCTTCTGCGTGCATCCGCGTTCATCTGTGGTTTATAATTCGTCGTTCGCATTTCCCTTCGACAGCGCTCAGGGCAGGCTAAAAAACGCATCTCGTGAAGAATCCGTGTCCATCCTGTTAATCCGTGTCTAAAGAAAGGACGAATCAGTACTGGCTCAGTTCAGCGATCTCTTCATCGCTCAGAGCCCGGCCGTAGGCTCGCAAGTCGGCCATATCGAACGGCCAGTTGGAATCGGTGTTCTGATAGACCTGGCCGAGGGCGGTCGACGGCCATGATGGGCTGTAGAAGCTGTTCGCATAGTTGGGATCGGTTCGAGTCTCTTTGGCAACGCCGTTGACCCATAAGGACAACGTCTGGCCCTGGCGGCGGAAGGCGAAGTGCCGCCACTGGCCGTCGAGCATGCCCCCGCCGGTACATAAACTCACGTACTGGCCGGGTCCACCACCCCAGCCTGCCCGGCAGAACAAGGCATTCAGGCCGACGTAGAACCTGATGTGCGGCTCCAGAACGGATGAGGTGCCCCGGCAGAAGAATGTCTTGCCGTTCGAGCCGGGATCGGTCCCGGTTCTGAACCAGAAGGCAATCGTAAAATCGCATCCGGCGGCGACGATATCACCTAACAGTGTCTGGCCGAAATCGATCCGGTCGTCCGCACCGTCGAAGGCTAATGCGGTCGTCCCGTTCGGGCCGGGCACTGAATGGGCGGCGGTGTTCGGATCGCCGGTCATGTCGATAAAGGCCTGGTCCTGACCGCCTGAGGCCATATCGCGGACTGTAGGATTTGCCTCATTATCGTCCATCGGTAAGTGAAAGACCGGGGCGCCTACGATGACCTGCTCGCCGGTCAATTCAATTGCGTGCAGGAAAATCCCGTCCATTGGGGCCGGGTTATTATCGTACTGGCAGAAGCGGATCCGAAACTCACTCGTGTACGACAAATCCCACTGGTCAATCGCGGCGTCGAGATCGATATCGAAGGCCGTGAACCGGTCGGAGCGTAGGTGCCGCAGGTCCTGGATTTCGTACCACGTAACACCATCGGCGCTGATCGCCACACCGTCGAAATCCGCCTCGCCGGTAAAAGGATTCGAAGGCGGCGCGTGCGGCTCATCGCCGTATTCCATCGCCTCGAACGCAAGCCGAACCTGGCTATATTGCGATAAATCGCAGGTTAAGGTAACGGTGTTACGGGCGTACGTGAAGTCCTTGACCGGATCGGACATTCTTATCGACAGGCCATCGGGCAGGTTCGACAGGTCGACGCCCGGGCCGGATTGCTCAATTTGTGTTGGAATTATAATCATTTTTTCTTTCCTTGTTTCTTATTTTGCAAACCACGAAGGACACGAAGAGCGCGAAGATAAGAAATCAAGAAGACCAGAACGGACGTAAAAGATCAATCCTATGAGATCGCAGTCCGAAAGCTCATTATTCACTAAATCTCCCTTCGTGCCCTCGGTGCTCTTCGTGGTATATATTTGTTTCTTATTTTTCAAACCACGAAGTTCACGAAGAGCGTGAAGATTACACGAAGAAGAAGGTCATTCACAGAACATATCGCTTGATCCCGTTCTTCAGTTGCGTAACGTTGAAGTTAATCAACAGACCTGTCCTGATCCCGGCCAGCTTCATGTACGTGAGCAGTTGTGCCTCATGGACCTGCTGGATATGCTCGACGCTTTTGAGCTCCACGATCAGCTTGTCCTCAACCAGCAAATCGACCCTTTACCCGCAATCGAGAACCACGCCTTTATACTCTACAGGCACTGGGTGCTCCGATACAGAGACAATGTTGTTGCACTGCAACTCACGGACCAGACACCGCCGATACGTGGATTCCAGCAGCCCCGGCCCGAGTACGCGGTGCACCTCGATGGCACAGCCAATCACCCGGTTTGACAATGGATCGAACTCCATTCTTCGTGACCCTTCGTGCTCTTCGTGGTTCATAATCTTTATAATACCGCTGCAACGGTGTTGCTCGGTATGCTTTCGCCCGACTTGTTCGTGGCGATAATGCGATACTCCCAGTCCTTGGTCCGCTCCTGATTGTTCAGCGTGGCCTCTGACTCTATCGCCATGTTTACGAGCATCCATTCGCCGGTGGGACGCTCCCGCCGCTCGATCTTGTAGGCGGCTACCGCGCCGCCGTCCGCCGGCTTTTTCCAGTCGAGGAATATCCAGCCTTCGCCCTGGCGGGGTACTTCGAGCGAACGCGGCTGGCCGGGCACTTCAAGAGCGGTCGCCGCCGACTTGCCGCCCCAGCCGAGTGCGGTCAATTTCGCATCATCGTAGTCGACGGCGTCCTCGGCGTAGCGCAAATCGGCCTTCATCGCCGTGATCAGCTCCTCCAGTCCGGCGGCCTTGGTCTGCGTGACCTGCTCGGCGGCGGACAGGGCTGCTACCTGCTCATCGCAGAGCGTTATGAACGAATCGAGCAGCGCCTGCAGGGCGATTGAGGCCACCGGCGGTGCGGCAAAATCCGCCGCGTTGGCCGCCAGGCCGGTTACGATGTTCTGTGCCAATGCCTTAATCTCTGATTCTGTTCGTGGGAATCGCGCCATTTCTGTATCTCCTTAAAAATTGTGAAAACGGTTTATACTCTTGACGTTCAAGAGCTTATCAATCCTTGACTACCTCGGTAATTCCACGAATTGCCGTCTGTCAGTATGACAGTATGACGGTATGACAGTCACACCATACCACCGTACTACCGTCACACTGTACCACCGTCACACCGTACCACCGTCACACCGTACCACCGTACTACCGTCACACTGTATCACCGTATCACCGTCACACCGTTCCCTTCGTGCTTCGTGGTTGGTAATCCTTTGTATTTACTATTTATTATTTTCTATTTTCTATTTATTATTTAACGTTTGCATCCGCGTGAATCTGCGTTAATCTGCGGTTTCAATTTCGTGTTTGTTCCCATTCAACTCCGCTCTGTGCTCTCTGTGGCAAATAGTCCGTAAGTCCTTGAAAATAAGTCGCTTACATAGCCTTGTACGATCTTTTTCAGGCTGATAAGGCCGTTTACATTGCCTTGATGCGCGCCTGCAATGCGTCGTTGTAAGCTTCATTTACAATAGATTCGACTTTATTTAGGCCGGATGAGGTTGACATTGAGACGATGTGTCCGTGCAATGCGATAATGCAAGCTTGCAAAGCCGTATATGAGGCTTACATCACATCAAATCACGCAGACTGAGACTCAATGTAAACATGACATCAAACGATGCCGGTTTAATCCGACACATTGTTAGCTCACAATGTCCTTCCTTAAAACATCTCGTGCGATAATTTGGTGCGGTAATTTACTATTAACAGGAAAAGTCACATGCCTCAAGAAAAAAATGTCACTATCCATAATTTTGTTGACTACTCGAACCTCTCAAAACCGTTCCTGAAAGGTGTTCGTGGCCTTTGCATTTACTAATTATTATACCTATGGCATAAATTTATTATTTTTTTGGCCACAGAGGACATTTTGTATTGACGATTTACGATTGACTATTTTCTATTTTATTTTTTAGCCACAGAGGACACAGAGGTCACAGAGAAATCCGTGTCTAATATCAGCAGTACTACAATCCTTCATCTTTTTGTTTTTTATGCTTATTTTTCATGCTGCTATTTTCGTAAGTCCTTTTATATCAACGGCGGAAGCTGTTATTAATGAACAGGCGAACTTTTGGCCTTTAGCCGT
>Ga0315274_10005125_pt1 | contig 19205 bp, 16 predicted proteins | sample YL17G02_20_MG_FD_203700 | JGI IMG/M metagenome (GOLD analysis project Ga0315274, IMG submission 203700) | Sediment microbial communities from Yellowstone Lake, YNP, Wyoming, USA - YL17G02_20 | ecosystem: Environmental > Aquatic > Freshwater > Lake > Sediment | place: USA: Wyoming | collected... | reverse complement strand
ATGATATATTGAAAGCCAAAAAATGTTCGACGGTCAAACTGAACCCCTGACCGTCAAACCGATTTCGGGTTTCGGCGGAATTGATCCGCGGCTTCTCCCATGGTATAAGAAGTCGCCTAGTTCGATGCGAAAAGAATCCCGAGGGAGGCGTCCATGAAATGGATCCGGGCCGTCGGTTCTCTCCTCCTCTCCGCCATCGTCTTCTGGGGGCTCAACCAGCGACATGGAATGATCCCGCCGGCCGGCAAGCTCCTCAACCCCTTCGCCGGTCTCTGGCTCAACAACGAACGCGGCGACCGTCCGCCCGAGAAGCTCGACCTCCCGGGGCTCGAGTCCGAGGTCCGGGTCCGCTGGGACGACCGCCGCGTTCCCCACATCTTCGCCTCCAACGACCATGATCTCTATTTCGCCCAGGGCTACATCACGGCCCGGGACAGATTGTGGCAGATGGAGTTCCAGACCCACTACGCGGCCGGGCGCCTCTCCGAAATCATAGGCCCGCCGGGCCTGGAGATGGACCGTCTCAACCGCCGCTTCGGCATGGTCTGGGCGGCCGAGAACACGGTCCGCTTCCTGGAGAGCGATCCGGTCTCAACAAGGATTATCGACGCCTATACGGCCGGCATCAACGCCTTCATCCGGACACTCGGCCGCCGGTCTTATCCGATCGAGTATAAAATCCTCGATTACCAACCCGAGCCTTGGACACCCCTCAAGTGCGCCCTTCTCCTCAAGTACATGGCCTTTGACCTTTGCGGTTACTACATGGATCCCGGACTGACCGAAATGAGAATAGGCCTGGGAGAGGCCGTCGTCGACCGACTGTTCCCCTACGATGAGCCTCTCGTCGACCCCATCATCCCGCCCGGGACGACCTGGGACTTCACTCCCCTCCCCGCGCCGCCCATACCGGCGGAAAATGCGGCCGCCGCTCCCGGACAGGCCGCGGCCATCCCGGCGCCGGACAACTCCGGAAAAGAAAAAGGGAGCAACAACTGGGCGGTAGCGGGGACGCGCACCAAGACCGGCTTCCCCATCCTTTGCAACGACCCCCATCTCTTGTTGACCCTGCCTTCGATCTGGTACGAAATCCAACTCAACGCGCCCGGCGTCAACGTGGGGGGCGTATCCCTCCCCGGCGCGCCTTTCGTCATCCTCGGACACAACGACCGAATCGCCTGGGGATTCACCAACGCCGGCTCGGACGTCCTTGATTGGTATGCGATCCGGTTCAAGGATCAAACGCGCGCCGAATACTGGCACGACGGCGCCTGGCGCGCGACCCAACGGCGGACGGAGACGATCAAGGTCCGGGGCGGACGGGAAGTCGCCGATACCATGATCTTCACCCAACATGGACCCGTCGTGCGCCTGAAGGGCGAGCCGCCCCTTAGCGAAAGGGACGTTCCGGTTGAAGCCGCCCTCCGCTGGCTGGCCCACGACCCCTCCAACGAAATCCGGTCTCTCTACGCTCTCAACCGGGCCGGTAGCTACGACGAATGGCTCAACGCCGTCGCCGGCTGGGACTGTCCCGCCCAGAATTTCGTTTACGCCGACGCGGCGGGGACGATCGCCATCCGGCACAACGGGAAATTTCCGCTCCGCTGGAAAGGCCAAGGCCGGTTTATGCTCGACGGCTCGAATCCCGCCCATATCTGGCGAGGATGGGTTCCGCGCGAGCACATCCCGGCCGTCAAGAATCCCGAGCGGGGATTCGTGAGCTCGGCCAACCAGAAACCCGCCGACGCGGGCTATCCCTATTATCTCGGCTCGGACTATGCGCCGTTCGAACGGGGCGCCCGCGTCAACCAGCTCCTGTCGGGCATGACGAACGTCACTCCCGACGATATGATCCGGATGCAAAGCGACTCGTTCAACCTGCGGGCCCGGACGGTTCTGCCGGCGCTCCTCCCCCATCTCCGGGGACGCAACCTCAGCGAAGCCGAGCGGAAATGCCTGGACGAGCTCGACTCCTGGAATTGCGCGAGCGCGGCGGGGCTGATCGCGCCGACCGTGTTCGCCCAATATTGGTATGAGTTCAATGTCCAAACCTGGAACGACGAGAAAAAGGCGCCGATGAGAATGACGGACTGGCCCAACAGCCATGTCGTTATCGACCTCATCCTCAACCGTCCCGACGACCCGTTCTTCGACGATAAAGCAACGCCCGGAAGGGAATCCCTGGCAGACATGGCCTTCCTGGCCTTTCGGTCCGCAGTCGGGGCGCTCGAGAAGAGACTCGGCCCGCCCGGCCCGGCCTGGAGCTGGGGCCGCTGGAAGGGGACCGACATCGCCCACCTGGGACGGATCCCCGGCTTCGGCCGGATGCGGCTCCCGACGAACGGCGGCGAGGGCATCATCAACGCCACCGGAAGGACCGACGGACCGTCCTGGCGGATGGTCGTCGATCTGGGCCCCGAGATCAAGGCCTGGGGAATCATTCCCGGCGGGCAGTCGGGAAACCCGGGCTCGCGGTTCTACGACAACGCGGTCGATGATTGGGTCGCCGGCAAGATCTACGAGCTTGTTTTTCTGAAATCGCCGGATGAGTCCAACGACAAGATCGTCGCCCGGACGACGCTGGGAGGCCTGAAATGATCGCGGTTATCGTTTGCCTGATCGTCATGCTGCTCCTTCAGATCGTCGCGCCCTACTGGTGGTGGGTGATGCTGGTCCCGTTCGGCTGCGGTTTCGGCTTTTCCCGCACGGGATGGAGCGCGATCAGGACGGGATTCGTCTCGGCGGGACTCCTCTGGCTCGGGGGGAGCCTCTATTTCCTCCTGACCGGAAGCCGGATCATCGCGCAGCGCATAGCGGCCATGTTCGGGCTCGGAAACCCCTGGCTCTTGATTCTGGCCACCGGGCTCATTTCGGCCGTTGCCGCCGCCGTCTCAGGCTATACCGGCTATGCCGCAAGGACGCTCCTGAAGTTCCGTCTCTCCGGAAAGGATTAGGATAAACAGGAGAGCGCGTCCCGCTCTACAATAGCGTCTTGCGTCAGCGCCCCCTCCGGCGGGATCGCCAAGCGGACCCATCAGATGTGGGAGTATTTGACCCAGACTCGCCCGCCGTCCGTCTCCACCATCACATGGTGGTGCTCGTCGGTCCGAAAAACAGTCCGGTTCAGATTCCGAAAAAGGTCAACGACCTTTTGATGGGGATGCTCGAAGGGCCGGATATGACTGCTGATCCCCAGCAGGGCCTGGCCGGGGCATTTGTCAACCCAAGGGGTCGCCTTGGCCGGCCCCAGGAAGGTCCCGTTCACAGAGCCGTGATGGGGAACCTTAAAGAAGCGGGTGTCGGCGGGCAAGGTCCCGATTTTTTCCCAGACCTCTCCCTCGGCGTCCCCGGTCAGCAGGAAGGTCACCTGACCCAGCCTGAGGGCCAGGACGACCGAATTGTTGTTTTCGTTGGCCGCGTCAATGTTCTCGTTGCCCTGGCTGTAAGGCGGCCAGAGGAAACGTCCCGTCGCCGGCCCGAAGGGGGGGAAATCCTTGCCGGAGTTCACGGCCTCGTGGAATCCGACATTGTCGGATCGGTTGGCGAAGCGGATGAGCTCGGACAGGCCGCCCGGGTGTGAGGTCTTCGGGTACCAAAACGCTTTTGTCCCGAACTCCCGCATGATCTTTTTGAGTCCGTCTCCGTGGTCGGCGTGAAAATGGGTCAGGACGATGAAATCGAAGACCGGCTTGTCTTCGGGCAGTCGGACCTCGCCTCGCTCGAAGTACCGCTTCAGAAAGATGAACGACGAGCAAAGGTTCTCCTGGTCGTTGGAGTCGATCAGTCCGTAGCGCGGCTTTTGGCCGTCTGTCCCGGCTTCGATAAAGATCGAATCCCCCCAGCCGACATCGATCAGGCTCACGCTGAGCTTATCCATCGTCTCTTCCTTCAGGCGGACTCCCGGTAGGTCAAGGCCCGGCTCTTGTCGAGGTTATATTTGGCCCGGGCCGCCTTGATGTGACTTGAGGACCATTCTTTGAAAACCCGGGTCTCGACTTCCGAAAAGCGAAGCGATTCCGTCCGGCCTTCGCCGATAGCGCCGAATGACGGCGGCGTCAGGCGGCCAACCCTGAAATTTTGGGCTTTCAAGAAGAGATGCGCGTCGATTCGATAGACGTCCCCCCGCGCCGCCGGGCAGTTTCCGAACAAGGCATTGGGCAGCCAGATATCGTTGATATCTACGAAGAGGCCCGGCGTGCTCTCGATCGTCTCGAACAGGCCGTCGATCGAAGCGGGGCTGTCGAAGAAAGGCCGGCGCCGCGACGGCGCCGTGATGACGCCGGACAATCCGAGAAGCAGGAACGGGATCCGCTGTTTTTTCAACTCCAGGCGCCAGGCGTCGGAAGGCCCGTCGGATTCGATCGAGAAATAAGTGCAACGGGTCAGGGCCAAGACCGTAGCCGCTTTGCGGTCGTCGATAAAGACCGGGACGGAGCTTTCGGGCGCCGGGCCGAAGATCCGGGAAAGGACTCCTCTCATCATTGACCTCCCCAATGAACAATTAGAAGATAGGCCGGGAATGGCCCTTTGTCAACCCCTCGACACTCATGGAAGCCATGAGTACAGCAAGGCGGGCTCCGATTTTAAGCCCCGCCTTTCAGGGTGGGGTAGCGTCGGCGAACGGGTCAACTCTAACGAGAGGCAGGCTGTCCCTCTTTTTCAGTCCAGACGAGGACGTCGGCCGGGCGGAGAGGATTCTCGCCGAAAAGGATTTTAGCGCCGGCCGGGACAGGGACGGGAACAGCCTCGGACGAGTAATTGACGGCGACCAGGAATCCGTTGCGCCATTCCAGGTAGAGGCCGGGCGGATAATCCTCGACCGCGACCCCCGCCTTATTTTTTTTGCTCTAGAAATTGAGTAAGCCGCTTGAAGAATTGAGGCGAGGGGGCTTTTCTCTCGAGCTTTTCAGATAAATCGATTATCCGACGCCTTTGGCTGATATTGTCGTTTTTTTTGAGCTTGGACCAATAATCAACCCACTCCGAGCGGTCACCTTCCATCTCACTGTCTTCCCAAATGAAATTGAGAAAACCACAAGCCCCTGTCTGGTTTATCCAAAGCATCGGCCAATCCTTTAGGTAATCCAGGGCATAATCCAGCTCTGTCAAATTGCAGGAATGCCAGATCGGCAACATATTCGGTTTTTTCCCCAAAAGGACCGGAACGAGATAAGGATTTGCAAATAATGTGGCCCGGAATTTGATCGCCGCCTTTTCATATTGACGGTCGAGGTACAAGGCAAGCCCCCAGCTCAGCAGGTAGTGCGGATCGGGTATGTCGTTCTTATAATGGTTATCATACCACTGATATTCCTTGAGGGCATTTTTGACTTGTCCTTGGGCAAGGAAAATCGGCGCAACAAGATAACGGATTCCTTGATTGTCGTTGGAATTTCTTTCAAGCAACTCTTTGAATTCGGCGATGGCCTCATCGTATCTCCCCATGGCCAGGAGAACGAGACCCAATCCCTGTCGGGCTCTCATGTAGGGGCGGGTGTCCAGCTCTCCTCACCAGGCAAAGGCTCCCGGCGCTTCGGTCCCTAAGAAAGCTTTGGCTTTGACATAGGCTGTTCGATAATACTGCTCCGCGGATTTCAAATCTTCCGATCCCCTGGCAACAGCCGCCAGCCCCTTATAGGCATCGGCCAGGCCCGGGTCGAGCTCTATGGCTTTCCGGAATAACCTCCTTGCCTCGCGCCGATCCATATCCAGTATTTCCCAGGCATCAAAGGCTAAGTCTTGGGCTTCGGCCTTCCTATCAGTAGCGGGCGATCTCAGAGCCCTTTCAGCCTCTTGGTCCCTTTCCAGGCAGCAGCGCTTGTACTTTTTGCCGCTTCCGCAGGGGCAGGGATCATTCCGACCGACTTTCGCCAATCTGTTCTTCTCTTTTATATATCGATGCCGACGGGATTATCCTTAAGCCACTGACGGCGCTTCTTATAGTCCGGGATAACAAGGGAAACCTGCCTCCAAAACTCGCCTGAATGATTCTTTTCTTTAAGGTGACATATTTCGTGGACGACAACGTAGTCAACAATGGATACGGGCGCCAACGCGATTCTCCAATTGAATCTCAATACGCCGCTTCGCGAACAGCTTCCCCACCTTTTCTGCTGGTTTCGCACGATGATTTTTTTCGGCGCAAGATTCAATAAACCGCTGTATCTTTTTATCCTATGCAAAAGGACTTCGGCGGTTCTTGCATGATACCAATTCGTAAGCGCGTCTTTTATGATCTGTTTTCTATTTCCCTGTGCTAAATTTTTTTGAACATTAATGACAATCCGTCTCCCGGTTAATATAGGCTCACATCCGGACTTATCCTCTGTTTCCATGATTTTCAGCCTATATTTCCGGCCCAGAAATAAGAGCTGTTCACCGCTGACATATTCTTTAGCCGGATAAAGCTTTTTTAGCTTCTTGAAATCGTCCTGCTTTCTCAATATCCACCGACTTTTTTTCCGGACGATCTCTCGGATTCTCTCATTACTCAAAATCTGAGGCGCCAGAACAACAACCTGGCAAGCGCTGGATATGGATATCGCAATGGATTTCTTTCTTCTGCCTCTTTTTATACGATATTCAATCTCCTTTCCGCCCGCGGTTATTTTTTCCATACCCGTTTTTGTCCTAAAATCTTTTTTCAGCCAGCTCAATGAGTTCTCTTACGAAACGCTCAAGCTCTTCGGCCCGGAAATTGATTTTCCTCAGCAAATCCTTTATTTCTCTTCGCATCTCCTTCTTCACATCTTCCTTCTCTGCCCAGTCAACAACCCGCCTGTCCTTAATGCTCCGGACGACCTCTCTTGCTAATTCGCATCTCTTCTCGTCATCCTCGCCAAACAGCACATTTCCATATGGGGCGAACATCCCGTAGAATGCGTATTCATCGCTGTCAAGATTTTTCTCTTCCGCGGTTTCTCCCCTTTTCTCTTCCTGTTTCTTTATTTCCAGCAAATCCATAAGAAATTCGGCTTCACCCTTCCTTCTGGCCCTGTCTTCTTTGATCACGAATTCGAGTTTTTCCTGAAGAGATTCGTAGAAATGCGGATCTTCGGATATTTTTGAGCTTATAGTTTCACGAATGGCCTGCTCGACGTGGCTTGCTTTGGCTCTTAGGCTTCCTTTCACTTCGAGTTTCTCTTCGAAGTCGGGAGCCGTTATATCAACCGCTTCCAGAATTTGTTCAACGCCGATGTCCGCGATATGGGCATGAATAAGACTTTCCACTTTCTTACTGCAATTCTCCAGGCTTAAACGCTCATCCCGGTAAAGATTCCTTGCGCCCTCTCTGACCAGGCCAAGGAATTTGAAGTCCTTCAGATAAGGATCAACGGCAGGATCGGGCATCAGGATATCAATACTTTTGGCGAACGCCCTAAAGGAATCTTCAAACTCAGCTCTTACATCCTCGGATCTTATGATTTCGATGCACTTTTGAATCACATCCTGCGGTTTGCCTTCCCGACGGACGTTTTTGAAAAAGGAGATTGCTTTCCCATGATACGCCTTTAAGAAAGCAACCTCTCGCTTGATATCATCAACGCTAAAAAGTCCCCGAAGATCTTCCTCGTCAAAAATAGATAGGGCCTTAGCAAGCTCCTTCCCAACCCCTATATAATCCACAACCAGGCCGAAATTCTTCCGGGGATACGGCCTGTTGGTTCTGGCGACGGCCTGGAGCAGCGTATGCTCCTTCATCCTCTGATCGAGATACATCACCTGTTCGATGGGCGCGTCAAAACCGGTTAAAAGCTTATCGCAAACTATGAGAAACTTGAGCGGATGAGAAGGATTTAAAAATCTTTCTTTTCCTGAGATGGCCTCTTCCTCGACCGGCGTCCTCCGGTATCTCTTCTTCCATTCCAAAGGGTCATCGCTATTCACGGTCATGATGATCTCGGACCAGGAAGGGTCGATGAGCTTATCAAGCGCACCTTTATACATGACGGCCGTCTTGCGCTCCGAAGCGACAATCTGGGCCTTGAAACCGTTAGGGGCGATCTTGGCCATGAAATGATCGACAATATCCACGGCGACGCGCTCGATCCTTCGTGGCGCGGAAATGACGGTTTCGATGGTGGCGTAGCGCCTTTTAATCTCGGCGAGCTCTTTCTTTGTTTTATCGGGAAACAGCTCTCTGATCAAGGCGTCTATCGAAGCCCCGACCACCTGGAGGTTTGCCAGCCTGCTTTCATATTTTATGGGTACCGTCGCCCCGTCTTCGAGGGACTGTTGCATATCGTAGCGATCAAGATATCGCTCGCCGGGCGGGCTGAAATGTCGATACGTGTTGCGGTCTCGCTTATCAAGCGGCGTTCCGGTAAAGGCAAAGAAACTCGCGTTGGGGAGCGCCTTTCTCAAATTCAAGGCGAAGTTCCCATATTGAGTCCTGTGTGCCTCATCCGTCATGACGATGATATTCTCCGCTTCAGAAAGAGGCTTAACGTGGGGTTTCCTGAACTTCTGGACGGTCGTCATGACAGTGTTTCCGGAGGTGCCGCTTCCCAGGAGCGAATAAAGCTCTCTCGCCGTCTTAGATTGAATTGGGTTCGGAAAATTGCAATCTCTGAACTGGTCGGTGATCTGATTGTCCAATTTTATCCTGTCAGTGACAATCAGGACATTCGGATTTTTAAGTTTTTTCTCCTCTCTCTTGAGCTTCGTGGCCGCGAACAGCATGATCAAAGACTTACCCGAGCCCTGCCAGTGCCAGACGATTCCTCTCTTGTGGGGCTCTCCGACAACGCGCATAATTAGCTTATTAACGGCCGAGTACTGCTGATATCGGCAAATCTTTTTGACTATCTTGTGTTCCTCTTTGCTGTAATCAAAGACAACGAAATTCCGGACGATATCAAGAAGATTTTGCTTCTTGAGGAGTCCGGCGATTAACACTTCCTGCATCGGCGGGTGCGCGCTTAAGTCCTTCTTCTCAATCATTCCCAGCTTGAGCATCTCTATGACCGAGGGATGATTGTTCATGTCCGGGAATTTTTCGCCATTCTGCGCTTTCCACTCATGATACTTTTCCGGAGTGACGTCAATCATCCCATATTTCGCGCCGAACAGATTGCACCCTACGAGAATTTCATTTGTCCGGAAGAGTTGCGGTATTTCCTCTTGGTAGCGGATTAATTGGCGCTGGGCGATGGCCACTCCCGTATTTTTTGCGACAGGGCTCTTGCATTCTATAACGACGACGGGAATCCCGTTTATGAAAATGACTATGTCCGGCCTTGCGATAATTTTGCCGTTTCTCAGCCAGAATTGATTTACGGTCAGAAACTCATTTTTTTCGATTTCTTCAAAATCAACATAATTGACGGTCTGTTTCTGTCGCCGCCCGCCGATATCCTGGTCAACGGACGTCCCGGAGATCAAAAAACGATGGAAAATCTGGTTAGCTTCAAGAGTGCTTTCTGTGTGAATATGAGTGATCCTGCGAATGGCCTTGATGATGGATTCTTCATTTAGGAGGGGATTGATTTCCCGGAGCTTTCTCTTTAGGCGTTCTTCAAGAATGGCGTCTCTCCGCGACTTCCGCTCGCAATCTTCCCTTAATTCAGGATCAAGGTTATCCCCGTGAATATGGGTGTATCCCAGCCGCTTAAGCTGCTCAATCGCAGGGCGTTCCGAGAGCGCGTCTTCGTTAAATCTCTGCTTTGTCATAGTATCGGATTGGCAGAATCCCACCAAGATTTAAAATCTTTTATGATCTTTTGCCTTTCTTTATTCGATTTTACTTTGCTCAGCAACGTTGCCCTTAGACCGGCTTTGTTTAATGATGCCCCTAACATCCACACCTGTTCACTATCTATAATATAGAACCTATCATGAAATTGGTCGGATACTTTTGCTTCGATCGTCTTCGATGTGTATTGCTGTTTCGCTGCAGAAAGCCTTTGAGTAAAGAGGCCTTTTACTTGTGTAGTCAGCAATATGATCTGTTTAACTTGAACTTCTGTCAGCTCTTCAACGATTTTTTCGTCCATATAAGGATCACATATCCAGAGAGTTTTAGTTGCCTGTCTAATTACCTTCGCTAAGTTTTTTTGAATATCTAACTGACTATTTTCTGGAAAATAAATTTCTTCTACCAATCTCTCCTCTAATTCTATCCTTAATTTGAGGTCTTCAATAGCCATTTCCAATTGACTCTTCATGATGTTCATCGCGGGTATTAAGGTAACGTTGCTAAGGTTCAGATTGAGCTTATGAGAGTATACAACGAAATTTTGATAATATTGCATGTCGACGAATTTAAGAAGAGGAGCGACCTTATTGGCCCAGCTTCTAGCTTTAGCTTGACTTTCGAACCCGGCAGTTAGTTCCCGCCGGTTAAAATAGTCCTCCAATTTTATTAACAATTTCTTTTTGTCCATTTATATGACCCTTAATTTCCCTGACAATAATTCTTGCATTAATCCGTTTTTTGTTTTCTCTAATATTCCTTTTTGACTTGATTGTTTCTCTTGTTCTTCATCAAATATAGTCATAATCTCTGTTATTTTTATTTGTTCCTTGATCGAAGGCAAGGGAATTTTTATCTCCCTAATGCTCCGCTTCGAGATTTCGCGAAATGTACTTCCGCTAGCAAGCCCTTCAAGCTCTTTCTTAATTAGCCGTAACCTATAAAACAAAAACCAATTGTGGACTTTTTCATGGCAAACTAGATTTGCGAATCCCTGATTTGTTGCCATAGGTACAGAATTAATCGCGGCTTCTCCTATGGTAGCTCGGCTAGTCAAAAGGATACTCCCCACAGGCAATAGTTTTGTTCCGCAGCTAGCTAGGCCTTTTTCTGTAATTCTCTTTTCTGTTTCATTTATAACGTTTCCTTTGAGCTTCGTTATATCAGTCGGAATAGCCCAACTGATTGAGCCATCCCAATATTCTTTATTGTTTGTTGATGGTGTGCTCCCCCCATGAACATCACAGACGTTTTCAATTTTCGCAACTTCCCAATCCACAGGGATTTCGCCGATTTCAGTCTTTCTGAACTTGGTATGGCCGATGCCGCGGGTGAGGAGTTCCTGCATTAAGCCTTTTTTGATTTTTTTTGATTTTTCTATAATTTCTCGCTTTTTATCGATTGCTTCATCAATCGCTTTCAAGATTTGAGCAATACTAATCTGTTCATTCAATGGGGGAAAAGGAATTGCCAGCTCAAACAGATCTTTTTTATTAATGGCTTCAAAAGTGCTTCCTTGCCCTATCTTAGCCAATTCCTTTTTAAAATAGTTCAGGACATAATACAAATATTCGTTATCGCTTTTAACCGCACGAATAGCTGCTAATCCTCTTCCTATACAGGATTTTTCTGGAGCCACATTGATGTCACCTACAGGGGCACGGACACTGATAAGAATATCCTCTTTTTCAGCACTTTTTTTCGGAGCTTGGCACCATTTAAGAATCCTTGGATATTTTTTCCCAAACTCTGCCTTGCCCTGAAAAAACGGCAATCCTTTCTTATAGTTAAAACAAGATGACGAAGGAGGAGACTGACCCATCGTGATATGTGCTATTTCTCCGAGTTTGAATATTTTCCAATCCACAGGGATTTCGCCGATTTCGGTTTTTTTAAACTTAGCCTCTGTCCGCAAGCTATCGACCGGAGACATTTCTTGCCCCAAGGACTCTCATGATAAAACTCTGGAATTCGTTTTCATACCTTTCCGGTGCTATTTCGGCGCCCGGGATGGCCGGAACATCAAGGCCGCTCTTTAAGAATTCGCGGCTTATCGTATCCATAGACTCCCTCAGTTTCGAGCTTCTCATGTAATCTGATGGTACCTTATCAACTTCACCCAGGACGTTCCAGACGCTCATGAGGGCAGAAAAAAGCGAGATCCAATCAAGCCACAAGGGAATCCCGGTTTCTTCATGTTTAACTCCGGAGAGGAACTCCCACCATCTTTTCTGAGAGACCCAGTACTCAATTCTGCGCTTTCCTCTTATCCTTGTCAAAATCAACCCGGAATCGGCGAGATCGACAAGAGTATTGCGCGCCCCCATCAAGGAAATGCCTATGGCTCGGGCGATTTCGGAGGGATGCCCGGCATCATGGGTTAACAGGTACAGAATGCATTCCGCCCTAGAGCCGATTCCAAAAAGAGCTCTCAGCAAGAAACGGATATTGCTCCTTGGCGCTACAGGAACCGGCCTGGACATCTTGCGAATCGAAATAGGCTCGCGTAGGAAGCCGAACTTTAGAAAATATTTCGATGCATTTCGGGGCTCGGGATAAGGAGATCCTTCCTTGGTTTTAAAGAGAATTTCGGATCCAATATTCGAAGAATATTCATGCAATGAGGAAAAAGATTTCCATTTTCGCTCATATGTTCCGGCTTCATCAGAGACGAAAGAAGCAGTGGCGCCTAACAATCTCGCGGTACTTTCGCTCCTCTTGCTGACAATGCCTCGCAGCCGCTGATTGTCGACCCATCTGCCGTTTACGACCATCCAGTCAAGGATTTCATCAAAGAGTCGCGGCTCATAGCGGGCCATCTCCAGACTAAAGACTAAAAGTGCTTCAGGGTCAATAGCCCAGATATCCTCCGTCCGCGCGCTGCCGGCAACCCCCAGGGCGGACCACTGCCGCCAGAGAAAATCCAGGATGTTCTCAAGGAAGATATCCTTAAAGCTTCGCGGCGACATCGTCATGTCCTATTCTTCGGAAAAAATCCCTAAGGATTACCCGGAATCCTTCCGAGGGATCGTGAGTCATGCTCCACCGGGCGGCCACTTCCAATTCTTGGGAAGACGGTTTCAGTGCCAAGAGGTCGTCGAAATGCTTTCCTCCCTGGTCGACCGCTGCATAGAGCTTAAAATGGATTTGATCATATCGGCTTAGAAAATGGATGACTAGGGCTCGGCCGTATGTCCTGTTTTCGGTACGCTCCAACAATCCTTCAGGCAGGCCGAAATCCATCACCGATGCCGGGCCGGGATTAAGCCAATTGTCGGGGAGATTGAAATCCCTTTGGACTTTGTCGGCTGCTTGTTTGATAAGAGGAGGAAAAGGACCTGCTTGAATCAGAGCAACCGACCCGCCTTTTTTTTCCAAAAAGGCGATGACATCGACATCCTTTGTCGTTCGGCGGATATATCCGAGCACATTGAGCGCCGCCCCGCCGCAGACGACCATCTCGACGGTCCCGACTCCAAGGATTTCAAGCTGTTCGGAGAAGGCCCCCAATACTCTTTCTATTTCGTCTTTCCCGGCGAACATGATTAAACCTTGAAATTCAGCTCTTTCAAATGGTTCATGACCGTTTCTTCGATTCTTTCATATTCTTTTTTCATTTCTTTCAGTTCATTAATCGTCTTCTGGATGTCAATTTTTTCTTCCTCCTCGGAAACGTCGACATAACGGGTGATATTGAGGTTAAAATCATTCTCCCTGATCTCGTTGAGAGAGATCGGCCGGCAGTACTTCGGAATCTCTCTATAATCGCTATAAGCGTTTACAATTTTTTTGATATCTTCGCGGCGCAGCTTGTTCTGCTTTTTCCCCTCAAGAAAATCTTTGGCCCCATAAAGGAGGAATACTTTTCCTCGTCTCTCCCTCGGTTTATTACGATTAAGGATATATAAACAAGCGGGAATACCCGTTCCATAAAATAGCTTCGGCGGAAGGCCGATGACGGCTTCGAGGAGATCCTCTTCCAGGACTCCTTTTCTAATTTTCCCCTCGGCTCCGCCTCTGAAAAGAGCGCCGTGGGGAAGCACGATTCCGGCTTTTCCCGTGGGCTTGACGGAAGCCAGCATATGCTGAACGAAGGCATAGTCGGCATAGCCCTTTGGAGGAATTCCGAAGCGGAATCTCTTGAAGGGATCATTCTGAGCTTTTTCATACCCCCAATTTTTTAGGGAAAAAGGGGGGTTGGCGATCACGATATCGAACTGCATCAATCGGCCTTTATCAAGTAACTGCGGATCACGAAGCGTATCGCCCCTTTTGACCTGCGCGCTTTGAAGCCCGTGAAGGAGCAGGTTCATCTTACAGATCGCCCAGGTGCCGACGTTGATCTCCTGACCATACAGGGAAATATTTTTAGCGTTTTGTCTATTGTCTTTCAGGTGATAGACGGACTGGATGAGCATGCCTCCGGAGCCGCAAGCGGGGTCGCAAATTCTCATCCCTTCTTGGGGATCGAGGATTTCGACAAGCAGCTCGACGACTTCCTTGGGGGTATAGAATTCGCCGCCCTTTTTACCGGCGCTCGATGCAAATTGGGCGATGAGATATTCATAAGCGTCGCCGAGAATATCGGGCTTTTCCAAATCTTCGTTTCTAAGCCTGATCCGGGAAAAGTGATTGATGAGCTGGGCAAGGATATGGTCGGGCAGCCTGTCCTTATCGTTAAAATCGACGGCGGAGAGAACGCCCTCCAGGCTCTCCGGATTCTCTTCTTCCAACATATCATTGGCTTTGTTTATGGCCTCTCCGATATTTAAAGTGATTGTCTGGAGCCGGCTCCAACGAACTTTCTCAGGCACGAAAAAAGCATGATAGTCTCGGTCTTCCAAGGCAATTTTCCGATTGCCGGTTTCGCGAACGATTCTCTCCGCCTCTTCTTCGAAAACATCGGAAATGCGCTTCAGAAAGAGCAAGCCGAAGATATAGTTCTTGTAGTCGGCTGCGTCAATATGGCCGCGCAGTATGTCCGCGGATTTCCATAGATGGGATTTCAGAAGCTCCAAATTGACTTTTTCCATAAGCAATTTCCTTTGGAATTTGCTAAATTATAAGCACTGATGAAATAAATATACTAAAAAATTATATTTGTCAAGATAAATTTAATATTATAGTTTATATATATTTTTTATATATATAAACTAACATTATTAGCAATTAAAGACCAGTCTCAATTAATGCATGGCGTCGGCCTAATCTTTCGAAGGTTAGGGTTCACTCTCTTGGTTTTACCTCGATAGGCACCGTAGCTCTCTGCTTCACTGTGTCAACGGACTAGACACTCAGGAGAGGAAAAAGGGTTCACCGTTCTATCCAGACGAGGACATCGGCGGAACGGAGAGGATTCTCGCCGAAAAGGATTTTAGCGCCGGCCGGGACAGGGACGGGAACAGCCTCGGACGAGTAATTGACGGCGACCAGGAATCCGTTGCGCCATTCGACATAGAGCCCGGGCGGATAATCCTCGACCGCGACCCCCGCCTTCTCGTAAACCACCCTCAGGACGCGCCTTTCCAATTCGCCGGCTTTGGTGTCGACGCCGATATAGCTTACGCTTCCTTTGCCCAAGCGGCGGGTAATCGCGGCCGCCTTCCCTGCATAGAAGTGGTTCGCATACGCGGCCAGGACATCGGTCCCGGAGCCTGCCGACGGCTTCAACACGTCGGCCCAGGTGTTCCATTCGTACTCACCGTCGCCCATTTTTACCAACCCGCGGCCGTTCTCGAGGAGCAGATCGAAGAACTCGATGTCGGCCCCGATCAGCGGCAGGATGGGGCCCGCCCAGAGAGCTTCCCAAAGATGCCCGTTCCTGTCTTTTTGGCCCGTCCGGCAGGTCAAGACGAGATGGCCGCCGTTCTCGACGTAGGCTTTCCATCGTCCGACCAGTTCCTTGTCGACGAGCTGGTAGGCCGGGGCGATGACGAAGGGATAGGCCGCGAAGTCGTCCTTTTCGCCGATATACTCGACCGGCGCGCCCAGAGACTTCACGGCGGCCTGATATTTGAAGCGGTGGTTCCAGGTATCCCAAAGCGCCGTTTCCTTGTAGTTCTCGATGTCCCACAGGTTGTCATGGTTCCAAAGGATAGCCGTCCTGCGGGCGGCGAGCCTTTTCGGCAGGGACGCCTTGGGATCGCAGATCGACCTCAGCGTCTTCATCTCTCGGATGACGCGGGCGTACTCCAGGCCGCCCGGCGAAGGGGTGACGCCGTCCGGGCCGACGATGCAGGTGTGATAGAGCTCGCTCCCGAAGAGCGGTTGACGGTAGCGGTAGGTGCAGGCGAAGGAGCACCCGCCCGCGAAGGCGTGCCACAACCACATCCTGATCGCGCCCGGCATCGGCTGGGGATTGATCCGGGCCCAATTGACCTGTCCGGGTTGGAGTTCCATGACGCCGGTGACGCCCGTGATCGGCCTGAAATAGGCCAAGGCCGAGGCCAGCCGGTGGGGAGAGCCCAGCCGGAATCCGTCCGGACCCAGCCCGTCCTCGCCTCGGACCGGATACATCGTAAAGGCGACGAAATCGAGGCGATCGGTCCGGCGCGGGTCGGAGGATGAGGTGACGTTGATGTAGTTCGTCGTGACCCACTGCTCGGGCCGGATTTTCTTCTTCAGGATGTCATACTGAAGGAGAAGAAAGCCGGCCTGGACGTCGGCCGTGAACCGCCTAAAATCGAGAACGGCATGGGGGCTCAGCTTGTCCTCGCCGACCAGGGTTTCATTGGGAATGAGGACCTGCTCGAACGAGTCGTAGCGGGTGCTCCAGAAAACGCCCCCCCAAGCCTGATTGAGGCCGTCGATGGTTCCATACTTGGCCCGGAGCCATTCCTGGAATTTCCGGCGCGCCGCCGGGCTGAAGTCGGGCGGCGCTTCGGGTTCGTTGTCGATCTGCCAGCCCCAGACGCGGGGGTCTTGGCCGTAGCGCTCGGCCAGTTCGTCGACGATCTTTCGGGTGTAAGAGACAAAGACATCGCTGGCGAGTGAGGCGTTCGCCCGCGTCCCGTGTTCTTTGCGCCGGCTGTCGGCCCCGACGAGATAGATCTCGGGGAATTTTTCGCCCAGCCAGGCCGGAGGACAGGGGGTCGGCGTGCAGAGGATAACTTTGAGTCCGTTCTTGGCGGCGAGAGCAACGGCCTCGTCCAGCCAGCCGAAATCGAATCGGCCCTCGGCGGGCTCAAGGAAAGCCCAGGCGAACTCCGCGAAATGGGTGAACTCGAAGCCCAGGCCGGCCATGTTCTTGAAATCGCGCTCCCATTGCTCGCGGGGCCAGTGCTCGGGATAGTAGAAAACTCCGATTTTCATCAAGTCCCGCGCCGGAAAAAAGCGTTGCGCGTCGCGGTCGGCCGGGACAGGGACAGAGGCCGTTCCGGTCGCGCCGGCGGCGGCGGCACAGGCGACGACGGCTGCGATGACGATCATCCTATGTCTCATGAGAACCTCCCAACCCGGCTATTGTAATCCCAACCTATTCTTTGATCCAAGGGAATAGAAAACGAGGCCGGCCTATTGAGATTCCGTCCGATGTTAATTATAGTGAACTCGGCCGGAGCGTCCCGACCGGAAGGAACAACTTTGGAGAAGACGAATCCCGTAACCAAGTCCGTCGTGATGGTTGAAGCGGCGAAGGACTACGGCTCGACGCAGATCGAGAGCGCGGTCCAAAGCTCTTTCGCGGCGCTGGACCGCCGGGGCTTGACGGTCCGCCCGGGATCGAGGGTCTTCGTAAAAATCAACACCCTCTCGCCCCGGCGGAATCCGGAGTCGGCCGTCAACACTCATCCGGCGGTTCTGCGGGAAGTCCTTCGCTGTCTCCTGGATAGGCGGGCAAAGCCCGTCGTGGGAGACGACGTCAATGCCGGACGGGAAGATCCGTTCCGGATTCCGGGGCAACGCGCCATCTGCCGGGAGCTGGGCGTCAAGCTCGTCAACCTGCGCAAAGAGGGCTTCCGGGAAATTCCGATCGACGGACGTCGCCTCCGGTCCGTCTTTATCTCGCGCCCGGTCCTGGAAGCGGACCTTGTCATCAACGTTCCCAAGCTTAAAACCCATTCTCTGACCGGACTCACCTGCGCCGTCAAGAACATGTACGGAGTCATGCCGGCCGGCGAACGCCTCCGCATCCATCGGCTCTTCCCGATGAACGAGCCGTTTTGCGAGGCCCTTGTCGATATCTTCGCCGCCGTCCGTCCCCAATTCCAGATCTGCGACGCGGTGATCGCCATGGAGGGCGAGGGGCCGTCCGGGGGGCGCCCCCGGCCCCTCGGCTGCATTTTAGCCGGCCCGGACGCGGTCGCCCTCGACGCCGTCGCCTCCCATCTCATCGGCATCCGGCCGCTCGACGTCGCCACGACCCGGATCGCGCACGAGCGCGGACTGGGTCAGGGAGATCTCGCCCGGATCGAAACGTCCGGCGTCCCGCTGGAGGGGCTTCGCATGGCGGACTTCAAGCATTCCGTGGTCGCCTTCTCTTTCTTAAGGACGCGGCTCCCCTCCTCGCTTTACGCCTGGGTTCAAGGCCGGCTGGTCATGACGCCCGAGATCGACCCCTCCCGTTGCAGCCTCTGCCGGGATTGCATCAGGATCTGCCCCCAACGAACGATCATGGAGCGGGACGATAAAGCTTGGATCGACCTGAGCCGCTGCATCCATTGCCTCTGCTGCCACGAAGTCTGCCCCTCGAAAGCGATACGGCTCAAGCGGACGCGGTTCGGCGTCCTGTTGCAAGCCGCCGGCGCGGCTTGGGAAAGAGCGTCCCGGCTCCTGAGATAGGGGACATTCATTTTTTTTTATGCTAACATGAGAGCGGCCTTGACAGGAGGAGACATGAATTTCGAGATGTACTACAAGTCCCGCCAGGGGAAAATGGTCAACGTCCTCAAAGAGCTCGTCCGCCTCGAATCTCCGACCGGAGACCGCAAAGCGGTCAATACCGCTTCCGCCTCCGTCGTCGACGAACTGCGCAAGATCGGGGCCCGGGTCGTCCGCCTTCCCCAGAAGGACATCGGCGACCTCCACATCGTCGAATACCCCGGCCGGCCGCATCCCGACCTGTCCGATCAGCTCCTGATCCTGACCCATATCGACACCGTCTGGCCGGTGGGCAAGATCCAGACCATGCCATTCTACCTGGCCGGGGATAAAATCTTCGGTCCGGGCGTGCTGGACATGAAGGCCGGCCTGGTCATGGTCCTGTTCGCCCTGAAGACACTGTACGAGCTCAACCTGAGGCCCGCCAAAAAAATCGTCCTCTTCATCAACTCGGCCGAGGAAACCGGCCATAAAGAGAGCCACGACGAAATCGTCAAGCTCGCCAGACGATCCGACCTCTGCCTCTGCTTCGAGCCGGCCCTCCCGGGCGGCGCCCTCAAGCTGGAACGCAAGGGGAGGATGGTCGTCCGGCTCGAGGCCCAAGGCAAGGCCGCCCACGGCGGAACGCCCGAAAAAGGCGTCAACGCCATCGAAGAGCTTCTGCGCCAGATCCAGCGCCTGGACCGCCTCAAGA
>Ga0315274_10005124_pt1 | contig 19207 bp, 15 predicted proteins | sample YL17G02_20_MG_FD_203700 | JGI IMG/M metagenome (GOLD analysis project Ga0315274, IMG submission 203700) | Sediment microbial communities from Yellowstone Lake, YNP, Wyoming, USA - YL17G02_20 | ecosystem: Environmental > Aquatic > Freshwater > Lake > Sediment | place: USA: Wyoming | collected... | reverse complement strand
ATGCGTGTCCAGATGATCATCGCCGGCAAGGCCCATCCCCAGGATAGCCAGGCCAAGGATCTCATCCGCCGGATCATCCATTTCGCCCGGCAGCCCGAGGTCCGCAACCACATCATCTTCATCGAGGACTACGACATCAATGTGGCGCGATACATGGTCCAAGGGGTCGATGTGTGGCTCAACACGCCGCGCCGTCCCATGGAGGCAAGCGGCACCAGCGGGATGAAAGCCGCCGCGAACGGGGCGCTGAACATCAGTGTGCTTGACGGGTGGTGGTGCGAAGCGGAGGGCCTGGGCGAAAACGGGTGGAGCATCGGCCGCGGGGAGTCCTACCCGGACCCGAACGAACAGGACCTAGTCGAGAGCGAGGCCCTCTACGAGATCCTCGAGAAGGAGGTCGTGCCGATATTCTACGACCGCGGACGCGACGGTTTGCCGCGGAAGTGGTTACAGCGGATGAAAACCGCCATTCGCACGATCTGCCCCGTCTTCAACACGAACCGCATGGTGCAGGAATACACCGAACGCTTCTACATCCCGTGTACGCTGAGGCGGGCCGCGTTGCGGGCCGACAAGCGCCAACGGTCGATTGCGCTCACGACGTGGAAGGAAAAGGTGCTGAAGAATTGGAGCCAGGTGCGGATCCTAAACGTGGACTCCGAGCCCACGGAGAACCTGCTATACGGCAGCAGCCTCACGGTATACGCGGACGTGGACCTCGACTCGCTAAACCCGGACGACGTCGTGGTCGAGATCCTCTACGGCGACATTGACGCTACCGGCAACATCCGCAAGGGTGAAGTGGTCACGATGCGCCATACCCAGGTTTCCACCAAGAACGTGTACAGATTCGAGGGCGCTATTCCCTGTCAGAAGACGGGGCAACAGGGCTTTTCGGTGCGCGTTATTCCAAGCCACAAGGACCTCGCCAACAAACATGAGACCGGACTGATCACCTGGGCGTGACGGATGATCATCAAAGGAACACAAAGCAAGCATCGCAGGGAGAATGGCGCTATGGCAAGGAAGCTTCGCGTGGGAGTCGTCGGGACCGGGATGGGCCGGTACCACATGGAAGGATTTGCGAGACAGGAAGACACAGAGCTTGTCGCTATCTGCGACCTCAATGTCCCTGAGGCGTGGCAGTTCGCAAGACAGTATGGCGTCACGAAAGTCTTCGATGATTACCGCGAGATGTTTTCGTTGCCTGAACTGGACGCCGTCTCGATTGCCACGCCGAACAATCTCCACGCGCCGATGGCGATTGACGCCCTGAGAAAAGGCAAACACGTCCTCGTCGAGAAGCCGATGGCCCTGAATGCGAAGGAAGCCCGGGCGATGGTGGCTGCCGCCAAGAAGGCCGGAAAGAGGTTGATGGTCGAACAGGCCATGCGATTCAGCCCCGACGCACAGATGCTCCGCGCATACGCCGAACGCGGCGAGTGCGGTAACGTGTACTACGCCCGCTCGACCTGGATCCGGAGAAAGGGTTGGCCGCGGCTGAACTTCGAGCCTGGCGGTTCCATGGGCCGCGGGGAATGGTTTATCCGTAAAGACGAAGCGGGATTCGGCGCATTGGGCGACATCGGCGTCCACCTCATCGATCTCGCCTGGTATCTCATGGGCACGCCAAAGCCCTTGTCCGTGGCCGGCATGACATGGAACAAGGTCGCCGCGCCGATCCTCAAGCGGAAGAATATGCCGGTCGAAGTCGACGAGATGGCATGCGGTTTCATCCGGCTCGAAGGAGATCGCGTCATATCGGTCGAGATCTGCTGGGACTCCCACAACGCGCCCGTCCAGGAAGCGCGCATCTACGGCGAAAAAGGCGGCTGTTCGCTGTTCCCCGCAAGGTTGTATCGCGGCGAGGACGTTCTCGAGAGCGTCGATCTCAGCACGCAGTACGGGGGCCTGCCCATCACGGATGCGTACACGCATTTCATCGAATGCATCCGCGATCCCAAGAAGAAAATGATCGCCTCTGGTGAAGAGATCGTCCACCTGATGCAAATGCTGGATGCGCTCGTCCGCTCCGCCGCGACGGGCAAGGAACAGGCCGTCAAGTAGCGGCGCGCGACTGCAAAAAAGGCGCCACAACAGTCGTCATGGCGCACTCAATGGAGGTAAGATCCCTGGATCGGGTCATCTGGCACACAAAGGGGATGGTTGCGCCCGCGCCCGTGTACTTTCCACTCAATTGCCCGGATCTTACATCCTTTCTATCGGCGGGAAGTCGGCAAACTTGAGCCTTTCATCGCGCTCAGCCCAGGCAAAAAGGAGAGCGCCACAACGGGACGTCATGGCGCACTCAAGAAGGGAAGATCGGTGGGACGAAACGGTCTTGTGGGAGTGTTGGGATGGGACACCCCCCGTTTCCTTCCCACGGCTAAAATGAATCGACGTCCTTGTCAACCCTGCCTCGACGTCCTTGTCTCGGCCTTCCGCTCTCTATATCGGCCCGCATACGGCATTCTTTAGACCTGTCAATGATGACGTGTATGGGTGAAGGCGAATGAATCTCCTGCGCGGGAGGCTCAGGCGACTATTCTCACAAGCGAGGCAAAAAGAGAGGCGCCACAACGGACGTCATGGCGCACTCATGGAGGGAAGACTGTGGGACAAAACGCTGGCCGCATTGGTGTAGGGATGGACACCCCAACGTTTTCCAGTCTCAGTTCAACTTTCGACATCCTTGTCAGTTGCCGCCTCGACGTCCTTGTCTCGGCCCTTCACTGCTCGTTATCGGCATGCGCGCCCAATGACTTTAACGCCGCGCGCAAGTGCATGAAGATCCGCGTAGCGGCTCCTTATTCAACGAAATGTGACACATCAGGCCACCGTCGTCAGCCGCTTGGCGATGGCTTTACCCGCGGCGCGAAAACAGCTAGAATACGTTGGTACTCGGACGCGGATTATGCGTACAGTTGTGTTTGGAGCCAAGGGTCAGCTTGGCCGTGATCTGGTCGCCCGATTTCGCCAGGAAGGCGAAGTTCTGGGCGTGGATCTGCCGGAGGTCGACATCGCGGATGCGCGAGCGGTTGAATCCGTTTGTCAGGCATTTCATCCTGATCGGGTCATCAATGCGGCCGCCTACACGGATGTGGAAGGGGCGGAAGATGATGAAGCGGGGGCGTTCCGCGTGAACGAGGCCGGCGCCGCGCACGTCGCGGCGGCAGCGGCGCAACGCGGCATTCCCGTGTTGTACTACAGCACGGACTACGTGTTTGACGGGACGAAGCAGCGCCCTTACGAGCCGGACGACCCGGTTGCGCCGTTGTGCGGGTATGGCCGGTCAAAGGCCGCGGGCGAAGCGGCCACGCGGAGCGCAAGCCCCCGGTACTTCATCGTACGGACGGCGTGGCTCTATGGTCCCGGCGGAAACAACTTCGTTGAAAAGATTCTTCGCGCGGCGGCCTCCCGTCCGAATCTGAAGGTCGTGAGCGATGAGGTTGGCTCGCCGACGCATACATGGGATCTGGCGGAGGCCACGGCCGCCGTGTTTGGGACCAACTGCTATGGGACCTACCATGCGGTCAACATGGGCGCATGCTCGAGGGACGTTTTCGCGAGGGCCATACTCCGCTGTGCGCGGCGTGATGTGGCCGTTGCCGCGTGTCCTTCGAGCGAGTTTCCGACGAAGGCGCGGCGCCCGGCCTATTCGGTGCTGTCGAACGCGAGGCTCGAACAGCGGGTCGGCCATCAGATGCGGCCTTGGGAAGAAGCCCTTGAGTCTTACATGAAAAGGAGGCAGGACCGGGAATGAAGCGGATACTGGTCACGGGCGGTGCAGGTTTCATAGGTTCGCACTTCATCAAGCACCAGCTCAAGAACTATCCCGAGGTTCACGTTGTCAATCTCGATAAGTTGACCTACGCGGGCAATCCGGACAACCTCACGGGCATAGACACGTCGCGCTACACGTTCATTCAAGGCGATATCGCCAACGCGGGCGCAGTCGCGGCCGCGATGGAAGGTTGCGACGCGGTCGTGAATTTCGCCGCGGAGACCCATGTGGATCGCAGCATTCTCGGCGCGTCGCAGTTCATCGACACCGACGTGCGCGGCGTGTACAACATCGTGGAAGCGGCGAGGAAGATGGGAACGCGGCGGGTGCTCCTTGTTTCCACGGACGAGGTGTACGGCAGCATCGACGTGGGCTCCTTCAAGGAATCCGATCCTATCAACCCGCGCAATCCTTATTCAGCCAGCAAAGCGGGCGGCGAGATGATTGGCCGCGCGTACTTTCACACGTTCCAAGTCCCGGTGATCATCACACGTGGATCAAACACGTACGGCTCGCATCAATATCCGGAAAAGATCCTTCCGCTTTTCGTCACCAACGCGATCGACAAACAACGCTTGCCGCTGTACGAGGGCGGCGAGCATAACGTGCGCGATTGGCTCTACGTCGAGGACCACTGCAGTGGGATCGACTGCGCGTTGCGCCATGGCGCGCCGGGCGAAATCTATAACGTGTCGGGCGGCAACGAACGCGAGAACATCGTGCTGACGCGGCGCATTCTCGAACTGACGGGACGCGGCGAGGATCTCATCAAACGGGTCCCCGACCGGCCGGGCCACGACAGACGGTATTCCATCGATGCGAGCAAGCTCAGGGCCTTGGGGTGGGCTCCTAAGATGGATTGGGACGAGGGGATCGCCTTGACCGTCCAGTGGTACAAGGACAACGAGTGGTGGTGGCGAAAGATCAAGACCGGCGAGTATCTCGATTACTACCGGAAGCAGTATGAGGACCGGCGGCCCGCGGGCGGCACCTGAACGCACCTGGAATCCTGCTGCGTAAGGGCGAGGCGCCTGCCGAGCCGAAAGGACCTCGCCTGAGACTGCGGCTCGGCGGGGGCCTCGCCCTCCCTCGGGAATTTGGTGAGTTGTCACACGAGGTTTTCTGAGAAAGAAATGTCGCACGACACGAAGCCCTTCCCTTGGAACTACTGCCCGGTTTGCGGCGCCGCTCTTGCCCGGGAGCACGACGGGGAGAAGGAGCGCCCTTACTGCGTCCCGTGCAGGCGGTTTTTCTATCGCAACCCGGCTCCGGCTGTGTGCTGCCTGTTGGGTCGCCATGACGAAGTCCTGCTCGTGCAGCGCGCCGTGGAACCTTGCCTTGGGGAATGGTCGCTGCCGGGTGGATTTGTCGAGATCGACGAGACAACCGAAGAAGCCGCGGTGCGCGAAATGTACGAGGAGACGGGTCTGAGCGTCAAAGGTCTCCGGCTGATCGGTGTGAGCACGCAACAGAGCCGTCACTACGGCGCCGTGATGGTGCTCGGCTATACAGTTGAGGAATGGTCGGGGGACTTGCGCGCGGGCTCGGACGCCCTGGACCTCCGATTCTTCCCGCGCAACAAGCGGCCCATCTTGCCGTTTCCGGCGCACGTCGAGCTACTGGGCATGTATGATGCTCAGTTCAGATCTTAGGTTCCCGGATTAAGCACCGCGGTGAGAGACGCGGAATAGGAATAATCGGCCGTCACGTTGCTGAGCAGCACAACGGCGCGGCTAAAGCCATCGGTCAGCCCGAGGCCCGCAAGCGTCACTTGCGCGTTCTGTGCGCTCAACTCTGTGCCATCATACCCTTCCCTGTAGACTATCACTTTCATGGAGTTCCCATCCGTATCCTGAACCCATTCGGTGGCGTTCACTGAAACCGTCAGGTTGCCTGAAACACCCGAAGCGGTAAGCAGAATCGCGCGCGTGGACATCGGTGGGATCTCGAACAGCGCCTCGGGATTGGTATCAGACGAGATCGTCACCGGCGTGTTCAAGCTGGTGATCACGCCCGTCACCATGGTTGTGCTGTCAAAGCGATCTTCGTTGAACGTGAAGGCGGTTCGGGCTTCGTCCGTCGGGCGGATGACGTTGTTCTCGCCGTTCTCGTAGGCGCGCCCTCGCGCATAGTCCCAGTATTCCTCGGAGAGGGTCGTGCCGAACGTCTTCAGCAGGGCAAGGTCGCAGGCAACGTACTCCGCCGAGAGCGCTTTCTCGAAGCTGTCGACGCCCGTCAAGCTCTCTCGTCCGCGCATCAACTCGAGAAAACCTTCGTACGAGTCTGCAATGAATACGAGCGTTCTGGGGATCGGCGTCGACGCAACGGCGTCTGGGAAACGAAGCCCGACGTGGAAAAAGAAATCCTGGGTGGCGTAACTGTACGCGGGCGTCGTGCGCGAGAACGGCGCGAACAACGGCTCAGCGAGCGTCGCGTATTCATTTGGGCCCAGGGAACGCGCCATCAGCACGAGGTCGCTGCCGGGCGAGGCGAGCAACGCGTGGTAAGCGGAGGCAAGCTGCCCGAGGAAAACGGCAAGGCCGTCTTCGATCCCTTGACAATAAGGGACCATCCTCGGACTGCCGTTCACGTCCAGATCCACGGCGCTCAGTTCAGTGAATCGCGGATACGCGTAGCCGCGGAAGATCGCCCGGAAGAACTCCTCCGCGAATGCGTTAGTGAAGTCCAATTCCTGCATGCGATCCGCTGCGAGTCCGACGGGCTCTCCGGCCATCGGCAGGGGGTTCTTCTTGCTGATCGCGATGAGCTGCGCCGGGTCGATTACGATGCTGCCATAGGCTGACGTGGCGAACGTCACTTCATCCACGCGGCTGTAATCCGTTCGCGGCGGGTCATTCATGTTGTTGAGGACAATCGTGAATTCATTGTCCCGTGAAGGAATCAGCGCCGGACTGATGAGGCCGGCCAACCTCGAGTTGTTATGCACTTCCCGGACGGCGTTGCGCACGTCACTCAGCGAGATCTGGTTCTCAGCCGTCGAGTACGTGCGCTGGTCATACGGATACTGATAGTCGATCGTTCCCACGCGGAGCGCCGTGAGCGCCTGGAGCACCTCGGGCGTGTAGCACACGCGCCAGGCATTCGTGTTCCAGTAATACCCCGTCGGACTCGCGGCCTTCACGAGGGGTTCATCCACGGGAATGTTCTCGACAACGAGGCTGGGACGATACACAACCGCATAACTCGCGCGGTGCGGCAGACCCGCGATGGGTGCGACAAGCCGCTCCCCATAGACCTCGCCCATGATAGGGATCGTGATGCCGCTTTCCTGCGTCGCCAGGATCTGAAGCTTTCCGCCGTTACGGCCCGCGGCAGGGACCATCTCGTCTATAAACGCGATCTCAAGCGACATCGGGTTCGCTACATCCACAAAGAAGTCTTCCTGGTCGTGGGCGATGCTGAACACGTCGGATACCAGCCGCTCTCCGCCGGAGACGTCCACCGGGACGCTGCCGTCACCGGCCGCGATGCCAACGATGATCTGGCCATCCAACGCGCCTTGGGGAATGGCCAGACGAGCCCCGTCCGCCTCGATCGTCCCGCCGCCGGGACCGAGTACCTTCACGGTGGTCGCCTCGGTCACCACCACGTAGTCTGGGACGGTTTCCCTGTCTGCCGGATTCACGGCGGTGGTTACCGTCAGCGAAACGTTATAGCTACCGCGCTCGTAATACAGATGGCTCGGATTTCTTTCCGTGCTTGTGGCGCCATCGCCGAATTCCCACATCCAACTGTGAATGGGCGCGGTGCCCGGCTGCGACGTGTCTGTGAACTGAACCTTGAGCGGAGGCGATCCCGCAACCGGTTTGCCATCGAAAGAGGCGTTCGGAGGTACATTGACCTCGCACTCCGGGCAGCCGCTCAGGAACAGCGTGAGTACCAGGAGCATGCATAGAAGCGGTAACACCGCAGCCCGGCTAGTGAACACGCGCAACATAGGAAAAACCCCTCCCAAAGTACTTGGTCCAGCGAAGAAGGCACACTTCTCCACTATCCGTTCCACTAGTGTGTAGGATCTGGCCCCAAAAAGTCAATAGAATCGTTGACACCCAAAGGACAAAAATGCAAGAAATGTGCCCCGACGCATTTACGAGTCCGCGCAGCCAGACCCATTTCGTTTTTTTGAACGTTCAAAGGGGTTGTGTTACCATCCGATTCATGATGTCGCGATGCAACAGACAAGTCCGAATGTCGAACGAGATTCGGAGGGGAGTGTGCCGTGCGGGCGCGCGATGCGCCTGCCGCTCATATCGTTGCGTCTGATGCCGGGGTGTTCGCCGGGCGTTCCTGTCGGAGCCGCCCCTTACCTGCCTTTATCATCTTCACGATTTGAGGCCGAAAGGCCACTATGAAGCGCCAACGCCGGGGCGTTCCCGTAGGAGCCGCCCCTTAGAAGGAGAGAATCATGACGCTTTTCGATGAACTGAATTGGCGAGGGTTCGTCATTCAGGTCACCCACGATGATTTGGGCGGCCTGCTCGAAAAAGAACCCTTTACCTTATATTGCGGTTTTGACCCGACGGCCGACAGTCTCCACATCGGCAACCTCGTTCCCATCATGGGCCTGGCGCACTTCCAGCGGAAAGGGCACAAGCCGCTTGTCCTGATCGGCGGGGCAACGGGACTCATCGGCGATCCGAGTTTCAAGGCTCAGGAGCGGCAACTGCTGACAAAGGCGGACGTCGAGAAGAACCTCGCGGGAATCCGTGCGCAACTCGAACGGTTTGTGTCCTTCGAGGGCAAGAACGCCGCCGTCATTGTGAACAACGCGGAGTGGCTGTGCTCGATGCCCCTCGTCGATTTCCTCCGGGACATCGGCAAGCATTTTTCGGTCAATGTGATGCTCTCGAAAGAGTCCGTGCGCCAGCGCATCACCGATCGCGATTACGGAATGTCATTCACGGAGTTCTCATACAGCCTGCTGCAGGCCTACGATTTCCTGCACCTGTCCGACACGTACGATTGCCGTCTCCAGGTCGGCGGGAGTGACCAGTGGGGCAACATCGTCGCGGGAATGGATCTGATCCGCCGCCTGCGCGACCGGCCTGCCTTCGGCCTGACGTTTCCGCTGGTCCTGAAGTCCGACGGGAGCAAATTTGGGAAATCGGAATCGGGTAACGTGTGGCTCAGCGCGGATTACACATCGCCTTACAAGTTCTACCAGTTCTGGCTCAATCAGGCCGACGCCGACACCCCGCGTTGGCTCCGCTACTTCACGTTCCTGACGCCGGAGGCAATCGCGGAATGCGAACGCGGCCTCAGCGAAGAGCCCGAGAAACGCGCCGCGCAACGTCTCCTTGCTGAGCAGGTGACGCGCCTACTCCATGGAGAGACCGCGCTCTCGAACGCGATCCGCGCGAGCCAAGCCATGTTCGGCGGCGACATCAAGGGCCTTGACGACGCCACCGTCGAGGACGTGTTCAGCGAAGTGCCGTCATACGAGTTGACGCGCGCCGAGCTCGCGAAGGAACGCCTGCTCGCAGACGTATTGGTCCAATGCGGCGTATTCAAGAGCAAAGGCGAAGTCCGCAGATCAATTGAAGGCGGCGGCCTCTACCTGAACAACGAGCGAGTCGACGCACTCGACGTCAAGCTGACACGGCAAAGCCTCTGCTCGGCACACACTGCCGTCATTCGCAAAGGCAAGAAGGACTACCATCTGATCAGATTCACCGGCGCGTGAGCGTTCCGATGGATGTTGTCATCTTGTTCCCAAGTATCTCACGAAGAATTGGGTTCAGGCGTCGCCGCTATTCGTCGTGACTTGAGGTGGCCTCCGCGAGTGCTTCTGGAGAGATGAGAGGGGCAAGCTCGGAAGGGCTGATGGGATCCTTGACCTCACGGGACTTGCTTTTCCAGAAGGCATTCCATGCCTCAACCGTATTCAGGTCAACGTTGGTGTTGGCGGTGCTCCACAGTCGTTTGAGGGCTTCCCGGGTAGCATTCTGCACCTTGGGATCCGTGCTCTTGAGGCCCTCGAGAAGGGCGGGGGTCGCACGCTTGCTGCCCAGGGCCGCGACGGCGTGTGCGGCCGCGATTCTTACGCTGTTGTCAACGTCGACCAGACCGCGCGAGAGGGTCTCGAGATCATCATCACTTTTATATGACCCGATGATCTCGATGGCCTTGGCTCGGTTGGCAGGGTCGGAGTTCTGCGTGAACGGCAGCACGGTGTCTTTTGCACGGACGGGATCAATATCAACGAGCGTCTTCATAATCTCAGGCGCCACGAGGCCCTTCGCGTAAGGTAGGTAAGACTCAAGATACGTGAATACGGACATCTCCTTGCTCATGGCGAGCAGCTTCTTTCGAGCCGCGCTACGCTCGGCCTCATCGGGAGACCACAGGGGTTCGATGGCCGCGCGGACCGCGTCTCGCTGTTTCGCCGTAAGGCCGGTGCGTCGGTCGAGCGCGTCCGCATGCTGCTTGGCGCGAAGGATACTCAACGTCGTGGCCTCGCCTTTCTTGTCGTTTTTCTCGATACGGGCCACGTCCGCCGCACGAAGCGTCGTATTACCGCTGCCGATCTCGATGACGACCGCCTCGGCGTCACTCTTGATTACGGTTCCGTCGATAGTCGAGCCGTCCTTGAGATAGACGGTATCCGCGAATATCGGGGCCGCCAGCAAGGCAAGCGGAAGCACTGCGAGGAGTCCCGCCAACAGAGTTATCCCGTTTCTCGAACACTTCCTCACGGCATCGTATTTCATGTCGCGGCTTTCCCTCCCTTTCACATTCTTGATCCTAGATTCGGCAGTCAAGATTGAAGGCGCTTTTCGAAATGATGGACGGTGTGGACTTTGTGGACGGCATGGACACCGAAAAGACCCACCTGCTGGGTGACGTCTATTCTGTCCACAGCGTCCACTCCGTCCATTACTTGGGCAAGTCCAATCGGCTCAAATTGCCGAATCTAGGTTGATGCTCTACTAGGATCCAGGCTGCTCGTATTGGTATGCAAGCCGGGAAAACTCGACAAGCGAAGGATCCTCGACGTTCAAGAATGCATCCACGCGCTTATCATAGAGAAGCCGAAGCCCGCAGTAGTAGGGTTCGACGGTGCCATCCGACCTGTACTCCGACTCGTATCCACTGTCCGCGACCAGCATCCCCAGGTCCGAACAGACCATGCCGCCTCGCACGATCATCATGCCATAAGTCTGCGATTTGTGTCGCACATTGCCCCGCGTTACGCCGAAGATGCAATTGTTGGTGTACAGCAATCCGTCGAAACGCCACGGCACGCGCAGACGGTCCGGGTCGTTTGGATCCGGGTTGGTTTGCGTCCTCCGCAACGCCTCGTCCGCGAACCAGATACTGCGGAGCGTGTTCTCGGTAACCCAGTTTCCTTTCGGGTTCAGACTGTGGATGACCGCGTCGGCCCCGATGTACATCGAATCGGCGGGATTCTCCGAGAGCGTCTCGACGCCCGGACTGAGATAGTTCACGGAGTGCTCTTTGAGGTCCGCGGAGGTGCTGCTGGTCACGCGGTACTGGTAGATCGGCGCGCTGTCACGGAGCTTATAGTATCGCGGCTTGTAGCCTGGAATATAGTAGTTCGCGTTATAGTCGGCGTTGCCGGGCGGCGCCCATTTCTGACGCTCCATCCGGTTAAACAGCATGAGCTCGGCGGTCGTGAAGCTGTACATTCCTTCCGGCTGCTCATAGACAGTGTGGGTCTTGCCGCCGGAGGTATACGTCCAGGTCCGCGTTGTGCCCGTCGGCGCGCCCGCATCGATGACGCCGGAGTCAAAGTAACCCACGGCCGTGGTCTTGCCACTGCTCATGGTCGCAGTGGCGTTCGCGGTGTCGACACGGACGAACTTCCCTTGCCAGACGCCGGTATCGACGGTGTCCTTGTAAGTGGTGGAGGTTATCTTGGTGGCGACATAGTTGTTCTTGGCGCGGATGGTGAGGTAATCGCCCATGAGGATGCTTCCGCCGGCGCTGACGGCAAAGGCGTTTTCGGTCCCGTCGTCCGCCTCGCCGAACTTGCCCGAGGCGTCGGCGTAGGTGATATCGCCGACCACGTATACGTTGCCGGAGACGAGGAGCTGGCCGCGTCCCTTGATCTTGCCTCTGATGATGAGATCGCCGTCTATGGCCACATTGTTGTTTATGACAATCGGGTCATAGTCCGTGCCGACGAGTATCAGGTTCCCGTCATATGTTCCCTCGGTGGAGAGCTGGGCAAGGGTGGCCGGGTCCGAGGCGGTTGGAAGCGCCGTACCCGCATACGTGGATCCTTCGGGTACGCCGTAGGCCACGCCAGCCGTCACCGAGCCGCCAACCTCTTCCGGCGGCAAATCGAAGTCTATCGAGCCGCTGGCGCTGTTGACGTATTTCTCGAACTCCTCCGGGTTGACGATGCGGTCGCCGTTGTCATCGGGGAACGGCGCGGGGAAGTTCAACGGAAGCTCGCCGTCGGTCATCTGCTCCTTTTCCGTGGGATAGTTGAGGTAGAGATTGGCGAACTGGCTTAGGCGTCCTTCGGAATCCATGGTGGCATCGGCGAGTGACACGCCCGACATGGCGCCGGTCGCGGGATCCTGGATGATCTTGCCGTCCTGGTCGCTGAAGTCCCAACCTTGAAGATCGGAAGACGCAATGCCGGCGGCGGTCAGTAGGGTGCCGTCCTTGTTGTACACGCGGCCACGGGTATATATCGTGCCAGCGACGCGCGAGTCGGCCTCCGTCTTGCGGATAAGCAGGGAGTCCAGCGAGGCGATCTTAATGCGATCGAAGCCGCCGTACTGGGCAGGGTCATTATTCAAGACCAGGTCTTGCTGGTGAATCTCCGCGTGACATAGAATGCAGTTGATGTTGTTGGACAGCACGGCGAACTGGAACCCGGCGAAACGCTCTCCGGAAATCCGCAGCGTCTGCATCGCCGTCCGCGTACGTTCGCCCAGCCGGCCCGTCGAATGAATCGTCAGGACCACGCCGGTCACGTCATCGGTACGTTCCAGCACGAGCGAGGAAACCTCTGAGCCCGACGCGAGCGTGCGCGGGTCGTCGGGCGTGATCAGCGGCACCTGGGGCGAAATCTGGAAGGAATCGTCGCCGTTGAAGTCCCGTTCGGTCCCATCACGGAACCCGTTCCGGTTCAGGTCCTCGTTGTTGCCCACGATATTGCCGATGAACACGTGATAGGAAGCGAGGTTGCCGGTGGTATTGCCGTGCCCGGCGAGGTACTCGTTCCACACCTGTTCAACGGCAATGTCGATACCCGCCTTGCAGGCTTCCTCGAGGAGCACCGCGTCCACTGCGTTGTCGGTATCGTTCTTGGCATTCTGCACGCTTCCCATGACCAGGGCCGTGGCGGCCAGTATGGTGATGATCGCCAACAAAGCAAGGAGCAGGGCCATACCCTCTTGATAGTTCTTGCGAATGTCCATGGGCCGCTCTCCTTTCCTGAATTTCAGTTCGTGAGATACACGCTGCTTGTGGCCGTCGATGAGACTAAGTCCTGACGGCGGTTGTTGATCGCTTTGGTCGCGGTCACGGTTACCGTAAGGACGTCGTTCGTGGGGGGATTCAGCGAAAACTGGACGTTACTGATGTTATTCGCGGCCCCCACGACCCGCCTCGTTTCCCCTTGGATGCGTTCAATATGGCGCGAGAGCGCCAGATCGCCGTCCGTGTCTTCACCGTCATCGAGTCGGGCGTTCCCGCCGTTCGGTCCGACATCCTCATTGATGAACCGATAGGTGATCGGAGCTGACCAGACGGTTCCACTGCTACTGGCGGGAACCTGAAAGACAATCTCCGCCCCCGACACAACGGTCAATGCGTCAAGTTGCGGGACGAAGGCCGTATTGGTCTTCTTGGACGCGAGGGCCAGCTCGGTTGTCATGTCCGCCAGGGCATTGCGGACGCTGGCTTGGGCCATTTCCTTCGCCTGCGAAACGGCAATGGCGGAGGTGGTCGCCTGTGTAACGACGAAGGTCAACAGACTCACGACCACCAGGATCGCCATCGATATGGTCATTTCCACCAAGGTGAAGCCCGATGGTTCTGAAGATCGAAGACAGACGGGCTCGTATGCCGGGGAATCCAGTCCGAATCGCTCGCTCATAAGCTGTCGCCTTCCATCGATCCTACCGATCTGAAATTGCCGAGGATAATGACACGGTACACGTACGGCCGCGCAGGTCATGCCACTGCACCATGACAGTGGGAACAAGCGGGTTCGTCGAGGGGTTGGCGTCTTCATAGCTGACGACGACTTTGCCGCTGGTCAGCCCGGCGGGACCATCGGTCTCCACTTCCGGCGCGTATGCCGCCAGAACCGCATTCTGAAAGTTGTTCGGGGTGGTGGCGCTGTTGGGGAACGCGTCCCGCAGGTTGCGCATGTTGCTGAGCACGGCCCGGCAATGGTTGACGGCGACGACGCGCTGGTTCTGCATATCCATGGTCACATAGAACGAAATGAGGGTCTGCGCCGCCGCGCCGACAGCGATGGCGAAGATGGCTACGGCAAGGGTCAGTTCCAGCAACGTCACGCCCTCGTTGGCGAACCAGACCCCGCTCTTTCGTCGAGCCGCCCATGGACGCGTCGAACCGAATGCCCTGCATTTTGGCAACCGCAGAATCATGTGTTACACCTCCGCTCACGGTAGGGTAATCCGACACGAAGAAGAAGGGCGCAGGGGGTTTCCCGTTGGGCGTCTCCTTCGGCGTTTTACCGCTACGTTGTGCACTTGTCGTCACACCGCAGTTCGAGCTAACAGTAGCGCGCAAAAAGACCCACCGAAACTATCTTGCATCCCCGACTGAAAGGAAAGTTAGACTTTGCGTGAACCCAATGTGAATTATGCCACATAATTCCACGAAATGCCAACCACGGGCGTAAACGGCTGTCGATACTGTTTTTAGCCGCATCGCCTCCCGACTGGGCCAATCGTTCAAGGCCGAGTGAGAATCTCTTTTCATTTCTGGAAAACGAGCCCGGGGAAAAATCCACGGCGGCGTGGCCCAGCGACGTCTGTGGCGATCTCGTTACTCCACGCGCGCCGCGCCATCGGAGGGAAGCGAGATGAAGACCTGCCCCGTGATCCCGGTGCGGCGGGTGTACTCCGCCATCAGCTTCTCGTCAAAAGACGGTACGGCTTCCGATTGGACGAGATTGATGGTGCAGCCACCGAAGCCGGCGCCGGTCATGCGCGCCCCGTGACAGCCCGGCAGCGAGCGCGCGATCTCGGTCATCGCGTCGAGTTCGGGACACGTCACTTCGTAGTCGTCGCGCAGGCTCGCGTCGGAGCCGTTCATGAGCTGTCCCAGCGCGGCCGGATCGCCCGCCCGCATGGCCTCGCAGGCGGCCTTGGTGCGGACGTCCTCGCTGATGACGTGCCGCGCCCGTCGAAACGCCACGTCCGACAGGTGGTCTTTCGCCGCAACGAGATCGTCCATGGTGAAGTCGCGGAGATGGGCGCCCTCTTTGCCGAGCGCCTCGCCCATGCCTTGTACGGCCTCTTTGCACTCCGCCACCCGCTCGTTGTACTTCGACGAGGTCAGGCCGCGCGCAAGGCACGTGTTGGCGATGACGAACTTGGCGCCGGGAAACGCCACGGGGATTAGTTCGTAGTCGAATGAGCGGCAATCGAGAAACAGGGCATGCCCTCGCTTACCCATGCGCGAGATGAACTGGTCCATGATCCCCGTGCTAAGCCCGAGGAAAAGATTCTCGACGCGCTGGCCGAGCCGTGGGGCTTCCGCTCCTTCCACCTCGAATCCGCCGAGGGCCTCGAACAGGCATAGCGCGGCCATCTCGAGGCTGGCCGAACTGCTCAGTCCACATCCGATAGGCACGTCGCCGATGATCATAAGGTCCGCGCCGCGGAGCGGCTTGCCAAGTTTGGCGAGTTCATGGGCCACCCCTACAACGTAGTCAATCCAGCCTTCCCGCGGATCACGGACACAGCGTGTCAGGTCGGCCTCGGCCCTGCGCTTCAGGTTCGCCGCATAGGCGTTGAGCGTGAGGTCGGCGCGCGGACACGCCAGGATGGCGGTCTCATGCTCGATCGCCATGGGCAAGACAAAGCCGTGGTTGTAGTCCGTGTGTTCGCCGATAATGTTGACGCGGCCCGGCGCGCGCGTGATGACCTCCGGCGCGCGCGCGAACTGCGCCCGGTACTCCACTCGTGCTCGGGTCAGATCGATGCTCACAGTGCTCCCCTTATTAGGGTCTAGGGTTTGGGTTTAGGGTGTAGGGTTTAGGGTTTGGAGCCTCAAAAAGCCCACCTTCGCGCAACTGAAAATCCCACGCAGGGCACAATACTCAACGACCAAGATCCCCGGTTCGAACCCCTGAACACCAAGCCCCATACCCTAGACCCTAAACCCCAAACCCTATACGATGGCCTGTTCGGAGGCCAGGTCGAAGTAATGCGCGCGTTCCATGAGCACGTCGATGACGTAGGGTTTGTTGACGTCCGGCTCGCTCTCGGACTTGATCCGGGCCGTAATAGAGGTACCGGCCATGTCCAGGTACAGGTAGATCTCGGATCCCATCGGCTCAACAACCTCCACCTTGGCCGTGACGCTGCGTCCTGGGACGGCCGTCTGGCTCGCGTTCTCGCGGACGTCCTCCGGTCTGATGCCGAACACGACCCGCTTGCCGACGTAAGGTTGCAGGGCGGTGAAATGACCCTGGGCCACGGCGAGATTGACGATTCCCTTCTCATCGCGCACGCGCAATGAGCCGTTCTCCGATGCAATGTTCGCCGTCAGGAAGTTCATCGGCGGACTGCCGATGAAACCCGCCACGAATTTGTTCACGGGCTTGTTGTAGAGCGTCAGCGGGGTTGCCACCTGCTGAATCTCCCCATCAAGCATAACGACGATGCGATCGCCCATGGTCATAGCTTCCACCTGGTCGTGCGTGACGTAGATCATCGTCGATTGCAGCCTCGTATGCAGCTTGCTAATCTCGGCGCGCATCTGTACGCGCAGCTTCGCGTCGAGGTTCGAGAGAGGCTCGTCAAACAGGAATACCTTCGGCTGGCGGACAATGGCCCGGCCCACGGCCACACGCTGCCGCTGGCCGCCGGAAAGCGCCTTCGGTTTGCGGTCGAGAAGGTCTTGTATGCCGAGGATCTCGGCGGCCCGCTTCACGCGCTGCAGGATCTCTTTCTTGGGGTATTTGCGCAGGATGAGTCCGAAAGCCATGTTCTTGTAAACGGTCATGTGCGGATACAGCGCGTAGTTCTGGAACACCATCGCAATGTCGCGATCTTTGGGTGGGACGTCGTTCACACGCTTGCCGTCGATGTAGATTTCCCCCTCGGTTACCTCCTCCAGTCCGGCAACCATGCGCAACGTGGTCGATTTGCCGCACCCCGAAGGGCCGACGAGCACTACGAATTCCTTGTCCTCAACGACAAGGTCGGCGCATTTCACCGCAACCACGCCGCCCGGAAAGACCTTCTTGACGTTCTTTAGCTCTACTCTCGCCATGTTTGCCTCGAGCCTCCTTGGGTTCCGCGCCGGCGTTGGGAGGAGATTCTACTATTCACAACCCCTGCCGATCATATACAAGCCCAACCCTGAATTGTCAAGTGCCCAGCGTCCGTTCGTAGACGTCCGACACGGCGGACGCGAAACGGCGCAAGCTGAAATTCTCACGGGCGCGCGTCCGGCCCGAGACGCTCAGTTCTTTGCGGCGAGCCGGGTCACATATGAGCTTGCGAAGGGCGTCGCTCAGCGAGAGGAAATCGTTGGGTTGGCACAGCACGGCGCTGTCACCCACGATCTCAGGGATCGCGCCGCTCCGGGTCGTTACAACGGGAACGCCGCAGGCCATGGCTTCGAGCAGCGACATGCCGAACTGTTCCTGCCATTCGGGCATGGCGATGCTGGGGAGCACAAAAACGTCCGCGGAACGGAAGGCTGCAGGCATACGGCCATACGGAAGCGAACCGGCGAAGATGCACACGGATTCGAGGTTCAACCGCTGGATGAGGGCCTCGACGCGATCGCGTCCGGGGCCGGAGCCAACCATCAGCAGGCGTACTTTGCGCGCGGATAGCGCGGGGTCGTTCATAAGGTCGCGCAAGGCGTAGAGCAGGAAGTCGATCCCCTTGCGAGGGAGAAACCAGCCCACGAACAGGATGACCAACTCATCTTCAGAGATGCCGAACTCAGTTCGTGCGTGTGGTCCCGGTGAGAAGATCTCCGTGTCCACGCCGGGCGGGATGAGGGCGATTCGGCGTTCGTCCACGCCTTCGAGTCGGAGCATTCGACATGAGCGTTCCGTGTGCACGACGAACAGGTCGGCGCCCGCAATGACGTTGCGCTTGATCTCGCGGCGCTGCGTGCTCCGCTCCATGTTGAACGGGATGTTGTCCCACGCCATCACCACCAGGGGAGTGCCGTACGCGTTGTGAGCGATCAGGGCCTGCGCGGAGATATCCGTAAATAATTCCCAGGACTGGATCAGGTCATAGCCATCGAGCCGCTCGTGAAACGGAAGAAGCCGCGGCTCGGCATTCGGCCAGCGCGAGCGTATTGCGTTCCACGCGCGCATCAGTGGGTTTGGCGATTGGATGTCGAATGGAAGGGTCTCGAAACGGAAGCCAAGTTGTGCATCGTTTAGTTCGTCAAAGTAGTCCTGTATCTCGGATTGGGCGCGGAAAACCGTGATCTCCGGCTGGCCTCGGAGAAGACGGTACCCTTGAAAGTGCCAGGGATTGAACCGGTTTCCGATGACGAGCGCCAGTTTCAAGCGTCATCCCCCCAGAAGTGTTTCTCGAGGACCTTTCGGGCCGCTTCAGGATCGTTCGGAATATCCAGGTGACGTTCCAGACATTTCTTCTCGTACTCGTCGATTGTGCAGACGACTCGCGCGGGATTGCCTGCTGCGACGCTGCCGGGCGGCACGTCCTTAGTGACCACACTGCATGCCCCGACAATCGAGTTTGGTCCGATTGTTACGTTCGGCAGGATCGTCGCACGCACGCCGATCTGGCAGTTGTCGAGGATCTCGATCTTGCCGAACCCCGTCAGCGACTCATGCTTGTCCTGGAACGGCCAGTTGAGGTCGTGATTCACAAACGTAACGTCGTTGGAGATGCAGACGTGATCGCCGATGCGGATCAGCCAGGGTTCCGTGCCGAAGTTACTCGTGTAAATGCGGCAGCGCTCGCCCACGCGCACGCCCATCTCGCGCAGGGTCCCTATGACGGTCTCTTGCGACCCGTACCGCAGCTTCAGCTTCTGAATCAACCGTTTCAACGCCATTCTCCGCCCTCGGCCCAAATGTATAGTGTCCCGAGTCAGAAATCCGTTTCAAAAGTTGTGGAACCTGCGCGGGAGGGCGAGGCTCCTGCCGAGCCGGGGTTACATCCCGGATCCGTCCGGCTCGGCAGGAGCCTCGCCCTCCCGTCAGACTCGTCGGACAGG
>Ga0315274_10005123_pt1 | contig 19211 bp, 21 predicted proteins | sample YL17G02_20_MG_FD_203700 | JGI IMG/M metagenome (GOLD analysis project Ga0315274, IMG submission 203700) | Sediment microbial communities from Yellowstone Lake, YNP, Wyoming, USA - YL17G02_20 | ecosystem: Environmental > Aquatic > Freshwater > Lake > Sediment | place: USA: Wyoming | collected... | reverse complement strand
CCGGCGCCTGTGGCAAGCTCGAGATCCCCTATCAGTACGCCCTCGTACTGGGCATCGAGATGTCCTGGCCGGAGATCAACACCTCTCCCGCCTGGGGCGCTAGCGCCGCCACCGCCCTCGCCTACTCCCAGATGGCCGAGCTCTCCGCCAAGCTGGCCAAGTACATCCGCATGTTGGGATACCCGGCCGTGCCGTCCGGGAACGACACGGCGCAAAGCATTCCACTGGCGATTGACGCTGGTTTGGGAGAGTTGGGACGCCTGGGGCTGCTCCTCACTCCCGAGTTCGGACCCCGCCAGCGCCTGTGCAAGGTGCTCACCAATCTGCCTCTGGCCACCGACCAGCCCATCGACTTTGGCATCCAGAGGTTCTGTGAGGGATGCTTTGTCTGCGCTAAGAACTGTCCCCCTCGCGCCATCCGCTTTGAAGCGCGCACCACCGAGCCTACCTCGATCTCCAACCGACCGGGCATTTTGAGATGGCCCGTCAACGTGTCGCAATGCTACAGGTTCTGGCGTGAGAACGGCAAGGACTGCTCCAACTGCGTGCGCGCTTGCCCTTGGAGCGCACCCAACCGCAACTGGCTCTAGCGCAGATTTGACAAACTCGACCAAATGCGTATACTATTAGGCGAGCCAAAGTCGTGTCTCCGACTCATCCACGCTCCCTCCGGGACGGATGAGCGATAAGGAGTGGGGAGCAATTCCTACTCCCGCCGGTGCGCAAAGGAGGCATTTCCGTGACAGTGCCATGTGTCAGGGAGATCGCCTCTTTTTGTTATCCCGAGGATTCTACCTTGCACGTGTACGCGCGCGACTTCCCGCTTCTGTAAGTCCGTAGCGCTCGAAAGGAGGTGGTTCAAGTCCGGTAGTCTGTTCCAACGTTCGAACGGATTCTCGTCTATCCAGAGAGCAACGAATCAGAAAGAGGAGACGAAAGCATGTCCCAAAAACTGAATGAAAGGATCTCCGAACTGCAGGAGCAACTGCGCCTGGGCAAGATTAGCCGGCGAGACTTCCTGCGCTATGCATCCCTCCTGGGCTTGACCATCGGTACGGCCGAAGCGCTGGCAGCCTGCGCGCCCAAGCCGCCTCCAGCACCCACGGCGCCGACCGCGGCTCCTGCCAAGCCCACCGCGGCTCCTGCCGCGCCCACGACCGCTCCGCCGCCCCCCGCACCTCCCGCCAAGGAAGCCAAGGAAGGCCACATGCTCATGTTCGACCCGATTGCCTGCACCGGCTGCCTCAAGTGCGCCACCGCCTGTGCCGACAAGTGGGCCACCGAGTACTTCCCGGATGTGGCCAAGAACACGATGAACCTGGAGTTCTCCCGCATCCGCCCCATGCGCTTCCAGTTCGTGGACGTGGTCAACGTGTGCTGGTACTGCGGCCTGATCAAGTGGGCAGAGGGCTCCGAACTGACCCCGTGCGCTCAGGTCTGCCCCACCAAGGCCATCGTGCCCGTACCCAAGGGCGAGGGCAAGGCCGGCTATACCGGCATGGGCTACCTGACGGTCGACCGCGGCTTGTGCCTCGGGCTCGAGGCCTGCGGCCGCTGCCTGGAGATCTGTGAAGACCAGTTCGCCAGTGGCATTAGCTTCGACCCGATCGAGAAAAAGGCCCAGATCTGCGAGCGCTGCGGCGGGCTTCCGGTCTGCGTGGATGCCTGCCCAGAGCCGCTGGCGCTGCAGTTCGTGCCGGTCCAGAGAAACGGCCGGTCCTATGCGCAGAGGCCGTCTGACTTTGCAGAAAGCCTGTACAACAGAATGTATGGCGCGAGAGGGAGGGTATAATGGCAGAGCTAACAGGTTATGCGGGGAAAATCGCCCGAGTCGATCTGTCCACCGGCAAGGTAACGGCGGTTGAGACACCGGTCGACGTTCTGAGGAAATTCCTGGGTGGGTCGGCTTTGGGCATGTACTACCTGTTCAAGGAAGGCGTTGCCGACCCGGCCGTGAAACCGTTCGACGCCAAGAACATGCTGCAGTTCATGCTCGGGCCGATGAACGGGTTCGCACCCAATGCCCGGTCGACTATCGTGACCAAGAGCGCCTACAACTTTAACACCATTACCACCAGCGGTGGCCGCGCCGCGGCAGAGCTCAAGTGGGCCGGCTGGGATGGCATCCAGGTCGTGGGCAAGTCCGACAAGCCCGTCTACCTGGAGGTCATCGACGACAAGATCACGATCAAGGACGCCAGCAAGCTGTGGGGCAAGAACGCAGTGGAGACCGAGAAGCTGCTGCTCCGGACCATCGTGGCGCCCCTCGAGTCCCGCGAGACCATCGTCACCGAGGCCGACATGACCCCCGAGTGGGCCAAGATCCGGCCACCCGGAGGCAAGGGCATCGGCGCCAAGAGGCTGGGCGCTGCCTGGGTGATCGGACAGGCCGGCGAGAACCGCGTCTGGTACGCCAACGTCATCACCGAGGGCGCTCGTGCCCACGGGCGCTATGGCGCGGGCGCGATCATGGGTGACAAGAAGCTCAAGGGCATCGTCATCCGCGGCACCAAGGGACAGAAGTTCGCCGACAAGACCAAGTTCTGGGACCTCGTCAAGGAGATCCAGGCCTCAGAGGCCACGGACTACTTCTGGCGCTCCTACGGCACCGCCGGCATCGGGGCCGGCGAGGCCAACAGCCAGGACGCCTTCCCCGTCCGCAACTGGCAGTGGTGCGCCTGGTCGGATCCGGACGTCGTCAAGACACTGGATGGTCCGTTCATGGACTTTACCAGCTTTGTGAAGAGGTTCGCCTGCCCGGGCTGCAACCTGCACTGCATGTACACCACAGAGATTACCAGTGTAGACCCGCTCATGGACCGCGTCATCGAGGACATGCCCGACTGGGAGTCCATGGGCATGGTCGGTGGGAACCTGGGCTTCCTGGAGCAAAAAGGCAAGTCCCCCGAGGACACGTTCACGGGCACCCAGGCCGACCGCGCCGAGGGGTTGGCCAAGAACCAGTTCGCCACTTTCCTGCATGACGACTATGGCATGGACTATATCGAGGGCGGCAACAACCTGGCCCTGCTGATGGAGTTGCGGCAGCGCAATCTCATCACTGCGGCTGACCTCGACGGCATCGACATGCAATGGGGCGACATCCACGCCGTAGACGCGATCATGAAGAAGATCGCGCTCCGCCAGGGCGTCGGGGACAAGCTGGCCAACGGCACCTGGGAGAGCGCCAAGTACTTTGCCGAGAAGAAGGGCAACCCCGAGATCCTGAAGTACTCCCAGACGACCAAGCGCTATGGCCAGCCCGCGCACGGCGTGCGCAGCGGCCTGGATGCCAGCGCCCTGGAGTACGTCACCGTGGACCGTGCCACCGAGCACACCGGCGGTGGAGCGGGTGCCAACAACGCGGGCGACTACCCGGCCGCCATCGCTGCGCAGAACGCCAAGTGCTCTCAGGACTCGCTGGTGTACTGCATCTTTGCCGCAGGGCACTGGGGCGGCAAGACGGCCCAACTGGTCCAGGCCGCGACGGGCTGGACCGACTTTACCGAGGACGACCTGGTCAAGGTCGGAGCGCGGCAGTACGCCATGTGCCGGGTCTTCGACATCCACACGCAGCAGCTCAAGGATCCCAAGAAGGAATGGGACATGCTGACCCCGGCCAGGTGGTTCGAGCCGCTGCCCAATGGCGTGGCCAAGGGCAAGATGGCCTACGACGGCGATCCCAAGAAGTTGTGGGACGTGGCGTTGCCCGCCTACTGGAAGACCAGAGGCTGGAGTGAGGACAAGGGAATTCCGACGGCGGCGACGCTAAAGTCGTTGGGCATCGACGACATCACCGAGGCCATCGCGGCCAAGTACCGCTAGGCTGGGCCGAGGCAATTCCCGAGCACGCAGTCAAGGCCCCAACCTGGTGCACTGCATCGGGTTGGGGCCTTTCGCATACATCTCGATCTGCAGGCGACAGGCCCAGGTCGATCAAGGAGTACGGTACTCATGAGCTATGAGGAGCTTTTCCAGAGGAATCTAGGCATCTTTACGGATGCAGAGCAAGAGAAGATCCGCAACGCCAGGGTCGTGATCGTCGGCTGCGGCGGCATCGGCGGCACCCTCGCCATCGTCTTGGCCAGGAGCGGCGTAGGCCATTTTGTGCTCATGGAACCAGATACGTATCAGCCCTCCAACTTGAACCGACAGATCAGTTGCTTCGCTCGTACGCTGGGCAAGAACAAGGCGGTTTGCATCCGGGAGTCCATCCTGGAGATCAATCCAGAGGCGGAAGTCATAGTGTACGAACGAGCGCTGGAGCCCGGGGAGATCGAGGCCGTCGCCAAGCTCGGCGATGTCATCGCGCCTGTGATGGACGAGTGGCCTCTCAGCCTGACGGCGCTGGAAGTGATTCGCAAGCAAGGCAAGCCGGCCATCATGGCCTACCCGGTGGGCGCGCTGGGCAGGGTCTCGGTCTTTCTAGCCAACAGCCCATCCGTGGCCGAGTGCCTGGCGATGCCCTTTGGGTTTGGCTATCAGGAGTTGAAGGAGTATACTACTCGACCTGAGGCCAGACGCTTGTCCCAGTACTATGTCACGGACGGCGGCTGGCGCGAGGATTGGTTCGACCAATGGACCGTGGGCAAGTTGCCGCACGCGCAGCTCTGCACGATGGTATGGATCACCTCGTGCCTGGCCGCAATGGAGGTCCTGAAACTGATCACGGGCAAGTGGAAGCCCGTCGTAGCGCCCTACTACTGGCACGTCACGCCGAATGGTGCGGGCGTCAAGAAGTGGGGTTGGGGCCGCCGCATGGTCTCGCGGTGGTCGCGCACGCAGTGGGCCCAGCAGCACCTGTCGCAGTTGGGCAAGTCGAAGCGGCTCCTACGGCTGTTCACGCGCATGTTGGAGTAGTGCCAAGAAGGAGGAAGCATGAAGCGCTGGCTCTCGGCGGTCAACGTCCTGGCCGTGCTGGCTGGACTGGCGATCGCAGTATCACTTCTATACCCCTGGTGGGGCCTCCGGATCGGCTTCATGGGATGGACCTACGTCTACCCTTACGTCATTCGCGGATCGGCCACCGAGGTGATCGGCTACCGGAGAACCGACCTGATGCCGCTCCTGACGGCCGCCCTGGCTATCGACATCGCACTGTGCCTGATAGGAAGCGTGCTGAGAGGCAGGAAGGGCAGGATCGTCCTGGCGCTCTCGACAGTGCTTGGCGGGTTGGTCATCTGGCGTTTCCTTGTGCGAGCGGGGAGTATCGCCGGCCGTTATCACACGCCTATTCAGGGCGAGGGCGTCGCATCGTACATGGCCTTCTCCCCTATGCACGTCCTCACCAGGCTCCAGCCCGGGTTCCACCTCATGATTGCGGGAACGGTCTTGTGCTTGCTTGCCGCCGTTTTTCACGAGAAGCTGCGCTTGCGCTCCACCTAGCGTCGTTCTCACTGTAAAGAGGGGGCGAAAGGAGAGAAGGGAATGGACGGGCAAATCAGCGCGCTTCTGGAGCAGTTGCGTCAAGGAAGGATGAGCCGCAGGGCTTTTGTGCGCTCTATGACGCTCCTGGGCCTGTCGCTGGGCGCAGCGGAGGCTCTGGCCGCCTGCGCACCCGGCGCGACGCGCACGGCTGTGCCAAGCTCAACTCCAACCGAGACGCCCGTGCCCACACCTGGTTGGGCTGAACAGTACATGTGGATTGACTACAGAAATCAGAATGCGCTGCACCCGGGCGCACCCACGCCAACGCCCATGCCACCCACAGAACCACCAGCGTCCATCCCGGAAGCCACGCCAACGCCCATGCCGTGGGGGCGGGCGCAGTGGAGGTGCCCGGACTGTAATGCAAGGTTCGACACGCAGGAGGCCCTGGTCGCCCATCTCCTTGAGCAGCACGTCTACAAGGTACCCAGCCCACGCAGGCTCGCCCATCCCACGTACCAGCGGTTCCTCACGCCGGCCATTGCTCGCTTCGACCAGCGCAACCACGTCTTCTCGCGCGCCATGTGGGACAAGGAGTACCAGCAGGAGCTGGCGAAGGTTGTCCCGCGCCAGAGCCAGGAGCCGCCGTTGGTGACCTCGGAACAAATGGCCATGCGGCAAGGCGCCATCTACGTCGACGACGCCGTCGGCAGCCTGCACGCCAATTACACCGGCTTCTCCGGACACCTCCGGGGCGTGGGCGGCCTCTACGACTGGGACGACCCCGTCAACCCCAAGCAGTACCCGGTCACGGATCCGGCCGCCATGTCCGAAAGGATCAAGCAGGTCGCGCGCTTCTACGGCGCTGACCTCGTCGGCATCACCCAGATCAACCCCTTGTGGGTCTACTCGCACTTCTTTGACCGCGAGACCGGCGCCTGTGGCAAGCTCGAGATCCCCTATCAGTACGCCATCGTGCTGGGCATCGAGATGTCCTGGCCGGAGATCAACACTTCTCCCGCCTGGGGCGCCAGCGCCGCCACCGCGCTGGCCTATTCTCAGATGGCCGAGCTCTCCGCCACCATGGCCAAGTACATTCGCATGTTGGGTTACCCGGCCGTGCCGTCCGGGAATGATACGGCGCAAAGCATTCCGCTGGCGATTGACGCTGGCCTGGGCGAGTTGGGCCGCCTGGGGCTCATGCTCAGCCCCGAGTTCGGACCCCGCCAGCGCCTGTGCAAGGTGCTCACCAACCTGCCCCTGGCCCCGGACCAGCCGATCGACTTTGGCATCCAGAAGTTCTGCGAAACGTGCTCGCTCTGCGCCAGGCACTGCCCCGCCCAGGCCATCCGCTTCGAGGATCGGACCACCGAGCCCACGTCCATCTCCAACCGTCCCGGCATTCTGAGATGGCCCGTGGCTGTGACAAAATGCTACAAGTTCTGGCGCGAGAACGGCAAGGACTGCGCCAACTGCATACGTGCTTGCCCCTGGAGCGCACCCAATCGCAATTGGCTCTAGCGCGTTTGACCCCGCGACCCACAGTCGGGTGCGGAGCCCACGCTGGCAATCTTAGAACGTGATTCTACCATCGAGGAGGTACTACATGACCGAAGAGAAAGTCACCCCAGCGCAAGGAAAGCCCGCCCCCAAAGCCGTTCCCAAGGAAGAGCGAGAACGGCGCAAGCAGGTGCGCCAGCGCTGGCAGCTCTTGGGGCGCGTGCGCCAGGCCGTACAACTGCTGCTCCTGGCACTTTTCCTGTTCCTGGTCTATCAGACCACGCGCAAGGGCGTCGATGCGCTGCCCATTAACCTTTTCAGCCGCTTTGACCCGCTCATGGCGCTGGTCTCCATGGTGGCGTCGCGCCAGTTCATCGCGAACATGATCCCGGCGCTGATCACCATCGTCGTCACGCTGGTCCTGGGCCGCGTCTGGTGCGGCTGGATTTGTCCCATGGGCACCGTGCTCGACCTGTATGGCCCGCGGCAAACACCGCGCCTTCCAGAGTGGTTCCGCAAGATCAAGTACTTGCTTCTCTTTGCCGTGATCGCCGGCGCGCTGCTGGGCAGCCTGGCCGTGCTGTGGCTGGACCCGATCACCGTCTTTGTGCGTCCCCTGGCAGGCGCCGTCTATCCGGCCATTCTGCGCCAGACGACCCCCGTGACAGTCACCAAGGCCCTGTCCACGACAGCCACCGTCGCGGACAAAGTGGTCAAGGCAGGCGTCCCGACCGCCCCCAAGCCCTTTGTCTACCCCCTGCTTGCCATCCCGCTGCTTGTCCTGCTGATCCTGAACGTGTTCGGCCGGCGCTTCTGGTGCCGCTACCTGTGCCCGCTGGGCGCCTGGGTGGCCATCCTCTCCAAGTTCGCCTGGTTCAAGCGCAACGTGTCTGATGCCTGCGTGTCGTGCAAGGCCTGCTCCAAGGCTTGCCCCATGCAAACCATCGATCAGAACAAGCACTTTGAGAGTGACCCCGGCGAGTGCCTGCAGTGCTGGACCTGCTTTGGCAAATGCCCCACGGCCGCGATCCACTATGAGGGCAAGGCCAGCGCGGGCTTCGGCCACAGCTACGATCCCTCGCGTCGCCAGATGCTGGCGTCGTTGGTCGTGGGCGTGGGAGGCACACTCCTGCTCAAGACCGACATGCTCAAGAAAAAGTTCACCTACCTGATCCGCCCACCGGGAGCCAAGGAAGGGGAGTTCCTCAGCAAGTGCATCCGCTGCGGCCAGTGCATCAAGGTCTGCCCGAATAATGCGCTGCACCTCAATGGAGTCGTGGGAGGAATCGAGTCCCTCTGGACGCCCATCCTCATCCCGCGCATCGGCCCCTGCGACTATGGCTGCGATGCCTGTGGCAAGGTCTGCCCCACGCAGGCCATTCCCAAGCTGTCGTTGGAGCAGAAGCAGAAGGCAGTCATTGGCACTGCAGTGGTGAACTATGACACCTGCATCCGCTGCATGTTCTGCCAGAGGGACTGCCCGGTCACAGGCGCCATTAATAAGGGCCCGGTTCAAGGCAAGAAGGGCGACTTCCCGCTCATCGACGCCAAGCTCTGCATTGGCTGTGGCGTGTGCGAGTACATCTGCCCGGTCAAGGGCGAAGGCGCCGTCCGGGTCCACGCCCCGGGCGCGTGACCCACGGTACGCACCTGACTCCTGACCTTCGGGTCTGAGGGCCAGGATCTGGTATCCGTAGCCCCCTGGTTAGCCTGTTTGACGCCAGGGGGTTACGGGTGTATGATAGCCCAAAAGCCCATCCACCGCCTACGCGGTGATTCAAGGAGAGGAAATGCCCCACATCGGTTTGCCAGAACTGCTGATCGTACTCGTGATCGTAGTGCTCATCTTTGGCGTGGGCAAGGTGTCGGACCTTGGCGGGGCGCTCGGCAAGAGCATCCGCGAGTTCCGCGAAGCGACCGCGTCGAAGGACAACGAAGCCGAGAAGCCCGAGAAGAAGGAAACGAAGAAGGAAACCAAGCAGGAGTAGCGCCTCTGTCGACGCCCGCGCACAGCCCTGCCGTCCCGGGTGTGGACATCAGGCATCCTCGGCCCATCGCATCGCTTGTGAAGGGCGCGCGAGACGCACGCTGGTGGTTCTGTGGCCACATGCCGGAGAATCCGCAACCTGCGATCGCCTGTGCGTGCCTCCTGCCCGAGGCGAGAGACAACCAAGGAGTGAGAATGAATTTCTTTAACATTGGGCCGATGGAGTTGATCCTGATCCTCGTGTTGGCCCTGATCGTATTCGGCCCCAAGAAGCTACCCGAGATCGCCAAGGGCCTGGGCAAGGCCATCAGCGACTTTCAGAAGGCCTCTCAGGGGCTCACCGAGGACCTCAACCGCGAACTGAGCGCCAGCACGCCGCCGGCAGAGAAGGAGGGCACCGAACCGCCCCCCCAAGAGCTTGCCCAGCCACCCGCACCCGAGCTGGCGCAGCCGCAGGCGTCAGAGCCCGGCGTAGCGCCCCCACCAGAGGCCAGTGCTGCCCCGGCGGCCGAGACGGACGCCACCAAGCCCACGCCGGAGAGCGACCTGAGCAATGGCCAATGAGGAAGGGCTGACTCTCGTCGAACACCTGGAGGAGCTGCGAAACCGCTTGGTCAGGTCCGGCATTGCACTGGCGATCACGACGCTGTTTAGCCTGCTCTTCACCTCACGCTTCCTGAAGCTGCTGATCGCCCCCGCGGGCGACATCAAGCCCGTGTTCCTGCGCCCCACCGAGGGCTTTATCACGTACATGAGGGTGGCCCTGCTCAGCGGCGTGATCCTGGCCCTGCCCGTGATCGTCTATCAGGTGATTCGGTTCATCACACCCGGCCTCAAGCCCAGCGAAGCCAGGTACGTCTACGTCGTGGTGCCGGGCGCTCTGCTGTCCTTTGTGGCGGGAGTCTCCTTTTCCTATTTCGCCATGTTGCCTTTCGCCCTGCGGTATCTACTGCACTTTGGCAGCGAATACGCTGTGGCCAACTGGGCCATCGGGGAGTACATCGACTTTGTCACCACGCTGATGTTCTGGGTCGGCGTGGTCTTCGAGACTCCGCTGGCGGTGTTCTTCCTGACCAAGCTGCACATCGTCAACTACCAGATGCTGGCCAAGAACCGCAAGTGGGCCATCCTGGTCAGCGCCATCCTGGCTGCCGTCATCACCCCAACGTCAGACCCCTTTAACATGCTGATGCTGATGGTCCCGCTCGTCATCCTGTACGAGATCAGCATCTGGGTGTCCAGGCTAGCCTGACGCCCGCACACCCCATGCACGAGCTGTCCATTACCCAACACGTCCTGGACATCGTGATGATGCACGCTCAACGCGCGGGCGCACGCCGCGTGACCCGCATCGATCTGGTTGTGGGAGAGCTGACCGGGTTCGTGGATGAGTCGATCCAGTTCTACATGGACATGTTGACCCCGGGCACGCGCGCCGCAGGGGCGAAACTGGCCATTCAGCGCATTTCCACCCGCGTGCGTTGCCGCGCCTGTGGCCAGGAGTTCCATCCACAGGGCGCGCAGTGGGCCTGCCCGGCCTGCGCGGCCCCGGGCGGCGAGATCCTCTGTGGGCGTGAGTTCCGCGTGGAAAGTATCGAAGTCGAATGAGAGGCAAGAGCCAACGGTGACCAGGATCCCGATCGTGGAAGGCATCCTCAGCGCCAATGACCAGATTGCCAGCCAGAACCGGCAGTTGCTGGATCAGCACGGCATCCGCATGATCAACCTGATGGCCTCCCCCGGCAGCGGCAAGACCAGTCTGATCCTGCGCACGATAGAGGCCCTGCGCGGACGGGTCCGCATCGGGGTCATCGAAGGAGACATCGCGTCCAGCATCGATGCGGACCGGGTCGCCGCAAGGGCGGTACCGGTAGTACAGATCAACACCGGGGGACAATGTCACCTGGATGCGACCATGGTCAGCCGGGCGCTGACCCGCTTGCCGCTCGAAGACCTGGACGTGATCCTGGTCGAGAACGTCGGCAATCTGGTTTGCCCCGTGGATTTTCACCTGGGTGAAGGCCTGAACGTAGTAATCACCAGCGTGCCAGAGGGGGATGACAAGCCGTACAAGTACCCGGCGATGTTCCTGGCAGTGGACGCCATCGTCATCAACAAGCTGGACCTGCTGCCATACGTCCACTTTGATGCAGACTCGTTCTGCAAGCTGACCACCGGCATGAACCACGACGTGCGCATTTTCCGAGTCTCTTGTGAGACCGGCCACGGCATAGCCGAGTGGGCGAAATGGATAGCGCAGCAAAGGCAGCCATGGGTCAAGAAGGGACAAGGAGTAGCATGATCACAGTCGATGTCTTGCGCACCTGCGAGATCTTCTCTGAGCTCACAGACCATGAACTAGAGGGCCTCGTCCCCCTTTGCCGTGAGGAACGGTACGCCAAGGGCACGGTGCTGTTCAACGAGGGAGATGAAGCCAACACGTTCTACATTCTGAAGGACGGCCAGGTCAGTCTGCAGTACGAGATCTGCCCCCAACCGGACTACTGCCAAGACGCCACAATCCTGCTGGACAAACCGGGTGAAGTCATGGGGTGGTCGTCACTGGTCAAGCCCCGCCGTTTGACAGCGTTCGGATACTGCTTGAGCGACGTGCAGGTGATCGCGCTTGACAGCAAAGCGTTGAACGAGCTGATGGAACGGGAAGTTCACATCGGCTTTGTGGTCATGAAGGAGCTGGCGGGCATGATCAACAAACGGCTCAAAGAAGCCAAAGGGCTCACCCTGCATCGAATCATGGGCACCCTATAGACAGCAAGCAAAGGCCATCCGCCAGGCAACCTTCAGAAACCGGGTTTCTGGCAGAAATCCGGTTTCCAAGGACGGGTCAGGTTGCCTTGGGCAAGGCAAAGTTGAACTTGCTGCCCTTGCCCTTCTCCGATTCGACCCAGATCCTCCCGCCGTACGATTCGATCACACGCTTGACGATGGAAAGCCCCAGTCCGGTGCCTTGCCGCTCCATGGCCTTGGCCTCCTCGGTGCGATAGAACTCTTCAAACAGGTGCGCCCTTTGCTCCGGCGTCATGCCGATGCCCGTATCCCGCACCACGCCCACCACATAGTTGGCGTTCTGCACCAGACTGACCACCACGATGCCTCCCGGCTCGGTGTATTTGATGGCATTGCTGATCAAATTGGTCCAGATCTGCTTGATGTGTTCCGGGTTGGCCTGCACGGGGGGCAGGTTGGGCTCGACTTCCACGCTGAACAAGAGGTCTTTCTCTTCGGCGCGGGCCTGCATCAGGTCTGCCACACTACGTAAGACGTCGGCCATGTCCACCGGCTCCAGCTTGCCCTCATCGCGCTTCTCCTGCAGCCGTGCCAGCTCGAGCAAGTCGCTAATGAGCGCCAGTTGTTCCAGGGCGCGCCGTTCTGACTTGACAATGATCTCGCGTTCTTTCTCGGGTGGCACGTACCCGTCCAAGATCAGCCGCAGGTAGCTTTGAATGGCGGCCACCGGGGCCCGCAGCTCGTGCGTGACCAGCCGGATGAATTGGGAGCGGGCCTTGTCGAGCTCGGCCAGACGCGCGTTGAGCTGACTCAGCTCCCCCGCCCGGGTTTCGCAGGATTGGTTGGCTTCGAGAAGCTGTCTCTCACGCCTGCGCAGCGCCTCGGCGATGGCCGATGCCAGATAGGCAGTAAAGAACAGCGAGATGGTAAGGGAGAACAGCACTGCACCCACGTAGATGCCACGCTGAAAGCGCTGCATCGTGACGAAACCTTCCAGGTGCACGTGAGGGATCAGTCGCCAGTACTCTGCTCCCACCAGCGCCGAGTAGAGCACAGAAGCCAAACCGGCATAGACGTAGCTGTAGACATGGGGCAACAGGATGCTGGCTGTGGTGATGGGCACGATGTACAGCACATAGAAAGGGTTCTCGACGCCACCCGTGAAGTGCAGGAGCACGGTGAGTACCACCACGTCCAGAGCAATCTGCACCGCCGCAAGGCGCACATAATCACGCTCCAGACGTGATGCGGCCTCCCGCCGCAGCAAACGCGCGTACCACTGGAAAAGCCCGTTGCAGACGGCGATGCCTGCCGCAATGCTCACCAGGATCGGCATGGGCAGGGAGTCGGGGATCAGGGAATCAGCCAAAAGAACCAGTGCCAGCAAGCCGACCACAAAGGCCCAGCGCAACCGGATCAACCACTCAGTGCGCTCTCTCAGGTGTGGATCAAGCGACGAAACCTGTGGTGTGTGCATGCCCCCTCCTCTGGACCGAATCCGGACCAACTCAGGACACGCTCAATCCCGCGGGTGGAGTGAGCAACGCACAGGCCCTGGCCAGCATTGTGAGGGTACGAGTCGCGACGGCCGCAGCCGCCAACGACGCGGGTCACAGCCTAGTCTTGGCGACCTAGTCTTGGCGACTAGACAAGGCTAGACAAGGCTAGACAAGGCAGGCGGCCAAGGACGTCACCGCACTCTGGCGCCGGAGGCGCCTGCGTACTCGCGTACCCGTTCAGGGAAACTCAAAGTACTCACGCAGGGCCAGCATGGCGTCTTCCACGCGCTTCTTGTCAATCAGACACGAGACCGTGGAGATTGAGGTGCTGATCGCCAGGATGTTGATGCCCACGTTCGCCAGGGCCTCGAACACCCCAGCCGCAACGGCCGGGCGCTCCCGAAAGTCAGGACCAAAGACCGAGATCAGTGCTACCTCGGGCTGGCTGACGATGGCTTGCGCCCCAACCACGTCCTGGATAGACTTGAGAGCCGTCACCGCCGCGCCTGCATTCTCGCTGGCCACACACAGGACGACGTGGCTATGGCTTTGCAGGTCAATGCACTGCACGATAAACTCGACGTTGATGTCCTGTTCCCCCAGCGTGCGCAGCACGGCAGATGCCAGGCCAGGTCGGTCCGGAACGGAAAGGATACCAATCTTGGCCAAGTGCTCGTTGCGGATAATGCCACCCGCTTTGATTTTGGGCATTCCCTACCTCCTATCGAGCCAATTGCCGCCGCAGCCCACTCCACCGCGCCCTATTCCAGGAAGCAGCCCGCAGCACCTCCGGGGCACGGTCTACGGCACATTGTGCATCATAGCCGCAAACCGGCCCTTTGGCCAAATGCTCACCCCTTGCGATTCAGGAGTTCCGCAACCCGCTGCAGCAGGAGCTCCGGCGAGACGGGCTTGGAGAGAAAGCCATCAATGCTGATGTACTCGTCCGTCGGGAACAGCGCGGCATAGTCGGTATTGGCGATGGAAGTCACCATCAGGATGGGAATTCGACGGCTCTGCGGGCTCTCCTGCATTTGCCGGCTCATGTTCAGTCCATCCAGGACCGACGACATGACCACGTCCAGGATGACCAGGTCGGGCGCTTCTGTGTTGACCTTGGCCAGTCCCTCATCACCGCTGGCCGCGCTGACGACCTGGTGGCCGTGCGGCGTGAGGGTCAGGCGCATGGCTTCGACAAAGTCGGGGTCATCATCTACAACCAGAATCTTGGCCATCATCTTCTCCTTCCCGAGGCTCGCCCGGGTCTAGACCGTCACGGCGCAGCGCTTGTGCGCGATGTGATAGTCGTACTCGTCCCGAAACAGCTTGAGTCCGCTCAATACCGGGTTGGTCGCGGCGTCGCCCAGCGGACAAAAGGTGATCCCGCGCATGCCCAGCGCCAATTGCTCCAGGCGCTCCACGTCGCCTGGGCGGCCTTGGCCGCGCTCCAATCGTTCCAGGATGTCCGACATGCGGCGCGTGCCGACACGGCAGGGCACACAACGGCCGCAAGACTCGTGTGCATAAAAGCGCATCAGACGACGCGCCACGTCCACCATGCAGGTGCTTTCGTCCATGACGATGACCGCTCCGGTGCCCAGCATCGTCCCGGCGGCCTCCAGTGACTCAAAGTCCATGTGCGTGTCGAGCTGCTGTGCGGTCAGCATGGGAGTGGACGCGCCTCCCGGGATGACGGCTTTGAGGGGCCTGCCGGAAGCCATGCCGCCCGCGTGCTCGTTGATAATCTCGCGCAGCGAGACGCCCAGCGGCAGTTCAAACACGCCGCGGTTGCGCACGTGGCCACTGACGCAAAAGATCTTCGGGCCGGTGCTCTTGGGCGTGCCGATTTGCGCGTACCACTCGGCCCCGTGGTTGACGATGTGCGGGATGTTGGCCAGGGTCTCGACGTTGTGCACCAACGTTGGCTGGCCCCACAGGCCCACGCTGGCCGGGAAGGGCGGCTTTTTGCGCGGCTCGCCGCGCTTGCCCTCCAGCGACTCGATCAGCGCCGTCTCCTCTCCGCAGATGTAGGCGCCCGCGCCACGGTGCACCGAGAGGTCGAGCGAAAAGGCGCTGCCCAGAATGTTCTTGCCCAAAAAGCCCCGCGCATAGGCGTCGTCGATGGCCTTGATCCAGCGCTTGACTCCCAGGAAGAACTCGCCGCGGATGTAGACAAAGGCGCGGCGCGCCCCGACGGCATAGCTGGCGATGATGACGCCCTCGATGATCTGATGCGGGTCCTTTTCCACCAGTTCGCGGTCCTTGAAGGTGCCGGGCTCGCCCTCGTCGGTGTTGACGCAGACGTACTTGACGACCGACGGGTCTTTGGGCATGAAACTCCATTTCCTGCCGGCCGGGAAGCCTGCGCCGCCGCGCCCGCGCAGTCCCGAGGCGGTGACCAGTTGGATCAACTGCTCGGGCGTGTACTCGCGCAGGACTTGGGGCAGCGCCTGGTATCCGCCATTGGCCAGATAGACGTCAATCGTCTCAGAACGCGGCAAGCCCATGTTGCGGGTCAGGACTTTCTCAAACATGGTACCCCCTCAGCGTCTCCAAGAGCTCATCGATCTTTTCCGCAGTCATGTCCTCATAAAGGGCATCGTTGACGCGCATGGCGGGCGACGTGCCGCACGTAGCCAGGCACTGCACCGTCTCCAGCGTGAACAATCCATCGGGAGTGGTCTGACCCACTTCAATAGCCAGTTTCTTGCGCAGACAGTCGACCAGTCGTTCCGCACCGCCCACCAGGTGGCACGAGAGCCCCTCGCACACTTGTAGCACATAGCGTCCGCCAGGCTCGGTACGGTAGAGCGTGTAGAAACTGGCCATGGAGTAGACCTCGGACGCCGGCAGGCCCAGCCGTGCCGCCACACGTTCGATAGCCTCGCGCGTCAGATGCCCCTGTTGTTCCTGGGCGATGTAGAGCGCGGTCAACAGCATCGCGCGCCGGCCCGGATCCATCACCTGGGTTTCTGCTTGCGGCGCCATTTTTCGGGCTCCTTTCTCCTATGCCTGTGGTTGAGTTCCATTGCGTTGTCGGATGAGTCTGTCCACTTGCTTGAGCAGATCGGCCGGGTCGACGGGCTTGGTCATGAACGCATCGACCGGCAGGTACTCGTCGGTGGGAAAGAGGCCGGCTTCGTCACGGCTGAAAATGGCCGAGATCATGATCACGGGCACGTCCTTGAGCTGCGGATCGTCGTGCATTTGGCGCGTGACGTGCAGGCCATCCAGGACGTAGGACATCATCACGTCGAGCAGCACCACATCGGGCTTGTCGCGGCGCATCATTTGGAGCGCCGTCTCTGTGCTGGTGGCAGTCTGCACCTGGTAACCATGCGACTCGAGCACGATGCGCGTGTACTCGATAAAGTCCAGGTCGTCGTCGACCACCAAAACCTTGCCTACAGAGGACATGGCATTGTCTCCTTGGGCTACCTGTTGAGGTACTGCGCGACCTTGCTGAGCAACTCCTGGGGCTGCACTGGTTTGGAGAGCCAGGCATCGATGGGCAAGTACTCGTCGGTGGGGAACATGCCAGCCGCCGGGCTGCTGGCGATGGACGAAATCATGATGATGGGCACCCGCTTGAGCGCGGGGTCGGCGTTCATGGTATGGCTGAGGCTGACGCCATCCAGCACGGACGACATCATCACGTCGAGCAGCACCAAATCAGGCCGTTCCTGCTGCATCATGCTCAGGGCCTGTTCTCCGTTGGAGGCCGTGCTGACCTCGTATCCATGGGCAAGCAGCACCAGACGCGTGATCTCGGCAAAGTCGGGATCGTCATCCACTACCATGATCTTGGCCATGTGTCACCTCCTGCATGACCACACTATGGCAACAGGCGTCGCACCTCCGCCAGAAGCCTGTCGGGAGCCACGGGTTTGGAAAGAAAGTTGTCCACCGGGATGTACTCATCGGTCGGGAACATGGCGGCATAGTCGGAGCTGGTGATGGACGAGATCATCAGGATGGGCGTGCGTCCCAGCCCGCGCTCGGCCTTCATCTGGCGGCTGGCGTGCAGGCCGTCCAGAATGCCGCTCATCATCACGTCCAGGATTACCAGGTCCGGTCGCTCCTGGCGCATCAGACGCAGCCCCTGGTCGCCATTGGCGGCAGACATGACGTGGTACCCAACGGGCTCCAGCGCCATGCGGCTGGCCTCGCAAAAGTCCGGATCGTCGTCCACGACCAGGATCAGCGGCGGTCCCTCGCGAGGCAGGGCCCATTCACAGGCGTCCTTGACGTCCTTTAGGATGTGCGAGGTGGTGGTGCCGCGCACTCCGGAGATCTTGGCCAGACGTCCGGTCAGAAACTGCAGCAGGTCGTCGTCGGAGGGGAAGACGGCCTCGATGGCAATGGCGTACTCGCCGGTGACGTACTTGACTGAGCGCACCTCGCGCATGGCCGCCAGTTGTGCGCCCACGCGGTCCACGGCTCCCAGATCGACTTGCAGCAGGATCAGAGTCTCCACCTGCAGGCCCAGGCCGTCCAGCGCCGGGATGGCCACCACACGGATCAGACCATCTCCCAGCAAACGCTCAATGCGTTTGCGCACCGTCGCCTCAGCCAGGCCGATTTCGCGTGCCACGTCCACATTGGACATGCGCCCATCCGCCTGCAGCAGGGCAATGATCTTACGATCGGTAGCATCCAACGAATGCTCCAAGCCCGCCTCCCTGACTGTTATCGTGTCATAGTATAGCACAGATTACGATATTCGTCAAATCGTGGTGAATTGTGTACGAAATCCGTCTACACAAAACCAGCGAGTCTCCGCTGGCACCTGCCGTGAGTCCTTCGCCCCTGCCGTGCGGTTTGCGTGCTCGGCGTCGTTGGGGATAGGCTGCGACCAGCGCTCTTGGAATTCGGAGCGTTCTGCGCTACAATGTAGGCATCATGGCTGTGCACGAACAGAGGAGCCGTCATCGTGAAAGTGACGAGAGGGACAGACTATGGGATTCAGGGCATCGTGTACCTGGCGGCGCAACCCCCTAAGAAGGTAATCCTGCTGCACGAGATCGCCCAGAGCCAGAGCCTGCCCGAGAGCTATCTCGCCAAGATCTTCCAGGACCTGGCCAGGGCCGGCCTGGTGCGCTCGCACCGCGGGGCCAAGGGGGGATTCACGCTGGCGCGTCCCGCCTCCGAGATCACCTTGCGCCAGGTGATCGAGGCACTGCAGGGCCCCATCTGTCTCAACCGTTGCCTGGACATCCGCGAAGGGTGCCCCAATTCGGAGACCTGCCCCGTCAGCGAGGTGCTGCGCAAGGCACAGTCGCAACTGCTCACCACTCTGGATGCGGCCACGCTGGCCCAGTTGGTCGGTCCATCCGCCAAAGGCACAGCCGAAACGCATTGACTCCAGAGATCGATTTTGACAACGCGGGTAATCTTGTATAGAATAGTATCGCACAATGCCCAGCCGAGGTAGCTCAGATGGTAGAGCACTTCACTGAAAATGAAGGGGTCCCCAGTTCAATTCTGGGCCTCGGCACACGAGCGGAAGTGGCTCAGCGGTAGAGCATCTCCTTGCCAAGGAGAGGGTCGCGGGTTCGAATCCCGTCTTCCGCTCCATCTCGTATCTCTTCCCATCCAGCACGCACTCCCGGCGACGTAGCCAAGTGGTTAAGGCAGGGGTCTGCAAAACCCCCACCGTCGGTTCAAGTCCGACCGTCGCCTCTCGCGTTGTCGCAACAGGGCTGATAGCACAGCGTGCTATCAGCCTTTTGCTTTGCACGCGGCCGGTGCTAGAATATGCGTGCGTGCATCCCTGGGTTTATGCCGTCTCGTTTGTGGCAGGAAGCGCTGCCATGCTGGCCCTTGGTTCCGAGACCGCGGGGACGGCGTTGCAGGACATGGTGGCTGGCTGAGGACCGCTGCTCAGAACAATCCCATGTGCGGCTCCCGCGCTTCCGCTTGCCGAGAACCGCGGCAGGCAGTAGAATAGGCCGGCGCGTTCGTGGGGCGGTGGCGAAATGGCAGACGCTGCGGACTTAAAATTCGCTGGCCGCAAGGCCGTGTGGGTCCGAATCCCACCCGCCCTACTGCGCTGCGGTGGCAGCCAGACCATGCCGGACTTGAACTCGCTGGCCGCAAGGCCGTGTGGG
>Ga0315274_10005122_pt1 | contig 19211 bp, 15 predicted proteins | sample YL17G02_20_MG_FD_203700 | JGI IMG/M metagenome (GOLD analysis project Ga0315274, IMG submission 203700) | Sediment microbial communities from Yellowstone Lake, YNP, Wyoming, USA - YL17G02_20 | ecosystem: Environmental > Aquatic > Freshwater > Lake > Sediment | place: USA: Wyoming | collected... | reverse complement strand
TGGGGGAAGAGCTGAAAGCGCATCGGGAGGAGTACTGGAAGTACTGCGCCATGAATCGGGATACGAATGCCAGAGCACGGTTTCTAAGCATGCTGGCGGCGAGGCTTGCAGGTCCGTTGTACGGAAAAATCTTGTCCACTACGGCAATACGAAAGGCGATATCAGCATGAAAGTAATGAGGCAGGCAAAGTACAAACTCATGTATGTCGCGGTGGTGAACGCCCTGATCGCGGACAGGGAGCTATCAATGGCTCGACGGATGGCACGGGCTATTCAGTGATGGGTACTTCTGTCGTCACTTACACACCGCCCCCAACAGTCGAGGACTTCATCCGCGACTATCGCCCTGGAGAGTTGTTCTACAACTTCATCATCGGACCATACGGGTCAGGCAAGACGACAGGCAACTTCTTCAAGATCATCCACATGGCGATGCTGCAGAAGCCGAGTCCTGCAGACGGGAAGCGCAAGACGAAAGTCGTCATCGTGCGCAACACGGCCCCGCAGCTACGAGATACGACAATACCTTCGTGGCATCTTTGGTTCAAGGACGGGCAGGCAGGAACGTGGCGGGTGACAGACAAGGAGTTTCAGTTGCGTTTTCCTTGCGAGGGCGGGGATGTGGAGTGTGATGTGTTATTTCGTCCGCTCGATACCCCGCAGGACGTATCCCGAGTATTGTCTCTTGAAGTTACGTTCGCAGTATTGGACGAGTTTGTTGAGATCCCGAAAGAAATTGTAGACGCCCTTTCTGGCCGGTGTGGTCGGTTCCCGCAGAAGAATGAATGGCCGGATACGCTGCCGGAAGAAGAACGGGGAGCTACCAACTACGGCATGTGGGGGGCATCGAATCCTGGCGACGAGGATTCGTGGTGGTATGACTTTTTAGTTGAGTCCCGGTCCGCGAACGTATCCTACTACCATCAGCCCTCCGGGCTCTCTGATGCGGCTGAGAATTTGGGGGCACTGAAAGGGGGCCGCAAGTACTACGAAAACATCGCTATGGGCAAGAGCCGCGAATGGGTCAAGCAGTTCGTGGAGGCGGAGTGGGGGCATTCTATTTCTGGTCGGCCAGTAGTACCTACATTCAATCGAGAGCTACACATTTCTAAAGTACCCTTGCGGCCTGATCCCTATCTGCCCTTGGTTATCGGGTACGATCCCGGTGTCAGGCACTCAGCTCTAATTTGCGGGCAGATGGATTTCTTTGGGCGTATGCATATCCTTGCGGAGTTAATACTGGAAGGGTACGGCACCGAGCGTATGATATTGGATCGTCTGATTCCTATGATCAATACGCGGTTCAGGGATTTTGAGATCATCATTGCTCCCGACCCTGCTGCGAACTCTCGCACACCTACGAATGAGACATCAGTCGTGGATGTGCTGAAAGACCAACGATGGAAGAAACGTTGGACTGTCAAGATTGGTCCAACGAATCTACTGACACCCCGGCTGGAGGCTCTTACACACTTTACTACGCGTTTGACTGAGAAAGGACCGGCGCTAGTGATAGATCCTGGTTGCAAGATGCTCATACGAGCCCTTGGTGGGGGATGGAGATATAGCATTGTCAAGAAGGGGGAGGACAAACCCACTCCTGACAAGAATGTACACTCTCACCCAGGGGACGGCACAACGTACCTTGCGCAGTACTTCCAGAACACCGAAATTCGCCGGGGAAGGCGTACCAATGCGAACGTGACTCCGATGCCCCGATTCGACAACACGTACCATATGCGTTAATGTGTGCGCGAGCCGAAAGGAATGACTATGGATGACAAGACTGTTGTAGACCCTGAGTCCCTTCGCCGCATGGGCGGGGCGCTGTACGCTAAGTTCTTGCAGTATGAAAATGATCGTCGTTTGGCTGAGTTAAAGTGGGCCAGAAACATCCGGCAATTTATTGGTATCTACGACCCGGATGTGGAGCGCAACCTTGACAATTTACGGTCGAAAGCCTACCCGAAACTGACGCGGGTAAAGTGCATTTCCATGCTCTCTCGGTTGATGAACTTGCTGTTTCAGGACAGTGACAAGTGCTGGGGTGTCACCAACTCGGCGGTACCCAATCTGGAAGCCGAGACGCTTGATCAGATTTTGCAGGCAGTTCAACAAAAGGCCGTAGCGGAAAAGAGGGAGCCTACAGACGACGAGATCGAACAGGCCATCCGAGTCGTTGCCAAGCAAAGGGCGATGCGGCTCGAAACGGAAATAGAGGATCAGCTCCAGGAGCTAGGAGGGGAGCGTATGCTGGACTTCGTATCGCTGTGCCGCAAGGTACTAATGAGCGGTATCCAGTTCGGCATGGGGGTTCTGAAAGGGCCGTTTATTGAAACGCAGACACAGCGACGGTGGAAGAAGGACGCTACAGGACGCCTCGTATCCGAGGCATACATAGCAGAGCGCCCGCGCTTCGAGTTTGTAGCGATGTGGGACTATTACCCGGATCTCGCGGCCAAGACACTTGCGCAGATGGATGGGCAGTTCCAGCGTATTGTCATGTCAAAACACCAGGTCATTATGCTGAAGGGCCGCAAGGATTTCTTCGCGGCGCAAATCGACACAGCCCTTGATACATACCCCGCAGGCAATTACAAGAGGCGTGCGTACGAGACAGATTTACGTGCGATGGGTGTACAGCTCAACGTTACGGAGGGGGAACGCGGTAAGTATGAAGTGCTCGTGTGGGAAGGTAACGTGTCCGGCAAGGATCTGCATCAAGCGGGGGCAGATATTACTGACGAAGAGATGAACCGTGACTTGAAGGCCAGTGTGTGGATGCTTGGGGAACACGTTATTAAAGCGGACACTGATCCGTGGACGACGCTGGCTGGTGAGCTGGATGCTCCGAAGATGTTTCATCATTTTATTTTTGAAGAAGATGAATCCACGTTACTTGGTAGCGGGCTCCCGAACATCGTGCGGGACAGTCAAATGGGTATGTGCGCCGGTACTCGTATGATCCTTGATAACGGTTCTGTTGCGTGTGGTATCAACTTGGAAATTAACACTGCGTTGCTGAGTATGAATCAGGATCTGAATTCACACAGTGCTTTCAAGAACTATTATCGGGAGGACGACAGCCCGCAAACGATCAATGTGCCCGCGATTCGAGCCATCAATATCGACTCGAAGATTCCGGAATTGCAGCGCATTGTCGAAATGTTTCGGGGTTTCTCTGATCAGGAGACGTTTGTCGGTCCCGCAACGGGAGGGGACATGGCGAAAGGCCCAAGCGAGCCCTTCCGTACGGCTGCAGGGGCTTCCATGTTGCGTGGAGACGCGGCCCTGCCTTTTAAGGATGTTGTACGTAATTTTGATATGTTCACGATGTCGGTGATCCACTCGATTATTCTGTTCAACAAACAATTCAACAAAGATCCTAAGCTCCGTGGGGATTTTCAGCCTGTTGCCCGTGGGGCTACCAGTTTGCTTGCTAAGGAAGTGCTGGGTATGCAACTTGATCAACTTGCCAGTACGCTGACGCCAGAAGAAAAAGTGTATATCGACATGCACGAGTTGGCTCGTGCGCGTGTGAGGGTTCGGGACTTGCCAGTTGAAGGCATTGTTGTTGATAACGCAGAAGGCAAGAGGCGTGAGGACCAGAAAGCACAGCAGGAAGCGCAGATGTCTGAGACGCAGCAACGCATGCTTGAAGCGCAGATTCGTAAACTCTTGTCCGATACGCTGAAGAATCTTTCGCAGGCGGGCAAGAACAATGCGAACGCAGAAGCTACTACTGCGAACGTGATACTTAACGCACTTGAGAAAGGACTGTCACCAAATGCTCTCGCCAACGCAAGTACGACAGAAGGAACAGGAGCTGCTGGACCGGGTACACCAGAACCGGCAGGAGCAGGGGACGCTGGCGTTATTGGAGCTGCTGGAAGTGAAGCTCCAACAGACGAAGGACAAGCTACCCTTGCACCCTTCGGAGCAGCTACCGCAGCTTCAGGGGGAAGCGAAGGCGCTGGATTCGCTCCTGTCCCAAATCAAGAGGAAGCAATCGCAGCCTAGCCCGTAAAAGTTTTACGCCTTGACACAACAATTCTGAGGAGTTACAAAGCGCCATGTCTACAACGATGCCAAGCACCCCCGTATCATCCCCTGGAAGCGAAGCGGCTGCAGAACTCACTGACTTTGGTGCAGCGTTTGATCAGCTCGCCGCCGAGTTAACGGCTCCCGCTGCTGTCGAGACGCCTGCTGCTGCTGCTGCTGTCGAGACGCCCGCTGCTGCTGCTGCTGCTGCTGCTGTCGAGACGCCCGCTGCTGTCGAGACGCCCGCTGCTGTCGAGACGCCCGCTGCTGTCGAGACGCCCGCTGCTGCTGCTGCTGCTGTCGAGACGCCCGCTGCTGTCGAGACGCCCGCTGCTGTCGAGACGCCCGCTGCTGTCGAGACGCCCGCTGCTGTCGAGACGCCCGCTGCTGCTGCTGCTGTCGAGACGCCCGCTGCTGTCGCGACGCCCGCTGTTGCTGTTGCCGAAACACCGATCTACTCCGTGCAAGAGGAAGCGGTGCTATCCAAGTACCGTGAGGATTGGAAAGATGTGCACGAAGGCGAGGCACTGATTCGGCGCAAGGAGTACCGCGAGTTAGTGAACTACATTTTCGCGCAGGTACGCGATCAACTGGAACCGCTGCAGGAAGCGATGTCCGTAACAACGAGTCGCACGCAGTATTCAGATATTCTCGGGCTAGTGGAAGATTACGACAGAGTGCGCGATCCGGCCATTGCGTGGGTGAATACCCAGCCTCCATATCTGAAGAAAGCGTATTTGGAGGTAGTACAGAATGGTTCGCCACAAGATGTGGCGGATCTCATTACGCGTTTCAAGAAAGAAACAAACTATACAGCTCCGGCTGCGGCTGCGGCGGCTGCGGCGGCTCCGGCGGCTGCGGCGGCTCCGGCGGCTCCGGTGGCTCAGGCTGCGGCGGCTCCGCCAGATGTAAAAAAAGCGGCTGCTGCTTCCGCACTTCGTGTAGTTAACGGAGGACGTTCTGAGCAAACACAAGGGCCAGATCCATCAGATTTTGATGGAGCATTCGGCGAATTTTCCAAACAAGCGTAACCAAGGAGTTCAATCATGGCCCAACTACGTATCAGTGCTGAAATTCTCGCTCTGCCGGAAAAAAAGATTTTGGCCGCGTTGGCTACCGATCTCAGTCAGCACTACCAGACTGAACAAGCGGTGTTGTTAGTTAGCGGCGCTTTGGCGATCAAGGCTGGCGGCGGGGTACTCGTCAAGGCTGTGAATGCGACGTACGCTTGTGCGTTGAATGCAGCGGGGCAAGTCGTGTTGCTGACGAAAGTAGCTAACACGGATATGGCCGCGCTGGCGGGTACTGTCACCAACGCCAAGTTCAACGTGTTCTGTTTTTTCCAGGACTCTGCCGGTACCCTGACAACGCTGATGGGCGTGGAAGCGGCGACGATCGGTGCCGTTGTTTTCCCCACATTTCCAACCAACAAAGCGTGGATGGGCATGATCATTGTCAATCCGACCGGCGCTGGTAACTTTGTCGGGGGCACGACACCCCTGGACGATGTTGGTGTCATACCGAACGTTGTGTATGTCAACGGGATCAGCAGCTTCAATCCGTCGCTGCTTGCTTCGGTAGTTGCATAGAAGTAGAATCTGTCCCACGCAAGCTGTCGCACATGCAGTCACACGCCGAAAAAAGCCGGGCAGTGGATTCCGTGTAAAGCAAACCAGACTCAGGTCAACTTTACTTTCCAAGGAGTACTATCATGGCCGCAGTAACACAATATGGCGACATCTCGCCCCGTACCGCCGCTTATGCTGTCACCCAACTGCTGAAGCGGGGAATGCCGTATCTGGTGATCGAGAAATTCGGTCAGACATATCCCATCCCCTCGAATTCCACCAAAGTCGCCAAGTTCCGTCGTTACTTTCTGACGGGCTCGACGGGCGGTGCCGCCGACGGTAACGCCGCGAACGCCTGGGGTATCCCGCTGGCACTCGCACCACTGGCTGAAGGTGTGACCCCTGCCGGTCGCAGCTTGACCAACCAGGACTACACCGTTACGCTTGCGCAGTACGGCGACTTCGCAACGATCACCGATGTCATCATGGACACCCACGAAGATCGCGTGCTCCAGCAGATGACGGAAGTACTCGGCGAGCAGGCAGCGCAAACCATCGAAGCCATTCGCTTCAATGTCTTGAAAGCCGGTACCAATGTGTTCTGGTCCAACGGCGGCGTGCGTACGTCGGTGAATACCCCGATCTCGCTGGACTTGCAGCGTCAAGTGACGACAGGGCTGAACCGCCAGAATGCCAAGTTCATCACCCAAATCGTGAAATCGACCCCGGACTTTCGTACGGAGCCGATCGAAGCCGCGTATATCGGCCTGGTGCATCCGGATCTGGAAACCGATATCCGCAAGATGTCCGGTTTCATTCCGACGAAACAATACGGCACCGTCACACCGTGGGAAAATGAAATCGGCGCCGTCGAACGCGTTCGCTACTTGTCCTCGACGGTGTTCCTGCCGTTTACAGATGTCGGCGGGACCAAGGCCGGGTCCGGAGTTACGATGCGCTCCACAACCGGTACTTCGTCGGATGTGTACCCGATCCTGTACGTTGGGCGGGATGCGTACGGCATCGTGCCGCTGAAGGGCAAGGACTCCTTGACCCCGATGGTTGTCAATCCGAAACCGGCTCCTGGTGATCCGCTGGCGCAACGCGGCACCGTGGGCTGGAAGGCGTATCAGGCCGCAGTGATCCTGAACGATGCGTGGATGGCTCGTGCCGAAGTAGCGGCTACAGCGTAACCCCCGCCTTTATCCCCCCCTTTCATTCAGGAGTACTATCATGGCCTTGAGCGCAAATGCAGTATCCCAAGCAATGGGAATCGCCAACGCAGTGTGTTTCACGTTCACTACGGACGCGACCGCTGCTGTCAAAACGTACCTTCACTGCGGGTTTGTTCCGCGATTCGTGAAGTTCGCCAATCTGACCGATCGTATCGTCGATGAATACTTTGCGGGGCAAGCAGCAGATGCGGCTCTGCATCATGTCGCTGCCGGCACGATGACGTTGGTTTCTTCGGGCGGCATCACGCTCGAAAACAACACAGCCGTATCCGTCGCCCTGTCTGTCATCATGCCGGACAATACGCTCGTACTGAAGCCTGCTACCGGAGGCATCCAGTATGTGATGGGCTTCTCGGTGCCTGCCGCTTTGATGGTGGCGAGCAAGCAGTTTTCCGTACTGGCAATCGGCTAATTCAGCCAAGAATAGAAGGGGCTTCGGCCCCTTCTGCTCGCCATGTCATCAGGAGTACTTTCTATGGGCGGCGGCGAAGATGTGTTGCGGGTTGAGAAACTCGAAAATGGGTATGAGGTCGAGATCTGTGATCCAAAGATCATGGCAGCCAACCAAAAGCCGAAGTCGTCCTACGAGTCTCCGTGGAAAGGATACGCATTCACCACTGCAGCCGAAGTGGTAGCATTTATCAGTGAACATCTGGATTCTTTGAAGCCGCCGCCTGACGCGGACACCGAATATACGGAAGGGTTTAAGCAGGCATCAACCGAGGAGTAGCCCCATGAGCACAGCAATAGATAAACTCGCATCAAACCTGAACACGGATGCCGACGAAGCGCCGGGTGATTTGCCAGTAGTGGGAGAACGGCGCGTGCGTATCTTGCTTGAAGAGAATGACGGCATTCCCCCGACCGGGCAGTTCTTCGGTGCACAAGGCAAGGGGTATGTGCTTCGCCCAGGTGAGGAAGCCGACGTACCGATGTCCATTGTTAACATTCTGGACTCCGCTGTAATGTCCGTGCCTGTTGTCGATAGCGGTAAACGCGTGACGCACTACCGCGATCGGCTTCGCTTCCCGTATCGTGTGATCACTACGTCTCGTCCGGCATGAATCTTGGCGAGAAACTAGACGAACTTCGGAATAACCTGCTGCGTGATCGTAGCGATCTAGTAGCCGGGGATTCTGATTCGTTTTGGAGCGACGATTCTCTTCTGCGGTATATCAAAGATGGGGAACGTCGCTTCGCTCGCCAAACACTGCTGATTCATGACTCGACCACGCCAGAAATTTGCCAGATTCAGTTGCGTACAGGCGTACAAACATACCCCTTGCACCCGACAGTATTGAGTGTACTCTCCGCTCGCTTCGACACCAATACGTGGGATCTGCAACGTAGCGGGCACGGCCCCCTGCTGAATATCACCCCGCCAGAGTTGTTAACGTTCGACCCTACGGCGAACTTCAACGTGACCCCCGGCCCGCCGATCGCGTATTACACGGACGAGACATTGGTGTACAACCGCCAGGGGGGCGTCACGTACAGCACGTACCCGTTGCCGGACGCCGCATCGAACGGGAAGATTATTTACATGCGCGTGATTCGGTTGCCGAATTGTGATTACACTATAGATGCGCTGAATGATGAAACCGAGATCCCCGAGGATTACGAGTTAGACCCTTTGCATTGGGCCGCATACCGGGCGTTAAGTGGGTTCGACGCTGATGCCGGGGCTGCAACCACGGCGGATAAACACAAGACAGCTTTTGATCTCGCCGTGAAGAACGCTATAACAGAAACGAAGCGGAAGATATTTACCAATGTGAACTACCGCTTTGGTATGGCGGGTTTTTCTTGGGAGCGGTAGATGGCAAATCCCGCCCAAGAACGCGACCAGGATGTAGTGTCGTTCAAAGCCTTTTCGGGGCTGCGTAACGATCGCACCGCAGAGCGTTTCGATCTCGCGGATCTGGAGCTTGCCGTTAATGTAGACATCGACAACTCAGGGCGAGTCTCGCGCCGAGGAGGGCGCACTTTGATTTCTGCTACCGCCACCCATTCTTTATGGACATCAACCAGTGGGCTGCTTGGGTTGTACGTACAAGGGAGTACGCTATACCGCATGGGCACCAACTACGCTGGTACCGCCATTGCGACCGGACTTACTATTGGCCTGCGCATGTGGTACACGCAGGTTGGGGATCGTGTCTACTTTGGTAATGGTGCGCAGACAGGTATTTACGAAAATGGTGTAGTTCGTTCTTGGGGTTTGACAGTCCCCCCGCTGCCAAGTGTCACCGTGGGGAGCGGGAGTCTGCCAGCCGGCAAGTATCAGTATGTAACTACATACACACGTAACGACGGACAGGAGTCTGGTGCAGGGCTTGCTGCATACGTGACCGTACCCCTTGGGGGGGCGTTGGTATTCGGGTTAGCTGCATCGTCTGATCCGACTGTAGTAAAACAGAATCTTTATGTCAGCCCGCCTAACGGGGATCTTCTGTTCCTCGCGGGGTCTGTGGACAACGCTGTTTCCAGTACTACGTATTTCGGCGACACCTTGGAGCTGACGTACGATCTGAAAACTCAGTGGCTTTCCCCGCCCCCCAAAGGGCATATTGTCGCGTACTATCGCAGCCGTATGTTTGTTGGAGTAGGGGACACGCTATACTGGTCCGAACCCCACGCGTACGAGCTGTTCGATTTACGAAACTACCTGCAGCTCCAAGGGCGTATTACTTTGCTTGCCTCTATGGAGGATAAGGAACAGTACGATAGTGGGCGGAATAGCGGTTTTTTTGTTGGTACAGATCAGTCTTGCGGGATTTTAGTAGGTTCGATGGCCGAGGACTTCCATTATGTGCCTAAGACACGTTACGGGGCCATCTTGGGGGCAGTAGAATACGTAGACGGTTCTTTGTTTGCGGATAATGCTACCGGGGCACGAGATCTGCCGGTATGGCTTACGACAGAAGGTGTTTGCGTGGGAATGCCCCAAATGGAAATAAAGAACATTACGCGGACTAAGTACGGATTTACTGCGGCTGGAGAGGGTGCAGCCATCTTCCAGCCTGGTCCGAACCGCCTTATTTTACTTTCTACTTATTAGGAGACGATCATGGCACTTCGCTATAGCACGTACGTTCGCAACTTCATGGCTGGCATCGGCTCCTTCAAGGATGCGTTTCATAACGGTCGCATCGAGATCTACACTGGAGCGCAGCCTGCCAGTGCGGATGCGGCTGTAACAGGCACACTGCTCTGCACGATCACTAACAACTCGGGGGCCATCACGTATGAAGTGCTGTCGTCCGGTACAGTGACGCTGACAGGCGGAGCTGCAGGTTCAGTCAATACCATAACGGTTAATGGTATTGACGTTCTTGGTGGGGCAGTTGCTTACAATACTTCCCTGACGCAGACGGCGGCGGATGTTGCCGCGCAGATCAATAACTTCAAGGGCACGACCGAATATGTGGCGACTTCGGCGGGCGCGGTTATTACGATTACTGCGCTACCGGGTACGGGCGTTGCTCCCAACACTTTCGTTGTAGCATCTACCGTTACTACGATCACCAAGACAGATGCCAACATGGCGGGTGGTGTTGCTTCGGTTAACGGGGTGAAGTACGGCTATGCGGCGGCGGGCGTGATCTCTAAACTCGCATCGCAAGTCTGGAGCGGCGTAAATGCCGCATCGGGTACTGCGGGCTGGTACCGTGCTTACGGCAGTGTGACAGACGCAGGGGCGGTAGATACTAACTTGGTGTTCAGCCGCGAAGATGGAGCAATATCCACCAGCGGTGCAGAACTGAATCTGTCGTCTACAGCTATTGTGGCGGCAGCAACTACAACCATCTCCTCGTGGTCGCGTACTCTGCCTACTGCGTAAGGGAGTAGCTGGTGGCTGCAGATTCTGTACTAACCCTGCCGTTTATAACGGCACCCACAACCGCTGCGCGAACTGGAACAGCGGCTGTTTCCCGCATGGCAATCGTTGCGGCGGGCCAGGCAGGGGAAGGAGTAGCAGTACCCTTTCCCTATATCGTTGCTGCCGGTACAGGGGTTGTAGGGGTAGTAACTGACGGCGCGTTCAGTCCTTCAGTTCTGCTGCCGAGTATTATTGCTCGGGGGCAAGGAGCGTTCGACGGGGTTTCTGCGCAGACGCTGCTTCGTAAAATTGCTTCTGGAGCGGGCAGTACTTCAATACTTGGAGTTTCTGCACAGACGCTACTTGCTGTCCTTGCTTCCGGTTTTGGATACCCCTCTAATAACGGGGTCAGCGAAGTAACTCTATACCCAATACAACCAGTGGGCTTTGGTGGCCCTGGCATGGGGGCGAACTGCACAGCCGTTGCGATGCATACAGAAGCGCAGGGGTTGACGACATATAGCAACTTCCGATTTAACAGTTTCGGCAGGTTTAATGGTGCGTATTTGGCGGCGTCAGATACTGGGCTATACGTATTGGATGGTGCGGAAACCGATGCCGGTGTCAACATAGATGCGGCATTTCGTGGGGCCGTATTTGACTTCAATACTTTGCACTTGAAGAAAGTCGATCGTTTGTACGTTGGGTATCGTACTAGCGGCAATCTGTTGTTGCGGCTAACGACGGACGGTACGCAGGTGCGAGATTACCGCATGCAAGCCACAGGCAAGACCGGGTTTCACGGTAATTTTGTGCGCCTGGGAAAAGGTGTCGAGGCTCAGTATTTCCAGTTCGAGATTCAGAACATAAACGGAGCGGGGTTCGATATTGATATGCTGGAGTTCAAGCCAACCGTGTTGCGGCGGCGTGTTAGCGGGAATCATGCGTGAAACCGGACCTATCAGGAAGCGGGCTGAAGGAGATTTAGAAGCAGCGACCGACTATATAGGTTTGGCGCGTGTGCAATTAGGCATCTTGAAGAACCGGATGGCGTTTGCCGGGTTACAGGTTCTTTCACGACAGATTGTGTTGTCTAATGGTACGATCATACAGGTTCAGTCTGTGTTCGGGCAGGACACTATCCAGATAGAACCCCCCTTGCGCGCCCCCGCGCTTGCGCCCCCCGAGCGGCTGATTTCTCCTGAGATTCCTATCGACCCTGCTGCCGTTTGGACGTACACAACCACCGCCGTATCAGGCACTATAGTACGCCTGCTGGCGCGGGTACTCGCTTTTTCCGGAGGCGTAGTTGATACGTTGCGCGACATAACGTACGATTCCGCTGCGCCTCCTGCTAGTATTCTTGCACAGGCAGGCTCCTTCGTGAATCAAGATGCCACACGGCTTTTTGAGTTTACAAGCGGGACTATTGCAAATCCGAGTGTAACTCCCTATGTAATGAGGTTAATGTCCAAAGATGTGATCGTGGCGGAGTACTCCTATTTGTACACGGGGACTTTTATCGGGGCGCAAGCCGTCAATACTTTTTTCTCCAATGACGGTACAGAAGCAGTCATCGTATTGAACGGGACTCCGGTAATTATTCGCGTGGCGATAGCTGAAGTAGCTGGAGTAATGAGCATCACTGAACAATACCGTACTACGTTTATTGCTGGGGTTTCCAATTATGTGTCAGGGCACGTGGACCCTTTCGAGTTTGTGGTACTGCCTTTTGCTACCGCATTCAATTCTAACGTCCGTAGCTACCACATCGCTCCAGACATGCACTCTGTGTTGCTAGAGGCGGATAGCAATAATGTGGGGTTTGAGCAGTGGGTTATATCTGTTTCGCTGACGACCGGGGACATCTCTTTTCGGCAGAACTTGGATGTGACCACTCCGGGTTTCTTCCTGGACCCTTACCCTCTTTTGCTTCCAGTATTTATGGACTTCGTGTATGCAGGGAGCGATTCTGTGTACTCATTGGTAGTGTGGCTTTCCGAAAATCCAGCAGATTCTATCAGGACGGGGCGGGTTACTTTGTTCCTGAATGGTGCTATTGCATGGACGTTTGGAATTGATTCGGGGCTGACTGTTGGTATACCTCAAATGTACGAACAGTCGCGGCTTAATGTTTCTGCTGATGGCACCAAGTACTCTTTCGTGATTCAGACGCGAGATCCGGCTTCGTCTGTACTTCGGCGGATAGATTACTTTCAGTATCGGTCGGGGGAAACTAATGTGAGCTACACGGGGACGATGGTCGCTGCCGCAGGGGTTAACCCACGCCATGCCAGTAGAGTAGCTACTTCGGCTAGTGGAAATGCTGCTGTTGTTCGTGGGATCACCGCGCTTGACAGTGCGCACATTGGGTACACGAAAGATGACGGGACGTTTGCACTAACTACTATGACGGGAGATGTATATCCCTCCGCCGTTACCCTGCCTACGTATCCAGTGTCGCAAAAAATCGGGAAGGATTTTTATTTTCCGCAACCGTACAGTAGCTACCAGATATCTCCGGCGGCGGGGCAGTCGGTTATTAACGGGGTAGCAGATCCTTCAGGGAGTAAAACATTCAGCTACAAAGGGCTCCCTGCTGTTCCTAACACCCCCGTTCCAGTGACGGGCTATCTAGGGCATCAGAACTATTCACACTAGGGTAAACTAGCAGAAAGCAAGGAGTAAAACATGGCTCTGACTGCCAACACAGATGTCGGTAGCGTAACACTGATTACCACTCAAGCTGTTGCTCCGACTATCCCGGATGCTACGCAAGGCTTAGTTGTTGCGGGGTGGAGTAGTGCACAGGCGTATGCAAGACAGGCATATCAAGAGGCGCTTGATTTTTTGCATGTACTACAGTCTCTATCGGAGAATATCGCTGCGATTCCTTACATAAATACGAATCTCGCCAGCGTTTCGCTGAATCTGGAAAAATTTGATCTGTTGCTAGGTGAACTCCCTGCGAATCCCTCAGATGTGTACTTCTACGCGGAGGGTTCCGATTATTCTTCGCTCCTGCTTACTTCCGTTACGGACTTACTCAAACTGTGGGTAGGAGGGGCATCCACCGGGATAAGCCCAACTGTCGAGGCAGCGATTTGGAGCCGCGAGCAAGCACGGGAAATAGTTGCGTCGAACAAAAAGAAAGTGGAAGTCGTCAAGCAGTTTGCTGTGCGCGGGTTTATAAAGCCCCCTGGGGCTTTTGCCGTGCAGCTACTAGAAGCAGAGCAGCAAGCCCAGGATAATATCATCTCGGCGTCTCGGGATATCGCTATCAAACAGGCGGATCTGGAGCAATCCAATCGTCGGTTTGCCCTCGACCTAGCGTGGAAGGTGGAGCAAGGGTTGATGCAGTACCGTTCTGATCGGCAAAAACGTCTGCTGGAACACGCGAAGTATTTACAATCCTACTTGATTGACATTTTCCAGGCTAAATTGGCTGCGTACAACGCTGACGTTTTGGCATATGGGACGCGTATCAATGCGGAAGTGTCTTTGCATCGGGCAGAAATTGACCGCCTGATTGCAGAAGCGAATCTGCGGCTCGAAACCGCAAAGACTAACTTGCAAGCTATGATTCAAAAGGTGCAGCTACTGGTGGAAGATGCAAAGGCGGGGGCACAGATTTCAGCGCAGCTTGCTGCTGCAGCACTCTCTGCTGTTAATCTTTCCGGAGGGCTTCACGATTCGTCGTCTAATGCTGCGACGACCAGTGCTTCTACACAGGCGTCTGTATCTGAGAGTGTCGGGTACACTGGACAAGCAGTCTATTCGTACACCCCGCTGTCGTAAAGGAAACCATCATGGCCGCTATGCTCCCTTATTTTTCCCCCTTCTCGCCCATTGCACCCCCTTCAGGTACGGCCCGTGCTAATTTGGCAGCGGTGGCTTCGGGTGCTACCAAAGATATTGCGGAAGCCCCTACGGCGGGCGGCAAACTCGGCATTGCTACTCGCGGGGCGCTTGCTTCGATTCCTGCGTATGTGTCCGGCGAGTTTCAGGATACGGTGATGCCTGCCGTTCACCAGGTTGGAGACTTTGCCCGTGCTTTAGCCTTCGGAGCACCTGATGCGCCAGTAGCTGCGCCAGTAGCTGCGCCGGTAGCTGCGCCAGTAGCTGCGCCAGTAGCTGCGCCAGTAGCTGCGCCAGTAGCTATGCCTACCAAAATGTTGCCTGCGTACTCTGCTCCGGCAACACAGGAACCGATCAGGGCGGCAGGGCCGACAGGGGCTCTGCCCCAAATGCAGAGCCCGATTGTAACGGGGATAGATCAACAAACCGCGTATGCGGCACAGCAACGAAATGCAGTAGCGAGGGATGCTTTATATTATGCACGCAAGGCTTCTCCGTCAGGAGACAATGCGGGCTATGCTCTGGCGCAGTTTCTGCATGCCCTGCCTGGATTGTCAGGACAGAATAATTTCGCCACATTGCAGAGTCAAGGGGAGACGGGAGCAGCCGCGAATGCGGCACACGTACAGGCAGCGCAACTGGCAGCCGGAGCGCATCTTGCAGGAGCGCAGACGGCGGCGGGCGCGAGCATGATCAATGCGCATATGGCGTCAGAAAATATCCGTAAGATGGGCACACCGACAATCGTGGATACGATTGTCAACCCCGATCCCGCAACCCGCCCCTTCGCGCCGATGATTCCGATTCAAGGCATGCTGCGTCTGGACGATAATGGAGTTCCTCGGGCGTACACCAATGATGGCAAGCTGTACGAGAAGGCTACCACTGCTCCTTTGCCGGGGCATGTGGAGTACTTGCGCAATCACCCCGAATTTGCCGCGCAATTCGACAGAACGTACGGTGACGGTTCGTCTAAGAAGATTCTCGGAAAATAAATGGGTGATACAAATCCTTTTGATGACCCGAAGTTGGGGGCGGATCTTGTTACCAAAAATCCGTTCGATGATCCCAACTTAGGCGCACCACGTGGCGTTTTTGGTGAGCTTGGCACTGCTCTGAAACGCGGGGCCCTTGTCGATCTACCCACAATGGTAGGTAAGGGGCTGCAATACACAGGCGATGCGGGCGGGGTTATTCACGACTTTGGGGCAGACATCGTAAAGTCTGCGGAAGCTCGCGGTATGCAGCCAGGTAATGTTCTGCAGCCAGAACAGCACGGCGCGGTCGTAAACGCGTTGGCGGCTGGAGCACAGATGGTTCCTTCAGTTGTGGCCCCTGCGGCAGCGGTTGCAGGCGCTATCGCGGCTGCGCCGGTATCTTTGCCTACCTTGGCGGCTACGGCGGTCACAGCGGCGGGTGTAGCGGCTCCCTTTGCCATGCAGGCAGGACAAGAAACCCTCGAAAAAGGCCGGAAGGTCGGGAACATTCCAGAAGATACGGTGAAGAGCGCAGCCCGCATGAATGCAGGGCTGACGTTTGGAACACAGTTTGGCGTGGGCATGGTCGGTGGACAGATGCTCGGGCGCTCGGCTTCTGCAATCGGCAACTTGGTGAGTAAGGAAGCCGCACCGCTGGCCGAGCGTACTATGGCCGAGCTGGTGGGATCTGGAGGGGTTATCAAACCTTTCCTGAAGCAACTCCCTGAGTCGGCAGCAGAAGCGACAGCACTAGGGGCGGCGCAGGCTGCAGGGTCTGCCGCTATTGAGCGTTCTGCCGGGATTGACACACGGAGCCCCTCGGAAGCAGCGGGGGAGTCGATCCCCGGTATGCTGGGACTTACGGCAGTTATGTCTCCGTTCGGGCTGGCAGGGCGTGCGGTACGAGCCGCGTCGTTACATTCACGGGCGGAGGCGCTGGCGAATAAAGACACGCACCCAATTCTGCGAGATCAGCTCGCCATGCAGTACTACAAGGAGCTGAATAAAGTAGATCCTCAAGCCGCACAGGCTTTCATCCTGAATGCCGAGACGGCTATCAAACACAAAATACCGTTGCAAGTGGACAACGGGCTGTTCCAAGAAGGAGCGGTAATAAGTCCGCAGGAGAAGGCCCGGAAAGATGCTTTAGCGAAGGGCGATAATTTGGAGATGGCCCCGGCGACGGCTGTGCCCCCAACAGGGGATGCTACAGGGCACTTGGAAACGCAAGCTCTTAGCCGTGCTTCTGTCGTGGAGCAGGCGATCCAGAAGAAGCAAGCAGAAGATAATCAGGAACAGTACGTGCATGCGCACGATCAAATTGTTGCGGAACTAAAGAGTGCGGGCATTACACCCTCCGAAGCCATGCCTTTTGCCGCGTTCAAAAAGTTCATGAGGACGGAAGCGAAGAAAGCAGGAATGACTCCTGATACGTTGACTCCTGCGTATTACGAGGGTATGTGGAAAACATACCAAGCGCATGTGATGGAGCAAAACATCCAGAAGGGGCATGACTTGGCGGCAGAGCCGGTGCTTAACCAAGGGAACAAGCCTCTTGTTGACAACACCAATGCTGTGATGCGGGAGCCGACTGCGCTTGAACTTGCGTTACAGGATGCGCAGAAGCGCAAGGAGACAGGACTCGCACACACGCAACGGGAACGAGAGTTAGAGCGTATCAGGGCGGAACAGACAATCGCCATTCAGAACCGGACCAGGGGGGCGGAGTTGGCGGATGCTGCCGAGAAAGGCATGGTCCCCCCTGATGCGCAAGTGTTGCCGAGTCGTCCTGCCGAGATCATCACCGAGCTGCGGGCGACGAAGCCCGACGAGATGAAAAATCTGCCGCCCAAGATCGTGCAGGAAGTAACCAAAGCGGTAGCTGGCAAAGAATCCTACGATGCGCAGATGCAAGCTCTGCGAGAATTAAGGGATAGTAAGAAAACCAACACGATATCTTATGAGCTGCTGGATAAGCTGCACGAAAAGCTGAATCCTAAAGGAGTCGAAAATGCCCTTTCAGAGCAAATCGCAGCAGCGGCTGTTGTTCGCCCAGCACCCGAAAATAGCGCAGCGGTGGGCGAAGGAAACGCCAAACCCGAAGTCGTTGCCGGTCAAGAAGCCCCAGCAAAAGGGAATGGTAAAAAAACCATAGGTCGGCCAGAAGGCAGCACTGATGATCGGCACACGATTGGACCTCCTACGGAAGTCAGCGAGTTGGTGCCTTACACGCGCACTCTTGCTGATTGGAGCCGTAATAGTCGTGATATTTTTGCCGAAAAGCAATGGTGGCAGGATCTCGCATGGGCGCTACGCAACCCCGAATCCAAGATCGGTAAGGAGTTATTGGAGAACGGCAAGTTCACCGACGAGCAGATGGGCCTGGCGCTACAGAAGGACGAACGGTATCAAGCACAGGACAAACTGTACGAGCAGATGCGCGTCGAACGTGATGCACGTTTGCAGAGTTTGGCCCTGGCCGAATCCCAGCCAGAGAAAGCCAAGAAGATTTTCTCAAACAAGGATCTTGCCAACATATTCGGCGGCGAGGAGGACGACTTCACGCTCGACAAAAGAAGCACACGCTTGAGTTTGCGGGATCGTGTTTTGGGGAGCGGAGATACAACCCCTGCAGAAACACGGTTTTGGAAAAGTGTTTTTGAAACCCCTGCAGACCTTGCAGAGCTGCGTGCGGAAGTGCCATCCGCTAAATTTGAAAACGGCAAACTAACTATCGGCAAAGAAGATTTAGCAGCCTTTGATACGTACGTGTCGGATACAGCACGACTTAGCGAGGGAGAGAGGCTTCCTCCTTCGTTTTTGGATCGTCGCACCAAGGAAGAGCTGCGTAAGGAAGAAGATCCGGGGGTGCGCGAGATATTGGGTACGGACGACCAGCATCATGATGCCTTTGTCAACGATGAAGCTATTCCTGCTGCGAACACTGTCGCCCATGTCCTCGACAAGATGCAAGGCATCGTGAAAGACCCGATGCTCAAACAACTCATTGCTCAGTTGCAGAAGCTAGGGCTCGACACCACGATCTCTACTGTGGATGTTTTGCCCGCGAACAAAAATGCACCGCTCGGAGAATGGGATACTATAGAGGCGCAGTATCACCCCGCTATGGATCACATATTCATTGCTGATGGGGGCGCGAAAGAAACCACAGTGCTGCACGAGATCGTGCACGCGGCTACGATAAGCAAGTTGCAGCAGGCGCACGCCAAGTTCTTATCATGGCTCGACGGGGACACGGACTACAGCAAGATGTCTCCTTCCGATCGCAAGCAAATCGACAACGTAAAAGAGTTGATGGACTTGTATCTGGACGCCAAGGATCGCGCTAAAGAGAAGGGCGAGTACCACTACGGCGTTGACCCACAAATGTACAATGTGGCTGAGTTTGTAGCGGAAGCTATGGCGAACCCGGAGTTTCAGAAATTCTTAAAGGGGGCTGATCGTTCTCTGTGGACTCGCGTAGTGGATTTTGTGAAAAATCTGCTGGGTATTAAAGCAAGCCCTAATGTTCTCGATCGTGTAATGTCGCTGTCAAATGAGTTCGTGTCGTCAGAGAAACCTGCGCCGGGGCCGTCTCTTAATCGCTTCGAGCGTTCCCCAAGGGACGCAGCCGAACAGACAGATCAGATAGTTTCTGGTGTCAGCGCGTTTGTAGATAATTTGGCGCAGAAAGGTAGCGCAATCGTCA
>Ga0315274_10005120_pt1 | contig 19213 bp, 17 predicted proteins | sample YL17G02_20_MG_FD_203700 | JGI IMG/M metagenome (GOLD analysis project Ga0315274, IMG submission 203700) | Sediment microbial communities from Yellowstone Lake, YNP, Wyoming, USA - YL17G02_20 | ecosystem: Environmental > Aquatic > Freshwater > Lake > Sediment | place: USA: Wyoming | collected... | reverse complement strand
TCTGGCAGCGGCGCAACGCGCTGCCACCGGACGTCTGAGAACAAGCCAATAAGTTCTCATGCGCCCAGTCGCTCGTGTACAGCCACCGTTCAGGATCCGGCATGTTTGACTCGATGCCTGCCCGTCTGAAGGGCGTCTGCGGTTCTGACCGAATCCATAAGTCGCCTCCGCATAGCCTCGCCGAGGTCCAAATGCGCGACCTCTTTCCACGCCTCTTCTTTCCACCTCCAGACCTCTAACTGGGCTTTGGAATCCTTAATCCTTTTCATAAATGACCTCAAACGGCGTGAGCATCCTGATCAGTTTGGCATATCCAGCCCGGAAATTGACAGCCTGTATCAACTGATAACCGAAGTGTCAAGATAGACTCTGGATTTTCGCATACCAGTGCAATGGTAGCCACTCCCAGGCGAGCCGTCAAGCTTTTCGCGACAAAGAGGAAACGGATCTCCAAGGCAGTGAGAGTGATCACGGCAGATGCTCAATCGAGGCGGTAGTGTTCGATCCGTCGATTACGACTACGAGCAGGAGTACGAGCACCAATACTCGGACGCTTCTCCTTTGTGAGTTTGTCGTCGAACGGGGTATACTGACGTCTCGATTCTGGGCTGACTCAATCACAATGCGAAGGAGGCGCCATGCGACGTTTACACCTGATCTGCAATGCCCATCTCGATCCGGTGTGGTTGTGGGAATGGGAGGAGGGCGCCGCGGAGGCCATCTCGACGTTCCGCTGCGCCGCTGATTTCTGCGAAGAGTTCGACGGTTTCGTTTTCAACCACAACGAGGTGACGTTGTACCGCTGGGTGGAGGAATATGAGCCCGCCTTGTTCCAGCGGATCCAACGGTTGGTGGCAGATGGGAAATGGCACATCATGGGCGGCTGGTACTTGCAGCCGGACTGTAACATGCCCAGCGGCGAGTCTTTTGTGCGTCAAATCCTGATAGGGAGGCGGTATTTCCGGGAGAAGTTCGGCGTCGAACCCAGCACGGCCATCAACTTCGATCCGTTCGGACATAACCGAGGTCTCGTCCAGATTCTGCGGAAAGCGGGTTACGATTCCTACCTGTTCTGCCGGCCCGCCCAAAACGATTGTCCTTTGCCCTCCGACGATTTCACGTGGGTCGGGTTTGACGGTTCCGAGATCACCGGGCATCGCGCGTCGACGTTCTACAACGCACCCATGGGCAAGGCTCGAGAGAAGATCGAGAACTGGATTACGGCGAACCCCGAGAAACCGGTCGGGCTTGTCCTCTGGGGCGTCGGCAATCACGGGGGCGGGCCTTCGCGCGTGGATTTGCAGAGACTGGCGGAACTGAAATCGGGATGTGCGGAATTCGAGGTCGTGCACTCGACACCCGAAGCTTATTTCCGCGAACTGCGCGCAAGCGGCACTCCCCTGCCGCGTCACGAAAATGACATCAATCCGTGGGGACCCGGGTGTTACACGTCGCAAGTGCGCATCAAGCAGAAGCACCGTTTGCTCGAAAACATGCTGTACCAGACGGAGAAGATGGCATCCACGGTGGCGCTGCAGGGCCTACTCGAGTATCCGCGCGAGGAAATGCGCGAGGCATTGAGAGATCTCCTTGTGGCCGAATTCCACGACATTCTTCCCGGGTCCTCGGTGCAGCCCGTAGAAGACAACGGCCTGCGCCTGATGGACCACGCCATCGAGATCCTGTCTCGCGTGCGCGCGCGGACTTTCTTCACCCTCGCCTCCGGTCAGCCGAAACCTAAGGAAGGCGAGATTCCCATCATGGTCTACAACCCGCACCCGTTCCCCGTGCGCGCGGTTATTGAATGCGAGTTTCAGCTTCCCGATTTCCAGTGGGGTGAGCAATTCACCGTTCCTATCGTCCAACAGAACGGCGTCGCGCTCCCGTGCCAGACTGAACAGGAATTGGGCAACCTGAGCGTCGACTGGCGGAAACGCGCGGTGTTCCTTGCAGAACTGGCCCCGTCCCAGATGAACCGGTTCGATTGCGCCCTCAAGGTGCTCCCCGCTCGTCCGAAACCACAACTGAAGAAGAAGAACGGGATCTTCAGCTTCAAGACGGACGCTCTGGAAATCGCCGTCAATGCTAAGACGGGTTTGATCGACAGGTTTGTGGTGGACGGTTTCACGTACCTGAAGCCGGAAGCGTTCAAGCTTCTCGTCATTGCGGACAACGAAGATCCTTGGGAGACGCGGCATCAGAGCTTCCGCAACGTGATCGGCGCGTTCAAGTTGATATCGCGGGCGGAGAGCGCGCGCATATCGGGGGTGAGCGGGAAGTCGCTGGATCCCGTGCGAGTGATCGAGGACGGCGCCGTGCGGACGGTCATCGAGTCGGTGTTTCGATACGGCGATTCTTTCGCTATCGTTCACTATAAGTTGCCCAAGCAGGGCACGGAAGTGGAGATCGCCGTCCGCGTCCACTGGAATGAGAAGAGCAAGTTTCTCAAGCTGTCCGTACCCACGGTATTCGAGGATGCCGCCTGCCGTGGACAGGTCGCGTTCGGCGTGCAGACGTTCCCCACGACGGGGCGTGAATTGGCGGCGCAGAAATGGGTGGCCGTCGTATCGGAGAAGGACGCCAAGGCCGTTACCTGCATCAATGCCGGCTCGTACGGGTCCGATTGCGCCGAGGGTGAGCTTCGACTCAGCCTTCTGCGGTCGCCGGCCTACTCCGCGCACCCGATTGGCGACCGCCCGCTTGTCCGGCAGGATCGGTACAGTCCGCGGATCGATCAGGGCGAGCGCCTCTTCCGATTCTGGGTCAATGCCGGTGCAAGAGCCAAGCGCCTCGAGTGCGTGGATCGTGAAGCGCTTGTCCACAACGAGCGCCCCTTCGCGCTCTCCTTTTATCCGTCCGGCGCGGGCGATGCGCCGAAGGCCGGCGTGCTTTTGAGCGATGACGTCATCCAACTGGCCGCGTTCAAGAAGGCCGAGGAATCCGAGGACTACATCCTTCGACTGTTCGAGCCGACGGGGATCAAGCGCGCAACGACGCTCGCCGTGCCGCACTTCGGCTTGGAGCAGCGCATCGAACTAAATCCGTTCGAGATCAAAACACTCCGCCTGAATCCGAACTCGAAGACCCTGAAGGAAGTGAACCTTCTCGAACGCGAACCGTAATTGAAGCAAGTTACACGCGGCAGGTTTGTGCTGGGAGGGCGAGGCTCCCGCCGAGCCGGAAGGATCTCGTGCGGAATCCCGGCTCGGCGGGAGCCTCGCCCTCCCGATGCGGGAAGCAGCTTCCGTGACTGAAATGGAGACAAATGAACCGTAAAGGAGGGACACATGCTTACCTTGCTCGTCATGATGACCCAGTTTGCCGCGGGTGAAGACTTGGCTTCGCGGACAACCGTTCTTCAGAAGCATCTGGAACGGCTGCATGCGATCACGGTTACCGCCGATCGCGAAGCCGAGAAGAATGAGAAACTCGGAGATCTGAAAAAACTTCTGGATGCGGGTGTCCAGTCCGGCGACGCATTCGATGACCTCTATTGGAGGATGGACGAGGTGCGTTCATGGCTTCTGGCGACTTCGAAGAGCAAACCGTCGCGCGCGGAAGGGACGTTCGAGACGCTCTCCGACGGATGGCGAGTGCGGACGCCGCGTTTGACGTTCACACTCAATATGAAAGATGGTTCGGCGACGATTCAGACGGAGCAGGCGATCTGGAACATGGCGCCGCTTGATGATTCGGACATCGAAGCCACGGACAAGCCATTCAGTCTCTGGTCGGCGGGATCAAAGAAGGTCGAATCGTTCAACACCGGTTACAGCGTCGGCATGAGTATCGACCTCGCGGATTTCCCGGAACGTCCCGGCTTCGAGTTGTGCCTGTGCGTCAATCTGATCGGGAACGAGATCGTCTTTGAGATTGCTGCGCCGGGCGACACGCCCGACCTCGAAGCGGTCAACTGGCCCAAGCCCATTGAAGGCATCGATGGCGTGGGAGACCTGTCCGTGATACCGCATATGGAGGGCATGCTGATCCCGGGCGACTGGCCCAAGGAGATCAAGAACCGGGATCTCTGCAATTCGCGGTCCCTGTACATGCCATGGTGGGGGCAGATCAAGAATGGCCACGGCGTGCAGACGATCCTCGAAACGAGCGACGACGCCGGCGCCTCGTACCGGCACGCGCCCGGCGGCCCGACAACGATCCAGCCGCGCTGGTACTCAAGCATGGGCAAGGTGCGCTACCTGCGCACCGCCCGGTACGTCTTTGACGACAGCGCCACGTACGTCACGATGGCAAAGCGGTATCGCCGGTACGTGCAGGAGGCGGGGCGGTTCGTCTCCCTAGATGAGAAGCGCCTTCGCACGCCGAACGTGGATCAGGTCATCGGCAGGCCGGTGGTGCACCTCGGCGCACTGTATCACTTCGTGAAGGAATCGGCGCTGAGAAACAAGGAGCACGTCGAAGCCAATCACGCGCTCTCGACGTTTGACGAATTGGCGGCGCAGTTGAGGCAGATCAAGAGCAAGGGCATCGATGACGCTTACGTGCATCTCGACGGCTGGGGATTCTACGGCTACGACAGCATGCATCCCGACGTTTTGCCCGTTGGGGAAGAGCAGGGCGGCTGGGAAGGGCTGCGACGGTTCGCGGACACGTGCGAGGAACTGGGATATCTCTTCATCGTTCACGATCAGTATCGCGATTTCTACTTGAATGCCGTCTCATATGATGATCGTCTCGCTTTGACCTTCAAGAATGGCGGACATCCCAAGGAAGGGACGTGGTGCGGCGGACCACAGAGCATCCTGAGTGCGCGGTTCGCGCCGGAATACGTGCGGCGGAATCACGACCTGTTTGCCGCGAATGGAGTGAAGGTCAAGGGCGCTTATCTCGACGTGTTCTCCGTGGTCCCGCTTGAAGAGAGCTTTGACAAGATGCATCCCATGACGCGCTCCGAGTGCGCGCGCTACCGCCAACAGTGCTTCAGCTTGCTGCACGCGCGCGGGTACGTGATGAGCAGCGAGGAGCCAACGGATTATCTCGTCCCGTGGATTGACCTCGTGCATCACGGCCCCTATCCCACCTCGCCCAACCTCGGTGGCGGAGGTCCCGTGGGTATACCCGTGCCGTTGTTCAACCTCGTGTATCACGATTCGCTTCTGATGCCGTGGGACATGGGCGAGGACGGCGGATGGGGCATCCCCACGGGAGACGCCGGGAGGCTTCACTGTCTGCTGAATTCGGGCTTGCCGTATGTGGGGCCGGGCGCGGACGAGAAACAGATCGGATTCGTGAAAGAGGCCGCCGCTCTGTCGCAACGTTGCGCGACAAAAGAGATGGTCAACCACGAATTTCTCGATGATTCACATCGGAAACAGCGGACAAACTTCAGCGACGGCACGCGCGTCACGATCGATCTCGACAAGAAAGAACACAAGATCGAATACGGGTCATGAGCCGGGCGGCGGTGCGCTTTCATCGCGCGGGAACACCTCTATACCATTCGATCGTGTGGGCGAGACCCTTTTCGAAAGGAACCGTTACCGTGTAGCCGAAGTCTCGTTGCGCGCGGGCGATGTCGGCTTTGGAGATGCGGATGTCGCCGACTCGCGGGGGGGTGTGTTCGGGCTTGATGTCGGTTCCCAGGGCTTTGTTGATGGCGTTGAGCAGTTCGAGAAGGTTGTAGGATTGGCCGCAGGCGATGTTGTAGGGCTGGCCTTTCGCTTGGAAATCCGCCGTGGCCGCGAGGATGTTTGCGCGGACGTTGTTCTCGACGAAGGTGAAATCGCGGGCCTGCAGGCCGTCGTCGTGCACAATCGGGCTGCGCCCTTGCATGATGGCCGTGATGAAAAGGGGGATCACGGCGCTGTAAGGGGAGTTGGGATCCTGTCGTGGTCCGAAGACGTTGAAATACCGAAGGCAGACGGTCTCCATTCCGTAACATGTGCTGAAGGCCTGGAGATAGTGTTCGCAGGACGCTTTCGCTGCCGCGTAGGGCGAGAGCGGGGAGAGAAGTAGGTCCTCGGTCTTGATTTCTTGAGGTTGATCCCCGTAGACGGAGCTTGAACTGGCGAAGACGAAGCGTTTGATGCGGGCGTCGCGGGCGGCAATGAGGAGATTCACCGTGGCCGTCACGTTCGCGCGGTGATTCAGCAACGGGTCGGATACGGAGCGCGGGACGCTGGGCACGGCGGCCTGGTGCAGGACGTAATCCATGTCACGCACGGCGCGCGTGCAGATGTCCGGTTCGCAGAGGTCGCCGACGATGAGATCGATTCGGTTGAGGAAGGGGGCGAGGTTCTCGCGCTTGCCCGTGGACAGGTTGTCGACCACGCGGATGTACGCCTCTTCCCTCACAAGAGACTCGACGATATTCGAGCCGATGAAACCGGCGCCTCCAGTAACTAGGTAGTTTGCCATACGGGATAATCATCCTTGGGTCACGTTTGTCATGCCCTGTGCCTTCGGAGAAGGCGCGGCTATTTATGCCTTCACGATCTTGTGGCGGTTCTTTGTCAGCCGGACCGTGGCGTTGCGCGTGTCCACTATCAGCGCGGCGTTCTCGACGATGAACTCGATATCGTAGCAGCTATGGAACGTGGAGATCAGGACGCAGTCGTAGCTGCGCAGACTGTCGGCTGTCAGCGGCACGGAATGCATCACGAGGCTGTGATGGCGGCCCGGTTTTATCTGCGGAATGTAAGGATCGTTGTAGTCGACATGTGCGCCCAACTCCCGCAACAACTGGATCAGGCGGATGGAGGGGGATTCGCGGATGTCGTCCACATCCTTTTTGTACGCGGCGCCCAGCAGCAGGATTCGGGAATTCTTGGCCGGTTTGCCTTGCTGATTCAGCGCTTCCATCGTCTTGTTCACGACGTACCTCGGCATCCCGGTGTTGATCTGTCCGGCCAATTCCACGAACTGCGTTGTCGAATCGTATTCGCGGGCTTTCCAGCTTAGATAGAACGGGTCAATCGGAATGCAGTGGCCGCCCAGTCCCGGGCCGGGGTAAAACGGCATGAAGCCAAAGGGTTTTGTGGCGGCGGCGTCGATGACTTCCCAGACGTCAATGCCCATGCGGTCGCAGAGCATCTTCAGCTCGTTGACGAGGGCGATATTCACGCTGCGGAAAATGTTCTCGAGGAGTTTCGAGAACTCGGCGACGGCGGGGCTGGACACGCGAACGACCCGCTCGAAGATAATGCCATAGAAGAGCGCCGCGAGCTCGACGCATTTGGGCGTGACGCCACCCATCACCTTGGGAATGTTGCGAATCGAGTAGGTTGGATTACCCGGGTCTTCGCGTTCGGGCGAGAAGACCAGGAAGAAGTCCTCGCCGACGCGCAGACCGGTTTCACTCAACTTCGGCAACAGGACTTCCGCGGTCGTGCCTGGATACGTCGTGCTCTCGAGGATCACCAACTGGCCTGGACGCAACGCCCGCCGAACTTGTTCCGTTGTCGCAACGACGTGCTGCAGGTCCGGCGTCTGGTGGGCGTCCACGGGCGTGGGAACGCAGATGCTTATGCAGTCCGCTTCGGACAGTCTTGAGAAATCCGTCGTGGCTTCGAACTTGCGCGCCGAGACGGTCTCCTGAATCCATTGCGCGTCGACGTGGCGGATATAGCTCTTCCCGGCGTTCAGCGCGTCGGTCTTCTTCGGATCGACGTCGAATCCGATAACCTTGCAGCCGGCATCGCACAGATGCTTTGCAAGCGGAAGTCCTACGTACCCGAGGCCAATCACGGCGGCGAGGGCCGAGCGGTTCTCGATCCTGCTTTTCAGTTGCTCATATGGGTTCGTGCTCACGGATGGGCGCGCTCCTCATTGTATTGCCCCAACTTGCAGTAGGTCCGAAATCATTTCGGACCCACATTGGTGAAGGTGGGCCAAGTATAGCGCCGTCATTCCCCTGCATCAAAGGATTCCGCGTGCGTTCAAGTCGTCTGTTGCGTTCGCGCGAGTTTGGGTGATAAGGTACGGCGCGCCGACGGCGGCGTCAGCAGAGTCAAGGGCAATGAGAGCGAACATGAGCGATACGGACACACTGAAACGGGCGTTCCGTGAGGTTTTCAACACAAATGGGGATCCCTGTGTTTCGCGTGCGCCGGGACGCGTCAACATAATTGGCGAGCACACGGACTATAACGGCCTGCCCGTGCTGCCCATGACGATTGGGCAGGATATCCGCGTCGCATTCCTTCCGCGCGAAGACAACCGGGTGCGCATGCGCGACACGGACGGTGCTTTCACTCCCCGTGAATTCATCAATCAGCCAAGCATTCCCCCTTCCGCGCCTGGGGCATGGGAGAATTACAGCAAGGCGGCTTTGCAGGGCCTGAATACGCATTTCCGAATCCGACGCTGCCCCGGCATGGACATGTTGGTGAGCGGCGCCATTCCCATCTCGGCGGGACTGAGCTCTTCTTCGGCACTTGTCGTTGCTTGTGCGCTCGCGTACCTTCGCGCGTTGGGTAAGGAGCTCGAAAAGGACTTGCCGAGACTCAAGCTCGCGGCACTCCTGGCTGAAGCCGAGCACTACGTCGGGACGAAGGGCGGCGGGATGGATCAGGCTATCATCCTGTTGGGCGGGGCTCACGAGGCCTGCAAGATCGACTTCTTCCCATTGCGCATCGAGCGTGCACCCCTGCCGCAAGACCATGTATTCGTCGTGTGCAACTCGCTTGTCAAGGCCGAGAAAACCGGAGATGCGCTGCACCGGTTCAATGCCGGGCCTCGCTTGTGCCAGTTAATCTGCGCGCTTGCGGCAAAGAAAGTGCGCGAGGAATATGGCGACGAGGTCGAGATCCGGCGGTTGGGAGACCTCTGGACGGGCCACCTTTGCCTCACGGATCGTGAGGTTGAGGGTCTCTTCGCCAAAGCTTTCACGAAGGAGAACTACACCCTTTTGGAAGCCGGGCGCATTCTGGGCATGCCGCCGGACGAGATCCGCGCGCGATGGCTTGGGGATCTTATGGAACCGCCGGAGGGTTTCGCATTGAAGAAGCGGGCGCGCCATCAGCTTACCGAGTTTCAACGCGTAGAAGCGGCGCGCGACGCCTTGCTGTCGGGTGACGCGGCTTTCCTGGGCCAACTGATGAATGCCTCTCATGCAAGCTGCGCCAAGGATTACGAGGTCAGTTGCCCGGAGTTGGATGCCCTCGTGGAGATCGCGCGCGTGTCGGGCGCCCTCGGATCGCGTCTTACGGGCGCCGGGTTCGGAGGCTGCACGGTCAACCTGGCGCCGGGCGAGCGTGTCGACGCCTTTTGCGCGTCCGTCCGGCGGAAATACTATGTCGAGTATCTCGAGAGCCGGGACGCCCCCAACCTCGATGATGCGGTTTTCGTGGCACAGGCAAGCGAGGCCGCAGGCTACCTTTGATTCTCGCGTCGCGGCAGACTGGCAGTCTGCCCCACGGTTCCTTTGACAGACATTGTCCGTTCATGATAGCTTCTTTCCTCGGAACGAGCGACTTCCCCCACGGGAGGCAGAGGACATATCGGCGCGCTGACAGGAGCGACCCATGCGGTGTCCTAACCATTCCCAGGCTGAAGTGACGGGCTATTGTTGCGTTTGCGGCGGCTTCGGTTGTCCGGAGTGCCTAAAGACGCACGAGGGCAACCTGTACTGTCGGAGACATTACCAGCCCATTGCCCAGAAAATTGAAGAAGAAAAGCGGCACGAGCAGGTGCGGAAGAAGCATCCTCGGCAACTCTTGGTTGTACGTTACGCCGATGGCCGCTGCCAGTACGGAGTGTGTTACGCACTGAATGTGCGGGATCCCGTGTTCTACCTCGACCTTGTGAGCGCCGGCGGCGTGTCCCTGGAGAAGACGGAAACAGTCCGTTTCCAGGATCTGAAAGCTGTGTTCCTTGTGAAGAGCTTTGACGGTCATTACGACAAGAACGTCCGCTACAAGGAATGGGCGCCGGAAGGGACGGAATTGGTCGTCGAGTTTAACGACGGCGAGGTTGTACGCGGCTTCTCACTGCGCCGCTACGATCCGAATGATCCCAGGTTCCACCTGATACCGGCCGACCCGACTACGAACAACATCAGCATCCTCGTGGAACGCGGCTTCGTCAAAGCCGTCTATACGCCCGAGGAATACAAGGCAAAAGTGGAGCGGGAACGTGAGGCGCTGCGGGAACAGGAAGGGGCCACATTGTCCCAGGAGGAGACGAAGGGCGACTTCTACTTCGAGACGCGCAACTACGCCGCGGCGTTGGAGCAGTATCGCCTGGCAACGGCGAAGTTCCCGCAGTCGCATCGGCTGCGCAGGAAAATGCTGTTGGCCCAGTATAACGTAGGCGTCCAACATATAAAGCGTCATGAATATCAACAAGCGCTCACATACATGGAGGCCATCCTGAAGGTCGAACCCCGGAACGAGCGCGTGGCAAAGAAGGTGTCCCAACTAAGACACATCATCAAGAAAGAAGGGCTGGCCCGCGAAAACGAAAAGGCGCCGCAGGAACAAGTGGGTCCGAAATGATCTCGGAGTTGTAGGAGCGCGGCTTGAGAGAAGCCGGCGCCGTCGTTCCCGGGTTCCTCGGCGAGACGCGGGCGGACGTGAGTGATGCGTATCGCAATAGTCGCAGATCTTCATGCAAATCTGGAAGCAACCGAGGCCGTCCTCGATGAGATCGACAGACGCAGTCCGGACCGGATCTTCTGCCTGGGCGATCTGAGCGGATACAACGCTGAGCCGAACGAGGTTATTGACCTGATTCGGAACCGCGACATACCGACGATCATGGGTAATCACGATGCGGCGGTGTGCGGGCTCGAGGATCCCTGGTTTTTCCGTGTGGCCGCAAAGCGCGCCATCGAATGGCAAATGGAGCGGGTTACCGAGGAAAACCGGCGCTGGCTTTCGCGCGCCCCTGAGCAAATGGTCTTCAACCGCGTCTATCTTGGCGTACACGGTGCGCCGGGAAACCGCGACGACTACATCATCGATTGGCTTGACGCGATGCGACAGCTCGAATTCCTCAATGGACGCGACGTTCACGTTTGCTTCTTCGGTCACAGTCATCGGCCCTCCTTCTTCAGCGAGAAGGGCACCGAGCAATCCGTCGGTCCGGGCACCGTGCATGAGTTGAGGTTGAAGAACCGGTACTTCATCAATCCCGGAGCCGTGGGCCAGCCGCGCGACGGGGATCCCCGCGCCGCCTTTGGAATGCTCGACACGGAAAAGATGACCTTCGAGTTCTGCCGGGCCGAGTACGACGTGGATCGCTGCGCTCAGAAGATTATTGCGGCGGGGTTGCCCATGGAGTTGGCGCGGCGCCTCGCCAAGGGCAAGTAAGGCACAACCGTGACCCTGCGCGAACAGATCGAGGCCGAAGAGTGCCGCCGCGTGAGGCCCTACGCCGCCCGCGCCTGCGAGTCTCGCGGAAGACTTCGCCCGGAACTGGAGCACGAGTACCGCACGGCCTTCCAACGCGACCGGGATCGTATCCTGCACTCGAAGGCCTTCCGCCGTTTGAAGCGCAAGACGCAGGTCTTCCTCGCGCCTGAGGGTGACCACTACCGGACGCGTCTGACCCATACGCTCGAAGCGGCGCAGATCGCGCGCACGGCGGCACGCGCTCTGTTTCTGAACGAGGATCTTGTGGAGGCGATCGCGCTCGGCCATGACCTCGGCCACACACCGTTTGGCCATGCGGGCGAGGCGGCTCTCGATGAGGCCTATCCCCCCGGTTTCCGGCATGCTGAGCAGAGCCTCCGCGTGGTCGACAAGCTCGAGCCACGCCGGGAAGGCCCGGGCCTCAACCTTACGTTCGAGGTGCGCGACGGCATTCTGAACCATTCAAAGGGGAAAGACATTCTCATGCACAAGCGCCCGGAGCCGTCGGCGACCATCGAGGCCGAGATCTTCAGCGTGTGCGACGCCATCGCTTACATCAACCATGACATTGACGACGCGATCCGCGCCGGAGTAATCACGCTGGCCAGCCTTCCGAAGGATGCGATCCGCGTCTTGGGCGAGACCTCCTCCGCGCGCATCAACACGATGGTCACGGCGGTGATCGACGGCAGCGTTGAGGGCCCGATTGGAATGACCGAGAAAGTCCGCGATGCCGCCGACGAGCTTCGCTCATTCATGTATGAGACCGTGTACCCGTGCGAGACGATCGGCCGCGAGATCGAGAAGGCGAAAAAGCTCCTCCGCGAAATGTACGTCTATCTTCTTGAAAACCCGACCGCGGAAAGCGCCGCCGGCGACCCCAATGACCCCCTCGATCGGCGCACGGTGGATTTCCTGGCCGGCATGACGGATCAATACGCATTGAGCCTGTACACGCGGCTCTTCTTTCCCGCTGCATGGAACCCGTAAGGAGCGTTGGCGGATACTTGCGCTTGTGATGTGAAAGGTCTCTCCGCATGCGATTTTGGATTTTGGATTTTGGATTACCGTAGTGAGCGGATCCGAAGCAGCCCCCCACGCTCTAGGTCTTACCAGATGAACGCATCTTTACCGGATGGCGGGCGCGTTTTCCCAAGCCCCGCATCAATCGAGAATCCAAAATCCAAAATCCAAAATGTTTCGGTGGGAATCGTCTGCGGGTCGGGCATCGCGCTCGATAGCCTGCTCGATGAACGTTCTGACGAGGTTTGCTTTCGGGATATCTCTGAACTGGCCCCCTGCGTCGATCAGGACCACGCTGCGCTCTCTGGCCACGAGCGGAAATTCATCATCGGCAAGTGTGCAGGCCACCCCACTGTCATCCAGTGCGGACGCCTGCATTTCTACGAGGGATTCGACTACGAAACGGTGACCCGCCCCGTCGATTACATGCATTCCCTCGGTGTCACGACCGTCATATTCACGTGCGCGGCGGGCGGGCTCAAGCCGGGGATGCGGCCGGGTGATCTCGTGGCCGTCGAACGCGTCCGCATGTGGCGCTGCCGGAAATGGCCGGAGACGCCCGGCATGCTTTTCACGGACTTCCTTGTGCCGGATTGTGACTTCAGCGGGACATACCAGTGGATGCATGGTCCATGTTACGAAACCCCGGCGGAGATCTCGGCCATTCAGAGGCTCCAAGCCGAGGCCGTCGGCATGAGCACCGCGCCCGAGTTGTTGCGGTGCCAGGAGATCGGCATGCGCGGCGGGATCGTAGCCGTCATCACGAATTCGTGTTGCCGGCCTCAGATCCTGTCGCACGATCAGGTTGTTGTAGCGGCGGCAAAGGCCTCCGTCCGGCTTGCCTCGGTCATCCGACGCGGGCTTCCTGCCATTATATCGGGTGATCCGTAAGTCAGATTCTGCGCGATTTACTGCGCGGGGAGGGCGAGGCTCCCGCCGAGCCGCGATCCCTTGGTGGATATCGGCTCGCCGGGAGCCTCGCCCTCCCCGCCGGATGCTGTCACTTATGGTTGATGCTGAATCTGACGTATTTCTGCTTCTGGGCGGGTTGATCGCCTTCCGCAAACGCCACAAAGAACTCGCGGGCCGTGTTGTGATACACGATGCTCACGAGCGTTCCGTCGACGCCGGCGGCGGTGGCGATCTCAATTGCCTTATCGGCGTCAATGGAGCCGTAACGCGCCTTGATGGCGTCGTAGATCACCTGATTGCCGCTGCCGTTGTGGTTTTTCCAGTACAAGACGTCGTCCAGCTTCTCATAGAAGGGCGTTGGGTCAACGACGGGGTGCTTCGTGCAGACCTGATCGTCCGTGAATTGGTCGAAACGCGTGTTGCTCGTGAACAAGAGCCGCGCTTTCGGGTCTGGGGCGGCGGGATCGGCAATCGCATAGTGATACTGGTTCGTGCGGGTGGCCTTCTGCATGCGCTCCAAGGCTTGCGCGAGCGTCGTGTCATGATAGAGCACATCGCGAAGGAGGACGGGGAAAGGAATGCCTTTCAAGGTCTCCGCGTCACCAAAATGTCCCATGATCTCGCTGACGGCCAGGCCGTTTTCATTCATGCCGCCGACCGCCGCTCCGATGAGCCCGGCAAACCCGATGAGGGCGTGGCGCTTGCCATCGGTCGGGTTATAGATGGTCACAACGGGGCAGTTCTGGAGGCCCGTGGTCATGCTCCAGTCCAGATTGCGCGTCTGATAGAGATCGCCGTTGACGGTGGCCTTGCCCCATGCGGAAAAGAGGCTGCACCCGTTCTCCGACATGTCCGGCAGCGCAAGCATCTTCTGCATCATGCGGTACGTGATCTCGGTGTGGCCGGCATCGAAACAGCCATCGGCCATCCCGCGCAGTTCGCATTCCCATGCCATGGTGTCAAAATAGTTGTTGTTCCACGGGGCGTCGATTGCGTCTGTGTACTGCTGTTCAGTTAGCCCGGTATCCGCGGACAGCCCTTTCCACGCACGCGAAATCTGGTCCGCGAGGAGCCGTCCATACCAGTAGCCCATCTGGTAGCGGTCTCCGGCTACTTCCAGAAGCGTGATGGCGTCCTTGCCCGCGCCGACCATGCGAATTGATCCCGATCCGCCGGGATTGCGATAGGGCACGACCTGCGGCACAACGCTTACCTCGGTCGTGAACTTGAGAGGGAACGGGCCGCCGCTTGGATACTCGAGCTCGACCATAAAGGCCGTCCATCCCTTCGGAGGCGGGGCGACTTCGGCCACGTAGACGCCGTTGCCTTGATCCGTCAGAGGACTCTCGGCCCATGCCTCGCCGATGGTGTCCCGCCGGAAGTTGCGCTCGTTCGGGTTCGTGGCCTGCCACAAGCGCACGGCGGCGGGCGGTGTTTCGGTTTGGACTCGCAGGCTGCCGTTAGGCTCCTTGGTCCATGAAAACTTGGGACGCGGCTGGTTCTCGAGGACGGTCGAGTGGAACGCCAGCAGGTTGAGATAGGCTTCCAACGCAAGGCCGTGATCGGTGTTGGGCACGTAGCGCAGGTACTTCTCCCCTTTGAGGGCATCAAAATAGAAGTGGGAGGAATCGGGAAGGAAGAACTGGTCGCCCGTGGCCGCCATGACGTACTTGGGCATCGTGAGCCGGTCGATATACCAATACGGATCGACGATCTTCATCAGGGCGCGAAACTGCGGCGTGTGGATCCGGTTCATGACGTTCATGTCGTTGTAATCGCCGATGGCCTTCGCCCAGTAGCCGTATACGTCGTGGTGATACTGCATCGAATGCTCGACGTTGAGCACGTCGATGACGGCGGGCGCAATCGCGACGACTCGCGGGTCCACCGCCGCCGTCGTCCACGTGGTCCAGCCGCGTTTTGAGCCGCCCGCGACGAGAAACCCCTTGACATTGGGGAATTCCTTCTGGACGGTGTCCATCGCGCGCACAACCGCCTTGGTCATCGGCAGCCGCGCCGGCCATTTGGCGTCCCCCGTTAACATGAACTTGTCCCACACGTAGGCGATGAACTCATCCTCCGTGCGCCCTTTCTTCAAATACCGAGGGTCCTTCTCATCGGGGAACTTGAGCGGCTGGTTCGGGATCATCCGCACTTCGGCGACGATGGATTTGCTCATAACGGCGATCTGTACCATGGCCTCCTCAGGGCCCGGCGCGCCCCCTCCGTTATCGCCGCCTCCAATGAACATGAGGGCCTTGTCGTACTTGACCTCCTTCGGCTCGATGATGATGACCCAGTGCTCCCACACGTTGGGCGTGACCTCGGCGGGAGTCAGCCACGTTTGCGACTTCATCAGCCACGTCTTGGCGGTGTAGGCTGCGTCCTCCACGATTTTGGCCGGCTGGGGACCATAGGAGTACACCGAATCCGGAGCGGCGACGTAGTCATCGAGGGGCGTTGCCGCGGCCATGCCGCTCCAAGCTGCGATACAGACGGCAAGCAGCAACGAGGCGGCAAGTTCGCGATAGTGAGACTTCGACAGGACACGGCGATTCATGGCTCTTTCCTTTCTGACAATCGAGGATTGCGGAGTCCGCCACACTTCCGAACGGCGGGCACAGTGGGAGGACCACCAACTCCTTTGCGTTCAACAAAACAGAACGTTATCGTATTGAAAAGGTCACCCGTATGCAAGATGAGGGCCCGTCGTGAGCAAGCCCGCCATGAATCTGCCTCCGTTTGAGTTTTACAGAGAGAACCATCCCCTAGCCCCTGAGACTTATTACCGCGTCGGGGGGCCTGCGCGACTGGCGCTGTTCCCGAGAAACGCCGATGAAGCGGTCTCGGCCTATCAATGGATGCGGGCGCAGCCGGATCGCTGCATCATCCTCGGGCGCGGCTCCAACGTGCTGATCGCGGATCACGGTTTTCCGGGCATCGTGATGCTTACAAAGGGGCTCACGGACATCCAGGCATTGGGTGAGGGCCGATACGTCATCGAGGCGGGTTATCCTCTCGCGTCGCTCGTGCGCGAGGTTATCGTGCCGGAGAACTATGAGGGCGCAGGTGCGCTCACGGGAATACCTGGGTCGGTCGGTGGCGCCGTTTTCATGAACGCCGGCACGATCCATGGCTGCACGTGCGAAATGGTCGAGTCGGTGGACCTGATCACCGCGAACGGGCCGGCCACGTTTATGATGAACCCTTCGGCCTACGGGTATCGCGCCCAAAGCTTTTGCAGAGATGAGGACCTGGTCCTGCGTGCGGCATTCCACTTTCGCAAATCCGACAAGAACCAGCAGGAAATCTGCGAGCATTATCTTCGGCGACGCCAAGCGAACCAGCCACAAGGGCTCTGCTGCGGCAGCGTGTTCAAGAATCCCGAGAACGATCACGCGGGGCGCTTGATTGAGGCGTGCGGATTGAAGGGGACCCACCGGGGCGGCGCGGTCATCAGCGCGCAACACGCCAATTTCATCATGAACGAAAAGAACGCCACCTGCGCGGACATCCTGTGGCTAATCGACCTCTGCAAGCGCCGCGTCCAGGAGAAGTTCGGCATCGAATTGCACGAAGAAGTGCGGATCGTCTCCTGAGTTGAATTGGGAAATCCGGGAAGCGTTCCCTGTGGTCCCTGTGGTCCAGATTTGCCCTCGAAGCGCCGCGGGGGTATCATCCTGGAATGAGAATCCGGGAACTGATGTGGCCGCGAGACCGAGTCGAACACATCGCGAGCCACGGTGTTCTTCCGCATGAGGTCGAAGAGGTCTGCTTTGGCGGGCCGCTCGTGCTTCGAGGCAAGTCGGAAGGCGAGAATCCCGTTTATTATGTGCTGGGACAGACCAACGGCGGGCGATATCTCTTCTGTGTAGTGATCCAGTTCCCGGATGCGAAGGGGTATCCGGTCACGGCGCGTCCGATGACCGACAACGAACAGAGGCGATTTAGCCAGTGGAAAGGCCGATGAATAAGATTCCACAAGTAGACTCCGTCGCGGAGTTGGCGCGATTCTGGGACACCCATGATCTGGCCGAGTTTGAAAACGAGCTTGAGGAAGTGTCAGATCCCGTTTTCGACCGTGCGGATCAGACCGTGATGCGAGTTCGGCTCGATCCCGAGCAAGCTGCCGCCCTTCACCGTATTGCCCGGTCCAAGGGAGTGGGCGATGCGAAGCTGATCGAGGAATGGGTTACCGAGAAGCTGCGGGTTTTGTGACCTCGTGCAGGCGGGCTGCTGAGGGATGCGAACGGGTGGCGTTGCCGTACCTCCCAGAGCGGTGAGCCCTGCCGATTCCTGTCAGCGACCTTCCGGTATCTGTGTCTCGCTCTCTCCCGGAGGTGTGTATGCGCACAAGCGTTGTTATTGACGATGCGCTCATGCGGCGGGCGCTGGAGTTGGGCGGCTTCCGGACGAAGCGCACGGCAATCGCGGCGGGTCTGCGTCTTCTCGTTCAGGTTCACAGTCAGAAGCGGTTGCGCGCATTGCGGGGAAAGGTCGGCTGGGAGGGTAGCTTGGAGAAGATGAGAAGAGACTGACTTCGTGGTACTATGTGCTCACGCGAAAGTGGACGTGGCGGAATCATGACGAGGGGATGAGATATCGCGATGGAGATAAAGGAACTGTTGGATTTGGTCGCGAAGGAGAAGGCGTCGGACCTTCTGATTACGGCTGGGGCGCCCCCGATGCTGCGCGTCAACGGGGACTTGTATCGCACGCGTCATGACCCGATGACGGCGGAACAGACCCAGCAGTTGATCTACAGTTTCATCTCGAAGGAGCAGCGCGCCCGGTTTGAAGAGGCGAAGGAATTGGACTTCTCGCTCGCGTTCGGGCGCAAACACCGCTTTCGCGTAAACATCTATATGCAAAGGCAGGCGATAACGGCGGCGTTGCGTCCCATTCCCGAAGTCATTCCTTCGCTGCGTGAGCTTGGGCTTCCGGAGGGAATCGAGAAACTCGCCGACGTGAAGCAAGGGCTCGTGCTTGTGACCGGGCCGACGGGCCATGGGAAAACGACGACGCAGGCAGCCATGATCGACCGGATCAACGACACGCGCGCGTGTCATATCATCACGATCGAGGATCCGATCGAGTACCTTCACAGCCATAAGAAGAGCATTGTGGATCAGCGCGAAATCGGCGGCGATACGCTCAATTTCGCCAACGGACTGAAATACGTGTTGCGGCAAAGCCCTGACGTGATCCTCATCGGCGAAATGCGGGATCTCGAGACGATCCAAGCGGCGTTGCGGGCCGCGGAGACGGGGCACCTGGTCCTGGCCACCCTCCACACGAACGACGCAGTGCAGACGGTCGACCGGATTGTGGACGTGTTCCCCGGAGAACAACAGCAGCAGATACGGTTCCAGTTGTCAATGTCGCTGCTGGCGATCATCTCGCAACGGCTGTTGCCGCGCGAGGACGGCGGAGGGCGGATTCTGGCCTACGAGTTCCTGAAGAACAACACGGCCATTGCGAACCTAATCCGGGAGGGCAAAACGCACCAGGTGTACAGCGTCCTCGAAACCAGCACGAAAGAGGGAATGACGACCATGGACAGGTCGATCAAGGACCTGTACATGCAAGGGCTGATTTCGCATGACGACGCCGTTGCACACGTGCGCAACCCGAAGATCCTGAGCAGCCGATAGCCGCTTCCGTCACTTGAGGATCTTCCGGCCTTCGGAGGATTTGATGCCGGAGATGATCCGTTCAAATCCCTCTTCGTTACTGCACGCGGAAATCGCCTCTTCCTTCGTGACAAGTCCCTGCCGGTACAACTCTACCGCGTGCTGGTCGAAGCTCTTCATGATGCCGACGCGGAATACGTCCAAAATGGTGTCGCTGGATTTACTGCCGATGAGCATGAAAGACCTTCCTGGCGGTTGTCTCTGTCGAGCGTGAGAGCACTACGAATCCCGCAGATATCTCGTGAACCTACATGGAGAACGAAATCTTAG
>Ga0315274_10005119_pt1 | contig 19213 bp, 16 predicted proteins | sample YL17G02_20_MG_FD_203700 | JGI IMG/M metagenome (GOLD analysis project Ga0315274, IMG submission 203700) | Sediment microbial communities from Yellowstone Lake, YNP, Wyoming, USA - YL17G02_20 | ecosystem: Environmental > Aquatic > Freshwater > Lake > Sediment | place: USA: Wyoming | collected... | reverse complement strand
GTTACGGATGGCGGCAGCGGCTACACTACTACTCCCACCGTCCAAATCACGGACCTTTATTACGGCACCAATGTCGTCCAAGCTACTGCTACAGCTACAGTAGTAGGCGGTGTCATTACCGGCATCGCGCTTAATACTCCGGGCAGTGGCTACAGCGCTCCCGTTGTCACCATTACGGGTGATGGTACAGGCGCTATGGCGATGGCGACCATCGGTCCTCCCTTCGCCGGCGGTCTCAAGAAATTCGTCGACTCTCTGCCGGGTCTGGGACCCACCGGGGTGAACAATCTCGGGCAGTACATCCCGCAAGGCGTCCCCGATACTACGACCTATCCGGGCTCTGACTACTACGAAATCGCCTTAGTCGAGTTCAGCGAGCAGATGCACTCGGATCTACCCGGCCCCTACAACCTAAACACCCCCGGAGCGCTCGGCACTAGACAACGGGGGTATGTGCAACTTGGAACAGCCACCGTCCCCGGTTCTGTCCCCCTGACAAATCCTGGTGACGGCTCGCCGATCATGATGCCTGATGGCGTAACTCAGGCGGTGGCTTTAGATAAACCCCATTTTCTAGGACCCGCCATTGTCTCACAGCGTGACAAACCGGTGCGCGTCACGTTCTATAACCTGCTTCCCACGGGCGCCGGCGGCGACCTCTTCATACCTGTAGACACCACCGTTATGGGAGCAGGGATGGGTCCACTGGATATGCCGGGAATGCCGGGGATGAAGGAAAGCTATACGCAAAACCGCGCTGCCGTGCATCTCCATGGCGGCATTACCCCCTGGATCAGCGATGGAACCCCTCACCAATGGACCACTCCTGCGGCAGAAACCACTTCCTATCCAACGGGAGTGAGCGTACGGAACGTCCCCGATATGCCGGATCCGGGTCCCGGCGCGCTCACCTTCTTTTACGCCAATCAGCAAAGCGCCCGGTTGATGTTCTACCACGACCATGCTTATGGCATCACCCGCCTCAATGTTTACGCGGGTGAGGCCGCAGCGTACCTGGTCACCGACCAGGTGGAGCAGGACCTCATCACCGGCACCAACACCTCCGGCGTCAATCCCGAGTTGCTGAAGGTCCTCCCCGATATCGGCATCCCTCTGGTGATCCAGGACAGGACCTTCGTCGATGCTGACGCCATCGGTTGGCAGGACCCCACCTGGAACTGGGGCACCGGAGCCAGAGGTCTGGATGGAAAGATCACAGAGTACGTGACCGGCGACCTCTGGTACCCCCATGTCTACATGACCGCTCAAAACCCATACAGCCCGGATGGCGCCAATCCATTCGGTCGCTGGCACTATGCTGCCTGGTTCTGGCCGCCGGCTACGAACCTCCAGTACCCGCCGGTGCCAAATCCATACTACCAACCCAACCCCCTCTTACCAAACTATGCGCCCTGGGAACCACCGATGAGACCCGGAGTGCCCAACCCGTCGGCAGCGGGCGAGGCCTTCAATGATACCCCTGTGGTCAACGGCACGGCCTACCCCTATCTGGAGGTGGATCCCACCGCCTACCGCTTCCGCATCCTGAATGCCGCCGATGACCGCTTCTTCAACCTCCAGCTTTACGTGGCAGACCCCGATGTCGTCACGGCAGATAACCGGACCAATACCGAGGTCAGGATGATCCCGGCGCCCGATGGAAGAGAAGGTGGCGTACCTGACCCGGCTACAGCAGGCCCATCCTGGATTCAAATTGGTACCGAAGGCGGCTTCCTCCCGAAACCGGTGGTGGTTCCCAACCAGCCGGTGACCTATAACATGAACCCGACGGCCTTCAACTTCGGGAATGTCAAGGACCACTCACTCCTGCTGGGAACCGCAGAACGGGCAGACGTCATCGTTGACTTCTCCCAGTATGCCGGCAAGACCCTCATTCTCTACAACGACGCTCCAGCGGCTTTCCCGGCTCTCGTGCCCCAGTACGATTACTACACGGGCGACCCCGATCGGACGGATACCGGCGGCGCCCCGACGACTCCGCCGGGCTACGGCCCCAACGTGCGCACCGTCATGCAAATCCGGGTAAAGGGTACGCCCGGCGCCCTGGCCATCATCACCACCACCCTGCCCAGTGGTACTGTTGGCATCCCCTACAATCAGACCTTGATGCTTGTTGACTCGCGTGCGCCCGCCGCCCCCTACGACTTGGCAGCGCTGGAGGCAGTCTTTGCCAAGACCGCCGCGAAACGAGGGGTCTTTGAGGTTTCTCAGGACGCGATTATCGTGCCTTCAGCCGAATACGACTCCGCCTATAACCAGACCTTCCCGGCAGACGTCTCCGTAAGGCAACACCAGACCTCCCACACCTTCCAGACGGTTGTTGGTGGAACGGCAACGGTTCCCTTGGAGCCGAAGGCTCTTCAGGACGAGATGGGTGAAGTCTTCGATCAGTACGGACGGATGATGGGCATGCAGGGGTTGGAACTACCATTCACCGCTGCCGGAAACCAGAATTTTGTCATGTACGGCTACGCCTCGCCGCCCGTCGAAATCGTCAAGGGCATAAACGCGACTCAAATCGCGGTAACGGAGGACGGCACTCAGATATGGAAGATCACCCATAACGGCGTGGACAGCCATACGATCCACGTCCACCTGTTCAACGCACAGCTGATCAACCGCGTTGCGTGGGACGGAGCGATCCTGCGGCCCGACCCCAACGAGCTCGGCTGGAAGGAAACCTTCCGGGTGAACCCGCTGGAACACACGATCATCGCGCTTAGAGCGGTTCTTCCCACAAACCTTCCCTTCGAGGTACCCAACAGCGTTCGTCTGATTGACCCGACGATACCGGAGGGTGAAATGTTGATGGGTGGACCGGGAGGATTCTTCGGCCCGAACGGAAATCCGATTACCGTCATGAACCATCTCGTCAACTATGGCTGGGAGTACGTTTATCATTGCCACATCCTTGCCCACGAAGAGATGGACATGATGCACTCCATGGCCATTGCGGTTCCACCGAATGCGCCTTCCGACCTGGCAGTCACTTTGCTGGCGACACAGGCGAACTTGACCTGGACGGACAACTCCACTACCGAGACGGGCTTCACCATCGAGAGGGCAACGGATGCCGACTTCACGACGAATACAGTGACCTACACGGTAGTAGCCGATACTACAACATTCCAGGATCCAAATCTGCTGGCCGATGGGTTCACCTACTACTATCGGATTCTAGCCACCAACACAGTTGGCGACATTATGACACTCGGTTTCCCCACCATCGCCGCCACCTCCGCACCGTCCAACGTGGTTTCCGCTTCTAACGGGGGTTCTAGAGTTGGTAGTATTAACCTTACTGCAGGAGGCGCCGGCTATACCGCTCCCACGGTCACCATCACGGGTGGCGGCGTTGGCGCTACGGCTATTACCACAGTAACGGGCGGTGTCGTTACTGGCATCAGGGTTACGAACCCTGGCGCTGGTTACACCCTCACCGCCACCGGTGGCAGCGGCTCCTACACTTGGTCCTTGGCCAGCGGTAGCTTGCCCGGCGGCTTGATCCTGACCCCCGCCACCGGTGGGATCGCCGGCACGCCTTTAACCGCCGGCAACTTCCCCTTCGTGGCCCAGGTCACTGACGGTACCACCACCGCCACCCAGAGCTTGAGTATCACCATCAACGCCGCTCCAACCATTACCTTGCATCTGCAGACGGGATGGAACCTGGTCAGTATTCCGGCGATCACGGACAGTGCCCCTAATACTGTATTTACCGGATTGCCCGCGGGATGGGCCTTGTATAGCTGGGATGGCGTGAACAATCGCTATACCTCGAAGGTGGATACCGTCCTCCAGATTGGCGCCGGGTTCTGGCTCTACGTGACCCAAGCCGTCGATTACGAGGTCGCCGGAACGCCCTATGCACCAAACTCGCTCCCGATTCCCCTGGCCAACGGCTGGAATATCGTGGGGATTCCTTATCCCGTCAATATCAATTGGACGGACGCGCAGTTCCTCTACGGCGGAACCACCTACAGCTTGGACCAGGCGATCACCAACGGATGGATGGGCTCGGGCGTATACAACTGGACCGGTACGGGATACGCAAATGCTAGGATCACCGGATATTTTGCGCCCACCTCTGGTTATTGGGTTCAATCCTATGTGAATGGCGCCTCCCTGGTGTTTAATCGACCGTAAGCATCTGCCAGCGTAAGCATCACCCAAACCACGGAGAGACCCAGCAACCTGGGTCTCTCCGTTTGTCGTCTTCGTGATTTCCTTCGGAAGAGGACCAGGGCCACAAAGTGGATTGCACCCCCGCCCTCTCGAATGGATTGTCGATTTTTCGGTAGCGAAGGACTCTTTGTTTCCGTTACAGTGAATATATGAACAGTCGATTATTGCCCGATCAAGAAACGATGTTGCGCGCATTTATGGAAAGAGACTCCTCGTTTGAGGGGATTTTTGTTGCCGGAGTCAAGACCACCGGCATTTTCTGCCGACCGGTCTGTGCGGCCAAAAGACCGAAGCCGGAGAACATTGTTTTCTTCCCTAAAGCGATGGATGCGCTTGCTGCTGGGTATCGCCCCTGCAAGCTGTGCCGTCCGATGGAGGCTCTGGGAACCCCACCCGATTGGATTCGGGCCATTCTGGATGAAGTGGTGCGAGAAGGGGTCCTTCGTTTAACCGACAGGGATCTCCGCTGTCGCGGAATGGATCCGGTAGCCTTGCGCCGCTGGTTCAAGCGCAATCATGGCATCACCTTCCAAACCTATCTGCGATTGATTAGAGTCGGAACGGCGATCGGTCGCATCCAACACGGCCAGAACGTGACCGATGCCGCGTTTGAGCACGGTTACGAATCCCTCAGCGGATTCAACCAGGCAGTGCGGAACGTCTTTGGTGATTCCGGCCATCGTCTGCGTAAAGGCTCCATCATCACGGTCACGCGGATCCCCACTCCCCTGGGACTGATGTTGGCGGGGGCGACGGACACCGGGGTCTGCCTGCTGGAATTCATCGACCGCCGCATGTTAGAGACTCAACTACAGAGGCTCCAGCGGCGGCTTGGCGGTCGCGTGATCCCCGGCACCCATCCTCTATTCCCTTCACTCGCCGAGGAGCTGAAGCGCTACTTCGGCGGAACGCTGCAGCAATTCACGATTCCGCTGGACCTGCAAGGCACGGCCTTCCAACTGCAGGTTTGGTCTGTACTCCAGAACATCCCGTACGGAGAAACGCGTTCCTACAAGCAACAGGCTGAGGCGATCGGAAGGCCAACGGCCGTGCGTGCCGTAGCGAGGGCCAACGGAGACAATCGGATCGCCATCCTGATCCCCTGCCACCGCGTGATTGGTTCGGACGGGCAGCTGACGGGCTACGGTGGGGGCTTGTGGCGCAAGCAGTATTTGTTGAACCTGGAACAAGGAAAAGGGCAGAGCAAGGAAAACTTACAGGTTGAATAAGAGCACGAATGCGGTGCGGAGTCCACTTGAAGGCAGGATCCTTAGCTTATTGCTACTGGTTTCCATCTCATCTTAGCCTTAGAGGGTGCACCAAAGTGCACCCTCTAAGGCTTCCTAACAAGGGCAGTCTGCTCTTTTATTGCACGATGAACTGGCCTGTCATCGACCGGGGATGCACGTCACAGCGGAAAAAATAAGTTCCGGGCTGCGTCGGTGCCTTAAAGTGATACTCGATCGTCTTCGGTCCGGTAATCACCTCGCCCACAAATAGACTGGTTGAAGCGCTGGAATCCATGTACAAAGCGAAATTGTGGGGGATCCCAGTATCCTGGTTGTCAAATGTCAGAGTGATGTCCGCTCCGGCAGGCACCGTAATCGCGCTCTGATCGAAGGCCATGCTCTTTGCCACCAGGCTTAAGGACGCGCTGGCGGAGGAGGGGGTGGGAGAAGGACTGGGCGTGGCGTTGGTCAGCATCCGGTCCAGGAAGACCGCCGTCTGGGCGCGGGTGGCCGGGTCATTTTGGGCCATCGCGAACCCGGAGGAACCGACCGCGGTATTGATCTGGGGATGGTCGGGGAACTGAATCAGGCCCTGCTGGGCGGCGGTCCCCACATTCTGGTAGAACCAATCGGAGGCTGTCATCTCCCGGTCCGTTCCACTCTGCCGCACCAGGATCGTCACCCCGTCGGGCGGGTTCGTCAGGGTCCAACCCTCCGCGCGCACCAGCACCGTCAGGATCTCGGCCATGGTGATGTTGCCATTCGGTTGGAACGTGCCATCGGGGTACCCTTTCACCCATCCGTGCTTGACCGCTCCCTCCACGTAACCGTAGGCCCAATGATCGGACGGCTCGTCCGTAAACGTGGCGGAAACAGGGGTTTCCTGCGCAAAACCCATGGTCAACAGGATCATCTTGGAGAATTCCGCCCGAGTGACCGGGTTCTCTGGCCGGAAGGACCCGTCGGGGTAACCCCCAATGATCGTGCGGCTGGCCAAATCCAGAATGGCGTTAGCGGCCCAATAGTCGGAGGGGACATCGGAAAAGCTGGCAGCATTGGCTCTGCTGAAAGTCAGACTCAATCCGAAGGGGATCAAAGCAACCACCAGCAATCCCAGCAGCAATTTGCGTATCATATGATTCACCTCGTTTTTTCTAATACAACACTTTTATCGGTGGCATATTTCCCGTGCGATCCAGTTCGAGTGAAAGCCTTTGGAGCACGCGCCCCCAAGCGATCCGCGATTTGCGACCGGAAATTGCTGGTGCCAGATGTGGGAACATTCCGGATAGAACGATCGACCAAAGGAATCCAACCCTTTCCCCCGCATCCCTGCTAAGATTTTCCTGTGCAGAGAAAATGGATGAAAAGCGAAGCATGACACGGCAAGCACCGCTGCGGATCTCCGTGGTGATGCCCGTTTGGCAGGAACAAGCCTTTCTCCCCCTTGCGTTGGAAGCGTTGCACAAGCTGGAGCAAGGAGTGGAGATCCTGGTGGTCGACGGGGATCCCACGGGGTCATCCCTGCAGGTCATCCATGACCCCTCGGTGGTGCAGTTGATCGTGCCGAAGGGCCGGGCAAGCCAAATGAACGCGGGAGCCCGTCAGGCAACGGGCGATGTCCTGCTGTTTTTACACGCCGACACAACTCTGCCATCGGGTGCTCTGGATGCCATTCGAGCGGCATTGGCGGAACCCAAGACGGTGGGGGGGGCGTTTTCTCCCATCTTCGACTCGCGCAAGGCGTTCTTTCGTCTCTTGGCGTGGTGCCATGGCTGGCGCGCGCGGATCACCCGCATCCCCTACGGTGACCAGGCGATTTTCATCCGCTGCGAGCTGTTCTTCCTGCTGGGCGGCTATCCAGCAGAACCTTGGTTGGAGGACATCCTACTGATGCGCCAGGTGCGACGCGCGGGCAAGGTCGTGATTTTACCCGATCGCGTGATCACATCGGCTCGCCGTTTCCAGAGCGAGGGGATCCTCCGCACCGGTTGGCGATATGCGGCATCGATGACCCTTTCCCTCTTCGGCGTACAGCCAAAAACCCTGCGGAGGTTGTTTCCCGATGCATGAGCGGCAGCCATTTGAGGCGCTCGTTCGGTCCTGGTTGCCGGAAGACCTTCGACCCCTGGATCTGCTGACCGTCCAAGTCAATCTCGGCTACCGCTGCAATCAATTGTGTGCCCATTGTCACCTGGAGGCCGGGCCCGGTCGCAGCGAAACCATGAACGCTGCCACCCTGGAAGCGGTGATTTCCTTGGTGTTCGAATCGGGTTGCGCTCGCCTCGATATCACCGGGGGTGCCCCTGAGATGCATCCAGCGTTGGTGACGCTAATCGAGCGAACCCGGGAGAGGGTCCAGGACATCCAGGTGCGGACCAACCTCACAGTCTTTGCCGAACCCGGGATGCATCACTGGCCCGACTTTTACCGGTCGCATGGGGTGCAGCTTGTGGCCTCTCTGCCGTGCTACCTGGAGCCGGAAGTACGCCAACAACGGGGACCGGAGGTGTTTGAAACGAGCATTGCTGTTCTTCGCCGGTTAAACGAACTTGGTTACGGCCGGGATCCCCACCTTTCGTTAAACCTAGTCTACAACCCCCTGGGAGCGTTTCTCCCCCCTCAGCAGGATCGGCTGGAGCAGGAATATCGACAGCGTCTTCGGGCATCTTACGGGATCACTTTCACCCGCTTGCTGACCATCACCAATGCCCCGCTGGGCCGATTCCGCGGGGACCTCCGCCGGCAGCATGAAGAAAGGGCGTACTTGGAACTCTTGCGGGCCTCTTTTAACCCGGAAACGATCCAGGGACTGATGTGTCGGCACCAAATCAATATCGGGTGGGATGGACGACTGTACGATTGCGACTTCAACCAAGCGGTTCAGCGGCCGTTGGATCCGGGGGCGCCCCAGACCGTGTGGGACTTCCAGACCTCGACCGTCTTGAGCAGGAAGATCGTCACCGGCGATCACTGCTTCGCCTGTACCGCTGGGTACGGCTCGTCCTGCGGCGGTGCGTTGGTGTGATCGGCGTAGGTTTGATGGTCAAATGGCCCCAGGCGCAGGCCACCAAGAGCCGGTTGGCTGCAAGCACCAATCCTACGGTGGCCACCCGGCTTTACCAGGCATTTGTGGAGGACGAGCTGGAAATGCTGCAAGGATCGGGGTTGCCTTTCGAAATCTGGTTCTGGCCTCGGGAGAATATAGCCTTGTTCACCGAATGGCTTGGTTCCTGTTCCTTGGTCCCCCAAATCGGAGACGACCTCGGGGATCGCCTTTGCCATGGTTTCCGTTCTGCCTTTGCGCGCGGATACCAGGGGATGATGGTCTTGGCCAGCGATTGCCCGGATTTTCCCGGTTCTCTGGTGCGCCAGGCCGCCAAGGGATTGCGGACCCACGATGCCGTGATCGTACCGGCCCCTGATGGCGGCTACAATTTAATCGGCTTTCGTCAGGCCGGTTTCGTGCCGGAAGCCTTCGCCGAAATCCCCTGGAGCACCGCGGACGTCATGAAGAGGACGCAGGCGCGGATCCAGGAGAAAGGCAGAACCTTGCTGGTGCTCGATCCGTGGCCGGATATCGACACGATCTTGGATCTGGCTGAGCTCTGGCGCCGCAGTAAGAGAAAACGATCCTCGATCCGATCGCGCACGGCAGCCCAATTGGCAACTTTATCGATCTGGCAAAACGCGATCAAACCACATAAACGGAGGCGATCATGAAGCAATTTCACTGGCAGGTGCGCTTTGGACTAGCGCTGTTAGCTTTATCAGCGCTTCTGTATGGAATCACCTTCGCCATCACGGGAGACCTCCGTTCCATCGGGACATGGTTTCTCCAATCTCTGGCCTTCATGCCGCTTGAGGTCCTTTTGGTAACCGTGATCCTCAGTGAACTCCTACGCATCACCGAGAGACGCAAACTTCAGGAAAAAAGGAATGTCCTGATCGGAGCCTTCTTCAGTGGAGCGGGCGCTGGACTGCTGCAATTGCTGCTGCGTTTCGATCCGCAAGCACAGAAACTGCAGCCCGACTTGCAGCTGACCGCAAATTGGTCGGACCGGGATTTCGCCAACGCTCGCGCGTTCGTTTTAACACAGGATTTCCACATGGACAGCCAACATGGCGATCTGGTGGCGCTTCGAAGCCTCTTGCTACCGGAAAAACGATGGATCCTGCAGTTGCTGGAAAGTCCGATCTTGGCTGAATTTGAAGGTTTCACCAACCTGATTTGGGCTCTGATCCACTTGATTGAGGAATTGGCGTTTCGGTCAGACCTCCAGCGGCTTTCGTTGCCGGATTATAAACACCTTTCCGGCGACATCCAACGCGTGTATGTGCCGTTGATCGGCGCTTGGCTGGAATACATGAAGCATCTCTCCCGTCACTATCCCTACCTCTACTCGTTGGCAATCCGCACCAACCCTTTTGACCCCCACGCTTCCGTGGAGATTACCTAAGGCCGTGGGAGGGAAGAATCCATCTTCTATCGCGTTCTGGTTTTCTTGGGGTGCGAGTTCATACTTTGCGCAAAATCGCTGTTCCCGGCATGGGAAAATGATTTGATCCATCCTACCCTGGAAATTCATATGTCAATATGATCCGCCAGAGCCCCGGCAAAAAGCAAAAAATATTGATTGTCTGCGTTTCGGTGGTAATCTTGGTAGTGGCCCTGTTCCTGAGCTGGTTCTATCTCCAATATCAGAGAATCTACGTACCGATCGACAAGGGTCCACCCATCGATTCTACGCCCTCTAGCCCCACCCTCCCCTCCAGTCCAACCCCGGCGTTCGCACCTGGGGAACGGTTGAATCTCTTGTTCGTTGGTTCCGATGCTCGACCGCAAGAGATCACTGCCGGTCTGGACGCGCGGGCGGATACACTCCTGTTCGTAAGCCTCAACCCTGCGATGTCGAAGGCCTTTGTACTTTCCATTCCGCGCGACTCCTTGGTGAACATCCCCGGGTATGGCCAAGACAAAATCAACGCCGCTCTTGCCTACGGGGGGATCACCCTGTTGACAGAGACTGTCTCTCAATTGCTGCACCAGTCCATTCAATACTACGTTGCGCTCCATTTTGAGAGTTTCGCCAGGATGGTTGACATCCTCGGCGGGGTAGAGCTGAACGTGGACACCCGCATGTATTACCCTCGGGAAGGGATCGATCTCTATCCTGGCCTGCAGCATCTGAATGGGGAACAAAGCTTGGCGTTTGTTCGATTCCGATTCTACCCATTGGGGGATATTGAGCGGGTGCAGCATCAGCAGGAATTTCTTCGCGTTTTCATTGATCAACATTTGAATTTGCAGATTGTTTTTAAGCTCCCGGCCATCTTCTCTGAGATGCCCTCGCTCCTGCAGACCAATCTCCCCTTCGAGACGGCGCTCCAACTGACCAAAGCTCTTTCCGACTTGCGCTCGAACCAAATTCGCATGGAGACCGTCCCGGGGGATTTCTACAACGATCCCCAGACCGGCACCAGCTATTGGGCGGTGGACCGATTCTCTCTGGAACAACTGCTAACATTCTGGGAGAAACCCAAGATTACAAAGACCGGCGTTCCCTCAACCTTGGCGACCACTACGCAGATGATCGAGCTCACTCCTTAGCAAAGAGCCAAGCGCGCTTAGGGCATGTCTCCCCATCCTCAGGATCAATCGCAGCAGGATCGCCCCCCCACCCTCTAGATTAGCCGGATCAACGTCGTGAGGTGTTTCCGGTCATCTCCAGCCTAGGATCGTTCGCGTTCTGATATATTCCGAATGATCGGCAGCAAGCCAGGGGACTGGACATATCAGCCCATCCGCCCACACAGTGTGTCGTGGGGGTTAAGTTGACAATTTAACACCGTCCCTGAAATCCCCTGGAGCACCGCGGACGTCATGAAGAAGGCGCAGGCGCGGATCCAGGAGAAAGGCAGAACCCTGCTGGTGCTCGATCCGTGGCTGGATATCGACACGGTCCTGGATCTGGCTGAGCTCTGGCGCCGCAGTAAAAGGAAACGATTCTCGGTCCGATCGTGCACGGCAGCCCTAGCAATCTGGCAAAACGTATAAGGTATTAGCGTAGAGAGGACGCTCCATCTCCTGGGATTTCCACCGCGCCTATCTCAGGGTTGCTGTCTTCAGAGGGCAGGATCACCCGTCATTGCTTTGGGATGGACTTCTCTCCCAAGGTGCAGGGTAGGTGACTTGCACCTCCTGGGTCTCCGGCAACGAGTCCGCCTGGCAGCCCAAGTCTCCGCAATAAAACGAAGCGGCACCATCGTCCGTCCCGGCGGCTGGATAAAGGGCATCACATTGGGGTTGCTCGAATCGGTCGCCGCATCAGCACGAATTGATTGATTAGCGGGTTCGAAATGCAGAGCCAGGTTGCATGGCACCACGATCCATCGCAGCGCGAAGAAATGCTAAGATGCAAGACCAGACTCCTTTTGCCCATGAAACAGCGAGGAGCCTCTTTTTCCTCCTTCCCGGTAGCGCATCTTCTGGGAAGACGAAAGATAAAAGATGGGAGATGCTTACGATGAACGAAGGTTTTCAGGAAGTTCGCATCCTGGACAACTATTACCAGACCTCCAGCTTTTTCCCGATGCCAGTGGTGCTGGTCAGCACACTGGCTGAGAATGGCCAGACGAACCTTGGCCCCTACTCGCTATGCTTCCCCCACATGATTGCCGGCGGTCATGCCATGATGCTGATCACGCGCAGCAGCAGCAACACAGCCAACAACATTCGGCGGACGGGTCTTGCCGCCTTGAACTTCATCCCCGCCCACCGCCGCTTTCTCGCCAGTTGCGTACGACTGGGTTTCCCGGGGGATGAGACGGCGGAGAAGATGAAAGGCAGCGTCTTCACCCTGCGCCCCTCCTGCCGGGAGCAGATGGGCTCCACTCCTTACCCCCAGATTGTGCAAGAATCGGTGCAGGTTTTCGAATGCACTTGGGACCCCGCGCACGACGATTCCCCCTCGCCGGACGAGTCGCACTTTCTCCTACGGATCGAAAAGATCGTCATGCCCAAGCACTGGCACGATGCCCTCTTGGCCGGGGGGCGCTTCCCGTCTTTGCCGGTGGACTATGGCTATCGAGACGATTCCCGGTTCTGGTTTTGCCGTCATGGCCGTCCCTTTGCTATCGGCATTCCCAAGGGCAAGGGGAGCGATGCCTCGACAGTCCTCTACCAGGCGCAGCGGTTAGACCCGGACATCCAGTGGGAGCCGGAGGCCTGCGCGAAACTGGCCGGGGTGCCGCGCCTGTTCCTCAAGCAAGTCCTTTCTGGGGTCAATGCGGAGGCGCGCAAGCGTGGCATCTCCCGAATCACGCCAGGGCTATTGGACGAACTGCGCGAAAAACGGGCGGGGGAGCCTGGCCGGCGCTGAAGGTCCATCCGGTCACCACTCGCTCTGCGTGAAGGGATGCCTGGAAGGTCAGCCGGGAAATTGCCATTTCATCCCCTTGACTCCGAGGGTCACTAATACTGGAGGGCAGGTGTGAACCAATCTCAAACATTATATCGGGGTAGGGGACATGCCAAAGAGTTGGTGTAAAAAGACGGTCAGGGCCTGGGCTCCGATCATCGTTGAGGGTTGGTGCCGAAGGGACGGGGTTTCTTTCGGCGCTATTGGTTTGGGAAGTGTAGGTTACTTGTTAAAGCCGAGGTTTATTTTTTTACTGATCAGAATGATGGCAAACAAAACGATATTACACATCACAATCGTTGCACCAGCCGGCAAATCCAGGAAGAACGAGGCAGTCACCCCCACAAAAACGGATGCAATCGACACAAGGATTGCCACTACCATTGCGCCCCGGAAACCTTTTGCGGTTTGCAAGGCCGTCACGGCAGGCAAGATCAACAAAGCAGAAGCCAACATGATCCCCACCACTTTGATTGCCAACACGACGGTCAGAGCAGTCAGGGAGGTGAGCACCAGATTGATTCGTTCCATCTTGATCCCGGTGACTTTGGCGTACTCTGCATCAAAGGTGGCTGAAAACAAGTCTTGATACAACGCTAGGATGACCGATAACACCACCAGGCATAAGCCGAGCGACAAATAGACCTCTTGATCACTGATCGCCAGGATATTGCCAAAAAGATAGCTGAAGAGGTCGACATTGAATCCATTCGATAGACTGGCCAAGAGGACACCGCCGGCAATCCCCAGCGATGATACGACCCCAATCGCTGCATCGCCATAAATCCTCGCCCGTTCCGTCAGCTTCAGGATGAAATAGGAAGCAATCAGCACCACCGGAATGGCTACGTAAAACGGATACACTCCAAAAGCTAAGCCGAGGGCAATGGCACCAAAGCTGACATGTGCCAGACCATCGCCAATCAGGGAAAGCCTTCGCAGAACCAGGAACAGCCCCAGCATGGCACAGAGAGCCGCCACAAACGCTCCGGCCAGGTAAGCCCGTTGAATGAAGGAGTAGCCTAAGAACTGAAAGAGGTCCATCTTAAGGGTGCTGGTGGCAGATCACGTGTTGCGCATAACGGCCGAAATACAGGCCCATTTCTTCCGATGCACAGAAATCGGCAAAGTTGCCATGGAAAATGACGGTTTTATCCAGATACAAGAGTTCATGGGCGTATTGGCCGATTTGAGCGGTGTCATGGGTGATCAGAATAATCGTCAGGTTGCGGTTTTGATTCAGCTCTTGCAACAGATCAAAGAAGCCCTCGCGCGACTGCGGATCCAGGGCCGTGCTGGGTTCATCCAAAATCAATAGCTCCGGCTGGGAAACCAACGCTCGCGCCAGGAACACTCGCTGTTGTTGACCTCCGGACAGATCTCCCACCAGTTTGTCTTTGAGATCTGCGATTCCCATCAGATCCAGCGTTGCCATGATGGTGGCCCGATCCTCTTTCTTGAAGGTCTTGGGAAATCGCTTTAGCGATAACAACCCCAGACCGACCACTTCCCGCACGGTGGCGGGAAACAATGGGTTGAAGACGTTGACTCTCTGGGGCAGGTAACCGACTCGTCCCCACTGCGCAAACGCTTTCCGGTCTTGACCGAATAGTTTTACGGCACCCCGATAACCATCCGTCAGCCCCAGCAGCACTTTGATCAGCGTGGTTTTACCGGCTCCGTTGGGTCCCGTCAAGGCGACATAGTTCCCCCGTTCCAGCCGAAAGGATACATCGGAAAGGACCTCCGTCGATCCGTAGCTGAAGTGCAAATCCTGTACAGACACGACCTCATTCATGGCGATTGGCACTCCAGTCCGACCCGCAAGTTCTCCAGATTGCTGCGGAGAATGTCGAAGAAGGTAACCCCTTGCTCGAATTGCTGCTTGGTCAGGTTATGAGCGGCGTTGAGCAGGAGCAGTTTGGCGCTGGTTTCCCGGGCGAGGGTCTCCGCGATCTTGGAGCTGGTGAGTTCTTCGTAGAAAATATACTGGATCTGATCGTTTCTGACCTGCTCTATCAATCGGACCAAATCGTTAGCTGTGGGCTCGGAATCCGGAGAGACCCCTTGCGCTGCCAGATACCCTAGTCCGTAGCGGTGGGCCAAATAGCCGAACGCATAGTGACCGGCATAGACGATCTCTTTGATCCTGGCGGTGGCCAAGGTTATTTTGTAGGAGGTATCCAGCGCGGTCAGCCGGTTGCGGTACTCGCCGGCGTTACGCTGATAGGAGGCCTTTGCGGCGGGGTTCTTGCTTTCCAAGGCCTGCTCGATAGTACTCACCATCATTTTGGCATTATCGAAATCCAGCCAAATGTGCGGATCCAGTGAACCAGCCGGTTCGTTCGCATCGGGAAAGACCCCCGGAATCCTATTGGTACCCTGACTTGCATCGACGACGACCAAACCTGGGTTCCCCACGCTCCGAAGGACATCCTCCACCCATGGCTCCATGACGTTGCCAGTGTACACAAACACGTCCGCTTGGTTGATTCGGACGAGATCTGTTGGTTTGGGCTCAAACGAATGAGCTTCTACGCCAGGTGGCAACAACAGAGACACTTCTGCGGTGTCAGCTACGATGAATTTGGCCATATCGTAGAGAGGGAACAAAGTGGTGACCACTCGAATTTTATGTGAGAGGCCATCCGTACCTGGGTTGGCTAGAGGGAGAGAGTTGCAAGCTGTCAAAACCAGCATTCCGCAGATCACCAGACCAAGGCCGGACAAGATTCTCTTTGGCAAATCAGCCTGTCCTTTCAGCGGAACGGCATTGGGGACAAAGGCCGACCAACTGCAGAAGGTGGTCCTCCACCAGAAAGCCCGTGCGGACACTGACCTCTTGTACGGTTTTTGAGAGGTCTTCTTGGGCGGGAAACTCTTCCGCCTTGCCGCAGCACCGACAGACAATGGCATGGCAGTGGCCCGGGCTGGCTGCCAGATACCGATGGCATCCGTCGGGGCAATGCACGCGTCGGACCCATCCATTTTGTTCAAACAGTGCTAGCGATCGATAGACGGTAGTTAACCCCAAGCTGGGTTTCAACTCGCGGCCTTTCTGCCAGATCTCCTCCGGACTCAGCGGAGAGGAGCTCTGTTGCAAGATCTGAAGGGTCGTCTTTCGAGGACCGGTCACCCGATGCCCGGTTGTCCCCAAAGCTGCTCGCCAAGGCATAGCTCCACTCTTTCTTGAAAAGTTTTTTCAATAAATGATAGAAATGCCAATCAGTGCTGTCAACATGCTGGGCAGGCGCTGGAGGGAAAAGGCGTTTCCCCCGCGGAATCAGGTAGTCTGAAGGTCAATTTCGAATACGGACACTCATTTTTTCACATCGTTTTGATTCGTGACGTTTGCTCTGATCATGGTTTTCGGAAGGACATCGGTTTCGCGCGCTAGGAGCAGCTACGTCTCCACGTAGTACGTGTTGTCGCAGATTTCGTCTCCATTCATCAGTGTCTTGGTTCTTTTGAAAGCTAGCTTCGGGTTGTAGGATTTAACCCAGGGCTCGTCTCTTGCACACATGATGAACCCCAGTTCAGGCTCCTCCAGTTCGCGGAAGATCTCGGCGTACATGCATCTGGTAAGACCATAGCCTACGCTGTGAGGCTGATCCTCGGTTTTCTCCCATTTGTGCGTGCCTACAGCGGCCTTGTCTACCATTGCACAGAAATCGCGAAGATCCGTCTCTGGTTTTCCGGCATTTTGGCGTGCTTCAAACTCTTGCTGGTTGATTATTTCTCGAACGACTTCGCGCGCTCTGGAACCGAAATTTTTCTCCATGGCGTGCAGGAGCTCTACGGCGATATCCGCCATCACCGTTATCTTGCGCTTCAACAAATCCAGCAGAATCTTCTCATCTGCCTCGCTGATAGGATCAGGCAAAATCTCATTCAGACTACCAGCCATAGTATTCCTCCCTGTTTTGCTTAGAAGCAGGAATAATTATAGTCTTCTTAAATCTCCAAGCGGTATTCCGGATCTTTCTTTGTTAATTGGGGGGGTCCCAGCCCCACGATGAAGAAGATCCTCAAGGATAATGAGTGGCTATCCCCAATTCTCAACGCAGATTTGTGTGCTGCCACTCTCTTCTTAACAGCGAAAACTGCACCTGGTCGTTGTAGATACCATCTCGGCAGTAGTACTCGCGCAACAAGCCTTCTGGTTGAAACCCGAGCCTTGCTAAAACACGCTGGGAACGCTGATTCTCCGTGTGAGTGGTAGCTTCGACACGATTCAAATCCATTTCTTCGAATCCAAATCGAAGTAACGCTTGTAATGCTTCGGGCATCAGTCCTTGCCCCCAACGGTCCGGCCACAGATCATACCCGATCTCCGCGCGGTGGTGTTGCTTATCCCATCTACAGTACCCGCAGGTACCGATCAGGTGGCCTTCTGCCTTGATTTCGATCCCCCACCATCGAAAGGCAGGCATCTTTTCTGGGGTCTGAAGCAGGCGCAGCAGTTCCTCGGCTTGTTCTCGAGTTTTGAGCGGCTCCTTATCGCGCATGTAATGGGTAACCACCGAGTCGCCCCATTCCTTGAGGATGAAGTCAGCATCTTCTATCCGCAAAGCCCTGAGAACCAGACGGACAGTTTCCAATCTCGGGTAGGCTTGGTTAATACCTTCTGTATTCACTGGACACTCCTGCGTTCAAACTTTTTAAAAAGCCAAATAGCCAACGCTTGTCAGGAACAATCCAACCTTGGCGTTGCCGGAGGCGCGCAGCGCCGGGTCGCTTGCATGCGGTTGTTCGGTGCGCCGCGCCGATAGAGTGTTCGCGTCTGCAAACCTTTGCGCGCTTCAATTAGATATTTTCTGGCTACAAAGGCCAAACCTTCGCCACCTTCGAGTCGGCGTTGCAGTGCGAGCAAGTGCTCCAAGTGCGTTTCAACTGAAAATCCGGGCACGAACCAAGGAACTGCCTTCAAATAGTAGACGATTGCACCTACATCCATAAAAGATAACTGTCCAGACCATTCTTGGGTATTGACGATAGTCAATCCCGCCGCTTTCAATTGATGCACATACTTCTTCAGCGTCGCTTCAGGCCATTGGGGTTTAGCGTCAAACGCCGCTAATAGGTCATACGCCCATAACCCATGAATTTGCTGGGTTAGGAAGGTGCCGCCCGGTGCGAGAATCCGGGCCACTTCCTTAGCGTTGAAGCCAGAATGACGATTCAGAACGAGGTCAAACTCGCCATTGGTAAAAGGCATCAGGTCGTCGTCAGTGAGTCGAACATCTACAACTTGAGCACCAAAGGGAAATAAGCGCTCCGTGGCCAACCTGAAATTGGGTGGATAGTCTTCCGTTGCCACAACTTTCTTGGGCCAATCCGCTTGTAGTTTGAGAAATCGCTCGCCGCTGCCTGTGCCCAGGTCAATCACCGATGAAGACTGGCGCATCAGTTCAGTAGCCCGTGAAGAATACGACCAAGGAGCCTGCTCTTCTATCATCCGGCCATCCAGGCGAGAAAAATCCCATCCCGAGAAGGGCTGTTGCTCCTCACGTTTCCAAGTTTCAACCGACTCATTTAGATTCATATCATTTAGATTCATATATGTCTTTGCCTGCAACGAGCGCTCAACGCCATTGTTAGCCCCGCTCAATTCATAAAGCCAGCCTTTTGTGTCAGTATTCCTAAAACACCACGAGTTACACCCAATAGTTTGCATTTTGATGGCGTAGATAGAGAGCTATAGATACTTCTGAACCGCCTCGGTTAGCTTACCCAAATAGCCAGAGCCCTCGACTGTTACGGCCGCAAGGTACCCCCATACACGCCACAGATCACGTCTTTCCTTAAATCCCGGATCAATGGGCAGTTCATCCTGATAGCCATCAAGAACATCATCCGGCACTGTTTGGAAATAATCGATAAATGCAAGATCCATTTCTGGATGTCCGTAGTAAACCGCTGGATCGATCACCACCGCTCCCATTTCGGTGCTGATGAAGTTATTTTGTTGCGCATCGCCATGGAGGAGCGAGGGTACTATTTCAGGGCCGCAAAGCTCGGGAAGGCGTGAAATGAGCTTTTCGACCTGCCGAATTACAACGGGAGGCATATTTCCGGAATCAATTGCCAATCTCAAACCTGGCCAAAGCCGACGTTCCGCATAGAATGTTGGCCAGTCGCTCATCGGAGTATTGTCTTGGTAAAGAGGCCCGAAGTAACCATGCGTTTCTAGACCGAACCGATCCTCCTTGATCTTATGGATGCGGGCCAGCGTTTGTCCAATTTGCCGCCAGTAGCAAGGGGCTCGATCGACGGCTTGGACGCCCTCAAGGACCAAGATAGTTCCACCTGTAATCGGGATAATACGATGGGAGTGGGCGTCAGGACGCCTGAGCG
>Ga0315274_10005118_pt1 | contig 19224 bp, 29 predicted proteins | sample YL17G02_20_MG_FD_203700 | JGI IMG/M metagenome (GOLD analysis project Ga0315274, IMG submission 203700) | Sediment microbial communities from Yellowstone Lake, YNP, Wyoming, USA - YL17G02_20 | ecosystem: Environmental > Aquatic > Freshwater > Lake > Sediment | place: USA: Wyoming | collected... | reverse complement strand
ATAAATTGAATTGGCTTGAAGCCCAAACGATGGCAAGGGTCATCCAGAAGTTGAAGCCGGATAAGGCTTACGTGGATGCTTCAGACATCTTGGAAGATAGGTTCGGACGTGACGTCTTGGACTGCCTGGCGATCAAGATTCCTATAGTTTCTGAACACAAGGCTGACCAAACCTATCCAATCGTTTCAGCAGCCTCAATAATCGCTAAGGTGGAGAGAGATAGAGAAATTGCAGAACTTGCAAAGGTTCATGGAGATTTTGGTTCGGGTTATCCGTCAGATCCTAGGACAATAGACTTCCTCAGACATTGCATAGCGGGAACAGGAAAATATCCTGATTTCGTCAGAGTTTCATGGAAGACTGCCCAGAGATTGAGGAGTGATAAAGATGCTCGGCAAGTCAAACTTGTGTAACGTTTATGATTGAATCATCCGCTTTCTTGAATTTTGAAAGCTCATCGCCGCCGCTCATGCAAGAGATGTCCTTGTTAGACAATTCTTCGCCTTTTGTGATCATTATCGGGCGTGCCTGAACGACTCTGCTAACACTTTGATTTTCGTTCACTCTGCGATCCAGATCTTTCTCTCTGTTGCCCGCAACGCCACCTATAATTCTCATCCTTTCTTCTGGAACAGCAATAATACGTTAAAACGATGGTAAAGCTTAGATTTTGACCTAAGCCACTGCTAAGGTCGTAGTTTTTGCGTAAAGAGTGCGCACACTTTTCTCTAAGATTTGGTCTTCTTTTCAAATTCCAACGTGTCATTGAACTTGTTTTGAAAGTGTGCGCGCTTTGTTAGAAACTTGTGCGCGCATACCATGATGACGTATGTAATAGTGCGCACACTTTTTGATGGATGTTGCATGATGTTCTGTGCGTGTTAGCGAACAGGACGGCAAGTTTTATAAGCTGTGTGCCACGAATACGACTACTCTAGTGGTCGTAGCACATGGGGAAGACGTGGGTAAGCTGTCGGCTCAGCGAGAATGCGATGAGTGTCATACAGTCGGTTGTGTCACGTACAGGATGCGTAGGCAAGGCGGAAGCTATCGAGTACATCATTAAAGAGTACCAAAGGCTCTCACGGAATTCCCTCAGAAAGTTCTTCCACTTGAATCCAGAGAAAGTTAAACCCTTGGAGTGTTTCGCAAGTGCAGAATAAGAAGCATACTAGCGTCCGACTATCAGAACTCGCGCAGCAAGCCCTAGCCCATTATATGAAGAAGTGGGGACTATCCCGAAATCCCGCCCTTGAGCATTTGCTGATCCGCTGGCGCTACCTAGACGACATGGGATTCCGAGAACAATCAACACCAGAACTCGAATGCTACAAGCGCATCAAGCACACAGACGGCCTATTCTACTGCGTCCACAGACCACCCAAAATGATTCTGCTAGAAACCCTGCAAATCTGCGTAGTATGCCGAAAGCGGAAGCTTGGGATCGCGGCATGCCCTGAAGCTGTTCCTGAAGCATGTTCAAAGAATAGCGAGGCCGAAAGGTCGCACCTTTCTCCAAACATTTCAGCGAAGCAGGAAAGCATCCGCAACCCCAACCGCAACCACGAAGGCATGAAGTACTGCAAGGACGGCGGACTCTGGGTTTTCCCCGACAAATGCGGAATCTGCAAGGCCAAATCATACGCCAAGTGGAGCGAGTGCAAGCATTGACCTACAACGAAGAGTACGCAGCCCAAGGACTTCACCCCATGTGCCGAGAACCACATCGATACGGAAGAATGTCCATGAAAGAATGTAAGGAATTGAAGGAGCCTTTCAAGGCTTGCATAAAAAACCCGCGAATTCCTAACAAAATAACGTCTAGGCGAGAAAGAAGGATACTGCATAGAGAACCGAAGTACCACATACACATTGAAACTGATGATCCCTGCCTATTGATTGGAATAAGCCAATCCATCATAGCGGAACTTGAAGAACATTTCTGGGTCAGAAGGCCAGAGGTGGCTTTTGGTGATGTGTCCTTTGTGCAAAAGACCATTGATGAAGGTGCCAAAGCTGAAGAAGACACTCCAATGTGTTGAGTGCGGACTGAGAGTAACCATGCCTTGGAAGCGGACACGATGGTAACCAAAAAGCCCAAGCCAACAAGCATCCAGATTTCTATAGAAACCTGCAACAGACTCAATAGGATAAAAGGGCAACTGGAGAAAATAGTTCATAAACAGTCCATCAGCTACGACGAAGTTCTCCAAGTCCTGTTAACCGCCAAACCCCTTGACGTGACTCTTGACAGCTTGATCCTTGAGGACGCGATCCCACAATGAGCCAAGACCCATCCGCGCAATATGCGCTTCAAACAGCACCGCAAGGCCAACCCCAACAGCAACAGAAGCCAACGGGCCTAAGCATCCCCATAGACCAGATCAAGAACCTAGCCAAAATGTACGCCCAATGGGGCAGCCTTCTAGGCGTAGCAGGAATCAAGGTTCCCAAAGAAATCGACGTACTGCTTAGAACCCTTGCTCAAGGCGGAGAACCCACACCCGAACAGCTTGCACAGATACAAAGCACGATTGACCAAGTTCCTGAGAGAAGAATAGGAGAGCCAGCCCTGACCTATGACCTTGTGCAGATAGCTTGGAGAATGCACAAAGAAGGCACAAGCCTGAGAGACATCGCAGAAGAATTCACTAAGCGTGGTAATCCCGTGGCCGCGAGCACCGTCTGCGACTGGATCAACCGCTATGAAGAGGACATGGACTTTGAAGGACACGAAAAAAGCACAAGAAGGAAATCGCTCGCAATCAAGGCTTTTCTCATAGGTGCTGCAATGGTCGGCTTTCTCGCCCTTGGGAAGTGGATTCTCTAGGTGCTGCAATGCCCGTTTTTCATTGCTCCGAATGCCACAACAACTTTCCCTTGAACAGTTGGAAGCACCCGTACCGACACACCGTTTTCTGCCCGTTCTGCCGAACCCAGTACAGAAGCCCGTTCCACATTTGGTTTTGGAAGCGAAAGCCTGACAGTAGGCTCAAGAAGTCTATTCCGTTCACTGTTGCCGACTTGCGTAGGCTTCTTGGGGGAATGATTGTGAGATGAAGAAGGTTGAGATCTGGCTCAATCATTCGCAAATGACCGCGCTGATAAAGAAGGCAGAAAAGGAAAGGAAATCTGTCTATGCCTACGTCAAGACTGTTGTCCTTGAGTCCTTAACATGATTTTTGACGGTGTTTTGTCTCACCATGACTACATGTCTCTATGCTGCTCTTAAGCATATTCAAGCATAGCATGTATGTACCTAAAAAGGAGAAAAGAAAATGGACATAACACCATTCATCGACATTCTCATCGCATTCGCAGCATTCATAACAATCGCGTTCGCAGCCACGGAGGTAGCCGGATACTACAACACGAGAAGCGCCAACAACAGCATAGTCCAAGTCGCAAGCACCACGATAACCGCGCTCGGAGCAATGACAGGCGTTTTGGTAACTGCACAGCAAGCCATGACCATCGCGGAGATCACAGGAGTACCAACACAGATTGTGACTCCGATAAACAAGGCCACCGTTAGCTAGAAGGAATTTTCATGGCACCAGACCCTAAACCAAGACGAAGACACGGCCACAGGCGTGGAGTGGAACCCGCTGGACTCAGAAGATGGCGACTCGCTCACAGCCGCAAGGCTGACCCAAGACCCAGACGCAGACGGCGAAGATCATACGACCCCGCCGAGTCCAAGCCCGTTTACACGGGATCAAGAGGAGGCCGCTACTGGCAAGGCCCAACCCGGCGAAGATACGACCCACCACAAAGGAGACGCTTCGGCTCAGCCAGAAAATACGGCTCCAAGGTTGAAGGCGGCCTAGCAAAATACGGAGCATGGCTAGGCGCTGGACTCGCTGCCCTCGTAGGAATCGGAGGCGCTTATTCTCGGTATTCTACCGCATATGGCGCTGACGCAGCAAACAAATACTGGACTACCATAGTCGGCGGCGACTCAGCCAAGGGAGAGATCCCCGAGATCGCGCACCTGTGGCAGACAGACGCACGCTACAACATAAACCAATTCCAGTACCTTGCCTACAAGTTCCTCGGCCAAAACGTCCAAGGAGCATTCGGAGAGCCAAGCGCGTGGGTCATGCCCTTCTGGGGTTCACTCATCGCATTCGTAACTGGGCTTTTCCTTAAGCGCAGCGGCAAAGGCTCGCTCGTTCGCATCGGCAAAATCCTTCAGCCAATGGGCACAGGCGGACTCGTCGTAAGCACCATAGGCGCTTTGGCGCTGCCGGGATGCCCAGAGAGTCCACATAAAGTCATCACAGACTACGGCGGAAGACAACAGCAGAGACTAGCACCTCCAACCGTTCTCCCATACCAGTTTGTAGGTCAAAACGAAGGAGCGTATTAAGAAAAATGCCATATCAATCAAGACCAAGTGAAAAAGTCGTTGAACTCATCAAGCAAATGGGCGGAAACATCTGGACATCATGCACCGACACCGTAGCAGGCGGAGCAGCACTCGCTAGAGCAGCCATTAACGCGGCCTTCCCCGTTCCCGACAGAGCCAAAACCCTTGTGGGGTGGCGGCCAATCGAAACGGCAACAGCTGGCGCAGTCGCAGAATCCATGGTTGCAGTCTTCGACATTCAAGGCGCAAACTACAATTTCCAGCCTCAAGAAGTCATATGCGGAAACGTGGCAGGCAGCATGTTAGCCACTGGAACACCAATACAGGCCCCAAGCGAATACTACGACGTTTTCGCGCCAGTAGCAGGCGGAGAACTCATAAACGTCGGCGTTGAACCGTGCGATGCCCTCGCGGGAAACAGGCGCAGCGCTGCAGAATTCACGTGGACAGACGTTCGGCTTCCACTTCCAGTCATAAGAAGCCTATGCGGCAGAGAGGTAGCCATCGCCATCGCGGCAGTCGGAGAAGTCGCAGCCGTAGCAATGCCAATCACGGAAGCGCATGAACTCATCGAAGCAGGCGGAATCGCCACGGAATCAGTCAACACCGCAGCCGAAGAACTCATGGTCGAATTCATCCTCCGATGCACAGCCCTGCCAATCAACGAGATCAGATTCCCATTTGAGCCATACGCAGGCACAGCCGTTACACCTGGCAGCAACATAGCATACGTTACTAGACGACTGCAAAGAATGAAGTTTAGCCAACCAAGCGTAACAGTAAACGCAGCTTACGACGTTGACATTGCACTCGCGGCAGCAGGCCAAGCAATTCACTACATCCGCTGGACTTAGAACCTAGAAAGGAGTTGTGTGTGTGTTCTCCCGTTTTTCTCTTCAAAAAAGCAAGAAAGAAAATCAGGCTCAACTAGACGCTTTAATGATGGTTGAGCACAGCATCAAGACTCAACTAGAAACGTATGTAAGCCACCTTAGAACGGTGCAGTTATCGTATGATAATATTCAGAAGCAAAACGTGGAAATCATCAGTTTATTGAAGGAGATCAAAGAGCATGGATAGTAGAACCGTGAGATATGGAAGAATCGGAGAGGTCGTAGTCCTAATTTTCCCTGATGAAGCAGGCAGCAAGCACTTTATCACTCAGATTGAGACGCAGAACCTTCTCAAGAAGATGGGGTTGGACAAAATGCCCGTTCCCATCAATAGTAATCCATTGAAGCCGAGGATTGTCGCATAATGGAAAGAAACAGGTTAGGCCCAGAAACAAAAGCCATAATCGAAGCCATACACGGCACAGAAAACTGTGCAGACTTCTACCAACTCGGATTTTGGACGATGGAGCGCATAGGAAAAACGAATATCTACAAAGTCTTTATCACGGCTATCCCTCACGCGATTGCTATGCCAGCCGTCGCCGCTGACGTAACGACTCAGCTTTCTATTCCTTTTCCGCATAGATGGCTACGAGTCCACTTCTACCACACTACCGCTGCGTTTGTTGTTTCGTTTGAACCCCTGAGAATAACGATAAGGCGCGAAGTCACTACTATGCTGCCCGTTGAATTCCTAGATGAGCTTTTCTGCGAGTTTGACATCACCGACGTAATAGGCATCGAAAAGTTTGGTGAAGGCTTCGAGTATGAAGCTGGAGTATGGAACATCATTCTTAACACGGTGGCCACCGAGCTAGTTTTTCCCTTGTTCTACATTCAAAAATTGGAGGCGTAAACCATGAGCAAAGATTCAGCTAGAGGCGGCAAATGGAGAAAAAGCAGCATATTCCGAATGTACAGGCTTGACGAGGCAGGCGCACTAAACCTCTTCGAAACCGTCCAAACCAAAACGGACACGCCAACCCTCAACTTCATCGCAACACACCCGACAATGAAAAGTGGACGAATCCACAGAATACATTACCGGCTTAACCCAACAAACGCCGTCACATTCACCCTGAGAATTTGGAGAGCGGCAGCCGCAAACGACTACGAGGCCAACATGGACATGCTCTATGAAAGTCCAGCATTGCAGGCAGACGACACCGACTACGACCGCGCAGAGCTAGACATACCCTTCACGCTCGGTTGGCCCGGAACCATTTACTACTCAATCGAGTGGACAGGCGCACCGGGCAACACTCTAGGCTTCATTGAAGTGACGGGAGAAAAGGTTGAGTGAGCTATGGCCTACATTAGAACCCCGCCCTATCTGTATGTGCATCAAGTACCCGCCGCATTAGCTCAAGCGAACCCTGTTTCAGGCACAAAATACACCGTTTTAGACACTACCCCAAACGCGAGAATCATAGACATCTTCGTTGAAGTCATATGGACGGTTCAGCCTACACCCCTAGAGGTTCACATCACAATAGACGGTCAAGCCTTGATTATTACCAAAACGAATCCAGTTTCGGGAACCGACTATTTCGCCATGGTAACATCTGGGGAGCTTGTAACGGTTCAACCCCTCTTAACTGACGCTGAATTGTCCTCAGCCCATTATAGGCCGTTTTTGTTGGAAGGTAGAAGCGTCAAGGTCGAAGTTGAAACAACGGGAGGCACAGTTCAGAACCTCAATGCTAGAGTCGTGTATGCAGCAGTGAGATGAAACCATGAGCCTTCACGTTGATGGAAACAAAATCAAGGACGCAAGCGGCAACACGGTCTATCTGCGCGGAGCAAACTACTTCCACATGAAAAACGACCATACAGGGCAATGGTTAACTAGCTCAGGAGATGTTGTCGGGAACTATTTCGATTGGGAAACGCGAGTCAAGCCAGCCATAATAGAAAACTTCGACGTGATGGCGCGGTACAAGCTGAACCTCTTCAGAATCCACACGTGCGCTCAGGATTGGTTGCAGACACCCGACTATGCTGCTCGAATGAAGGAACTGGCTTCACTAGCTCAAGCACGCGGAATCTACGTCATATTCGACATCTACGACATATCAAACACGACTTACGGTCAGCCGCAAATGCCTTACCCGCCTTACAGCATAGCAGGGGATGAGCTGATCCTCCCAGACGAGCAAGCCTTCATAGACTTGTGGGCGTTAATCGCAAACGCCATGAAAGGTAGTCCAAACGTGATCTTTGAGCTTTTCAATGAACCTGTCGGCCTATGGGACGCATGGATGAACACTTGCCAGAAATGTATAGCTCGGATTCGACAGATAACCACTACCCCGATAATAATTCAGTGGTATTGGCAAGCCTCAAAATGGATGAACATGAAGATTTACGCTGACGACGCAAGGACTCAAGGCGTGAACATCATCATAGGCACGCACACCTATTCAGACTCGACAGTGGACGCGAACAATCAATCAGTCAACACTATTGAAGGCTTACAGAACTTCATGCTGGAATCTGGAATTGCAGACGTAGCAACAAGAAGGCCAATCCTCTGTACGGAGTTGGGCGGAGTCTTCGGAAGCAGTTTTCAGATGATATGGTTAAGCAACATCATTGACGTTTTCTATGCCGCTGGAGTCGGGTTCACGGCTTGGGTGTGGAATCAGTATTCGCACGTAGAAGGACTCCTGACAGGCCTCGCAAACTTCACTTTCACGGAAAAAGGCACGATTATCACGCTGAAATCGCTGTCTTACTCGCCCATCACACCGCCCCTGTTTCCATGCCCCTTCTGCGCCTTAGAGTTTGCCACTGAACTAGAACTAGCCAACCACATCACGCTAGTACATCCTCAAATCGTTTATGTGTGTCCGCATTGTGGAGCGCAGTTTTCTACGCCGGAAGAATTGGTCGCGCATCTCGTTTCGGTTCATCCGCCAGCGAAGCCAAGCGGTTGCTTCATCGCAACAGCCTGTTACGGTTCACCGACACACATGAGAGTATGCGAGTTGAGAGCCATCAAAAACGGTTTAGTGGCTAGGAGCACAATGGCGCAGTGGCTTTATCGGCTCTACTACGTGTTTTCTCCGTCCATAGCTAACTTGATCCGTGAACGTGAAGACTTGAAGAAGCCAGTTAGGAAGGTAATTGAATGGTGGATGAAGGCCAATGTCTAAAGATGAAGAGCTAGAGGAAGAATTCGAGGACGAAGGCGAAGAGGATTGCCCCGTTGAAGAGGAAGTGTGCAACGCAAGGATGCAGGCGCTTGACACGAAGTTGAAGTACCTGTTTGGCAGCAGCCTCTTGACCATTGTCCTGATTCTTGTTCAACTCTTGAGGGGATAGAGATGCCGAACAAGACAGGGAAGCGGAAGCAGAAGACGTACTATGACCCGCTGAAGGTCAGGAAGAAGCTGATCGCAAGCCCTCAGGTCAAGAACTTCACGGACTTCAAAGCCCTTGGAACCATCCGCATCCTTCATCGGAAGGACAAGACCGAGTTTGCGGAGCTGGCTTTGACGAACCAGAAGAAATCTCGGCAGGTGGTTGAGAAGGCGCTGAACTACGCTGGCTTCACACGGGAAGCAAGGGGCAAATGGTGCCTTCGAACCAACAAGTTCAACGTATTCGTTTACACATGAAGGCGAAAAAATGAGCATTGAAACATATAACTATGATCTGATATGGAAGTGGGGGTTTACAGCACATCCACATGGCCCTGGAATCCCATCTGACGCAGACATAATAGCCGATGCTGTCCAAGGAATAAATAAAGAGTCAACCGACCAATTCAACCAAAGGATCATTGCTCAGAATCCGGGTCACTTCTTTCGACTGAACACCACAGGAACAACAGCGCAGATCATGAGAAAATACCTTAGTGGCACTAGCCCTACACCCACATATGACTTGGAAGGAACGACTACAGTGAATTTCGATACGGACGTTGCAGACCCGAAGGCTGAGATGTCGGGAACCCTTGTGTTGATATTGATTGCAGTCATCACCGTCATAGTGGACGCAATCGCAGCGCACAGTGGCCTGTTCCTTCTGATCGTCCTTGTGGGAGTTATATTTGTTGGTTCTGCTTGGCTTCAATCGCAAGGCGGAGTAGTATCGCTCATCGGTGGCCAAGGCCTAATCGGGCAGCTCATCGGTGGGGCCGTCATTTTAGTGGTCATTCTCGGTGGAGCCTATGTTGCTCTTAAGTATTTTGAACGACCAAGACCTAGACCCAGCAAAAGGAGATAGAGGGGTTTCAAGATAGGAAAGGGATGAACGTTGAAAAAAGATTTTGTAGGTATTGGAATTGGAGCGCTGATAGGAGCGGGTATCGGGTACGCTGCTAGAGAATTGATTTCTGATAAGCCACAATTCATCGGTCACGCACAACGAATCACTATGGACGAATACTTCCCTGTAGAACAGTGGCAATTTATGGGCATGACTTACCTTGGGTCACGCAGCACCTCGGAAGGGCGAGTTGAAATCTACGCCTTTGAGAGCAAACTTCTAAAGGGTAACGTTGAGGCTATAATGCAAATCTGGTATGACGGGGAGTACCGTATGTCTTGGATGGCTGAGATTTCCAGAGCAGGAATGCTTACGATGAGAATCTTCCTTGATGGTACCCAAGTAGACCCACACGGAACGCCACCTTACACTTGGGATGGCATAGCCGTAGGAAATGAGTACACTTCTCAAGTTGGCTACATAAACATCAAAATCCCAAGCTTCTAGTAGTAGGTGTCAGGCATGGACATCGTTAGCTTTCTTTGGAGCGTTTTTCAAACGGCGCTAGGCGTTGTCATAGGCACAGTGTTGAGTGCGATAGTGACGGGCTTGATGGTGAACAGGTTCGTGGTCAAGCGGATCGTCAACAACAAGGACGTTAAGGACATCGTTAAGCTGGTGAAGGACGCGAAGGATGCCCTGATCGAGCACAACAAGGCGAATGGGAACCATGAAGGCAAAAACGGTTAAGGCCATAGTCGGGCTTGTGGGCATTCCCGTCTTGCTGTCTGACTTCAAGGACATAGGCAAGTTTGACCGTTATCATCATTGGTGGCTTGGAGCGCTGCTCATTCTGGTGGGGCTGTCTTAGCTGACTTCTTCTTTTGGTCGGTTCTAGCATAGAGGACGGCGCCAACGGCAAACAAGATGAATCCAAGAATTCCTAAGACTACGGAGTATGGCATGTTAGGGAATGAGTACGATGCGCTTGTTACGTTTCCCCAGAAATCTCTGCTTATGTTCATTACTTGATTGGTTAAGAGAACAAAAACCGCTAAGACTATGAGTCCCGCGCCTGAGAGCATCCCCAAGGCTCCGATTGCTTTATAACCTGTTTTCTCCGTCATTGCTTCCATCCCCTCTTTTTAAGAATCTCTTGAACTATTGGAAGACTCAGAGCGTACTTGATGTGTCGACAATCATCAGACTCATCGTAGTCGCACCATATCTTTTTTTGTTTGAAGTACACGTCTATGATTCTTCCCTTTGGGCTGTTGGGTGCTGCTAGGCTTGGGTCAAGGATTCGGACTCCGTTCTCGTCAAGATTGAAATGCTGCATCAATTCTTCTGGGTTAATCAAATTGGATTCTCGGTCTATTTTGGTGTGGCAAGAGGGGCAAGTCACTTTTATGAGAAGACTTTGTGTCGACCAATCGTGAGCGCACTTAGGGCATCGTATCCAAGGCATCAATAACACTACTATCATAGTAGCTAAGAAACTAAGATTTAATGTTATTGCTTAGCAAAGCTTTTAAACTAAGAACGACCACTAGAGTAGTCGTCTAAGGAACTAAGGAGCTAAGAATGTGAAGTACAAGCCAAGTCGTGACATTCCCCAAGCCGTGAGGGAATTGAAGGATTTGAGTCCTAGCAAGATCGTGCTTTGGGTTTTGAACAAGAGAAATGAGGAGAGAACGCCTGAAAGCGTTACAAACTGGTTCAGAGAGCACTCTGACGTTTTCGAGGAACTTAAGAAAGAGATCGTGGAAGGGTTGCCAACGGAGAAGCAAGCCACTGACCAAACGATGTTCCAAAACGGAAACTTCGAGAACTTGGCAAGTGTGAAAGAGTGGATTCTGTTCATGGCAACCAGAAGGCGAAAGGGCAAGCCATTACACCCGAACTACGTTAAGGAGCAAGTGCGAAGCCTAAGATGGTGCTGCGAGAGGTTCCATAAGCATCCTGACCGCTTGAGTTTCCATGACGCTCAAGAGATTTTCCAAGCGCTTGAGCATGACCCTGACCATTCGCATTGGGAGAACAGCGTGAAAGTTGTTGGAATGGACACAAACGGAGTCCGTAGAGGGCTTAAGGACTTTCTGAAATCGAAGGGTTCATCAGATTTTGGGAAGATCGGAGTCGGGAAGCCAAGCGGATTCGGGCATTACAAGACTCTTCACGTTGAAAAACAAACGGTACATGAGATGCTGGAGTGGATCAGGACGCAGAACTTCATGTTTTACGTTGCTGACAAGCTGATGTTTCACAATGGCCTAAGGCTCAATGCTATGTTGACAGCGCGAATAGAGAACTTCAAACAAGGCGCATCATGGAGCGAGATAACGGTTCTTGAGAAGTTCCGTGAAGAAAAGACGTTTGTCGTTATACCTGAATTGGGACAACTGATATGCCAGATCATAGGAGAACGAAAGGAAGGCTTGATCTTCCAAGGCTTAGAAAAGCAAAAGTTAAACAAGGTCAACCGTGAAGCGCTACGGAAGTTTGTTCCTGAGCTGGAGCCGAAGATCGAGATGCCAAGCCACTGTTTCCGTCACTTCTGCGCTCAAACGCTCCTGAGGGCTACGGGGTGGAATAGTGACGCTGTTGCGAGTATCATGCAATGCACGAAGCAGAGTCTTGAAGAAAGCTATGGTGGAGCGCCACAAGGCAAGCAGCGTGAATGGTGCGAGCAGTATCTTCCTATGCTTGGGGTGGAAGCATGAACGATGGTTTATGTAGTAGTTGGAAGCCGAGCGTTGAGCTGTTGAGGGCTGCAATCAATGATGCCGCTACGAGCGACTTGATTAAGCACGCTGCCGACTGGCTTGAGGTCTTGCAGATTCTAAGGCGATTCGAGAAGGCGAGAGCATGAGAGTGCTTACGATTCAGGGGGCTTGTCAGTTCTCAAAACCGTGCGACGCAAAAACTCCAAGCACTAAGACATGTTACTGGGATGGCCCTTGCACCTACAAGAAGGTTCTGCCATGACTGACGCATGTTTTCTTTTTCTGCCTAGACTTCATAACAAAGGGTTGAATAAACCCAAGACTTGCGAAGAATGCTATTGCGTTTCTACCTGCAAGATGTACGCGAACTTCAAGGCGCTGGAGAAGGCGAGGCAATGATTATTCGAGTTGCACATAAGGATGGCTCAATAACTGAGCTCGACCTTGATGCTTTGAATGATGTCAATGCTGATATTAGATTCACTGAAAGAGAGATTGATGAGAATCTTGAATTGAATAGGAGATTACGTGCAAAAAGAGCGAATTTGAGAAACCTATTGATAGAACTCAAGCAACAAAGGCGAAAACTCATCTTTGCACCATTTGAAGAAAAGGGTTAGTATGGTGCGACGGGCTTCGCCCGTTTTTCTTTCCTTTTTCATGTTCGATGGGAATCCGTACAGACCCCAAAACCGTGTTAGCTCGGTTGCTAACATTCACCATGATAATGTTAGTTTATTGGGTTCTGGAAGAAAGAAGAATGGAATAGGATCTAGCCAAATCTTTTGTTTCTGTTCTTTCTGGTTGAGGCTGCTGCGAGCATGGTTAGAGCCATGAAGACTGCTAGAATAGTTGTTGACGAAAACTCTGGAACTATGATGGTTTCGTGTTCTCCTTTGGGTGGTGATGGATCTGCGAATATGTAGCCGTTGCCCATACCAGCGTAAATCTTGCCGTCATAAGTGATCATCGACGTAGCGTAGTATGCTCCATCCGCTGAGTAGAATGAAACATCCCAGACTGTTCCGTTGAAGGCGTAGATTCTGTTTGCTGTTCCCGCATACAGTTTGCCATCATAAACTTCAAGAGAGTAAATCCAATAATCGTGTCCGAGTACAGTCGTCCAGTTTTCGCCGTCAAACTCTATTATTACCCCGCTGAAGCCAGTCCCACCGACGTATAGTGGTATTCTGTTCAGGTCTCTGGTTGCCAAGTACAGCTTGCCACTGTAGACTTGCATGTCAGGAAAAGCATAAGCATACTCGTATGACAGTGCCACGCTCCAGCCTGTTCCGTCAAAGCAGTATACAGTGTTGCCCGAAGCCACGTACATCTTCCCATCGTAAACCGCAAACGAGTCGATGCTTCCGAAAGCACCTGCGAAGTCCAGTATGGTTGAAAAGCCTGTGTCAACGTACCAGTTGGCAGGGTTTTCTGGCGAACCGTTGCAGTAGTAGAGAGCTGGAGGCTTGTCCAGAAAGGTTCCTGCGTACAAAGTGTTGTTGTAAACTCCTAGCACTTTGATGTAGGTGGAGACTGGGAAAAGCAAGCTGAAACTTGATCCATCATAGGAGTATAGTCCGCCTTGACCCCCAATGATGAGGTTGCTTTCGTAAGACATGAGTGAGGTAACGTATGCACGTGTTTCAAGAACATTCCAGCCAGTCCCATCATAAATGTAGAGATTGTTGTTTGACGCAGCATAGAGTTTTCCATCGTAGGACGTGAAGCCAACAATGGGGTATCCGCCCAGTCCTATGAAGCTTGTTTCCCACGGCTCGTAAAGAGAAGAATCAACAGTGAAGCAGACTATCTGAGAAGAGCCCATATTGCCAAAAGTATCATTAGCATAAACAACTATCTCATGCCCTCCATCCTCAACGCTTATTATAGTATTGCTAGTTATTGTTTTGTTCGACTGGCTGTCCAAAGAGTAGCCTATCCAAGAAATTGGCTCGTTTATGGCAAACGCTAGCGGAACCGATCTTGAGGCATAAGTAATGTTCTGAGGTGAAACAATAGCGATGGCTGGTGGCGTGTGGTCCACAACAGTTATTCCGCGTACTGATCCGGTACCTCCACAATACCCACCCGGAAAATCGCGTGCGTGGCCGTCAAATCCCACCGTTCCGTTGAAAAAGCCGACGTCTGTAGCGTTTACGGTTATACAAATTTCCCGAGTTTCGCCTGGGAGAAGGTTCACGATTTCTGGAGTAACTACTACAGGTAGTGTTGTGTTGCCTGCTTCTTGAACCCACCAGCACGTATATGTCATTGTAACCTCTCCTGTGTTAATTATCTGGAATACTGGGAAGGTTGAAGGAATTCCAACGAGCACGGTTACGCTAGGCTTATACGCTGACACGCCTGTGCCATAACGCGCGCGTGTGAAGCTAATAGTTTCTGAAGAACCCATATAACCGCTGGTGTTGTTTGCATATACTGTTACGTAGTGTTCTCCGTAAGTCAAGCCTGTTATCGTTGTGTTTCCAGCGATTGTTACGTTGGCCTGCCCATCCAGACTGTAGCCAATCCAAGAAGTTGTTTCATTCACAGCAAACTCCAGAGGAACCTGGCTATACAAGTATGTCGAAGGCGCAGGCGAGGCTATCACTATCGTTAGCGGCCCTGTTTCACTAAAGACTGAGAAGAAGACCCTAGCTGACTTACCCATGCTACCTGAAGTACTATTTGCATAAACTACCACGTCGTGTCCTCCTTCGGATAGCATTGGCAGGGTAGCGTTACCATTAATTGTTACGTTGGCCTGCCCGTCAAGGCTGTAGCCTATCCAAGTAGTCGGGTTATTGACATAGAAACCTAATTGAACAGGTGTTTCCATCAAATAGGACGCGTTTTCAGGTGAAATGATGGTTACGACGGTGGGGGGCCAGTTTGCAACAGTTATTCCGCGTACCCGAAGAGGGACTCCAATTCCGACGGGGTTACCACCAATGTCTCTATCGCTGTAGTTGCATGGCCCTGCCTCACCTTGTACGGTTCCGTTATAGAAACCAGTTTCTGTCCCGTTTACTGTCAGCCAGACTTCACATTGATCACCACGAGGGATAATCATCGGGTTAGGAAGCGTTACAGATATTGTGGTGTTGCCTGCTTCCTGAATCCACTCAAAGTTTCCAACAACTATGTTTACGTCTCCTGTGCTATATACAATGCCGATCGGAAAAGTCGAAGGCGTATCAACATAAACTGTCACGCTTGGTGCATAGTGTGATATGCCTACGCCTAGATACGCATGCGCAAAGAACTTGATCTCGTTCGAGGAAGCCATGTAGCCACTGGTATCGTTAGCATACACGATCACGGAATGTTCTCCATGCGTCAAGTCTGTCATCGTTGTATTTCCCGCGATTGTTATGTTAGCCTGCCCATCCAAACTGTAGCCAATCCAGGAAGTTGTCTCATTCACAGCAAACTCCAGAGGAACATGATCCTGGATGTACGTTCCATTTTCAGGTGAAAGAACACACAAGGAGAATATCGTGAGTGGATTTATTCGGTCTGCCTCAACGTTCTGAATGTTCGATGACGGTGCTAACATGCTCACAAGAAGCGAAACAAACAGAATAATTGACAGTATCCTCTTCATGTCTGTTTTCTCCCCGAACAAAGCCAAAAAACTATTTGCTAGATCCTCCACTTATTGTTTGTGGAATCTTCTTCTATTCGCATTGAAACAAACCTGATAAACAGCCAAAAGTATCAAATGCAATAGCTCTCGCCAGCCAAATATGCTCAGACACGCCTCTTCCAGTATCCAGACATGGGAAACTGCCTGACGCCGCATCATTTAATTGAATCGCATATTCACCAAAAGCCAGAAAAATAGGGGTTTTGCGGGAGACATCTCCATCATCAGCGGAAATAGGTGATCCCACTAGTCTTCCGCGTACCAATCGATTTCTCCGCCTGCATTACCATTGTTAGGGACTGTTATGGTGAAGGTTGTCTCGTCTCTCGCGCTCACATAGGCACCTGCGGTTTCGCTGTTTGTTCCTGTTACGATGACAGTTCGAGGGGTACGGACTAGTTTATGATCAACGACGTAAGTCTGACTTCCGCCGGGAATTGTTACATTTCCACTATTTTGGGTTCTGTGGCCGTCAAAAGGCTTGTCGATGGTATTCAGGATCTGGTAATCGTCGGCTTCATTCAGTGTCCCGATAATTGTTGTGTTCTCAAACATCAGAAGGTTGTAGCGATTTCCGCTTCCATTCACCAATCGTAGGCCAGCTTCAACTGTGTGATTTCCAAGAGCCTTCCCCTCAATTAGACACCCAGAGGGGCAATGAGCTAAATCACCTATGACTATTTCACTTCCGTTATTGTTGTAGAAAATGCCGTCCAAGAAAACGTCGTTGAACAAGACTTCAACTCCCCCCCATTGTGGGCCATTCCTGCCATTGTTTTCTGAAATGATGTTGGTGAACGTTGACGGAGCATCGATGTAGAAACCCCATTGGCCGTTTCCATAAGCATGCAGGTTCACGCCGTGGCAGCCGCCTGCATCCCAAGAAGCGAAGCCGTCAAGACCATTGCAGTATAGCAGAATGCCCGCAAGGTAGCTGTCATGCGGGCCAAGCATCCTCCATCCTCTTCCGTCGTTAAAGCATGAGCGCACGTTCGAGAAAACGCCTTCCATGGCATCATCGGGACAGTTGACCGTGGAGCTGTTGCTCCATTCTGTCCATATGCCATCTCCGGTGCAGTTGCATACGGTGACGTCTTTTAGGCTTAGTCTCCTCCCGTAGAGTTCAATACCGAAGCATTGTGCTTGTCTCGCTTTGTTGCCGTCAAGATTCAAACCTTCAATCTCAACGTCCACGACGCCGCCTCTGAGGTTTTTGCCTGTCAAGGTGTCAAAACCTTCAGACATGATTGCCGGTTCAAAGTTGGCCCCTTCTGCAACGGTTACTTTGCCCTGAAACTCCAGAGTCGTGTATGACGGAACGATAATGGGGCTTGAGATTGTGAAATCTCCTCTTAACATGATTTTCTCCTTGTACGTTCGTCCAGGTGTCAAAGCATTTATCGCCCACTGTATCAGTGCACTTGCGTCTGTGTCATTCCTCTTTACGTTGCCGTTGGCATTTTCAGCGGTGTAGCAGTTCCCTTCCCGCCAAATCGCGTAACTTGCAGTAGTGTTGTCACGCTGCGATTCTAGCAGTTGATTGCAGGCAGTGATGTTGCCATTTAGCCATGCTTGTAGCCGATCTCTTTCTGCGATTGTTGTTTGATAGGTTGAATTCAGCGAGTTGAATTCTGAATCAGCGTGAGTGTGACCTGAAACATAGCTGTCGTATTCCTGACTTTTTTGGTTTATCTGCATTGTGTAGTACGCCATTGCACCACTTATACCCGCTATTAGGGCATTTCATGCTATTCCGAGGGCAATGGCAACATGTCTTCCAACGGCTTTCTTTTGACTCATTATCCAAACCTCGACGTGCTTATGTCAGCTTGCAGATATGAGACAATCGCCCTTTAAATCTTGCAAACATCCGTAGTGAGTCAGGTATTCTCCTTAAATATCTCTTTTTCCCGATAGCGATTGGGGTAATAGCCTAAGAAGACTAGCGACCTAAACAAGCTTGCAAGCCTAATCAGGATCTGCGGTTTCCTGATGCAGACGAAGGTTTGCCTGTTCTGGAAGAGAAAAACGGGAAGGGGGGGGGGGTTATGGGATTGTTTCGCCGTAGTGGCTGGCTACAAGTATCAGGTCGTAGATGTCTATTGTGTTGTCTCCGTTTATGTCGGCGTTTGTGTTCCAGTTGGTATCGGTTGGGGTGGAGCCGTAGGCCGAGGCTACGATTATCAGGTCGTATATGTCTACAACACCGTCTGCGTTAATGTCGCTTGGAATACCCACATAAACTGTGCCGTCAATAAGCGTGTTGTCCTCAATGAGTGTTTCGCGCGCTCTCGACCAACATGCCTGAGAAACCGAAAATCTTGCCTCCTGAAGCAGAGTCTGCGTTTCTCCCAATCCCGTCCCCACATAACTCACCTCGTCGCTCCATGACAACCCAATACTCAGGGAGATATAAACAATGTGAACATTCGGAAATATGGCTCAAACCTGCGCCAGTATCATAGCATGCGCCTTGTCGTAAGGCTCCAAGCGAACAACCTCTTTTACGCGAAAACCGCGTTTCTGCAGGACTTTAACCTCGCTTTCATAGACTTCTGATGGTTCCTTTGTCACATCTATGCTTTGAGCTTTTACGGCAAGCATGACCCAGCCATTCTTGTCCAAAAACACGTCTGCATTGTCTGCCAAGACTCTTGCCTGCTCAGGCTGCGCAATATCACAGTAGATATCATCAACTTTTCCCCGAATAAACATCGCGTACTTTTCTGGTAAACGTGCATCATCCAAGATCGGAGACATATTGCCTCTGTAGGAGCACACATTCTCCACCAAATCGCGTATGGATCTAGATGCAAACTCCACGCAGTAGACGTGGCCCTTTTCACCGACGATGTCTGAAACGTGGCTTGGGGTTGTGCCAGATGCTGCTCCGAGATAAAGAACTTGGTGATTTGGTTTTATGGGAACATCACCTAAACCCTTCAAGATTGCAGCGGCCAATTTGCTTCTGAAAGCGTCCCAGACACGGTATTCAACGCCTTCGAAACGGATAAGTCGTTCACCATAGACGTTTCTTCCCGGCGCCAGGTTTCTTGTTGCCAGCCTCTTTGATCCACCTTCGAGCACTATCTGGTATATCGCAGGAAACTGGGGATGAGGTTTGACCCTAACGTTCACGTCTGTGTTTTCTCCGATTCTTCTCTCTCTTGTCTCTCTCACTTGTTGGCTTCGTGTCTTGAATGGGCGGTGGTTCAGCATATTTTTCGTAGATTTCATCAATTCTCTTGTCTAAGCCAGCCTTCAGCTGATTTCCTATGTTTCTCTGACCAAAAGCATCCACGCGGGCAGCTATCGCCAGCTTCCCTGCCAAGGCCCTCGCAATCTTCCCTCTCTGCCACCTTTTGG